>Ga0074045_10000041_pt1 | contig 103262 bp, 82 predicted proteins | sample BogForMeECP23OM2_FD_94442 | JGI IMG/M metagenome (GOLD analysis project Ga0074045, IMG submission 94442) | Bog forest soil microbial communities from Calvert Island, British Columbia, Canada - Bog Forest MetaG ECP23OM2 | ecosystem: Environmental > Terrestrial > Soil > Wetlands ... | reverse complement strand
GCAGAATTCGTCGTCGCGCTCAGGGCCGAGTATTCGGCGCCGTCTTCGCGCTTCAGGCTGATAGTTCCGAGATTTGGATTAGTCACCAGGTCGCGGTTTAGGATGGTGAGTTGAGAGGAGTCGAACCCAGGCAACACCGCCGCCACCGCACAACCGACTAATTGCGCAAGGAAGGAAGGATGGGTACCTATTATTGCGGGAGAACCGATCGGCTCGACATTGGTGATCACGAAAATCCCCTGTGGATCGGTTGTTGTGCTGTAGAGCACCTTTCCCTGGCAAGTCACGACCACCGGAATCGGCTCCCACGGAAGTGTACCCTCCGTCAAAGTCACCTTCCCCCGCAGGTGATCTCCAGTACGTCCTTTATTGAACGCGTCTTGCCAACCCCGATTCAGATATGACGTGGGGTCCCCCGCCGTCGTTGGCCCCGGATTCGAAGTCGGTGGCGGTCCGCTACTGGGCTTTGCACCCTGTGCCATGCACGCAAAGGGCAGTGCGAAGATGCTCGCCACTTGCAGCATGTATCTTGTTTTCATTTACGCCTCTATCGAGAAGTATCCTCCTTTTTATTTACCGCGGTAAGCCCCCTACAGCAGCCGTTTTAAGGCCCGGTTGCGCCGGCGAATCGGAACGACGAGCCCGGTTGACGGCCGGTATTCCCCCTAAAAGCGCTTGCACCGAAGGTGGCAGAATGCGAATTGTAGAATGTGATTTACACGCTCGCCAGCAAACGCTCGCGATGCTAGACACGGAAACGCGGGTGTGTCACGGCCGATCTCCTTCGAGATACCGCGTGCATTAGCAGTTGAGAACACTCGACGCCATCGCCAATCAAGACGCCTAGCCCTTCCGGCCGGTATCCTTTCAGACACCGCTCCCGGCTCCAAACGGTGACACCACACCCCCCAGCAACTACAGTGGAAAGCCCAGCCAGGAGTCGGACCCGTGACTACGCTCTGCAAACGCATCTTGATTCTGGCCGCGGTTCTCGCTTTTTTAAGCCCCGCCCTTCGCTCTCAGCAGACACAAAAAGCCACGCACGCCAACCAGGAGGACCGCCTCAAGAAGCTCGAAGAGCGCGCCGATGCGGTCGAAAAAACCGCAAGCAGTGCAGCGATGGAAAAGGACTACATAACGCGTACGCAGAAGCAGTACGAGTCTTACTACCAAAAAGTCCTAAATACGCAAATGTGGACACTGGGAATCATGGGGCTGATCCTGACCGGCGTGTTTGTTCTTGTTGCCAGATTCAGTCTGAAAATGATCGACGAACAGACCAAAACCGCTACGGCCGGAGCCACTGTTCAGATGCGCAACGAATACGCACGGGCTTTAGCCAAGGAAGTCCAGAAACTTTGGGATTCCAATGCGGCCGATGTTAAGAAGCTGAAAGAAACAGTGTCTGTACAGTTCGCGGAACTCGAGCAGAACCTCAAGGATCGATCCGATTTTCAAATGCAGTTTGTACAGGCACTTGCCGAAGACCTTGATGAGCGCCAAGGTGATTCCCTGCTCACGTTCCGCAACGCACTGAGAACCTACAAGTCCTGCAAACCCCGAAACCTCATCGAAGCAAAGGCGGGCGCAACAACGGCACGCTCCCTCTTTGAGTCACTCCGAAGAAAGCACGGGGAAAACTACGTGGACAAAGCCCGCGAGGAGTTGGCAGATTCGCTCTACAACGACCTCGACGAAGAGCTCGCCTTAGCCGCACTGCATAGCCCCTGGCTCACGCCCCTCATCAAGGAAAGAAGTCCGGCTCTCCCAGAGCCCCCGGCACCCCAGCCAGCCGCGGAGGGGCTCCCGTTAGCAATCCCCGAAACCCGTCCCCCAGAGCCAGATCTACCTTTCGACGAGGAGTCTGACTCCTGCCGCCTGCTAAACACCTGACTTCAATCCGCGCGTCCGCTCACGACACAATGGCGACAACGCTTGGCGAAATCTCCATTGTCCGACATCTGCTCGTCACGTTAATTACGAGCTGGCCGGAGAGAGTAGCCCGCGGGGACAATTTACGGGTAAACGATCGTCCTTGACGCCTTCGGGCAACAGTCAAAATCTTAGGGCCCGAGAACGCAACTTTCGCGAGCGCAACAGATTTAGATCCGCCGCGCCCACGAGACACACAGAGATTGATTCGGCAAACCAAAGCCGACACTTGTTGAGGCCGCGCTACTTGGCCGGTATGTAGCTCAAATCCGGGCGAGGCTGGATGAGATCGCTGTAGGTGCTCTCGATAGAGCTGTTGAGACGTTCAATTACGGACGTAGCTTCCTGCTCTCCGAACACTTCGCGCAGTCTGTCACGCAGGGGCTTGACCGCCGGATCATCCTCGAAGGAGGCCCAGTTGGCGTGGTCGGTGGTGAGCACGTATGTGCCGCCGGGTCCTCCGTTCGCAAGGCGATACCATGAATAATAATACGGAACCTTCAGCTTTTGATTCGCTTCGACGACTTTCGCGACCGCGCTACGAAAATCGTCACCCTTACCGTACCTGAGGTGGAAGGAAACTACTTCAATGTATTTTGCGCTCATGTCGGGAGAGGGGTTGCTCCACTTCGGAAGGAACTCGTAGTATGCGGTGGTTAATTTCTCAACGTAAGGCCCGACTACTTTTCGGTATTGCTCCAAGTCGGCGGCATCGGTCACCGACGGCTTGTCCATATCCGCCCAATGCATGCCAAACCGGCCAACGATATAGCTGCCGGTGTTTTCTCCAGTGAGTACTTCAGATACGAAAAGCGCATCCTTGTCCTTTTGTTGCTTGTGCCATTCGGCTTTCGCTTTTCGCCCATCTTCATACTGTTTCACCATTCCGTTTTTCGGGCTTTGGAATTCAAGACCTGCGATGGTGCCTGGTTTATCCTGAGCAGGTGCGCCGACGACAAAAAAACCGACGGCACACAAGATTGCTGCAAGCTTCAAAAGCTTCATAGTTTCTCCATGAATTCGACTACGATTTGGATTCTGGTTCCGAGGCTGGCCGGTAATCTAGCACTGGGCACGTCATTATGCAATCAGGAGTTGACGTCCGGTGCTCAGTTCAAGTTAGGATTTGTGTTGGCTAGGCCACTCGCGGCGAATGCTCTGGAAGGGAGAGGAACACATATGATTATTTGTGATCTCTGCGGCAAAACAAAAAGTTGCTTACAGAAAGAAATTGAAGGCATGGACTATGACATCTGTTCGGAGTGCTGGAAACCGTTGGCAGATAAGCTCAAGGGAAAAGGCAGATCCAAAAATCTCGAGACCGTTTTCCTACCACCGCCAAGACAAGCCAAGGACCGGGAAGAAGAAGAGCCGAAACCACTACCCGGAGAACCGCCCAAAATCTGGGGTGAAGGAAATAGAGTGCATTAGCCCAAATGGAATGGCCTGCTCTCCTAAAGGGCAGCAATCATCAGCACTCTGAGCCGTCAAGGTAGAAGGCGGAGCAAGTGCCCCCCGGGTTACTTGTGTGGAGCAAAGTGAGGAAATTTGTGTAATGGTTGGCATAGTGCGGCCCAGTACTGAGTTTACCGGCAGCCGCGTTTAATCTGGACTTTGGCGGTCGAAAGTAGTTCGTTTCTGAGGCTATAATCCCTCAAATTATGGGCATCGCTTCTGGCTCAAAACTCGGACCCTATGAGATTGTTTCCCCACTCGGTGTGGGGGGTATGGGCGAAGTGTACCGTGCGCGTGACAGTCGCCTGGGCCGCATTGTTGCGCTGAAGGTTTTGCCCGAACGGCTGTCGCAGAATGTAGAACTGCGGCAGCGGCTCGAACATGAAGCGCGCACAGTTTCGAAACTTGCCCACCCTAATATTTGCACCTTGTACGACATCGGGCACGATGAAGGGATCGACTTTCTGGTGCTGGAGTTCGTCGAGGGGCCGACTCTGCGGAGGGTGATTGACGACGGCATCCCTCCGATGCACAGCGTAATCTCGATTGCCGTGCAGATCGCGGAAGGGCTTGCCAAGGCTCATGAAATGGGCGTCATCCACAGAGACTTAAAGCCAGAGAACATCATCGTCTCTGCTGAGGCAGTCAAGATTTTGGATTTCGGCCTGGCTAAACTTCGGCTGGATAACGAAGAACACGGCGACAGCTACGCTGGCGCCACCGTGCACTCGGAGTTGGGTACAATCTCCGGAACGCCGCGCTATATGTCACCCGAGCAGTCAAGCGGTCGTTCGCTCGACTTTCGTTCGGACCAGTTCGCGTTCGGTCTGGTGTTGTACGAATTGGTTACCGGAAAGCATGCCTTTCGAAGGGCAACACAAGCGCACACACTTTCGGCCATCGCCCACGAACAACCAGAACCAATCAGCTCGCTGAATCCACAGGCACCTCCACCACTCTGCTGGGTCATAGAGCGTTGCTTGGCAAAAGTGCCTCAGAATCGTTATTTCTCGACCCGTGACCTGCTGCGAGATTTGACTGCAATCCGTGACCGACTTTCGGACCTTAACGCCAACCGCAGGGACACTCGTCCGAGCAATTTGCCCGTGCCAACGACCCCGTTTGTTGGACGCGACAAAGAACTTGCCGCCGTGAAACAGTTGTTGAGCCGTCCGGATGTGCGGTTAGTGACAGTCACCGGGCCCGGCGGAATTGGCAAATCCCGTCTGGCGATTGAGGTTGCTCGCGATCTGGCAGAGCAGTTTGCTTCGGGCGTGTATTTCGTTCCCCTCTCTGCAATCACTGACCCTGGGCTGATCCTATTGACGATCGCTCAGACGCTGGGCGTTCACGAGACGGGCGGAGAGGCACCGATCGATGCGCTAAAGGAACGCTTGCGCAATCGCTCAGGGTCGGCGACGCTTCTGCTGATTGACAACTTCGAACACCTCGTTGAAGCCGCGCCACTACTCGCGGAAGTTCTAGCGCAGGCTCCCAGTCTTAAGCTCTTGGTCACCAGTCGTGCAGCATTGCACGTGTATAACGAACATGAGTTTCCCGTGCCGCCACTGGCATTTCCCGATGCTAAATCGGTTATTTCCACCAACGAACTGTCGAAGTTTTCGGCGATTTCGTTGTTCGTTCAACGGGCAGCGGCCGTCAGACCCAATTTCGAAATCACCGAAGAGAATGCGCCCATCGTGGCGGAGATTTGTGCGCGGCTGGACGGCCTTCCTCTAGCGATCGAACTTGCCGCTGCCCGGATCAAACTGCTTTCTGTCTCTGCGATGAGAACAAGACTGGCGAACCGCCTGCAGCTCTTGACCGGCGGAGCGCGCGACTTGCCCGCGCGACAGCAAACTCTTCGGCAAGCGATCGACTGGAGCTACGACCTTCTCACCGAGCCCGAGCAAAAACTTTTCCGAAGGCTTTCCGTTTTTTTTGGTGGTTGCACGCTAGAAGCTGTGGAAGCGGTTTGCGACACCAAGAGGGATCTCGGCGTGGACGTGCTCGATGGAATGTCCTCCATGGTGGACAAGAGCCTGGTTCGCCAGACAGAACAAGCCGACGGTGAACCACGATTTGTGATGCTCGAGACCATTCGTGAGTATGCCTTTCTTAAAATGGCCGAATGCGGCGAAGAGTGGCTGACCCGTCGCGCGCAAGCCGCGTACTGTCTTGTGCTAGCCGAAGAAGGGGCTACCGAGGACATAGGTGCGAATCAGAACGTCTCACTGGATCGGTTTGAAATTGAACACGACAACTTTCGCGCGGCGCTCGACTGGCTTACCGAGACCGGCCAGGCGGAATGGGGTCTGCGCTTAGGCGTGGCTCTGTTTCGTTTCTGGGAAATGCACGAACACTTGCGCGAAGGCCGCGATCGGCTTGGAAAGCTGCTTAAACTCGAAGGCGCGGCAGCACCGAGCAACGCGCGACTGCGGGCCCTATTCGCGGCTGGAGTTCTGGCTGGAGCGCAAGGCGACTTCGAGGGCGCTGACTTTCTTCTGAAGGAGAGTCTCGAGATCTCCCGGAAATTGGGCGACAAGCAGAGTATCGCGGTCGCGCTGAACGCGATGGCTGTCGGTGCGCGAGACCGAGACAGCTTGTCGGCGGCGCGGGCGCTATTCGAAGAAAGTCTGGCACTCTGGAGAGAGTTAAATGATTCTCGGGCCGTCGCGCGAGCGCTGAGCAATCTCGCGAACGTCGTGAGGCTACAGGGCGACTTTTCCTACGCTGGAGCTCTCAATCAGGAATGCCTATCGATTTTCAGCCAACTCGGCGACGGAGCAGGGATTGCTTGGGCGCTCAATCATCAGGGGGATGTCGCACACGACCAAGGCGACTCCGTCACCGCACGAATACTTTACGAACAGAGCTTAGCAAGTTTTCGGGGGCTCAACGATAGCTGGGGCATCGGCGGATCACTCGCCGACTTAGGAAACCTCGCGAGAGAGCAACGAGATTATCCTACAGCAGATTCGCTTTACCGTGAAAGCCTGCAGATATTCCGGAAGTTGGAACATAAGCGAGGGATTGCGCGACTTCTGGAATCGTTTGCCTGCTCCGCGGCAGCACAATCGGAATCGGAGCGCTCGCTACGCTTGGCAGGTGCGGCGGCAGCGCTACGACAAAGCATTGGCGCGCCGCTTGTACCGGCAGAACAAGTCAAGTTGGAGCAGAGTCTTGAGTTGGCTCGACAAGCTTTGTCTATCACGACCGGAAGAAATGCGTGGCTGGAGGGTTGGGTAATGCCAATCGAAAAGGCCGTTGAAGAACTGCTTCGTCCTGCCTCAGGCTCGAGGACTGATTCCGTGCCGTGAGGTCAGTGAACGAGTTCACTGATCTAGTCTTAGGGAAGGAACCACAGAAAATTACTCTGCGGTGGTAGGATCGATGAGCCGCCGCACGGCGGAAATGCGATTCGCGGGGAAGCCACCGCGTTTAGCGTGTTCTCGAATGGTGGTCTCGTCAGGGGCAAGGTACACACAGTACACCTTGTCGCCGGTGACATAGCTTTGCAGCCATTGAATTCCGGGGCCCATTTCCTTGAGTACCTCAACGGACTTACGGGAGATCTCTTTTAGTTCTGCATCCGAAAGATTCCCCGCTCCTGGTATCTCTCGCTCGATCACGAAAGTCGGCATTTGGTAACCTCCGCCCACGGGAATGCTACCAAGCCCTGAGACTTGCTACAATACCGTCTTCATGCGCCCAGTCTTGGAGGTTGTCGTGGATCTTAAGTCTGTTCAGAAACCATTGAAAGACCAATACCGGAATGATCCCTCTGCATCGCGAATCACGTTGAAAGCCCGGGGAGGACAAACCGAGACGCCGATAGCCTGCACTGTTGCAATCGGGCGGAACATTCATAGTGCCGAAGCCCACCCCGGTGTGGGAGGCGCAGGTACCGCGGCTTGTTCCGGCGACATGCTGCTCGGCGCGTTGTCGGCCTGTGCTCAACTTACTTGCCAGATGGTGGCCACGGCTATGGGAATACCCACGGAACGCATCGAGGTAACCGTCGAAGGAGATTTGGATCTTCGAGGTACCCTCGGCATTGCAAAGGATGTACCAGTTGGCTTCGAACAGATCCGGCTGCAATTTGCTGTTGAGGCGCCAGAGGCAACACCGGAGCAGTTGCGCAGTTTACAAGAAAAGACGGAACAATATTGTGTCGTTTTGCAGACCTTGGTACAACCCCCGAAACTGCGAACCGATTGGATCAACTCGCCATAAGCAGCGAGATGCGAGTGCGGATGGCGGGACCCCGTATCAATGGGGCTTAAATGTCTTCCCGGTCTCAAGCAGCGTCTTCAGGCGGGAAAGAATACGTGGCCATCCATCGGCGCAGGCAGCGTAAGTGGGGTCATCCTCGGCCCACTCATCATGCGTCACCGTCACTTTGGTGGCTTCCGTCTCGGGCACCAGTTCGATAGTTGCGCGTGACGCCTTTTGATTTTGGCCCATTGCGAAGGTGTATTGAAAAACCTTTGGCGGCTCAAACCGCAGGACCTTCCCTCGGACGTAGGTCATGGGCCTGCCATCGGGCCCCGCACCGACCCATGCAAGCAAGCCACCAGGCTTAAAATCCGCTTGAAACTCAGCGCCCGAGAAGATGATGCGGTTCGACTCCTGCGACACAAAGCCTTCCCACACTTTGTCCGGGGTGGCGGCAATATAGAAAATATATTTCAGCGGTGCTTGATGGGCCATGATTACTCTCATCTTACATCTAGAGTTAAAACAGTGCCATCGGCTAGATTACCTGAGCGCCGCCGGCCTCGCGATGGTACGAGTAGACTGTTTCGGTGTTCAGCTAACCAGTAACTTGCTTACCGGGACCAACCTGAGTACCGATTTTCTGCAAGCGGGTCTCTGGCATGCGCGGTATCACGCCATCTGAGCACTGTAGTTAGCGACCACTCGCGCAACTTTTCCAGTCGCCGATAACTCCATGAATTCTGCCGTGTGGGTCCCCTTTTGATTTACGTAGAAGACCACCACGCTGCTTACACCCAAGAATACGCCTTCCAGGCGAAAATACAGTTCCGGATAGGCTTCCAGCCCTCGTTGAAAGTAGGCTTTCAAATTCCTCTTTCCGATTACCTTCCCGTCGGGCGTCCCCAGCAGTTGAGCAGCAACCGGCGAAGTCAACTCGATTGCATCCTCATAATGCGTCATGATCAAGTCCAGATCATGAGCGTTCCAAGCGGCAATCCAGTGCTCGGCCAGTTTCCAGACTTCTTCTCTCGTCACACGCTTTCTCCGGTACCTAGTCCTCGACACTTGTTTGGGCGCTCGTGGGCCTCCCGAACCTTCAGCTGCGCTCTCACTCCGAGCCTCAACAAACTGGGCGCCGAGACTCAGTTGCCACCACCACCAACCACGTGGGGATCAATCTTGTTCGTAACACCGTTTGCAGTAATCCAGATTGTATATTTATAGACAGTAAGTTCGATCGGCTGATTCACAACCTTTCGTGGATTACTGTCCGAGATGTCGGGGCAAGGACTGAATGGACAGTTCGTCGGATCGAAATGGACGGTAAAGGTAACGCCCTGATCGGGGTTCCAGGACACCACATCGTTGTCGCAAACATAAATCGCAGGCTTATCCACGCCATTCGAGGACACCTTGACCTTCGTTCTACCACAAGGGATGTTCTTCCCCGCTGTGGATGGTCCTTTGAAGCCACAGCCGATAATCCCGCAGGCCGATAGCAATAGAACGGTGAGTAGGCTCGCAGAAACCCAGAACATGAGTCGAGAAACTCGCATAACTACCTCCCTATTTTTTTGTCGTGCCTTGGATCAGACCCTGGAAGCGCAAATTATTGCTCAGAACATCGAAATTCGGGGTGTCGCGAAGTAGTTCTGGCGAAACGCCCAAATCTACGGCTTTCTTTAAAGCGTCCAAGCCGCGATTGGTATCGCCGAGCTGTTGATAGACAATGCCCGCATTGAGCAGCAGGTCAGGGCTTTTCGACTGGAGGCGCAAGCAAGCATCGAGTCTAGCGAGCGCAGGTTTTCGATCTCCCCGCATGGCATAGTATTCCGCAAGGTAGCCGAGAAGCTGTGCATCGTTCGGATTGAGGCGCAGATTTTCCTCGCCGAGGGCGATGGCCTTACCGTACGCGGCCGCGGCTTCGGGGCGTCTGCCCGGAGTCCAGTAATAGGCATCTCCGAGGTTTCCCCACATCACGTAATTTTTATCATCAAGCTTGACGGCTTGTTCAAAATTCTCTGCGGATTGCGCGTACTGGCGCATCTGAAAATGAGCCGTACCGAGATTGGAAAGCGCGTCGGCTGTTGCGCGAATGTTCAGCGATTGCTGCAGAATCGGAATGGCTTCACTGTATTCACCCTGCAAAATACGGACGGCCCCAAGGTTGTAATAGCCGGTGAAGCTGTCAGGGGCTAAGGTAACCACCTGCGTGAACATGGACGCGGCCTCTTCATAGCGCGCATGCGCCATGTAGAAAAGCCCGAGCCAATTGTACGTCGCCCAATAGGAGGGACGCACCGAGATCGCTTGCTTGTAGAGCGCTTCTGCCTCTTCGACTCGGCCTAGCTGCTCGTACGCGATGGCCAGCCCACCGTACGCATCGTCGCTGCCCGGTTCAATCTCGAGGGCGCGACGATATTGTTCCGCAGAGGATTCGTAATTCCCTTTGGCGCGGAAAACTCGGCCGAGACACGTGTGGGCCGCCGCAAGTTGCGGCCCGAGCTCCGCCGCTTTCTGACAATTGGAAATAGCCGCATCGGCCCATCGCATGTCATGCACCAATTGGAATTTGCGCCAATACGCTTCGCCCAGGCCCGCCGTCGCCGCAGCATAGGTTGAATCCTTTTCGAGCGCGCGATGGAACAGCGTAACAGCATTGTCCACTTTCTCCGGCACAACGTAATCCTGGAGGTAGCCACGGCCCTGCAGGTAGAAATCGTAAGCTGCCGGTTCGCTCGTGCCGTGGGCGGTAAAGGTTTGCCTTTCCTGAGGAGCAAGCTGAAGATCAAGGGATGCGGCAATGCTTTCAAAAACGCGATCCTGCAAAGCGAATGAGTCGACGGCAGCCGCGGTGACGGTGCCGCTGCGCACCTGCCTGTGGGAACGGGCATCCACGAGAGCGTAATTCACTCGCACATCCCCAGCGGCTCTTTGTACGCTCAACACCAGCACGAGGTTGACGCCAAATTGCTGACGAGCGGCATCGACCGTCGTCACATGCTTCTCCACAGTTAGGTTCATGGGAATGACCGCGAGAGCGTGCCGAACACTGAGCTCACCGAGACGCGAATTCAAAGTATCCGCAAGCCCGTTGTCAAAGGCCACCTGGGAAGCCTCGCCGCTGCTGTTCGGAGGGAGCACGCTCAGCAGAACCTGCGAAGGCACCCCGCCGGAAACGCTGTGATTCGAAAACCAGCTTCCACGTATGGCCAGGAGGACGCCGCCCACAGCCAAAGCGACCGCCGCAGCGACTCCTAGGAGCACCCGCCAGTGGCGCGAGGCAGTTGCGCGCGGCTGCAAACTACCGAGCTCGCTGCTGGGAGTCAGAGCTTCCAGAGCTGCGCGTGCTTCGCTGGCTCTCTGGTATCGCCGCGCAGACTCCTTTTCTAGACAACGAGAAACGATGGTAGTCAAGCCGGGCGGAAGCTGTGCTGGGAGCGGACGAGGGCTATCGTGCAGAATTGCGTGGCAAAGCTGATAGTGATTTTCGCCCTGGAAAGGGCGGTTTCCGGTGAGCATTTCATATAGCACAACGCCGAAGGACCAGATATCTGTACGCGGGGAGACCGCGCGGCCCTCGATCTGCTCGGGGGCCATATACGGGAGCGTGCCGCCCATCCCCAGTTTGCTGTCGGGAGACATGGTCTCCAATGTCCGTCGATCAAATTCCGGGGTGGTTCTTCGCGCCAAGCCGAAATCCAGAATCTTGGCCTCGCCCTGCGGGGTGACGATGATGTTGAGGGGCTTCAGATCACCGTGCAGCACACCGCGTTCATGAGCGTGAGCGAGCGCCGAAGAGAGTTGACGGGCGTAGCGAAGCGCGTCGTCGATGGGCAAAGGTCCCTGCTCGATGAGCCGGGCGAGTGTCGGCCCTTCTACGTACTCCATGGAAATAAAAACCTCGCCAGCATCCTCGGCAACTTCGTAAATGGTACAGATGTTCGGGTGGTTCAGGGCCGATGCGGCACGAGCCTCGCGCCGCAAACGCTCATAGATCTGGGGATTGCTGGTGGCTTGGTCGGAGATAAACTTCAGCGCCACGGTGCGGCGCAGAGTAGTGTCTTCGGCACGAAAAACGACGCCCATCCCACCGCTACCGAGGGGACCGAGAATGCGGTAGTGGGATACAAGCTGACTCGGCAAGGGCGTGTACCTCGGACAAGAGAACCACGCGGAAGGCAAATCGCGAAGCGCTAGTTGGCACCTTTGGTTGGCATGTTACGTCGTGAAGAAATTCAAGTCAACGCACTTTTCCACGCACTTTTCCACGCCTTCCTCGCCTCCAAAGATGTGCTACACATCTCAGGCCTGACCGCTCATTCAGAAAACTGGCGTTGGCGGTAGCCGCTTGTTTGCGCTTGGACCATGGGTCGCATTAGTCTAGGGGTTGTTCCTGTTGAGCACTCTTGTTCGTGGAGGCTCCATGATGACACCCTCCCCTACCAGTGCACTTGCACGTACCCCTCAAAAGACCGCACTGATAGTTGCTTCAGGTAGCGAAATCGATGAACTGCTCGTCACGGTCTTGACCACCGAAGGTTGGAACATTCAACACACGGTTGACAATCAGGATGTTCTCTCGATCGCGAGAACTAACCCGTTTGACTTAATTATCACCGGACGGAAAACCTCCGGACCCGAGGACCTTGAGCTCCTTCGCAAAATCAGGAGCGCTCGCCCGCATGTCCGCCTGATTATCCTCACCGATCAATGGACTCCCGGCGACGTCATTGCTGCGATGCGTGCAGGGGCCTTCAGTTATTTCGTGGCTCCGTTCGAGCCTTCTGCACTCGCCGCGATGGTCCGTGCGGCCATGGCCGAGCCCTGCTGGGACGACGGTCTCGAAATCCTTTCCGCCACGCCCGCATGGGTTCGCTTGACGGCCAGGTGTGATCTTCTTACCGCAAATCGCCTAGTGCAGTTTATGGAAGCGATCGGAGACATACCCCGGGCTGACAAGCAACAGATCATAACCGCCTTCAGAGAAATTCTAGTCAACGCCATGGAACATGGCGCACATTTCAATCCCACCCAACACGTGGAAATCTCCTTCATCCGTTCGCGTCGAGCGATAGCCTGCCGCGTCAAGGATCCCGGCCAAGGTTTCTCGCTCGACGAACTCCGCCACGCAGCCGTTGGTAGCTCACCCGAGGATCTGTTCAGCCACATGGCAGTTCGTGAAGCGCAGGGGTTGCGGCCTGGTGGCTTCGGCGTGCTGTTGGCAAAAAAACTTGTCGATGAACTGATTTACGATGAAAAGGGTAACGATGTTGTGCTTGTCAAATATCTAGATCCACCTACACGGCAAACTGCCTAGTGTTACAGCGCGGTCCCCAGCAACTATCCCGAGACGCTGATCTTTCTGTTCCGTGCCGCTGCAATTCTACCCTACCCGCGTTGTTTGTCCCACGCTGCGTTTGGGTTTGCTGATCGACGGCGCGCCCTTGTCTTTTCCGAAAAGGTCCAGAATTTCTCCCAACTGACCCCCAATGGGTACGTGCGCTGCTCTCAAAACGTGACTGTACCCGGCGATGGTCCGATCCGCGTCGCTGTGGCCCAGTCGTTCCTGAGATCCCCTGTCAGTATTGACAATGGTAAGCCTCGACGAATTATGTCAAAAACAAGACGCGTGCAAGTCCATGGCGCGGTCGGTTGTCACGGGATCCCAGTTTGCCGCCCTGAAACATGGGAGGCAACTGCTTTATTTTGATGCGAATAAGCTGGACGAGAAAATGGAGGAAATTCAATGGTATTTACAGGTAAGAAGTGGAAGACAGCGATTCTAGGATGTGCATTGAGTGTGGCGCTGCTAGGGGGCCAAACGGGCGCGGCCGCCGCTGGTAGGCCACAAATCACCGCGGATCAAAAATCGAAAATCACCGGAACCATCGTTTCCCGCAATGGGGACTTGGTAAAGGTGAAAGACAAGAAGTCGGGACAAAACGTAGTGATCAGCATTTCTGACAATACCAAAATCGAACGGAAAAAGGGCAAGTATGAATTTTTCCGCCACACCAATATGGACATGACGGCGATGGTGCCTGGCCTGACCATCGAGGCGGAAGGTGTGGGAAACGCCAAAGGACAACTGGCAGCGAGCAAGATTTCATTCGTGCCGGATGTATTTGCCATAGAGGTAGCAGAAGAGCAACAGGTCATGGCCAACAAGGCAGCAGCCGGGCAAGCGCAAACGACGGCGAACCAAGGCGTAGCGGCGGCAGGAAAGGCGCAATCGTCGGCCGATGCAGCGCAGGCCTCCGCGAATACGGCGCAGAAAACAGCAAACGCGGCGGGCGATATCGCCGTAGTGGATGCGGCTGCCGTGCAACTGGTGAACAAACGCGTTTCGGATCTGGATGACTACAAAGTCGTGGCGGAAGCCGGAATCTATTTCGCGAGCGGCAAATCGGATCTGGACGCGGCAGCAAAAGCAGATCTGGACACGGTAGCGGCGGCGACAAAGGGTGTCGACGGATACCTGATCGAAATCGCGGGTTACGCTTCAAGCACCGGAACGAAACAAGAAAACCAGAAGCTAAGCGAAGCTCGTGCGGCGGCAGTGACGCAATACTTGCGCGAAAAAGGAAATATACCGATGCGCCGGATCATGGCACCTGCGGGCTACGGTGCAACACATCCAGCAGCAACCAACAGCGATCCACAAGGGCGGGAATTGAACCGCCGTGTGGACGTAAAAGTGTTGCTGAACAAGGGCGTATCTGAAGGCATGTAGTCAGAAGTTCGACAGCGAAGGGGATCGTGGGCTAAATGCTCGCGATTCCCTGCGCTCAAGTCGCAGAACCCGCAAAACACAATCAACTGGCAAAATCCAAATAACCACGATTGGTACATTTGACACTAGCAATAGAGATAAAAGGTTCTAGAATCCTTTATAGATGGTGGGTTATGCTTCCGATTCCGGGGCGAGCTTCGTGGCCTGAATCGCGCCCCGGTCGCGAGCACCTAAGAAAACGGTGCCGTTTCCTAGAAAGGGACAAAGAATAATGATGACACGCACAGGTTCCAAATTGCCAATTCGCATGTTCGGGTACGGCGGCATCTTACTCGCTACTTTGCTACTTACAACAGTCAATCTCGTTAATTCTCAAGAGGACAAGAAGATTGAGACAATCGACGCCACTGCGATGGGAACGAGTACGCAGTTAGGCCAAACGGTCAGCGTCAAGGTCATCATCTCGAGGTTTTCCACGGAAGAGGACAGAGCAGTCCTCGTCGATGCTTTTAAAAAAGGCCAGAACAAAGGCCTTGTTGACGCCCTGTCGAAGATGCCATCGGTTGGACGGATTGCCATCACCGGCACCGTTGGTACTGACCTCGCGTACATTCGCTTGATCCCCACCGGCACCGGTCGCAAAATTCGTTTCGCCACGAACCGCCGAATCCAATTCGCAGAAGCTTATGCAAATTCCCCTTCCAAAGCCTACGATTTGACCGCTGGAGAATTCGATTTGAACGATTCCGACAAAAACAAAAGCTCGGGCGTTCTCTACCCTGCTGCCCAGCTGGTCATTAACAAAGAGGGCCAACTTGAGTTTCAGCTCAGAAAGAATCACTGGAGGCTGGTGAACATTATCGACTGGAATCAGGCTGGCGTCGCTAAGTAATACAGCCAGGCCCCAATCTCGCAATGTTGCGCCAAACTATTGAGCGTGACAAAGAATCAGAAAGAGCTTATCCATCGGCAAGCCACTAAGCGACGGTGTAAGTGACATGAACCGACGGGGGTTTTTGAAGAAATCCAAGGCGCTAGCACTGCTGCCGCTCTCCCCGCGCGGGCTCTTCGCAAGTCCGGCATTCCGGCGCCAACGCCCGACGGATGCGGGTTGGCCCTCCAAAGAAGAGTGGAAGCAGCTGAGCAACGCGGTCGGTGGGAATTTAATTCCTGTGGATTTCCCTATGACAGCATGCGTGACCGAGCCGGGTGGTACTGGTTGCAAGAAACTATTTACGGATCTGAAAAACCCGTATTACATCGGTGACAATCCAGGGCTGACGCAGACTCTGGGTTGGATTGACGCCTGGACCACGAAGCCAAGCGTCTACGCAGTCGCGGTGAGAAACGCAGATGATATTTCTGCCTCGGTGAGCTTTGCGCGCGAACATGACTTGCGCGTTGTGGTCAAAGGTGGCGGCCACAGTTATCAGGGCACATCGAACGCGCCCGATTCGCTGCTGATTTGGACCCGTCACATGCACGACATTGAAATGCACGAGGGCTTTGTTCCCCAGGGCTGCCGGGGCAGTGAAGCGCCGCAGCGCGCCGTGACCGTGGGCGCGGGGACCATCTGGATTCAAGCGTATAACGCCGTTACAACCAATGCCGGCGCATACGTGCAAGGCGGCGGTTGCACCACAGTCGGCGTAGCTGGCCTCATCCAAAGTGGCGGGTTCGGAAGCTTCTCGAAGCACTATGGAACGGCCGCGGCTGGCCTACTCGAAGCCGAAGTGGTCACCGCCGACGGCAAAATTCGCATCGCAAACGCATGTACGAATCCTGATCTGTTTTGGGCGCTGAAAGGTGGCGGAGGGGGCAGCTTCGGCGTGGTCAGCAAATTGACGCTACGCGTTCGTGATCTGCCAGAATTCGCAGGTGGTGCTAATTTTACCATCAAGGCCAGGTCGGATGAAGCGTTTCGCCGGCTCATCCGCCAGTTTGTCTCTTTCTACAGCGATGCACTGTTCAACGATCATTGGGGCGAGCAGGTCCACCTGGCAACCGATAACACGCTTGAAGTGAGCATGGTCTTCCAAGGATTAACAACAGAGGACTCGCGAAAGGTTTGGCAGCCATTCCTCGATTGGCTAGGGCGCTCGCCGAGCGACTACTCCATAGAAAAGCCGCCTGAGATTGGCAGCATGCCAACACGACACTGGTGGGACGTCGACTGGCGCAAAGAGCATGAACATCGTGTGTTCAACACGGACCTACGCTCCGGCTCAAGCTCCCACAACGTTTGGTGGAGAGGAGACGGCGGCCAAGTCGGCTGGGTTATCTACGGCTTCGAGTCGCTTTGGATGCCGGCATCCTTATTGCAGAGCGATTCTCAAGAAAGGTTAACTACCGCTTTGTTCGCGGCGTCTCGCAACGAAGAAGTCGAACTCCACTTCAATAAAGGACTCGCAGGAGCACCGCCGGAAGCCATCGCCGCTGCAAAAGCTACGGCGATGAATCCTGCGGTTCTGAACGCATTTGCTCTCGCGATTGTTGCCGATGGGCAAGGCCCTGCCTATCCAGGCATTCCCAATCATGAACCCGACGCTGCAAAGGGTCGCAAAGGCGCTGAGAATGTGCGCCGTTGCATGAATGAACTGCGGACTGTCGCGCCAAACGGTGGCGCTTACGTTTCGGAGAGCAATTTCTTTGAAGTGGACTGGCAGCATGGCTACTGGGGCAGCAATTTCGAGCGCCTAGCTGAAATAAAAAAGAAGTATGACCCGAGGGGTTTGTTTTTCACTCACAACGGTGTTGGCTCCGAAGCGTGGAGCGCTGATGGTTTTACAAAACTCTAAGTAATGATTACCGCTTTTGACCCTAAAGCCTCGCCGTTCGGGTCTCCGATTTGGGGGACATCCGATTTGGGGGCCCTTGACTTGAACGGACTTGCGGCCTACTCTGCCTTCTGAGGTTCCCTCCCTTAGTTAGAATCGAGCTAGGAGCCACCGCATGCGCATTTTCCTTACGCTGGCGCTCGCAATGGCATTTCTGGTACCCGTGGTGGCAGCTCAGAAGCCCCCGTCTCCGACACCTCCGGCTTCTGCTTCCCCGAGCCGCGCTGCGAGTCCAGTTACCTCGATTACGGAGCCAACCCAACCCACGGGGGATCTAGTGATGAATCTCCTGGGACGTGTTGGCACCGAAGACGGGTCGCCTGTTCCAAATGATGTGTTGCTCGAACGGGTTTGCAACGGCAGCGTACGTCAACAGGTGCATACATCATCCTACGGCGATTTCAGCATGCGTCTAGGATCAAGGGCTGATTCTAGCCTTGACGCGAGCGGCGAGCAAAGCTCGCAATCTGACCTGGCTCGCAAGGATGCGTTTCCGGGCATTTCCCAACGCGAGTTGACGAATTGTGATCTACGGGCTTCGGCCTCTGGTTTCCGCCAGTCTGTCATCAGCCTGATGGGCCTCGAACCTTCCGGGGGCAGCATAAACGTGGGGATTATTACTGTGCAGCGAACCACGAAGATTGAGGGGCAGACGCTCAGCGCTATCCCCTTCAAAGCATCGAAAGATGCCCGAAAAGCTTACGACAAAGGCCTCGACGCGGAGAGGCGCGGCAAACCCGCCGACGCGCGCAAATACTTTGAAACGGCCGTGAAGATCTACCCGAGATACGCGAGCGCCTGGTTTCAATTGGGCATCTCCTTACAGAACGATAACCAGAAGGATGCGGCTCGCACGGCCTACACTCAAGCTGCGACCATCGACACCAAGTTCCTGCCGCCGTATCTGTCCCTTGCTTCAATGGCCTACGAAGAAGGAAATTGGACGGAAGTCCTTAATTTAACGGATCATATCTTGAATCTTGATCCGTTGAATCACGCCAACGAAACCAACTACATCTTGGATCTCGATCCGCTAAATTGCTCGGAAGCCTATTACTATAACGCGGTCGCAAACTACAAGCTCAACCGCATGGAAGCCGCGGAAAAGAGCGGGCTCAAGGCGGAACATTCTCTCCTGCTCACTCATTTTCCGCAACTACACGTCCTCCTGGCTGAAATCTATGCCAGAAAAAGCAATTACGCGACTGCGATAGCAGAGATACAAACTTACTTAGAATTAGCGCCGCATGCGCAAGACGCGGATCAGGTAAGGGAGCAGTTGGCGAAGTTGAAAAGTCTAGACGGAGCAGGGTCAGCCCATAAAAACCCTGATCATCAGTGACGAACCGAGGACTTCGAGAGGACATACAGTAGCGAACTGACCAGCGATCAAAGCGTGCGGACCGAACAAATGATTGTGCGAGCCTTGGTTGGCCAATCCAACCAGTCTAAGGCAATGTTTTACTTGACGCAGTTGGTGTGGAGGACTAGGCTTGCGGCAATTCGTCGAGGGTGGTCATGCGCTGGTCCCACCAAAGGGTTCAGGCCCCCAGCCAGATGCGCACCAACAAGTGCGTAAGTCGATTTGTTGCTCGATTCCTTCTCCCCATGTTGCCGAGCTTGGCGCTTACCTCTGGGGTATTCGGCCAGGACATCGGAAGCCAGGACAAGGAGTTGCTCGGGAATGGGTCGGTCATCACGGTGACCGTACACGATGATTCGGGAGAGCCCATTTCTTCCTCTGCAGTAGTAAAACTCTTCCATGGCGTAGTTCCAAGCGGGCAACGAGACACCTCGCGCGGGGTCGCTGAGTTTGTTGTGATCGGCCTCGGCGAATTTACCGTGGTGGTATCGGCGCCGGGTTACGAGGAGGCGCGAAAGGACGTCTCGGTCGACACTACGGGGAGAGCGCGGGTGGATGTCTACCTTCGGCTCAGTTTAGGCGGGGAAAGTCGCGCAACGGTTCCGGGGAGACCGGTGCTCGCGCCGAAAGCGAAAGAAGCGCTCGATAAGGGGCAGCGCGCTCTAAGGGAGAATAAACTTCTTGAGGCGGAGAAGTACGTGGGTGAAGCAATGCGGCTCGCCCCCGGTAATCCCGAGGTGCTTTACACTCAAGGGATATTGAGCCTCAAGCAGCGCGATTGGCCGCGGGCGCAAACCGCACTGGAGAAGGCCACGCAGCTCGATCCGAATTCTGCCCCGGCCTTTGCGGCACTTGGATTGGCCTATTGCGACCAGGGAGATTATGCCGCCGCTATCGCCTCGCTGAGGAAATCGCTTGCATTGGATCCTGCCGGCGGGTGGGAAACGCGGTGGACGCTCGCGAAATCGTATTACCAACACCAGCAATATCCCGAGGCGCTCGACATGTCGCAGCAGGCGCTCGCACGATCGAATGGAAATGCTCCGGCAATCGTCCTACTGGTAGCGCAATCATTGACGGCAGTTGAGCGCTATGAAGAAGCGGCGGAAGTGCTTCGCGAATTTCTCCGGGAGCACGCAAATCGACAGGAAGCGGCCATGGCCCGTCGATGGCTGGAAAAGCTGGCAGCCGACGGGAAAATCCGCTCAAACTAATCTGGCATCGAGTCGCGTAATTTGTTTTGCGCTGATGTTCGTAGCCGGGAGCGCTGTGCTTCAGGATTCGATGACTGCCAACCGGCCACTTGGGCGAGGTTCGAAAACAAAGAGGTTACGATTTCTGAACAACAGCTCACTTGCCCTGAGCAGTATCCATCCTCAAAAATCGTGCCGCGTTGTTGTACAAAATGTCCCGCTTCTGTTGGGGGGTCAAGTAATCGGCGTTCTGGATGATGCTGATCGAATAGGCCATCAATTTGGGCCAGAGCAGTTGGTCCGTGCCGAACATCACACGGTCCTCGAATCCGGCATCTACTAGTCGCTCGATATAGCGATTGACTTCCTTGATAGGATAGCTCCAGATCAATCCTGCAACGTCCACGTAGACGTGGGAATTCGCCTGCAGCAGCGTGAGCATCTCTTCGATCATCGGATAGCCTGCATGCATCACTTGAACACGCAGTTTCGGGTGACGCGACAAGAGTTCCTCCAACAGCAGCGGGTTCCCCATGGAGCCACGGAATTTTGGCATCGTCACGTTTGCGCGTCCTGAGCCACCGGTGCCCATATGCACTGCCACGGGGATATCCAGTTCCTCGGCGAGCGCGAAGTAGGCATCGACCGATGGATCGCTCGGTGAGATGCCCTGATATTGGAGTCCGATCTCGCCCATTACCTTGAAGCCGCCGTTTGTAAAGTTTTTTCGCAACTCTTCGAGGGCCACGCGCTGGCCGGGAGGCATCCCGTTCTCAAAGGAAGTGCCGGGGATGATCCGCGTGGGTGCGGCGTCTTTCCATTTCTGCACGGTCTTTGGATCCCCGAAAACGACCGCCGTGACGTTGAGGCGGTCCATCTCAGCTAGAACATCCTTCATGTACTCGCCTGGGGCGGACGGATACAGTGCGGGAGTGCATTGCTCTTTCACCCAACCGAACGGCTCTTCCTTCTCTCTAGGATCAGACGCTGTGAACTTGGGTGTGTTGGGACACATGGGCGCGACAGCGGGCAGGTTTCCGTCCATAGCGTGCACGTGAACATCGATCACCGGTGGAGTCTTGGCCTCGGTGTTCTGAGCGAGCGTGATCGATACGTCGAATGGTAGGAGTACGGCGCAACATAAGACTCGCTTGAAGAGGTAAGAGGACATTCCGATACTCCTTGCGGCTGCGCATACGTGCGGTTATAGAGAGGTATATCACAGCTCACGCATTTATCCGGATCCAGATGGGCACTTCCCGGAAACGTCGAGGCTCGTACCCAAGTTCCCTTTGCACAGACTTATCACGCGTTCCCAGAGAGTGTGCTGGGATACGCCAAAGCGTAGGGATCTCTTTCGCGAGATTTTCGTGAACGGCTTGCAGTTCATCATCGAAGCATGTCGCTACCGACGTCAATCGTCCCGCCTACTGTCTGATTTAGGCGCTAAGCGGACGCGGCTTTTGCCGCAGCGCGGGGGTGATTCTTTTCCCAGGCACGGCGCATCTCGTCGCGCTGCGCCAGCACATATTTTTTGGCATCCTCGAAGCTTTTGTAGACTCGGGTGCCTTTGATCATGTTGCACGGACGGCAGCAGGCCACCAGGTTGGCAGGATCCTTCTTGCCCTTGCGAGCGCGGGGCACGACGAAATCAACGGACATCACCAACGCGTTCTCAAAGCTGGCCTTCCCATCTAATCCGCAGTACCTGCAGCAGAACTGGTCTCGTTCCAAAATTCTCAGGCCTTCGGCTTTGCTGACGGGCATATCCACTCTTGACAGGGTCATGATATTGAACGGCATGGGGCACCTCCAATGCGGGAATCCTAATCCTTCTTAAAAGGTTTGAGAAGAGGAAAGGCTACCCGCGGCAGGCAATTCGTTGTGTTGTCGCTCTAACTAGCCGTTCGCCGCGTCGCAGTAAACTGAAAGCCCGAGAATCCCGATCAGCTGAACACGGGAGATGGACAGTTCATACCGAATCCGGGGGGCAAGACAGGCAGCTAAACCGCACGAGCAACAGAGTCTGATCGTCTATCTGTTTTCCCCAGCGAGCGGCGGCGTCCAAGATTTCTGCGGCAATTACTTGCAGAGGTTTGTGACGCTGCTCGATCAGCAATGACTGCAGGCGCTCAATACCGAACTCCTGATCCGCCGCATCGCAGACCTCCGTTAGGCCGTCGGTTGCAATCAGCAGCAAATCGCCCACACCAGTTTTGACCGTCTGGCTGAGAAATTCGGGTTCGGGCAGCAGTCCCAGTGGGGGAGCATTTGAGGGAAAGGGCAAAACCTTCCCCTCTGTGGCAGAAAAATACAGGATGGGCGGATGGCCCGCATTGGCAAGATTCAACTCGCAGGTGGCATGACCTAGTTCGTGGGTGATGCGAACCGCGGCACATGTGGCATACATCTCCGGTTCCTTCACTTGCGGCAGCACCTGGTTGATCCGAGCCATGAGGGTCGACAATGACGGGCTTTCGACAATACAAGTTCGCGCAGCGGTCTTAAACATGCCCATCAGGATGCCCGCTTGAAGTCCGTGGCCGGAGATATCGGCGACATAGGCCAGCGCGGAGCCATCCGGCCCTTGCACGAGATCTACCAGGTCGCCACCAACCTGTTCGCTCGGCAGGGATACCCCATGCATCTCCCAGAACTGGCTCCTAGTATGAACGATCGGCACGAGAGTGTGCTGGATACTGTGGGCTAATGCCAGTTCCGTCTGCAATCGGATTGAGGTTCGGCCCTCGGAATAGAAGAAAAGCAGAAAAAAAATACCAGCAAGTAGGCATAACGCCAGACTACCCATTGCAGCCACGCGAACGCCGAGTTCGGTCGGAGGTGCCGGGGCGCCCGCATTTAGGAATCGGAGCAGCTTGCCGATAGGGTGGGAAAGAAAATAGTGCAGCGCAACCAACAAAACGATGACCCGCGGGGCCCGTATTGCGCAGAGCAAGTAAACCACTGCCATGAAGCCGGTGAAAACCGTCCACCCGACCACCTCGATGAACGGCTTTTCCCCAAGAACGATAAGATCCAAAAGGCATCCCACCATCCCGACGAGGCAAAAAACCCCGAGTAACAGGAATTTCAGACGCTTCAGTGGGACCAGACGCCAATACGAGCGGCCGCCAGTTCCGAGGACAAACGAAAGAATGGTCTGGAGTGAGTTCCTGTGTTCCAAGATGGGTGACCGCAAGCATAATACCCTCAACCTGGCACAAACCAAACAGGAGCAAGTTTTCTGATCGTTGCTTATTAAAACAATTTCAGTTGATTAAGTGCGCAAACGAACGCAGGCTCCTTACTCGTAGCGCAGGGCCTCGACAGGATCCAGACGCGCCGCTTTGATAGCGGGATACATGCCAAAGAACAAGCCGACGCTCATCGAAACCCCCACGGCCAGAATAATTGACCAAAGTGGGATGGAGGAAGGTAGGCTGGGTACAGCGAGATTGATTAGCAGGCTGATGGCACCGCCGAGCCCCACGCCGATTATGCCTCCTGCCCCTGTTAGCACGATGGCTTCGGTCAAGAATTGCCAGATTATATCGCGGCGGCGCGCGCCAATAGCCTTTCGGATGCCGATTTCGCGAGTGCGCTGGGTTACCGACATCAGCATGATGTTCATGACGCCCACGCCCCCAACTAAAAGACCGATCGAGCTAATTACAGAAATCAAAAGAGCTACCGACCCGGTGATCTGCCGAAACTGGTCTGCGATCTGCTGGGCGCTTGAGATGCCGAAATTGTCAGGCTTGTCATACGGCACGTTTCTGCGGCGGCGCAGCACAGCGCGGATTTGGTCTTCGGCTGCAGCCATCTGTCCGGCATAAGCCTTGGCGCCAACAAAGTTCTCATCATCTTCAGGGATATGTTTATGATAGGAACGATACGGCACCATGATGGCCTTATCGGCGGATTGATCTTTGACGAAACCGCCTTTGCGCGGTTCGAGTACTCCGATCACTTCGTAAGTGACGCCATTGACCATGATGGGTTTTCCTAGTGGGTCCATATCTGGATATAGCGTTTTGGCGATATCCGCGCCAATCACCGCAACATCCGCGCGGTGCAAGTTTTCAGCTTCACTAAAGAAACGGCCCCTGCTTGGCCGGGAATTAAAAACTTCCTCGGTGGCCGGAAGCGTTCCGTTGTAATCAACGCCCGATACTTCTTTGCCCAAATAACGCGCCGTAACGGGTCCGCGCTGCGGTCCATCCTCGACAAAACGAGGATATAGACTGACCGTAACCGTGCGTACTGCAGGACAAAGCTGTTCGATCGCCTCAGCATCCTCGAAACTGAGCGGTTTACGTTCACGCTCGTCGGCCGTGAGTCGCCCGCTATGAATGCCCGGATCGAAGCGAAATATGAACAGCGTCTCAGGGCCGTAGTCGGTGAGGTAGGCGTTCACCTCACCATACACACCAACGAGAATCGCGACGACCGAGAGCAAAGCGGTAATTCCTATGACCACTCCCAACACCGTGAGAAACGCTCGCATCTTGTTCTCGCGAAGGGTCGCGAGTGCCATCTTCGCATTTTCCTGAATGTTCATACCCATACTGATTCCTGACGAAGTCAGATCTCCTGTCTTAAGGCCTCAATGGGCTGCAATGCGGCAGCTTTTCTTGCCGGATACAGGCCAAAAAAGATACCGACAACGGCCGAGATTAGTTCGGCGATCAGGACTGCGGACAGTGGCACGGACATCGGAACAGATGTGGTTGCCGTGGTCAAAATGGCGATGGCATAGGCAAGGATGACGCCAATACCCCCGCCGATGGCGGCCATAACGGCGGCTTCGACCAAGAATTGCATCATAATGTCGCTGCGGCTAGCCCCCAGAGCTTTACGGATACCAATTTCGCGAGTTCGTTCCGTGACGGCGGCGAGCATGACATTCATGATTACCACACCGCCGATGACAAGGAAGACGGAGACCACTCCAATCATGGCAGTAGCGATGACTCCCGTCAGACTCTTCCAAAGCTGCATCAGCGTCGCCGAATCAAAAATTCCGAAGTTGTCGGTTTCGTTGGGAGACAAGTGCCGCCGGGCCCGCATTAACGCCCGTGTTTCATCCTGGGTCCGCTCCATCCATTCCGCTCCTCGAGCCTGGACGTTAATCCAAATTCCGTCATAGGAACCATAAATCTTGAAATAGGTTTGAATCGGTATGTACACGAAATTGTCCTGAGACTGGCCGAGTACCGAGCCTATCGCTTTAGCGACGCCGACGACCTCGAAGGGCCGGCCGTCAATCGTTACCTCTTGACCGATGGGATCAGCATTTGGAAAGAGCTTGGTAGCTAGATCGTTTCCAATCATCGTGACAAGCGCACGGCTCTGGTCATCGCCGCTTGAAATGTAGCGTCCAGAAGCGGGTGTCACAATATCAATGTCACCCATGTTGGCAGTTACGCCCCGGATGTTGCAGTCGTCCAAACTTTGCGAGCCGGCGCGAACTTTCCCGGAAGTTCGCTGCTCAACCCCGAGACGCAGGGGTAGTTTCAGGTTCTCTTGCAGGGATTCGTAGTCGTCCCAGGTAACCTTTTTGTTTCTGCGATTTGCCCTAACGTATTCGTCCACGTCGGTAATGATGGGGAATCGCGTAAGCAGAAACACATTGGAACCGAGATTGGCGACACGATCAGCGATATAGTGATTCACGCCAGAAATCAAGGCGATGACCACAATGAGAGTGGAGACCGAGAGGATAATACCGAGCAGGGTCAGAAAAGAACGCATTTTGTGCGCCCGCAGCGTTTCTAATGCCACGCCGATAGGCTCGCGAAGATTGGCTCGCCGTTTCACGAATGCGTCCTTCTAATCAAATCGCCAACCTCATCGATGCGTGACAGCAGATCGAAAGGTATGCGAAGTGACCTATGAGTTCAAGTACGAATGAATATACGCACTCCTGCGCTAGGTACCTTTTCCGTGTAGTGCGCCGGTTTGCGAAAGCGTTGCAACCTCTCAAAAAGAATAGTTCCGAGCCGCGAGCCGAGTCTTCCATTTCGCTAGATATTTGATAGGACCCTTGATACGTCCGTGCGTCTAGAACCAGTCAGGACATGGGAATTGCTTCCACTAAACACTTCTACGTCTCACCGGGGCCAAAGTTTCACTACCTAGCTCATGGCAGCTGGGGAACCCGCTCGCGACGCTACGCGCTCGGTGCAGCGTTTGTGGACTAGAAACCGAGACTGGTCTCAGCCTATGCCCGTAGTCACTCAGTCGGAAACAGCTACCGCAGCCAGCGACATCATCCGCAAAGTTGTCATTGGATCAGTAGCTTACCGCGTGCCGCTTCCTACCTGCGGCTTGCGGACTGCTCAGTTGCGGTTTGAGCAGTTTCGTTTAGACTCGACAGAAAAGTCAGCGATGTCACGGTGCGATCTTGAGCTTGAGGTCAACGAAATGAGTTATTTCTTAAAGAAACTAACATCGAACTCGCGAGCAGCTTTGATGATTGGTTCTACTGCCCTTCCTTTTGCTGCCTGCTTTGTTCCGACAGTGATGCTGGCGCAATCTCCATCTGCGAATGATGCGAAGGTTTCTGACATCATGCATCAGATGAGCAGTTCGTTCGAAGGATTGGTGAAACGGATATCTCCAGCGGTTGTGGAGGTGCTGGCGACTGGTTTCGGGTCAGCGAGCGACGAAGAGGATCAAGGCTCAACGGCGCTTGGGCGCGAACGCAGCCTTGGCTCCGGCGTCATCCTTGATCCGGACGGCTACATCGTCACGAATTATCACGTGGTGAAGGGCGCCGACCGGGTGCGCGTGGTGCTAACACCTGGGGGAACCGAAGACACTGGCCCGACCGCACTGCTTAAATCGCACGGCAAAATTCTTCCTGCTCGCGTCATTGGCTTCAGTAAGTTGGTTGATCTTGCGGTGCTGAAAGTGGAGGCTACGGGTTTACCAACTCTGCCGATCGGACGTTATGACCGCATCCAAAAAGGGCAAATTGTGCTGGCGTTTGGCAGTCCGGAAGGCCTGGAAAATTCCGTCACCTTTGGGCTGGTCAGCTCGGTCCTGCGTCAGACGGACGAAAATGACCCGATGGTTTACATTCAGACCGACGCGGCGATAAATCCGGGGAACAGTGGCGGCCCGTTGGTGGATGTCGATGGAAATATAGTGGGTATCGACACGTTTATCTACACAAAATCCGGCGGGAATGAAGGCATTGGCTTTGCGATCCCCAGTGGCATCGTCCGCTACGCCTACGAGCAGATTCGGCAGTATGGCCGCGTGCGCCGCCGCACGATCGGGGCGGATTTGCAATCTCTAACGCCGGACATCGCGCAAGGGTTGGGACTAGCCGGCGACGTTGGGGTGATCGTTTCCGATGTGCTTCCCGGAACTCCTGCGAGCGAGGCAGGATTAAAGATTCAAGACATCATCGTAGGGATTGACGGATTCCCAATCGATAACTTACCACTCTTCACGCTGGGGCTCTATCTTATGAACAAAGGCAACTCCGCGAAGCTGCAAGTCTTGCGTGGGGACAAAAGGATCGAATTGAACGTCCCGGTATTCGAAGGCCGGAACGAGCCAGGCAAACTTTCGGAAATGGCCGATCCGAAAAAAGATTTGTTACCCCGGCTGGGAGTCGTCGGCTTAACGGTTACCCCGGAAGTGGCAGAGATTCTTGGGGAGTTGCGGATTCCTTCGGGAGTTGTGATCACTTCGATTGTGGATAGTCGCTTGGCAGTCGATTCCGGCCTCGCCGAAGGGGACATCGTGCACTCGCTCAATCGTGCCAAAATTACGGACGTGGAGGGACTGCGCAGCGAATTCAATCAATTGAAACCGGGCGATGCCGCGGCACTGCAGGTGGAACGAAATGGCAAATTAACCTACGTCACTTTCCAGATGGAGTAATCCGGATGTCGGGCAGTTCCCTAGAGCAAGAGAATTAGCTGGCTGGTCGGCCGGCACGTTCGAGGTCGTGTCTTACAGAAAAGCTTCATGGTCGGGCATGCAGAATTTTCCTTTGCCGCTACTTATATGAGAAACTGGCTAGTGGACATCCCTTGACCGTCCTGGATTCACCCACTAAGCTAGATTTTCAACATGAACTCGGCTAAACACTACACAGCGAATAGTCGTCGCTCGATCCGTTTTGGACATGTTGTATGCGTGTTACTAGTCGGGTTTCTGCTCTATAACCCGTTCCTTTCCTTGATCCATTCCTCCAGCGGCCTTACGGTTCACCACCTTTCCCGCCACCGATCGACAGTTGGGGCAGGAGAATTGCAGGATTTTTCGCCGCAATCTAAGGCTTCTGCAGTGAATGTTTTGTCTGCTGAATGTGTCAGAGAACTGCTTGTCAGCCCGGCTCAAATTGAATTGCCCGTGCGCATGGAATACCCACCACTCCGGCTCGTTTTCAGCGATTTTGGGTCGAATCTGTTCTTTCGACCACCTCCCTCCCGATAGTCTTTTTCCCTTTATTTCTTCTGTAACTCCATCGTTCTAATATTGTCTTGAATTTTACATATGAGCGATCGTCTTTCAGCTCGAGCGAAACAAAAATCTGAGCACCGCTACGGATATTCAGGAACAGGTCGATGACACAAAAAACGAAAATGATCCTGGGAATTATTTCGGCATGCGCAGCGGTTGCGGGTTGGCGCTTCTTTGGCCATTCTCCTGCAAAGGCCGACGATCCGAACCACCAGGAAACAACGGAGCGGGTGGCCGCCGTGGTCAGGGCCGAAGAGCACGCCTTAGGCGTTCCTCTGACCCTGGCTGGGGCATTCAAGCCCTTCCAGGACGTCGACGTGCACGCCAAGGTTTCTGGCTACATCAAGACGATCTTTGTCGATGTCGGGACCCACGTTAAGACCGGGCAGACAATCGCGATCCTGGAAGTTCCAGAACTTGCTGCAGAACTTTCCGGAGCGAACGCGGCGGTGAGGGGCGCACAAGAGGAAATCCCAAAGGCGCAAGGTGAACTGAAACGCGCCAAGTCTTCCCATTCAGCCGCCCATGCTATGTACGATCGTCTGAACCAGGCTTCCGAGCAGAAGGCCGGTCTGGTGGCGCAGCAAGAATTGGATAACGCGCAAGCCAAGGACCTCGAAGGCGAAGCGCAAGTTGCCAGCGCACAAGCCGCTCTAAACTCAGCACAACAAGCTCTGGAAGTGTCGCAAGCGAATCAAAGGCGATACAGCGCCCTTTCCGATTACACCCGAATTACCGCGCCTTTCGACGGTGTGGTCACCTCCAGATACGCCGATACCGGCACACTGGTGGCTGCCGGAACCTCTTCTGGCAACATGGCCTTGCCAGTCGTCCGTATCGCGCAAATCTCAGTCCTGAGGCTGGTTCTTCCGATTCCCGAGTCCATTGCTGGAACAATTCGCCTTGGAGACCCCGTAAAAGTGCACGTGCAAGCGTTGAATCAGGATTCCATTGGAAAAGTTTCGCGATTCGCAAACTCTTTGAATCCTCAAACCCGCACGATGGAAACAGAAATCGATTTTCAAAACCCGAACGGAAAGCTGCTACCAGGGATGTACGTCCAGGCCTCGATCACGCAAGCAGCCAAGAAGGAAATGCTCACAGTTCCACTCGAAGCAGTGCAGAGAAGCGGATCAGAAGGAACTGTGCTTTACGTGAATTCCCAAGATGTTCTTGAAGAAAGAAAAATACATCTCGGTCTGGAGGGTAGTTCACGAATCGAAGTTCTCTCCGGGTTAGAGGCCGGGGACAGAGTTGTGATCGGGAGTGCAACCGAATTTCGCGCCGGAATGAAAGTTCATCCCAAAGAGATCGATATCACCCAACCAGGACAACCGGGTGAGTCGGGAGCAAAGTAATGCCAAAATTTGCTCTTGCCTATCCCTATTTTATTTTGATGGTCTGCCTGGTAGTGGCCGTGGTTGGCGTCGCTACGGTCAGTCGCATGCCCGTCGACTTATTCCCCGAAATTAGAATTCCGGTCGTGGTCGTGGCCACATTCTATTCGGGGATGCCTCCACAACAGATCGAGGCAGATATCACCAACACATTCGAACGCTTTTTCACTCTCGGCAGCAATATTGACCACATTGCATCTCGTTCATTAACCGGGGTCAGCCTCATTAAAATCTATTTCAAACCGGGCACCGACGCCAACGCCGCTCTAAGCAACATCGCCAACTTGGCCATGGCCGATCTCCGGCGTCTCCCTCCGGGGACCCTGCCGCCCGTAGTTCTAAAATTTGATGCTTCGAGTCTTCCCGTTTGTCTCGTCACTCTGAAGGGCCAAGGCTTAAACCAGACACAATTGAAGGATCTGGCTCAGTTTCAAGTAAGAAACCAGATCGCAAACGTTCAAGGCGCTTCGGTCCCTCAACCGTTCGGTGGAACTTACCGCCAAATTCAGGTTTACGTCGATCCGGTGAAACTGGAAGCTCATCAACTTAGTTTGATGGACGTGGTCCACGCGATCAATGATTCCAATCTAATTCTGCCGGCTGGGGACGTGCGCATTGGCAATCGCGACTACAACATCTACGCCAACAGTCAGGTCGCAACTCCGAACGATGTAAACAGCATTCCTCTAAAGACCGTTGGCCTTGGTTCGGTGCTCGTCGCGGACGTGGGCAAAGCGGAAGACTCTGGCGCCATCCAGACAAATATTGTGCGCATCGACGGTCAGAAGTCCGTCTACATTCCGGTGCTGAAACAAGGCGGGGATAGCAACACTATCGCCATCGTGAACGGCATCAAAGAAGCCGCCAAGCATTTGGTTGACATACCCGATTCGCTGAGAACCGCCGTGGTATTTGACCAGTCAATCTTTGTCAAGACGGCGGTGAAGAACCTCCTGAAGGAAGGAGGTATCGGCCTGGTCTTGACCGCCATCATGATTCTTCTCTTCCTCGGGAGTCCGCGAGCTACTTTCGCGGTCTTACTGTCGATTCCCTTATCTGCATTGACTTGTTTACTGGTGATGAACGGTTTAGGCGGGTCGATCAATACTATGTTGCTTGGCGGCCTGGCACTGGCATTTTCTCGTTTGATCGACGATTCCGTCGTGGTCCTCGAAAACATTTTTCGGTTTATGGAAAATGGTGTGGAGCCGCGCGAAGCCGCTGAGAAAGGCGGCATGGAAGTGGCGCTTGCAGTTCTTGCCGCCACTTCGACTACCTCCATTGTTTTTTTTCCCGTCACTTTCTTTTACGGGGTCAGCCGCTACATCTTTGCCGACTTAGCTCTGGCCGTAGTTATCTCCATTTTCGCTTCCTATCTCTTTGCTATGACTGTCGTCCCCCTCTATTGTGCCTACTTTATTCGCGTCGACAGCCACGACAAGAAACCCGACGAACTTCACGAAGTTCACAAGGGCCTTTTCGGAAAAGTCATCCACAAGTTTAGTGCGCAATTTCAACGGCTGCTCGACTACTACGAGAAAAATGTTACTCGCGCACTCGAAAGACCAGGTCGAACCGTTCTTTTCATTCTTGGGGCAATCGTCTTGGTGACGGCTCTAATTTTTCCCTTCGTCGGCCGGGCTTATTTTCCGCGAACCGATCCCGGCCAGTTTGTAATTAACATTAAGGCTCCAACCGGAACGCGACTGGAGCTTACCGAAAAATACGCTGCTCGTATCGAGAGCGATATTCGCTCGGTCATTCCTTCAGACGAACTCGGTATGATCGTTTCCAATATCGGTATCAGTTCGGATCTTTCTGCCATTTATACGTCCAACTCCGCAATGCACACCGCTTTCATTCAGGTCAGCTTGAAAGAGGATCACCGCGTCGGAAGTTACACGTATATGGAACGTCTGCGCAAAAAGCTTGCTGCTGAGTTGCCCCAGGTAAGCTCCTATTTTCAAGCCGGTGGACTTGTCGATTCCGTCGTTAACCAAGGACTGCCCGCACCGATCGACATCCAAGTCAGTGACAACGATTTAGAGGAAGCGTATGGCATTGCCGCTAAGCTCGCTCTTGAACTGAAAGCAAAGAAGGGTGTGAGCGACATTTTGATCCCGCAGGACATCGACTATCCGGGACTTGAGCTCAATATCGACCGCAAGCAAGCCAGTCTGCTCGGTCTCACTCCAAAGAACGTTGTCGACAACGTGATCACTGCTCTTTCTTCGAACGGTATGATCGCGCCAAGCTATTGGATTGATCCGAAGTCCGGCAATAATTACATGCTCACCGTGCAATATTCCACCAAACAATTGGATTCGATGACCATGTCCGATTTCAAAAACATTCCTCTGCGCGCCGAAAATTCCAAGCGCAATACCCCATTGGAATCGGTCGCTAAAATAGAGCCGATTAATACCCCGACCGAGGTGGACCACTACCAAATCCGCAGAGTAATTGATGTGTACATCATGCCAACAGGCGAGGACCTCAGCAAGGTGAACGAGGGGGTTCAAACGTTGGTAAAGGGCCTTTCACTTCCCAAAAACGCGACTGTTCGCGTGCGCGGCGCAGTCGTTGGCATGAGTGAATCGTTTTTCCGCTTCGGGGTCGGATTGTTACTGGCGGTTGTTCTTGTTTATCTCGTATTGATGGCGCAATTCCGCTCCTTCATTGATCCCTTTATTATTTTGACGGCTATCCCGCCCGGCCTGGCCGGCGTCATTCTCATTCTTTTTCTGACTCGTTCGACCCTGAACATCATGTCCTTAATGGGAGTCATTATGATGACTGGAATCGTCGTCTCGAACAGCATCTTGATTGTCGAATTCTCTGGAATTCTTCACGAACGCGGGATGGAAATTCATAAAGCCGTCGTCGCAGCGTGCAAAGTCAGGCTTCGTCCGATACTCATGACTTCTCTTGCCACTCTCCTTGGTCTGCTTCCCATGGCCTTGGGCATCGAAGCAGGAAGTGAACAGTACGCGCCGCTGACGCGCGCCGTAATTGGGGGATTGGCGGTTTCTGTAGTCGTCACCGTCTTCCTTGTCCCGGCGGTGTACCTGGTGATTCATGGAAGGAAACCACGGCAAACCCAAATAAACACCGCCGAGGTGCAGTCGTGAGAGTCAACCTCATCCGAGCGGCGGTACTCTTCGGCGTATTTGCGCAAGCTCTTCCGGGACAAGACAAGCCCAGCAATCCGATTCCTTCCGAATCTATCCAAAAAAGTCTCTCAACAGCGACGCCGACTCCGGCGGCTTCTGCTTCGCAAAGCAATGTCCCCACCGGCATGGAACTGACGATTCAGCAGGCGGAAGCGATCGCATCGCGAAATAATCCTCAAATCACAGTCGGCCGGTTAGAAGCGCTGCAATCGCGTGAATCTGTCAGAGAAGTTCGCTCCGCACTTCTTCCGCAAGCCTATTTGAGCGTAACGGGAGTCGAAGCGAATCCAGGTTCGCGAATTGCTGCGGGATACATCAGCAACTCTGTCGTCTATCCGCGCATCGCTGCCGGTGCAACCGTCAACCAATTAATCACGGACTTTGGCCGCACGAACAATCTTGTCTCGAGTCAGGAATATCAGGCAAAAGCGGCGAACGAATCGGCTATTGCCACGCAACAACAAATTGTGCTCGCGGTCGATCAGGCTTTTTACAACGCGCTTGAAACCAAAGCTCTGAGGCAAGTCGCAGTAGAAACCGTCAACGCCCGACAGTTGCAGGTGGATCAAGTTCAGGCGCTCACCAATGCTAAATTGCGATCCGATGTCGATCTCAGTTTTAGCCAAGTGGATCTTAGCCGGGCAAAGCTGCTCCTCTTAGAATCAAAGAACAATTACGAAGCGTCGCTGTCCATTCTTTCAGCGATTCTGGGTTACCCGAATCGTAAGAATTTAATCCTCATAGAGACTCCCAGTCCCGAACTGCCCCCGGCTCTGGAGGCCACTCCGCTAATTGAGCGAGCGCTGCAACTCCGCCCAGAAGTGAGGGAGTTGCAAGATCAGGTAACCGCTGCAACAAAGTTCAGCAAGGCAGAACATGACCTTTTTTGGCCGACAGTTAGCGCAACTGGCGTCGTGGGCTTGGTGCCCGTTCGCGATCCGCATATCCCGAGTTGGTACGGAGCAGCTGGTGTGAACATCAACATACCGGTCTTCAATGGATTTTTGTTCAACGCGCGCGCCAAAAGCGCGGATCTAGGAACTGCAGCCCAACAGCAACGCTTGCGTGACCTGGAAGACCGTATTGCCCGGGACGTTCGCAATGCTTGGCTCGATACGGAGAGAGCCTATGAACGATTAACGGTTACCAAGCAACTACGAGAAGAGGCGAGTCTAACCCTCGACCTAGAACAGGCTCGTTATAAATTAGGTCTCGGCTCAATCGTGGAATTTAGCCAGGCCACCTTGCAAAAGACGCAAGCAGACCTCGAAGATACCGACGCACACTACCAATATCAGGTATCGCAGATAAACCTGGCCTATCAAATGGGAGTTACGCGCTGACGAATCGGCGGGCCCGTTTCGAACTGCCTGGGTGAGAGGCTAGGCGTTGGCCATGGCAACTTCCGCAGGGTTCTCCCTTACGAGCTGAAGCGCCTGCGGCGAGAGTGGCAACTCGTGCAGAATTCTTTCTGTTGCCGCGACTCTCACTTCTTCGTGGAAAAGCCGTTGAAAGATACCATTGGAGAGCAGGTTGCAAATCGAGAGCAAAATCATCCCCTGGTGATGAGCCATCCAAGTGTGGACGATTTTGAATTCCCTTTTCTTTACGCCCACGGCCTTTAAATATTCCGCGGACTCATAAAACCCATATCGCCCATTCCAGCCCAATAGATCCATGTCTCGCAGATTGGCAAGGGCCTCCTGTGGATTGGTGCTTAAAGCCAGAGCCGACGCGTATGGGGTAATGACCACCTTGTCGGGAAGATCGACTTTCAGGGCCAACGGAGGCAGACCGAACGCATGATACTCAAAATGACCCGCATCGTTCTTTGCATTGCACGCACCCTCAGAAATTCCCCAGGGAATTTTGAGTTTGCGAACAAACGCCTTTTGGCAAGCTACGGCCGCGCGCAAACTCTTTTCAAGCAACGTAGATGGGAAATATTTCATCCAAAGCGCCGGCATCAAATATTCAAACATCGTTCCCGTCCACGAGATAAGTACATAGCGATTTGCATAATGCGTATGTGTGCGCCCCAGGTGGAACCATGCTTCTTGAGGAATGTCATTCTTGGCAATGGCCACGAATACCGCGCTGCGCGCTTCGGAAGCCAGCAAATCATAAAAGCTTCCCTGCAGCTTCTCTTGCCCTGCATCGTATCCAACCGAGAGCGCTTTGCGCCCCTCATCGTAGAACAGCCCGAAGTGCATTTCCTCTACAAGCGTTTCGGCATCACCGGCAATTTGTTTGAGTTGCGAGCGTAATTGGTCCACCTCTCGGAAACATGCCCCCAACTGAGACTGGAGCTGCGAGTCAGAAGCCAGTTCGTCGCCCGAAAACATCTCCGCGATCCGGTCGCGATAGTTCGCCAGAGTCAGGGAACCCCAGAATTCAAAATCGGCAAGTCCCTGTTGAGCTTTTACTTGTGAATTCTCATTCGCCAGCAACCATGGCGCAAACGACTCGGCCAAAAAAATAAGATCTTGCAGTCTGGAGCTAGCTTCCTCACGCCACCACAGTGCATCGACTGAACGCGGCTCAGGCTGTTGCAGCAAACTTTCATCGACCATCTCGATCAATCTTGACGAAGTACGAATCCAGCTCTCCAGACTGTTGGCGCTTTCGCAAGCTGCAATGTGGGCATTTTCCAGTCGCGATATGCGTTCAAGGCTTCTCTCTTCCCGTTTCAACGCCTCGATCGACAGCTGCAAATGATCCAGGATCGCCTCAAACACCCCGGGGGTGAAAATGGGGTCCTGTTCCGCGGTCAGACAGCCTTGTTTCAGGCTCCATAAACAACATGCCAAGTTACCATTGTCGACGCTCGAGATGAATCGCGGTTCGAGGGGTTTCAGTGTCTTTGTGTCGTACCAATTCACAAGCTGGCCGTGGAAGCGTTCTAATTTCAGGGTCGCTTCCATCGTGAGCCGAACGGTGTGAGCAAATCGCGGAAGCGTGAGAATTCCGAGATGATATGCGGCGTAGTGCACATTGAACAGCATTCCCAAATTCGTCGTAGAAATGCGCGGTGCCGGCGATTCTTCTTCTCCCTGAATATTGTCTGGAATCAGCCAGTTATGCTCTTGGTTGGAAAACGTACGGAAGAATCGCCACGTTTTCAGTGCGATCTTACGGGCGTAAGCTTCATCCTTGTCCTTGATGGAACTTCTCGCGGGACGAAGGGGGCGATCCAGCCACTTCGCCGCGGCTTTTGAGAAAAACCACAGAATCAAGATTGGCGAAGCAACGAGCAGTGCCGCCGGCCGAAAATAGGCCAAAGCTACAGCAATCAGAACGGCAAGAAGCGGCGTAAGTTGCAAATAAATGTCTACCGGCGTCTTTCGCTTTTTCTCTAGCTCGGATTGAGCGGCGGTCTCCCATTCGAGCAACTTCCGACGGCTGATTGTGAGGCGAAAAACAGTTCGGATGATGGCGTCGAGCGTTACCAGGGATTGATGCGGCAAAAATGCCAGGAACACCAGCACGTTGATCTGCGAGGTGACAAACCCGTCGACGACCTGTCTTGCACCGGCCAGCTTTTGGTTTGAATTCCACAGGCGCAATAAAGCCAGCATTCCTTGCACATAACTCGGGATGAGCAACAGTGCTAGGACCGCGATCGTCCAGCGTGCGGGTGAACCAGGCAACACAAACCAGCAAGCGAGAAGAAGGATAAAGGTCGCCGCTTCGATCACACTGCGCCGCAGATTGTCCAAAATCTTCCACCGAGAGAGAAAACTCAATGGGTTTTTCACCACCTCGCCCGAGGCATTGGGTACTTTCGGAAACAACCAGCGAAGGACTTGCCAATCTCCGCGAACCCAGCGGTGCTTGCGGCGGCTGTGCGCGCTAAAGTGGGAGGGGTAATCGTCAATAATTTCGACTTCGGTGACCAGCCCGGTTCGCGCGTAGGCTCCCTCAATCAAATCGTGGCTCAAGATCGCATTTGAAGGGAATCGACCACCTAATACCTGGCGGAAGACATCAACCTCGTAAATCCCTTTACCCGTGAAGATCCCTTCGGCAAACAAATCCTGATAAACATCTGAAACCGCGTTGGTGTAAATATCCAGGCCGGTCTGGCCCGAATAAATGTAAGCCAGCCGTGATCGATGAACGGAATTGACACTGATTCCAACCCGAGGCTGAAGAACTCCGTAGCCGTCCCGGACCGTATTCGTCATCGGATCAATCAACGCCTGATTCAATGGATGAGCCATCGCTGCCACCAGGCGACGTGCTGAGTCCCGCGGTAATTGAGTGTCGGAGTCGAGGGTAATCACGTAGCGCACATTTCGTAGCAACGAGGGGTCACCCGCTTTTACCGGGAAGCGGTCCTCCCCGCCGCGCAGGAACTCGTTGAAGTCGAGCAATTTCCCACGCTTGCGCTCCCAACCCATCCAGGTCTGATCTGTTTCATTAAATGTACGGTACCGATGCAAGTGAAAAAACTGGCTGGAACCGTGCTTGCAGTACCTCTCGTTCAGCTCCTCGATCAACGTCGCACAGTAGGCAACCAGTTGATCTCTTTCGTCAAACGGTTTCGCGGAATCCGGTGGGTCGGTCAATAAGGCAAAAGAAAGATTCGGGTCGACGTTTCCCAAATAACGGATCTCCAGGGTACGAGCCAAATCCCACACCTGATCTTTCGAAAGGAGCAGCGTCGGGACGGCGACCACTGTTTTGCAATCCTCGGGGATTCCGTGTGAGAAATCCATCCGTGGAAGAACTCGAGGCTCCAGCAGAAATAAAATAAATGGGTTGATCACTTCAATCGCGGCCTCGCTTACGGGCAACAAAAACAAAAGCGTTGCGGCAATAAACGGGACGCCAACGGGAATGCCACTCAGGATGAACATCATGATCGCAATCAAGCAGAACTCAACGCCGAGAAAGTAAAATAACTCTGGAGCCTCCTTTAATACCGCACGAGCAAACGCCATTCCTTGGGGGCGGTAGGCAATCTCCCTCTCAAGCAGAACACGTCCCTTGTCGACCAAGTAGTAGCCCACGTGGCTGTGCCGCAGGCCCTGGCGGGAACCTAGCGGAAATTTGCCTAATGCAACCGTGCCCATGCGCACGGCGAGTTCCGCAACTTGTTCTTCGGTTCGGTCTGAAAATCGTGCGAGTAGTTCCACGGCTTCGCGATAATAGGTACAGCTTCGGAAATCCATGCGCGGATAAGCGCCAGCCGGATCCTTAGCGAGAACGAGTTCCGTCCTGCTCAACGATCGAAACGTGGTTTTCCAGGCCGCTTTTCTGACACGATCGAGTACGGTGAAAATCTTCTCAATTTGTTCTTCTCCTCCGGTTTCGTGAGTCTCGCGCGCCCGCTGCACCCTTTCGCCGAGATTGTTTAGTAATTCGAGCTGCAGCATCGGGCTGAGCAGCCAGATTTCAGCCATTTGGAAAGCGCCGGACTCCTGCACAACTTCCATGTAGTTTCGGAATGAGACTTCCTCAAATTCCAAGTTTGTGGCCGCCAGATAGGATCTTGCCGCCACATACGATCGCGGCAAGCTTTGCCCGGTCCCCACACTTACTTGAGCAAGAGGGGCCATCCCGCGAAGCGAATCTTGCACATCGAGAGCTGTAGCTTGCAAAAGCAGCCGGCCCCTCAACAACATGCGGTAAAGAGAGTCTGGCAATCCTCGGGTGCCTTCGCCTTTTACACAATCCCGACGGATACTGAGCAACAGATTGACCGTCTTTTTCAACTCCGCATTCAGGGCCTTATTTTCTGCGGATTTTCCTCGCCATACCCAGGATCGCGAGTGCCGGCGTGCGTGTTCCAAAAGCCCGGGTAGTCCCACCTCACATGACCTATCGTTATTCTCAAATTCCAACTGAACCCTCTCCTCGATGGGAAGATGGTCTGCCGAGCTTTTTGCAAGTCTTGGGGTTACTGCCATTTCGTTTTCCATCTATCTGTAACTGGACGCCTGCATCTCAAACATCTCTGCATACCTGCCGCCACTTGCAAGCAGCTGTTCATGGCGGCCCTCTTCGGAGATCTTTCCCTTCTCCAGAACAATAATCCTGTCCGCCATTTTTACGGTCGAGAAGCGGTGAGAAATCAACAACGATACTTTGCTCTCCGTCAGATCGGCGAATCTTTGGAACACTTCGTGTTCTGAGCGCGCATCGAGCGAAGCGGTTGGCTCATCGAGAATCAATATCTGCGCATCCCGCAGATACGCGCGAGCTAGCGCAACTTTCTGCCATTCACCGCCAGAGAGATCGACGCCTGAATCGAAACGCCGCCCCAGCATCTGCTCGTAGCCCCCCGGCAAATTTTGAATCACCGTATCAGCAAGACTTTTCCTTGCGGCGGACAATATTGCAGATAAATTGTCACTTTCCTCGATTCGGCCAATCGCAATATTCTCCTTCGCGGTCATGTCATATCGCATGAAATCCTGGAAGATCACTGCAATTTGGCTGGCGTAATCCTCAAGATCGTACTCGCGCAGATCTACGCCGTCCAGCAATATGCTCCCTTCCGTAGGATCGTACAAGCGGGTCACCAGCTTAACAATGGTAGTCTTACCTTCGCCGTTTTCACCGATCAGAGCGATGCGCTCTCCTTGGCGTAGCTGCAGATTCAAATTCTTCAGTACCAACCGGGAAGTTCCCGGGTAGCCGAAGGACACATTTCGGAACTCCATTCCTTTTTGAATGGGACGCGGGCAGCGGACGGCATTTGGCTTCGATCGTACGATTGGGGTAAGCGCCAAAAAGCCAAGTAGGTCGCTTAGAAACAAAGATTGATCCGCGATGCTAGAGAACGTGGAAAAGATCGATTGCAGATTTGCGCTGGCACCGGCGATCGCGCCGGCAAGAAATGTCAGGGTTCCGACACTCAATTTCCCCTGAAGTGTCTGATAAATCACGAACGCATAGGCTCCGTAGTAACCAACCGTGCTCAGTAAAGTAAGAAACGTGCTTGCCAGAAACCTGTGCTTGGCTAGCGCCACATTCTCGGTGTAAATGTCGTCAGACAGCTTGGCGAACCGGTCCGTAAGGTGCGAATTCAAGCCGAAGACCTTCAGCTCTTTGGCGCTTTCTTTGCTGACACCGAGGTATCGCAGGTAATCCAATTGGCGCTTTACTGGCGTTTGCCGGAATGCCAGATGGTAGCCTAAAAAAGCAAAGTGACTCTCTCCGATAAATGCGGGTAACACGCACACAATTAGAACCACAAGAAGCCAGGGCGAAAATACCACTATGCTCGAAGCCAGCGCAATCGTTGTAATTGCCTGCTGCACCAGGCGGCCCATCTGCTGAATCATGCCCAGTCGGTCGGTCGCTTGCACTCGAGCGCGCTCTAATTTGTCTTGAAACGAGGGCTCCTCATACATCGACAAATCCAATGAAGACGCGTGGCGCATAATTCGTACGCTGATGTATTTCACATACTTATCGGCAAACAACACGTCCGTGAAATCAACAGTGCGATTTAGAAAGGTGCTGAGGCTAGCGAGCGCAAACTCACCGCCGACCCACCACCAGAAATGCGGGCGGACCACTCCCCGCGAAACATAGTTAACCACTGAATCGATGATGACTCTAGCGATTGCCAACAAGCCGACGGGCATGAGGGCAGTGACCATGCGCAGCCCGAGGCCCCAACTGACGACGACGGGGCTAGCTTCCCAGACAATTTTTAGTACGGAAGGGATGTTACGAAGAGCTTGCAGACGTTTCGCCCACGCGTCCTGAAAGTTTTCCTGAGAGTGCTGAGGCGATTTTGCCATTCTCAATTTTCGCGACGTGGATCGTGAAGGGGCTGCACCAACCCTTCATCGGTCTGTCTATAGTAAAGGTGAATTGTAGAACATGCGGAGATGTTTGTGCATCCATAGGCGACCCTAGGCTCGAAGCTTTGTTGCCACTCCAAAGGTGGCGGTTACGGCGAAAATCGCAACCGAACCTTCGCTGAAGGCTCCGGCCAGCACAGACATCGCATGCGTGGTGGCGATTACCACCAGCAGCAGTAGGATCGCGACTAGGATAACAAGGCTTCTGAGATTCTGCATGATTGTGATCCCCTGCACTCTCTCGGTAGCACCTGAAGAACCAACTAATTTTGTTGAATGCGAAGGACTTATAATTGTGAGGGAGGCTGCCATAGCGAACTGTTTGAAGCATTGCTGTACTTTTTACACTGCCAACACTTGGGAACCTGCATGGACCGTCGATCTTTAAAAGTGTGGGGCGGTGCAAAACACTTTGCGCTTTCTCCCATTGTGTGAACAATACAGTCCGGAACAAGTTTGACGGAGGTGGTCGGGATGGTCTCGCCCTGGTTTGGGGAATTCATGGGAACGCTCGTACTGATTTTGCTGGGCGATGGGGTGGTGGCGGCAGTGCTACTAAAGAAGTCGAAAGCGGAGAATGCTGGCTGGATGGTCATCACCACCGGGTGGGCTTTTGCCGTTCTCTGCGGGGTGTTCACGGCAATGGCCTGTGGTAGCCCCGATGCTCATCTGAATCCCGCAGTGACCATTGGAGTGGCCGTTAAATCAGGCGATTTCTCACACGTCGTCTCGTTTCTTTCGGCTCAGTTACTGGGCGCTTTCCTTGGAGCAATGCTTGTGTTTCTTCACTATCTTCCCCACTGGAAGGAAACTCCGGAGTCGTCCTTGAAGTTGGCCGTATTTTCCACCTCCCCTGCCATCCGCGATCTCCCGCTCAACCTTCTTTCTGAAATCATCGCCACCTTTGTCCTGGTGTTCGTCGTTGGCGCAATCTTTTCCAGAAACGTTTCGCACACCGGTCTAACCGCAGGCCTCGGCCCATTCCTTGTGGGCTGCCTGGTTTGGGGTATCGGGCTTTCCTTGGGAGCAACCACGGGATATGCGATCAATCCAGCGCGGGATTTCGGACCGCGCCTGGCTCACTCCCTACTTCCTATCCCCGGAAAAGGTGACTCTGACTGGGGCTATGCGTTGATTCCCATCGTGGGCCCTCTCCTAGGAGGCGCCGCTGCGGGATGGCTTGCTAAGTTGCTGGCATTTTAGCGTAAGCTTCGAGTGCGGCTATGCGCTATTCCTGTACACTCATTTACTCCGAGCAGTGTTGGCCATAGGATAGGGGTGAATGTAGGCACTCTCCCAGGTAGGAACAACCGTGAATGGAAAAGTAAAGTGGGGAATTCTGAGTACCGCGGGCATTGCCACGCGACGCGTACTTCCCGCCCTGCAACAATGTGAATTAGTGGAAATTGCGGCGATCGCTTCGCGGTCGGAAGAGCGCGCAAAGGCGGTTGCCAAGCAATTCGGAATTCCCAAGTCGTATGACTCCTACGATCTGCTGCTATCCGATCCTGAGATCGAGGCGATTTACAATCCCTTACCAAATCACCTGCATGCGGAGTGGACGATTCGTGCCGCCAGCCGCGGCAAGCATGTCCTTTGCGAGAAGCCTATCGCTCGCAACGTAGCAGAGGCTCGGCGCATCCGCGAAGCACGCGATGAGCAAAACGTAAAGATTAGCGAAGCGTTTATGATCGTGACTCACCCGCAGTGGCTTCGTGCTCGGGATATCGTCAATTCCGGCAGAATCGGCCAGTTACTCTGCGCTTCCGGTTTTTTTAGTTATTTCAACGTTGACCCTGGCAACGTGCGGAATGTTTTGGATTACGCGGGCGGCGGGCTGATGGACATTGGCTGCTATCCCATCCGCACGTCGCGCTTTGTGTTTGGCGAGGAGCCGATTCGGGTGATCGGTTGTGTCGAACGAGATCCCAGTTTCAAAACGGATCGACTGACTTCGGCCATTCTGGAATTTCCGCGAGGTCAAGCTATTTTCACCGTGAGCACGCAACTCGTCTACTACCAGCGGATGCAGTTCTTCGGCTCAGAAGGCCGCGTGGAGGTCGAAATACCATTTAACGCGCCCACCGATAAACCTGCGAGGATCCTCGTCGACAACGGAAAAGAGCTATATGCGGGAGGGAGCCAAATCGTCGAAACCGTACCCATCTGCAATCAATTTACGATTCAAGCCGATCTCTTCTCGAGAGCGATTCGCAGCAATTCCGAACTGCCCAACACACTCGAAGATTCCATCCACAACATGGCCGTAATCGATGCCATCTTCCGCTCGAGCACGTCCGGCACTTGGGAAATTCCCGAACGCCTGTAAGTTCAGTACCCCGATCGAATCGATTCTTAACAAAAGGGCCGTCGTCTGCGCCTTTTTTACGAATGGGCCTTCTGGGGTGATCTAGTCGTAGTACTCCTGCCCAAGATGCGTGATCAGATCCTCGCCGACCATCCAACGCAGAGTATTCTTCAGCTTCATCAACTGAATGAACAGATCGTGCTCTGGATAGAGTTCCTTTGCAGTCATGGGCGACTTGAAGTAGAAACTCAGCCACTCCTGGATTCCCCTCATTCCCGCCCGCTGTGCCAGGTCGAGGAACAGCACCAAGTCAAGAACAAGTGGAGCAGCCAGAATTGAATCGCGGCAAAGGAAATCCACTTTGATCTGCATCGGATATCCCAACCACCCAAAAATGTCGATATTGTCCCAGCCTTCTTTGTTGTCGCCGCGCGGAGGATAGTAATTGATCCGTACCTTATGGTGAATGGTCTTGTACAGCTCCGGGTACAGATGCGGTTGAAGAATAAATTCGAGGGCGCCGAGCTTTGACTCCTCCTTGGTTTTGAAGGAGCCCGGATCCTCCAGCACTTCCCCGTCGCGATTTCCCAGAATGTTCGTCGAGAACCATCCGTTCAGTCCCAACATGCGCGCTTTGAACGCTGGGGCCAAGACTGTCTTGAGCAAGGTCTGTCCGGTCTTGAAATCTTTTCCGGCGATCGCCACATTGTTCTGTTGCGCCAACTGCTCAATCGCAGGCACGTCTACAGTCAGATTCGGAGCGCCATTGCCGAACGGAATGCCGCTCGTCACCGCCGCCCACGCATACAACATAGAAGGTGCAATCGCCGGGTGGTTCTTCTTCATTGCTGCTTCAAACTTCTCAACTGTGGAGTGGACCTCATGTTGCTTCATGAAAACTTCCGTCGAGCCACACCACAACATCACCATTCGCGAACACTTGTTTTTCTTCTTGAAACTAGCAATATCCTTTTTGATTTCTAAGGCGATGTCATACTTCGTACGGCCCTTCTTCACGTGCTTGCCATCCAGCCTCTTCACGTATTGGCGGTCAAATGCCGCAGGCATTGGCTTAATCTTCGAAAGGAAGCCCTTTACTGCTGCCAGATGATGCGGGTCGAGGACGCCAGCCTTCGCCGCGGCATCATAGGAGCTTTCCGGGAAGATATCCCAGCCGCCGAAAACCAAATCTTCCAAGCGAGCGAGAGGGACCAGATCCTTGATCTTCGGGGATCGTCCCTCGGTCCTCTTTCCCAGCCGAATCGTCCCCATCTGGGTCAGTGATCCAACTGGTTTTGCTTTCTTCTTTCGTACCAGCTCTACGCCGGCCATAAATGTCGTTGCAACCGCGCCCATGCCAGGAAGCAAAATTCCTAATTTCCCTTTTGGCACAGCAATATTCTTTGGCTTATTCATTTAATTCCTCAGCTGTTCGTAGGTGTTCAGGACAGGTCACCGCAGTTCAGAGCGGAAGCTGTGGCCTAACATTTAATTTTGGGGGATGAGCGCAGGATATGCAAACGAAAAACGCAACTGGCGCGATATCGGAGGCAGACTCTGGATTTCGAAAATTCTACTTTTGCGCTTCCCAAGAGCCGGCCAGATCCAGTTCTACGTCCACGATCGGCTGTACTTTCAGTAGAAAATTGCTTGGATTCTTCAATCCCCACTGGATATACGGCACTTCAAACTTGCCGCTTCCCTTCCAATTGCCGCCGTTCAACTCCGCATGAACAGGCACTGCAATGTCATGCGACCCACCATGCAGCACAAACGTTCCGTGCACCGTTACGTCTGACCCGCCAGAAGTGAAAAATTTCCCGTCTACCTGGGTTGGACGAAAAATCACGTCGGGATAGGTCCCAGTTTCCAAAACATAACTGCGCATTTTCTCATCACGTGTGCTGTTGCCGCTTTCTCCGCTCTTGGCCGAAACAACAATTTCGCCGCTGGCCTTTCCGTTTTCCGGATCGAACTGAAATGTCCCGTTTTTTACGGCAAAAGTTCCGTGCACAGTGTGCAAGGTGCTATCCACTGACCAATGCACTTGACTCCGGGATGGTTCCACTGAGAGCGCAATTGCTCTCGCAGCCGTTTGCACGGCTGGTGGCCTTCTAGGTGTGACGGTGGCGGAGAGAAGCAGTCCAATCCCCAATATTCCTGTTGTCATTCTACCTGCCGACTTACACTCAATACGCATCGAGCAACCTCGCTTACTTTTCTTCCTTTAGGCCGATAAAAATTCCCAACCCATCCGTGCTCCCATACCCAGGATTCTTGACGCGCTTGAATATCCTCCATGAATTGCCAGGAATTCCTGAAAAATCTCTGGCCTTGCGGCCATCGTTTTAATCGCGCGCTGCCTTATTGTCGCATGCCGTCCGAGCAGCACTAGCAATTTACCCAGGCGCGTAGGCCGTTTTGTGAGTCGTCGGTGGGCCTGCTGGTATTCCCCTAAGTCTCCGCTTCTCATGCCTTCCGCCAGCAAGATAGCTTGTGAAAACGCCAGTCGCAAGCCTTCTCCCGTGATTGCATCCACACTTCCCGAGGCATCGCCTACCAGTGCAATCCTCCCGCGACACACATTCTCTAAGGAGCGCATGGAGTTGATCGCCCCGCGCTCCCTGCTGCTGATCTCTCTGTCGGCCAACCTGGTTTTCAAATCCGGCCATTTTTCGAGCGCCCTCTCGAAATTCGCATTCTGGGCCTCGTCTGCCATTACCACAATGCAAATCTCATTCCGCGATACGGGGGTCACGTAGCCCTGCACGCATTCACCCCAATAGATCTCCATGTAATCCGTCCAGGGTTTCACCCGATAATGCCTGCGGGTGGCAAATCGCTGATGATGACTACGAGTTGCTTCCAAGCCGCTCCATTTCCGCACCCGCGATCCACTGCCATCGGCTCCAACAATCCAATCCGCCGCAACAGAACCGTGCCCTAGCCTCACAGAATTTCCATCGATACCCGTAACGGGGGACCTCCAGAGCAACTGGACGCCTCGTTCTTCCGCCTCCGTGACCAGTAATTCATGCAAGATGGTGCGCCGTATTCCAATTCCTTGTCCGCCCGGAAACTCGGCACACACTTGGTGACCGGTCTGAACCAATCGGATGCCTCGTAAGGTCTGTCCTATGGCTCGGGGCATCTGAATGTTGAGTTCCCCGAGTACGGCTCGGGTCTCTGGCAGTAACCCTTCGCCACAGGGCTTATCGATCGGATACCCCGAGCCATCTGCGACCATGACTGTGAAGCCTTGCGCGCGCGCAGCGATCCCTGCCACCAGACCGGCTGGCCCTCCTCCAACGACGAATACGTCCACTTGCGCTTTCATGCCAAACGGTTCCTACCTACCCGAGTCAAATTCCCTCCCCAACAACGATAGCAACCAATCCTCGCGACCTAAGGCAGATGGATGCGTGACACTCTCTTCTTGGATGCTCGTTTCCGGATTTAAAGTTCCCAACCTCTGTCTATGTTTTGTCAGAGAACTGTCACAGAACCGGGCTCCCGACCCTCCAAGCGATTTCGGTGCATAACAATGTCTTATAGGAATAAACATTTCTATTAATTTGACTGATTGGGCTCTTCGCCTTCACTCTTGTACGCAAGGGCGATACCCAACTCTGTTCGCCTTGCGTCCTGTAGATCTACAAGCTTGCCCCGTAATGGAAATTGGGGTGAACACAAGCGGGTGCTGGCGGGCCGACAATGCAATCTTACTCAGTTCCGGGCCATCACTCCAAGTAGTGATGGCTTTTTTTTGCAGCACCTTTACATTCTGCGGAGGATCGAGCGTGGCGGAAAAATCACTGAAACAGCGCAGCAGAGTTCTGACCGAAGGAGCCAACCGCGCGGGGGCTCGCGCCATGCTGCGCGCGGTAGGCCTAAGGGATGAAGATTTCTCCAAGCCACTCATCGGAATCGCCAACACCTGGATTGAGATTGGGCCCTGCAACTATCACCTGCGCGAATTGGCCGTCCATGTCCGCAACGGAATTAAAGCGGCCGGGGGTACTCCTCTCGAGTTCAACACTGTTTCCATTTCCGATGGCATCACGATGGGCACCGAGGGAATGCGCGCATCCCTCATCAGTCGTGAAGTGATCGCCGACTCCATCGAACTCGTTACTCGTGGCAATATGTTTGACGCCCTTGTGGTTCTTGTCGGTTGCGACAAAACGATTCCCGGCGGGGCGATGGCGCTTGCTCGCCTGAATATTCCTGGACTGCTGCTCTACGGCGGTTCGATCGCCGCAGGTCACTATCAAGGCAAGTCCGTAACGATCCAAGATGTGTACGAAGCAATTGGTGCGCATGCCCGCGGCAAAATCACCGACCAACAGCTTAAGGATCTTGAATGTTCCGCATGTCCCGGCGCGGGAGCGTGCGGCGGCCAATTCACGGCCAACACAATGGCGCTTGTTTGCGAATTTCTGGGTCTTGCGCCCATGGGGATTTCAAGCGTACCGGCAACGGACCGCGGAAAAGCGCACGCAGGCGAACTCGCCGGCAAATTGGCGCTCGACCTCCTGCGCAAGGATCTGAAGCCTTTGCAAATCCTCACCAAGTCTTCGATCGAAAACGCGATTGCCGGGGTCGCCGCCACAGGTGGCTCCACCAACGCGGTGCTGCATTTGCTCGCCATCGCTCGCGAAGCTGGCGTTCACCTGACCATCGACGATTTTGATCCGATCACTTCGCGCACTCCGATCCTCGCCGACCTGAAACCCGCAGGAAAGTATGTGGCTACAGAACTTTACGAAGCCGGCGGCACCGCCCTGGTTGCGAAACGCATGCTCGAAGCGGGGTTGCTGAAGCGCGATTGCATCACCGTCACGGGGAAAACAATCGGTGAAGAAGCCGCGGCCGCCAGAGAATTGCCCGGCCAAGATGTGGTTCGCACCAAAGATAATCCGGTCAAACCGAGCGGCGGCTTGCTCATCCTGAAGGGCAATCTCGCGCCGGAAGGTTGCGTGATGAAAGTAGTCGGCCACAACACCCAAAATTTCCGCGGCCCTGCGCGTGTCTTCGACAGGGAAGAAACCGCCTTTGCCGCCGTTGAGAAAAGCCAAATCAAGGCGGGCGATGTCGTCATCATTCGCTACGAGGGCCCTCGTGGTGGCCCCGGAATGCGCGAAATGTTGGGCGTGACCGCGGCTCTTGTTGGCGCGGGTCTTGGCGAGTCCGTTGCGCTTTTGACCGATGGCCGTTTTTCCGGGGCCACTCGCGGCTTCATGGCGGGCCACGTTGCCCCGGAAGCCTTCAACGGGGGGCCAATTGCAGCAGTCCAGGATGGCGATAAGATCATCTTCGATTTGCCAAGGCGCACAGTGTCGATCGACATCAGCGACGCCGAATTGCAGAAACGCCTGGCGGCTTGGAAGGCTCCGAAGCCGCGATTTGCGCAGGGAGTGATGGCAAAGTATGCCTACCTCGTTTCTTCCGCGTCTCTCGGTGCAGTTACTTCCGTGCCCTCAAATGTTTCCTCCGGCGTAAAGCCGGGATCCTCGGGGAGAACTCTATGAAGCTGACCGGTGCGGAGATCCTTTGCGAAACGCTCACTCGCCTTGGGGTGAAGCACGTCTTCGGCTATCCGGGCGGCGCGATTCTTCCTGTCTATGACGCTCTTGGAAAATCGAAGTTGCATCACATCCTCGTCCGCCACGAACAAGGCGCAACCCACATGGCTGATGGCTATGCGCGCTCTTCGGGGGGCATCGGTGTGGCGATGGCTACTTCCGGACCCGGCGCCACCAATATGGTCACTGGCATTGCCACTGCCATGCTCGACTCTTCCCCGGTTGTCTGCATCACAGGCCAAGTCAGCAGCAAACTGCTTGGCACTGACGCGTTTCAGGAAATTGACATCACCGGCATCACCATGCCGATTACGAAATACAATGTTGTCGTTACTCGAGCGGAAGATGTGGCGCGCGCGGTTCGCGAAGCATTCATCATCGCCATTTCGGACCGTCCCGGGCCTGTGCTCGTCGACATCACGAAAGACGCACAGCAAGCCACAGCAGAATTTGATTGGGATCTAAGCACACCTAAACTTCCCACCAAACGCATCCGACACAATCACGATCAAGTTGAATTCGATCGTGCCGTCGAACTGCTGAACGAATCCAAGCGCCCGATCGTCCTTGCCGGCCGCGGCATCATGCTTTCCGGCGCCGTGCAGCAGTTCGATGAGTTCGTTCGCTCGAGCAACATTCCCGTTGCCATGACCCTTCTTGGCATCGGCTGCTTTCCTGCTTCCGATCCACTCAATCTCGGAATGATGGGAATGCACGGAGAAGCATGGGTCAACACGGCCATTCAGGAAGCCGACTTACTGATCGCGGTTGGCATGCGTTTTGACGATCGCGTTACCGGGGATCTCCGCACCTATGCACGCAATGCCCGTAAAATCCACATCGAAGTCGATCGTTCCGAAATCAACAAGAACGTAAAGGTTGACGCCGCAATCATTGGCGACGCGGGAGCGGCTCTCCGCAATCTTCTGCCGCATATTAAGACACGCGATCACGCTCCCTGGCTTTCGCACATTCGCGAACTGAAAGGTGATTCCGCAGTGCGGGATATTCAATCGCTTCCGGACAGTGGCCATCTCTATGCCGCACACGTCATCAACGATCTTTGGAAGGTGACCGGGGGCAAGGCCATCGTGGTCACTGACGTCGGCCAACATCAGATGTGGGAAGCGCAGTATTACCACCACGATCAACCACGAACCCTGATCACTTCCGGTGGTCTGGGCACCATGGGCTTTGCCCTGCCGGCAGCCATCGGGGCAAAATTTGCGAATCGAGATAAGGAGGTTTGGGTCGTCGTAGGAGATGGTGGCTTTCAGATGACTTCCTGTGAACTCGCCACGATCGTCCAAGAAAAAATCGACATTAAGATCGCCATCATCAATAACGGCTTTCTCGGTATGGTTCGGCAGTGGCAGGAATTTTTCTACGACAAGCGTTACGTCGCAACTCCCATGGTTGCGCCCGATTTCGTCGCTCTCGCAAACGCGTTCGGAATCCGTGCTGAGCGCGTTACGACCCGCAAGGAATGTGTTCCGACAATCGAAGCGGCGCGCGCCCACGATCAGGCGGTGTTGCTTGACTTCCGTGTGGAACAGGAAGATTCGGTTTACCCGATGGTTCCCGCCGGCGCCGCTTTGCACGAAATGATTCGGCGCCCGAATAATCCGTTGGTGGAGACAGCCACTGAACCTTAGTGCTAAATTGTTTTGTTGCCCGTCCCAGGGTGTCATTCCTCGGACAGCTTCTCTCCGGGGAGTCTGTTGTTTCTGATGGGTAAGTAGCAAGTTTCTGGAGAACCTGATGCAAACGATCGTCGCATACGTCGAAAACAAACCAGGGGTACTCAATCGCGTGGCCTCCCTAGCCCGTCGCCTGGCAATCAACATCGATTCCCTCACCGTCGGCCCCACGGAAAACGAGGAAATAGCGCGGTTGACACTTTGCGCCCACACCGATGCAAAAGGTGCTCACCGCCTAGAATCTTCTCTCGAAAAATTAGTCGATGTTTTGCTTGCGGAAAACATTACGGACCGCTCCGTGCTTGAGCGCGACCTGGCCCTGATCAAAGTCTCTGCCGACCAGCAGAATCGTCCCCACCTGATGGAACTCATCAAGGTTTTTCGTGGGCGCGTGGTCGACGTCGCGCCGGAATCTCTCATCGTAGAAGTCTCAGGCACGGTGGATAAGATCGATGGCCTGCTAGAAGTTCTTCGTCCCTTCGGCGTACTGGAAATGACCCGCACCGGCCGCATCGCCATGACTCGTGGCAATGACATTCTTCGGCCGCCCACGCAGAACGCAGAGAAATCCGGCAAAATTTCGGCCGCCTAACGGTTTCTAAGGTTTAGTCCCGCTCTCGAACTTTGCAGTTTCAGCCCGGAATTTAATCGCCGCCGCGCGGCCCAGGAAAGGAAACACCACTACAATGGCAAATCTCTACTACGACAAGGACGCTGACCTCTCCCTGATTCAGGGTAAAAAGGTGGCAATCCTCGGCTATGGTTCTCAGGGCCACGCTCACGCCTTGAATCTTCGCGATTCTGGCGTTTCCGTTTGCGTCGGTCTCCCCGATTCGAGCGCTTCTCGCACCAAAGCCAAATCCGATGGCCTCACGGTGAAAACTCCCGGTGAAGCCGCTGCCTGGGCCGATGTCATCATGATTCTCGCACCCGACACCCGCCAGCAAAAGCTCTACAAGGATTCGGTCGAGCCTAATCTCACCCCAGGCAAAACGCTCATGTTTGCGCACGGATTCAACATTCGTTTCGGCACGATTCAACCTCCCAAGGACGTCGACGTCAGCATGATCGCCCCCAAGGCTCCGGGCCACCGTGTGCGCGAAGTTTTCACCGAAGGCGGTGGCACTCCTGCGCTGCTGGCCATTCATCAAGACGCGTCCGGCAAAGCCAAAGCGCTAGCCCTCTCCTACGCGAAGGGACTTGGAACGACGCGCGCAGGCGTTCTCGAGACCACTTTTACTGAAGAAACGGAAACGGATCTGTTCGGGGAGCAAGCGGTGCTATGCGGCGGGGTGAGCGAACTCATCAAAGCCGGTTTCGATACTCTGGTCAACGCCGGTTACCAGCCGGAAGTTGCTTATTTCGAATGCCTGCACGAGCTCAAGCTCATTGTAGACCTCATCTATCGTGGTGGGCTCAGCTATATGCGCTATTCGATCAGCGATACCGCCGAGCACGGTGATTATCACGCCGGTCCTCGCGTCGTCACGAAAGAAACCCGAGAAGCCATGAAAAAACTGCTGGCGGAAATCCGCGACGGCAGTTTCGCAAAAGCCTGGATCGATGAAAACGAAAAGGGTTGCCCTAATTTCCTGGCCGAACGCAAAGTCGAGCAGTTGCATGCTATTGAACAACTCGGCCCGAAACTCCGCGCCATGATGCCGTTCCTGAATCCTATCGTTGCGCCGGGGATTGCAGAATCCGCCGCGACCGCTAAGAAGTAACGATACGCCCGGTGGCGCGTCGGTTACGCATTGCATTCTTTTCCCGACTGATTCTCAACTACCAGGTCACCTGTGGATAATCGGCTGAGTTTGCGTATTTCCAAACTTCTTCTGATCCTTACGATTTGTTTGCCGCTCTCCGGGGCAACAGTTCATTCGCAAACTGCTACGACGCCCGCGCGCGCTCTTGAGCCGGGTCCCAAGCCACAGGATGTTTCCCCTGAATGGAAACAGCTCGTCGGCATTTATGGGCGAGGGAAAGAATCAAGCGCGATCATACTCGAGCGAAATCAGAAATTGTTCTGGGTAGCAGACGGTCAGGAATCCGCAATTTTTCCTGACAGTAAAAACAAGAACGAGTTTCTTCTATCCGATCATAGAGAGTTTCGCTTAGAGACTGATCCTTCCGGTATTGTCCGACAAATCACGCTGTCCGGTGGCAGAGTCCACCTGCCTCGCTCTGACGGTGGCTCCGACTCCGCGCACTTCCTTCACGTCACTCTGGCAAAATCCATCGAGGAACTTCGCACAGAGGCCTTGCAGCCGCTCCCGCCTGAAGAACCAGGTCCTTTTCGTAAACCCGAGCTTGTCGAGCTCAAAGCGCTCGATCCATCCATTCACCTCGATATCCGTTACGCACAATCCAACAATTTCCTCAGCACTCCCGTCTATTCCGAGGCTAGAGCTTTTATGCAGCGTCCAGCGGCGGAGGCCCTCGTGCGGGCGCTGCACAAACTGCAGCCTTTGGGGTATGGACTGCTGATCCACGACGCGTACCGCCCATGGTACGTCACCAAAATGTTCTGGGATGCCACCCCACCGGCTGATCACATCTTTGTCGCCGATCCGCAGAAAGGTTCCAAACATAACCGCGGCTGCGCAGTCGATCTCACCCTTTACAACCTCGCTACCGGCCAGCCCGTCGAGATGCCCGGCCTTTACGATGAAATGTCTCCGAGATCGTTTCCAAATTTTCCTGGCGGCACTTCCCTACAACGCTGGCAGCGCGATCTGCTTCGGCGCGTGATGGAATCCGAACGCTTCACCGTCAACGAGAACGAGTGGTGGCATTTCGATTACAAGGACTGGAAACGCTATGCGATTTTAAATGTCCCATTTGAGAAACTAGGCCAAGGCTAAAGGAGTCTCTCTTGCGAATCTCCAGTGGTCTGAAACTCGCGGCGATGATGCTTGCTAGCAGCCCGACGATGTGTGTCCAGGCTCAAACCACCGACACGCTCGAAGCTCGCATCCAGAAAGTCATGGCCCGACCAGAATTTGCCCATTCCAATTTCGGCCTCGAATTCCTCGACCTTGAAACCGGCAAGGTCATCTATTCGCTCAACCCTGAGAAACTTTTCGTTCCGGCCTCAACTACAAAACTTCTCACTGAAGGAACCGTTCTTGCCAAACTCGGTCCCGACTATCGATTCCACACTAGAATCTATCGAACCGGCTCTGTCGACAAGCACGGTACTTTGAAAGGGGACTTGATTCTAGTCGCCAGCGGCGATCCGAACCTTTCCAATCGCATCCAACCCGATGGCACTCTTGCTTTTGTCGATGAGGACCACTCTTACGAAGGACCCGCACTACCAGGTGATCCGCTCGCTGTGATAAAAGACCTCGCAAAACAAATTAGCGCCAAGGGTATCCACAAAATTGACGGCAACGCTTTCATCGACACCAGCCTGATGCCTGACAGCGGCCGTGAAGGTGGCACCGACGTGGTCCTGTCTTCGATCATCGTCAACGACAACCTGGTGGATCTTGTGTGCCGGCCGGGCGCCAAGACCGGCGATTCCATCGGTTTGCTCATCACGCCGGAAACCTCCTATATCCATTTCATAAATAAGATGATTACTGGAGAAGCGTATTCCAAACGGAATATCGACGTCTCAGACCCCCTTCCAAACCCGGATGGCTCGATAAACATCGTTCTCTCGGGTTCGATCGCTGCCGGTAGCGGTGCACAAACCGCTTCTTTGCGCGTTCCTTCCCCCACTTTATTTGCCACAGCCGCTCTTCGGGATGCTCTCCGTGCCGCGGGTGTGAGCATTAAACCGAAGAAATCAGAAGACTCCATAAAAGATTTTGCTCCCTACACGAACTTCTATGGACCTGAAAATCAAATCGCAGAGCACGTCTCCCCTCCACTGTCGGAGGAGGTCAAAATCACTTTGAAAGTAAGTCAGAATCTCCATGCGGGAATGGGTCCATATTATTTGGGTCTTCTGGTAGCCAAGGATAGCAAAGACCCCCTGCGTGGTGGCTTCAAGGTCGAAAACGCCTTCCTCACCGACGCCAAACTCGATCTTTCTGGCGCTTCCCAAGGTGACGGCGAAGGAGGCAATTGGGCTGATCTTTTCAGTCCGGATTTCATCTGCCGCTATCTCGCGTATTGGAAAACGCGGCCTGATTTTCCGATATTTCTTACAAGCCTTCCCGTGCTCGGCAAAGACGGGACTCTCGCCAAAATTCAATTGGGCAGCCCTGCCGCCGGACATGTGTTCGCCAAGACGGGCACGTTCGGTTCGGGCGACAAACTGAATTCCCGCTTGATGCTTAACGGCAAGGGGTTAGCCGGTTACGTCATGACCAAATCTGGCAGGACCATAGCGTTCGCCCTGTACGTCAATCACACTTCGCTTCCGAGCGGTGATCCCGAAATCGCCCAAAAAATTGCTGGCGAAGCTCTTGGTGAGATTGCAGGATCCGCCTATGATGCCCCTCTACCGTAGGCTCCGACAAGGATTGCTGGGGATTCACCGTTCTTCTTGCAATTTTTTTTCTGCCTTTTCAAATCCAGGATCAGCCCAGGATAGAGCTGGAGTCGCAACTCGATTCTAGACAAGAAGAGCAGAGATACGTGCGACAGCCATCTCCCTCGCCCCACTCCAGTAGACCTAAATGAAACATTTATGGAACATTGGGCGTGGTACCTGCGTTATCCAGGAGAGGGGACAATCATGCTCAACCGCTTCGGGCTATTCCAGCTGAACAATTCATTGCTGTTCTGGTGTGCTGCTGCTGTGCTTTTCGCAACCACCCCTCGGACGGTCGCAACAGCTCAGGAAAATGACGGTGCGGGCGCCGTCATCAGCGGCAAGGCTTCGGCGCAAGACGTCGGACTTCCCATTTACCCGGGTTCCAAACCGCATAAGGATAAAGCGGATGATTCGTCGGGAGCGAATCTGGGGCTTTGGGGTGGTGGCTCCGGTTTCAAGCTGGTGGTTCTGAAAATGGAGTCTGGGGACTCTATGGACAAAATTACTGCATTCTACAAGCACGCGCTTCAGAAATATGGGCCAGTGCTCGACTGCTCGAATCCCGCTCCCAGTTCGGACAAATCATCGAAGAGTGACTCGAAGACTCTTACCTGCGGAGACGATAAGCCCGAGAAGGGCGGTTTTCTTTTTAAATCGGGCACTAAGGAAAGACAGCATATCGTCGCGATTCAGCCAAACGGGCCGGGTACCGTCTATACGTTGTTAAATCTGGGCTCCTGGAGCGCAAAGTAATCGAGTTTCCTGAGCGCCAGATTGCTCCTCGTTTTCTGAAATTTGTCAGTGCCTATCGCGATATCATTTCCGCATGGACCAGAATCCGGAATTTCCGCTGCTTCGACTGGGCACTTCCTCATTCACCGCCGACGGCTGGAATCTCTCCTTCTACCCTCCTGGCATGCACTCGCGCGACTATCTGTCCTACTACGCCACCCAATTCGATATCCTCGAAGTCGATGCCACCTTTTACCGGATTCCCGCCTTGTCCACAGTTCAGGGTTGGTACAATAAAACTCCCTCAAATTTTCTTTTCGCGCTCAAAACACCACAAGAAATCACTCATGAGCGGATCCTCGTCGACGTTGATCCCATCTTCAACGAATTCTTGCGCATCACCGAACCTTTGGCAGAGAAACTTGGCGTCATCCTCCTGCAATTTCCTTACTTCAACAAGAAGACCTTCGCAAATGCTAACGATTTTCTTATTCGACTGAAACCATTTCTCGAGAAATTGCCGAAGCAACCCCGCTTCGCCCTCGAAATCAGAAACAAGTTTTGGTTAGCTCCTCCGCTTGTTGACCTGCTTCACAAGCACAGAATCGCCCTGGCGCTTATCGATCATCCCTGGATGCCGCCACCCAGAGACTATTGCGCCAGACCCGAACTCGTCACCACTGATTTCACTTATATTCGCTGGCTCGGCGATCGTCACGCGATCGAAGAATTAACGAAGTCGTGGGATAAAACAATCGTGGATCGTTCCGCGGATCTTGCGGAATGGATCAAAGCCTGTCGAAGCTTCTGGAATCAAAAAATACGGGTCTTCGCCTTCGCCAACAACCACTACGCTGGCCACGCCCCGGCCACTTTGCGTCTGTTCCAACAACTGATGAAAAATAGAGCGGAGTAAACTCTTTCAGAAAATTTCTACTTTTCCGGCTGAGTAGGCAACCATCATCCGTTCTCTCACCCCAATTTTGTCTTACCCAATTCTGCCACTCGCCGTTCGTAAATCATTTCACACAAGCCTTTCTTGTTATAAAATCGAAACACGATCTTGTGCCCCGCCTCAATCCTTGCTCGCGACTTTAGAAGAGTCCCAGTTAACTCCACCCAGTTCCCCGCGACCAGATATCGCCCTTCTCGCCCCTCTAACTCAAATCGTCCGTCGCCCTTCAATGAAAGCTGCGCCGCCTTACACGGCACGCTTTTCCCGGCCACTTTCGCTTCCGTACATTCATACTCGCCGGTCACATCCCTTCCTTCTGCCTTGGCCACGCTGCCGCACAGCAGCAGTCCGGCACCGACAATTCCGACCACGACGGCCTTCGTCATTCCTTCTGCCAACTTCATGTATTCCTCCGCCGAGCAATCAGGACTGAGCGCGCTAAGTCGAACATGTAACCACGTGCAAATCGCCCGCCACACCCCCACACGGCATCCTACTGTAGTGAAAGCACTTAGAAACTTCCGACACGCAGCGTAGAAGTCCACCGGGAAGCTCACTGCACATTCCCGGACGATAGCGGAACCATTTTACCGTACCAACCAAAAGGTACTATTGCCGGTAAGTACCCCCACCCGATTTACGCTTATGCCCCGCTAGTCAAGCGCTATTTCTGGCACGGCTGCGCCATCTTTTCGCGGGTCAGAAGCTCCAAAATTCACCCCGTTAGCAAAGTCCCGCAGCACCGCCTGGCCTCCACCTACGTCGGAGGAATAGGTCCCAAGCACCTGAATCTTGTGACCCTTGGCGGTCAGCTCATCCCGTACTTTCTGTGAAAAACGATTTTCCATTTCGACGTCGCAACCATCGAAGGTTAGTTTGGTAAAACGGGGCGCTTCGAGCGCCGCTTGAATATTCATCTTGTAGTCCGCCAGATTCGCCACAAATTGCGCGTGGGCCTGCGATTGATTCCATCCGCCCATGATGCCAAACGCGACCATCATTTCGTTTTTGCGCGCAAACGCCGGGATGATGGTGTGACGCGGGCGCTTCCTTCCCGCCAGGGCGTTTGGTGAGGTTGCGTCCAAAGTGAATAACGCCCCGCGATTGTGCAGTACGAATCCCGAACCAGGTGCCACGATTCCCGATCCAAACTCGCTGAAATTACTTTGAATCAGAGACACCATGTTCCCGTCTCGATCCACCACGGTTAGAAAGGTGGTGTCATTTCCCGCTAGTAAATTTCCCGCCGGTACCTCGCAATGGGCGTGATCCGGATCAATCAACTTCGCCCGGTCTGCGGCCCATTCTTTGGAAAGCAAGGTATTCACTGGCAATTTCTGTCCCCGCGGATCGCCAATGTATCTCGCCAAGTCGGCATACGCCAATTTCTTCGATTCAATTATTGCATGCAGAGCCTTTGCCGATCCGAATCCATACTCTTTCTGTCCGAGCGGAAATGTTTCCATCATGTTCAACATTTCCAGGGCCGCCAACCCCTGTCCGTTGGGCGGCATCTCGTAGACCGTCCATTCGCGATACGTGGTCGATATCGGCTCCGCCCACTCTGCCGAATATTCCGTCAAATCCTGCGCGGTCATCGCCCCACCGTGGCGCTTCATGGCTTCCAGCATTTTTGAGGCAAGTTCACCTTTGTAAAACCCATCGCGCCCTCTTGCTGCGACTTGTTGTAACGACCACGCCAGATCTGCGTTATGAAAGATTTCGCCGGTCTTCGGGGGTCGATCGTTCGGCAAATACAATTTGGCTGCGGCATCGTCTGCACGGAGATAATCCGCCTTGCCCGCCCAGTACGCGGCCACCCATTCCGTTACCGGGAAACCATTCTGTGCGGCTTCGATCGCCGGCTTCAGATCTTCCCCTAATTTCTTCCGACCAAATTTATCTGCAAGTTTCTGCCAACCATCCACGGCACCGGGAACCGTGATCGTTTGCACGCCTGTCTGGGGCATCTCTCGCAATCCCGCTTTGCGCAACGACTCGATCGTCAGGCCTTTTGGCGCCCATCCGCTGGCATTGAGTCCGTAGAGCTTGTCCGCCTTCGCGTCATAGACAATGGCAAATAGGTCCCCACCGATTCCGTTCATCATGGGCGAAACCACGCCCATCATCGCATTCGTGGCAATTGCTGCGTCTACCGCATTTCCGCCGCTCTCCAGGATGCGCACGCCCGCCTCCGCTGCCAGCGGCGATTCCGCGGCAACGATCCCGCCACGCGAGATCACCATGGAGCGCGCCTGTGAACGATCTTGCCCCCCAGCATTGGCGTTTAACACAAAAACTGCCGCGATAATCGCGGTCATTTTCGGCTGGACCCTGTTTCTCAAGTTCCCTGCTTTCTTTTCACAAAATTGAAAACTCTTTGAAGTTCGCTCACTCTGCGGGCACTCTACAGCGTCTGTTTTTTTCTAGCAAGCCTCAGGGCTCACGGCAGCCTGCTGCCAATCTTTGATCGTCCACTCACGGAACGAACTTGGTAGCGGCGAAAGCCGCTACCCCCGGCGGCGGTCGAGGGCGGTCTAGCTGCTAGGGCAACCTACCCTATCTCCCCCATTGGTCCTGTCCACAACTTCCGATAGAATGCACTCCGTGACCGACCAACTCGCTCCTGCTAACCCCCCATCACTTGCGGAACTCGGCGCAGCTCTCACATCCCTCCTTCTCGCGCGCAATGCCGACCCGTTCGCCATCCTTGGACCGCATTCCTTCAATACCCCCCAAGGTCGCCGTTGGGTCGTTCGTTTCTTCCAACCTCGGGCCGTCGAAGGAGAGCTACTACTCGATGGGGAAGCAAACCCGCTGCCCGCGAGAAAGATGCGCGGCGAGGGGTTTTTTGAAGTAACACTTCCTGCCCCCCGCGAATTCCCACCCGCGCCTTCCAGTTACCGCATCCGTTTCCGCACGGAGTACGGAGAAGTCTTGGAAAGTCACGACACCTACGCATTCCCGTTTCTTCTTACCGAATTTGATCTTTACCTGATGGGTGAAGGTCGCCACTACGACACCTACGAAAAACTTGGCGCGCATCTTAAGACTGTAGACGGCGTTTGTGGCGTTCACTTTGCAATCTGGGCTCCCAGCGCCAAGCGCGTAAGTGTGGTTGGTGACTTCAATCGTTGGGACGGCCGCGTGCATCCCATGCGTGCTCGCGGCTCTTCCGGTATCTGGGAGCTATTTATCCCCGAAGTCGGCGAATCTACGATCTACAAATATGAAATTGTCGGCCCGCAAGGCGGAGTGCTCCCGCTAAAGGCCGATCCGTACGGGTTCTCTGCTGAGCTTCGTCCGAACACGGGTTCTGTCGTGGCACGCCTGGACAAACATGCTTGGAACGACGCCGACTGGATGGCCCAGAGAGCGCAGAAAAATTGGCTGGAGCAGCCGATCACTGTTTACGAAGTTCATCTCGCTTCCTGGCGCCGGGTTCCCGGGGATCACGACCGCTGGCTCACCTATCGCGAACTGGGCGACCAACTGGTTCCCTACGTAAAGGAACTTGGGTATACGCATATCGAGTTGCTCCCCATCATGGAGCATCCCTACGACGGTTCCTGGGGCTATCAGACACTTGGCTACTTTGCCGCCACCAGTCGCTTTGGCACTCCCGCTGACTTCATGGAATTTGTTGACCGGTGTCACCAAGCCGGTCTCGGAGTTTTCCTTGATTGGACTCCCGCGCATTTCCCGCGAGATTCCCACGGCCTTAGCATGTTCGATGGCACGCATCTCTATGAGCACTCCGATCCGCGACAGGGTTCTCATCCCGATTGGGGCACGCTCGTCTACAATTACGGGCGGAACGAGGTCCAAAATTATCTAATCTCCAACGCGCTTTTCTGGCTTGACAAATATCATATTGACGGGCTTCGCGTAGACGCCGTGGCCTCCATGTTGTATCTCGATTATTCTCGCAAGCGCAATGAATGGGTCCCCAACCGGTTTGGTGGCCGCGAAAATCTGGAAGCCATCGACTTCATCAAGCGTTTGAACGAAGTAGCACATATTCGCTTCCCCGGTGTTCTCACGATTGCCGAGGAATCCACTTCCTGGCCAAGCGTTTCCCGGCCGACCTACCTTGGTGGCCTGGGCTTCAGTCTGAAGTGGAACATGGGTTGGATGAACGACACGCTCAGGTATTTCTCGAAAGATTCCATCTTCCGCAAGTACGAACACAACAAGCTCACTTTTTCCCTACTCTACACCTTCACGGAGAATTTCATGCTGCCCTTTTCCCACGACGAAGTTGTTCACGGGAAGAGTTCTCTATTGCACAAAATGCCCGGGGACATGTGGCAGCAGTTTGCGAACCTCAGGCTGCTTTACGCCTATCAATATGCCCATCCCGGTAAAAAACTTCTCTTCATGGGACAAGAATTCGCTCAGCGCGATGAATGGAACGAAGCGCGCAGTCTTGACTGGCATTTACTAAAGTACGATTCGCACCGCGGCATAAAGAATCTGATCGTTGACCTGAACAAACTGGTGGCCAAGGAACCCGCTCTTCATCAAATTGATTTCGAATGGCAGGGCTTTGAATGGATCGATGCGAACGACTCCGACAACAGCGTCTATTCCTTTATTCGGCGCGGCAAGAATCCGGATGAAATTGTACTGGTCATCCTGAATGCCACTCCGGTTGTGCGCTACGGCTATCACATCGGTGTCCCCCGCAGTGGCCAGTATGAGGAAGTCTTAAATTCGGACTCCGCCACCTACGGTGGCAGCAATGTCGGCAATCTTGGCGGCATGAAGGCCAGCGATCACCCATGGCAGGGACGCCGCCATTCTCTCTCGCTCACACTTCCTCCGCTGGCCGCTATTTTCCTGAAGTGGCGCTCTGCCTAACCTTCTAAATCCTACTCGTTCGCTACTTTAGATAAATTCCTGCCAATTCCTTCACAATCGCATCGGGCTTGCTATTGGCCTCATCGAGATTGGTCATCACGATGAACGTCAATTTGTCATCCACGAATCGTACGATCGACATTGTGAACCCCTGCCACGCACCGTCGTGGGCCAGGACGCGATGACCATTCACTGGCGGCAGAGCCCAACCAAATCCATAGGGATACGTGTTCCCGTCATTTAATTTCACCGGTGTCCACATTTGTGCAAAGCTCGACTGCTTCAGCAGTTTGGTGGTATACAGCGCCGCGTCCCACTTCGCCAGATCCAGTACGTTTGTGTAAAGCGCTCCATCTGCGGTGGTATTTAGCGATGGCGAAACCCATTCCTGGTTCTTTAGCTCTCCGTTAACCAATCGGTATCCTCCGCTTCGATGCATGACAATATCGGCCTCGCTGATAATGCGCGTAGAATTCATTCCGAGTGGCTTGAATATCCGCTCCTCGAGCACTTCTCCGTAAAACTTTCCGGTTACTTTATGAATTACAATACCCAGGAGCACGTACCCGGTATTGCTATAACTCCATTTTTCGCCAGGCGCAAAATCCATCGGCATCTTCGCGAACGCCTGGACCAATTGCTCCTCCGTGTAGTCGTTTCGAAAACTGATTACGCCTTTTCCCATGGTTCCTTCCTCGCCCCCATAATCCGCGATGCCGGAAGTGTGGGTCAGCAGCTGCCGAATGGTCACATCCTTCCAGGCTGCCGGAGTTCCCTCCACGTAGTTCAGTAATCGATCGTCCAGCGCGATTTTTCCTTCTTCCACCAGCATCATCACCGCCGTCGCCGTGAACTGTTTTCCGACTGAGCCAGTCTGAAAGATGGTGTCGGGCCGAACCGCTTCATTCCATTCCACGTTTGCCAATCCATATCCGGTGGCTTTCTCGATTTTTCCATCCCTGCAAATCGCCACGCTGACTCCCGGAATCTTCTGCGCGATCCGTTCGGATTCGACCGCTTCATCCGCCCTTTTGCTTCGATCGTCCTGGGCCCCTAGAAAAAGAGGCAGCCCGACAGCTGCTATCGACAGTACGCCCATGTGCCATACATTTCGAATCCGTTTCGTCACGATTCCTCCGGCAAAACCTGGCGGATTCTACTACGCTTTTTTTATTAGGTCTCGAAGATTAGCCACACTCGTCTAAGCTGTCCTGATGCGGTAAACTGCCAAGGATAGATACAAGACGTTCTGGATGAGGTTTGCCGTGTTTCCTTTGCCCATTTTTTCTTCGAGAATTGCCCGGATTCTAAGAACCGCTACGATTTCGATGGCGGCAATTTCTGTCATTCCTGCGGCGTTTGCACAAGATCCCGGACCGCTGCCCTCGACGACCCGGCCCGCTAAAATTCAGCCACCACCTTCGCCTCCGCCCTCGCAACAATCTTCCGCTCCGCAGACCTATCACACCTCTCCCCCTCCCGAGAAGATTCATTCTCCCGGCGATAGTCCGATCACCAACGAACCGCCTTCTCAGCCGGTAGAGGAAATCATCAAGCGTTTTGCCGAACGCGAAGCGGAATTCAAGAAAGAACGAGACAATTACACGTACACCCAAGACTTCTCGATTCAAACGATAGACGAGAGTGGAGCACCGAACGGGGAATATCGTATGAAGAGCGATATCATCTTTACTCCGGACGGGAAACGGTTTGAGAAAGTCACTTTCGCTCCTCCGAAGACACTTCAAGGCATCGATATGACGCAGCAGGATGAGGATGACGTCCGCAATGTCCAGCCGTTTGTCCTAACCACCAACGAACTGCCCAAGTACAACGTCAGCTATGTCGGGCGTCAAGCGGTTGACGATCTTTCCTGCTATGTTTTTGACGTTGCGCCCAAAGTCATAGAGAAAAAGCAGCGCTACTTCCAGGGCCGAGTTTGGGTCGACAGCAAGGATCTGCAAATCGTTATGACCGACGGCAAAGCGGTTCCCGACATCATCAACAGGAACAACGAAAACGTCTTTCCTCGCTTTCGCACCTATCGGGAGAACATTGAGCAAGGTTTCTGGTTCCCAACATACACGCGCGCCGACGACTATCTGCATTTCCGTAGCGGCGATATCCACATCCGCATGACCGTGAAGTACTCCAATTACAAACGTTACGGCAGCACGGTCAAAATTGGCACGGTTACGGAGGTCAAATAGCCAGCCCCTGTGCCAGTCCCCTGGCCTCGAGGACAGTAGTTTTACGCATACACAGTGTCGGGATTCAGGTGCATCCTTTGCCTGGTTTTCGGTATGCTACTGGTGTTGTATCGATTTGGCTGAGAATGGAAGCGTTCGGCGGGTCGGTTTGCATTCCGCCTCCAGCCTTCTGCGCACACGGGCAAGCCCTTCACCGCCCTTTTCGTGCGTCTTGAACTCGCTTGCAGGATGTCTCGAAAGACCAAGTTGTCTGCTCGCAAGATAGCTGTACTAGGAGTTTTGTTGCTCTTATGCCGGAAATAGAATTAAACATGGCACGATTCCGACCTACTCTAGCAAAACGCGGCACGACCGCAACAAATCACTCTGTGCGGAAAAGAAGCTTTTCTCCACTTGCGCTTTTTCTGCTGGCTGTACTCTGCTACGCCCCCGCCCCTGCTTCCGCGAATTGTGAGAATGTTCCCGCAGGCAAATCTTTCTGGATACGCCTGCTCGATCCTGTCGCATCGTACAGCACCAAGCCGGGTACCACTGTTCGCGCCGTTTTAATTCAGTCCCCAGATTGCGATTTCAACTCCGTTTTCCCCGCGGGCTTGGAAGTCGACGGCGAAGTCACCTCGGTTCGCAAAGTCGGTCTGGGCTTCCTGCATGAAACCGCCCGCCTGGAAATCCGTTTTACTCACTTAGTTACCACAGCGGGCGAGACACTCTCTATCGCCGCAGACGTGGTAGAGATCGACAATGCCCGGGAAACCGCTCGCAATGGAGTTATCCACGGAATCAATCCGACCAATTGCCCGCAAGGCCGAATCACCAGCGGTTTAATTCATCTACCAACATTCAATCCGTACGGGGATTTGGGCCTGATCATCTATCGCACACTTACCATTCTTCCGGAGCCCGAGATATATCTGCCTCCCGGAACGGATCTTCGTCTCCGCCTGAATCTGCCTTTGTATGTAGGAGATCAGCCCGAACTTCCCCGCGTCTCTTTCCAGATGGATGAATACGAGCGCGGCGACGTCGAGTTGGTAGTTCAGGACGTTCCCGACCGTACTATGACCAAAAAAGGAAAGGATGCAGATGTCGTAAACCTTCTTTTTGTTGGCTCGCGGGAAGAGATTGACGAGGCCTTTGACGCGGCCGGCTGGCTTCCTGCCGATCGGACTTCGACTCTATCTGTGACAAAACAATTCCAAGCGTTCCTCACCTTGTCCAACTACTCGACGATGCCGATGTCCCAACAGTTTCTGAATGGCCAGCCTCAAGACATCACCTGGCAAAAAAGCTTCAACAGTTATGGCAAGCGCGAACACGTCCGCCTCTGGAGCCAACCCCTCGCAGTACAGGGCCAGTCCGCCTGGCTGAGCGCGTACACCAGAGAAACCAGCGCCGCGATCTCGGTCAAAAATCAGAATTTCATCCACCACATTGACCGCAATCTTGACGATGGTGTCAACATGCTGGTGCGGGATCTTTCCCTCACCGGCTGTGTAGCGGCCGTGCACCAACTTCCCCGTCCTGAACTGAACGAAACCATGGTGAATTCTACTGGCGATGCCATGCGCACCGATGGGAACCTCACGGTCGTCAACTTGAAGCATTGCAATCGTCCGGTGATGGAGTACTCCCATAGCAAGCCATTGATCCCCATCCATCCCAGGTCGAGGATCGTGCGCTTCTTCCGCACTCAGGTACTTCTCTACAAGAGCGACGTCGTCCGCGGGAACATTATCTACAGCGCGTACTATCTTGCCGACCGTAGCATCCACGCTCTTCGCCATCGTCATGACAGCGAGTCTCAGCAAGATTTCGAAGATCTACCCATGTCCCCTGTTTCCCCGGAAACCCTCTTTCCACAAATCTCCTTCAGTGGCGAGTAGTCACACAGCCTTCCGACCGTCACTCCGTTTGGCCACCTGGCTGTCCCTCGGCGAACCCGGCGTTTTCAGCCGTTCTTCCGATTGGCAACCTTCCTCTGATTGACTTCCTCTTAGAGAACCATCTACCATCACCCGTCTGAACCCGAACCTTCTTCACTTTGCCGAAACCTGGTACGCTTCGATTTCATCCAAGCTTTACACTGGTTGGCCGATGAGTGTGAAGGAGATCGACCCCTTTGCCCACCAAACGCGAGAAAATCTTAATCGCCGTCGACGACCCGCGTCTGCGCCAGGAACTGCAAACCCTGTTGGTGGGCGCTGACTACGAAATTGCGCACGCAGAGTCCTCTCAGGAAGCATTCCAACTACTTCGGGCAAGTGCCTTCGATCTTTTATTTCTTTCGGCCGAGCCCTCTGACGCTATTTTCTCCTCAACTCTCTCGGAAACAAATACGGCGACGCTTTCCGCAAAGACACGCATCATCCTGCTCTCGTCGGCGGCCGCCGCCGACCGTGCTCGCGCCCTCGATCTAGGTGTAGACGACGTCATTGCTCCTCCTTGGGAGTCCCTCGAACTTCTTGCCCGCGCACGAGCCCAACTCCGCACCAAGCGCGAACTTCACGCGTTTGCGGAGAAGACACGGCTGGCGGAGGAGAGCTGGGAAGTGGCGCAAACTGCATTCCAAGCCCTCGCGGTTACCGAGAAAATGACGCGCGACGCATTTAACTTGGAGCGTGCCCTGAAAATCGGTGTCGGCGCCTTATTCGCTCTGGCCCTGGTAGTCGGCGGTATCTTCTTGCTCTTCTCGCGGCGGGCAGACAAGGAGTCGCGGCGAGCGTATTCCATGATTGCCCGGCTCGAACGCGGCGTTCAGTCTGAGGAACAACTTCTCTCGGCCACACAAAAGGCCCGTCAGGAGATCTCCTCCTTAGAAGCTGTCGGGCCTTCTTCCGCACCCGAACCAGTCAAGAACCCTGCGGCCAAGTCCGTATCCGCCATTGAATCTCCGGAAACCGTGATTCGCTCGTACGCGCCTAGCGTTTGTCTGATTCACGTTTCCGTCAGTTTCGTCGATAAGACGTCGGGCCAGCCGCTGCGCTACGGTGGTATGGGACCTGATGGCCCGTACAAGGACAGCGAAGGTAATATCGTCTACACCCTCGAGGGGCGCGGCCCAGAAGTTCGCGAAGACTTTTTCGGCACAGGCTTCATCGTCGGCCCCAACAAAATTCTAACGAACCACCATGTGGCGCAACCCTGGTGGGAGAACGAGGAACTCAACCACGTCGCGCAACAGGGATTGCAGCCGGCTGTCGCCACGATGAACGCCTACTTCCCGGAATCCTCCAAAGCTGTTCACGTGGAGATCGCCGAAATCTCCCCTGACGCCGACCTCACCCTTCTTGCCGGCAATCTTTCTGAACTCAAACGAGCCACTTTTAAACTCGATCCACGCAAAGAGGCAGCCGTCAGTGGTCAACCGCTCATCTCCCTTGGTTATCCCACTGGTCTCAGCGCCATTCTCGCCCGCGCTAGCGATAGCGCCGTCCAGGACATTGTCAAAGTCACGGCTGGCGATCCCAAAGGGGTGATTGACGAGCTCGCTCGGCGTGGGCTCATACGCCCGACGGTCACGCAAGGTCATATCGGCGATGTTCTGGCCGATCGCATCGTCTACGACGCCCAGACCACCTCCGGTGGTTCCGGCGGTCCGCTGATCAACCAAGAGGGCGAAGTAGTCGGTGTGACCTACGCTATCGTCCGCGGGTTCGGGGGATCCAATTTTGGGGTGCCCATCCGCTACGCCGAGCCACTCCTCAAAGTCCCGGCCGCTCTGCCCTAGACTACCCAGTTCCGAAGGGCTTAGGCCCAGCCAGCAGTATCTTCGGCATCCCCAAACTCTCTTGGAACTATTCTGCGCCCACTCGCGTATTCATCTACAAGGGAGAACAGTCATGAGACTTTCATCTCGGGGAATCCTCAGAACCGCTTTTACCGTGGCCCTTGCCTCCGTCACCCTGGTCCCGGCCCCCAGCTTGGCGCAAAACGCTTCTGCCCCGACTGGAGACCAGTGGATCCACGTTCGCGTCGAAAGCAAGGATGACGGCGGAGAAACCGTCCGCGTCAACGTACCGGTGGAGATGGCCGAAAAAATTCTTCCGGTCATCAATCATCAGAATCTGCACAACGGCAAAGTTCACATCGACTCCGCACACATGGAAGATGTCGACTTGCGCGCGCTGCTGGACGCCGTTCGCAGTTCGAAGGATGGTGAATACGTCACGGTCCAAAGCAAGGAAAACGACGTGCGGGTAGCCAAGAGCGGAGGCTATTTGCTCATCCACGTTACCGACAAAAGCCAGGGAACAACGAATTCCAAATCCAAGAATCACCAGGAATCCAAGGTCGAAATCAAAGTTCCGATGAAAGTTGTCGAGGCCCTTTTTTCCGCAGGCAAGGATGAACTGGACGTGGTCGCCGCACTCCGTGCTCTTTCCACGTTCGGCGACACCGAACTTGTCAGCGTCAAAGATTCAGAAAACACGGTACGTGTTTGGATCGATTCGAAAAATATTGCCGACTAACTTTGCAGAAGCCACTCGGGGGAAGACCATGCTATTTCTCGCTAAGGCCGCTCTGGGAATGGCCGTCGCACTCGCACTGTCCGCTGCCTACGTGTTTCACGAAGGCGTGATCAAGGTGGATGTGGACGAATTTAAGGGCGACGGCTCGCATATTCACCTTTGGGTTCCCGCTACTGCCGTAAATTTGGGGCTAGAAGTAGTTCCCCACCGCAATTTGGAGAGAGCCGCTAGGCAGGTTCAGCCATTTTTACCTGCTCTACGCGAACTAGCCAAAGAACTGAAGAAATACCCCAACGCCCAGCTCGTCGATGTGAAAGACCAGAACGAGCACGTCCAAATCGCCTTAGTGGATGGCAAAATTCAAATCGATGTCGTTGATCCCCAAGAAATCATTCACGTGCGGGTCCCCGTAGCAACGCTGGAAGACGTCGCCGATCGCCTGGAATCGAACGCCTCGACGATCTAGCACTCTATCCGGCGGCCCCAGCATCCTTCTCTTTGGGCGGCTGAAAATAGACTTCATCCTGGATCGCCGTCTTCTCCCAGCCCGCCCGCAACAAAATCTCTCTCCCGTTCACTACCATGTTCGGATGCCCGCAGAGATACGCGGTTGTCTGTTTCGGGTGCAATCCCCACAAATGTACGTATTTCCGAATCAAATCGTCGACCCGTCCCAACTCCCCCTTCCAGTGCAAGTCTTCCCAAGGCCGGCTCACCGTCGTCACATATTTGAACCAAGGCACTTCCGCGGCACAGTTCTCCAACTCTTCTCGGTAACCAAATTCCAGTGAACGGCTGGCCCCGTGCAGGCAGTAAAGGCGGTGCCCTCCAGGCATCGGCGTTCCGCCCTTTTTCCAATCCGTGTACAGAGTTCTCACATAACTCACATAAGGGGCTACGCCGGTGACGGTAGAAAGCAGCAAGTGATTCTGTCGGCCGCTTCGCAAATCTAGCGTGAACCGCCCCTTGGCAAACCTCCGTAGCAAGAGCGGCGCTCCCTTGTCCATAGCATGCAAGAGCGGACTCAACTCTCCGCCCTCGACACGCTCCACAAAAAACTCCAACTGGCTCTCGTAAGGCGAAGAACACAGCGAATAGGCGCGTTCGACCCGCTTCCCTTCTGCCCCCACGCCGAGGGTTGCATATTGGCCCGCCAGATAGCGGAACGGCCCGCCCGGGTCGACCCGCAGAATAAACAAGTCCTCAGCCACATCTTTGCGATCCACAATCTTCGCCGCTAAATATTTGTCCGACATTCCGAGCCGCCCTCAACCCTTCGATGCTAACCAACCCAGGAAACGATACGGGCGGAGACACATTGCCTCCGCCCGTCTAAGCTTCTTCCCGACAGACTTCTCCTGTGCGTCTACACTTTTGTTCCGTTCTTTATGGCCTTGGTTGTTGCCCTTGCTGATGCTGTTGCATCAATTGCTGCAGATCAACCTTGGTCACTGGCCCGGTGATTTTGTCCTGAAAATCGTCGAGCACTTTGACCAACACCATGGAGTTGTCTTTGCCCGTCTGTTTGACCAATCCGAACGGGGTCACTTTATCGCTGACCCACAAGTCCGAACCATCTTTGTCGTTCTTGTAGTGCTCGCACGCGAATGTTCCCGCCGGCACCGTGATTGTCTCCGTCCCCACCGAGTGCCAGTCATTCATCGCGTCATGCAGCTGTTGCCCGCGGCCCGAGTTCGGATTGAAAGGCATCTCCATGGCTGGTTGGCCCTGCATCTGCATAATCATTCTGTGAAATTGAAAGTCGTCTTTGGTCACCAGTCCTTTGGCAACCATCGATTGGTTCTTGTTCCCTGTCGTGACGATCTGCATCCAAAAGCCTTCTTTGCCATCGACAGTCTCTTTCGCTATCACTCCCATTTCCATCGTCCGAGGTGTGGGTGAATTCGCGTTGGTGGACTCGTATTCTGCACCCTTACCCACGATCGGGTTCACAAATTTCGCGATGGCAGGCTTCTGAAAAATATTTGAGCCCATTTGGCCCAGTGGACCCATTTGCGCATCCACCCTTGAGGCCATTCCAAAATTCAACGCCGCTATGGCCACTAGAAATGCAAATCTTTTCATTGCGATCTCCTTGCCAGTCTGGCGGAACCGTGCTTCTTCATATCAGTTCTAGTGACCGGAATCAATTCGAGGAATCGAAAATATGTGGAAAACTTTCCGCGCGCGCTTATTCGTAGGCTAGCGCTTCAACTGGATCAAATCCTGAGGCCCGAAGCGCGGGCACCGTGGCTCCCAGCGCCGCGCCAAGCAAAGCTAAGCCGATCGCTCCGATCACCCATCCTGCGGTTAAGAGGATCGACAATCCCGGGTTGGTCTGCTTCAGTATCGCCTGCGTGATAAAGGTAATCGCGATACCGACAAGGCTTCCTACTAGCGTCAACGCAGCGGTTTCACCGAGCAACATTTTTATGATATCGAATCTTGAAAACCCCAGCGCTTTCAAGATCCCGATCTCTCGGGTGCGTTCGAGGATCATCGTGTGCATGTTCATCAGCACCACCAAAAAGCTCACGATTACTCCCAGGCCGACCATTGTTCGGATAAACGGTTTCAACTCCGGCAGGTTCGAAGAGTTCATCAGCGAGACATACTCGGCCATCGAACGAACACGATTTTGCGGATTCAATTTCAAGATTTCTGCCCGGGTTCCCTCGGTATCCCCTTTACTCCGCACGAAGAACATCGATACGTGATTTTGCGCGCCCACGATGTCTTGTGCGGTCTTCAACGGAACAAAGTAGCGCGCGCCCTTTCCGTGGGCCACGATCCCCGAGATTTTGAACGCATGATTGACCAGTGTGACGGTGTCGCCGACCTTCAAGTGCTTGGTTTGCGCAATGATATCGTCGGCGATTGCCTCATCCGGCTCTTCAAACGGCCATCCTGAACGAAAAACAAATCCTTGGCTTAGTGCATTAAACCTTTTGTAATCAATACAAAAGATGTTCACTAGGCTCTTGGGATCGGAGAGAATTAACGTTGGCGCGACTTCATCCACACCAGGCAACTTTTCAATTTGCTCACCTAGCGACTCCTGCATGGTGGCGCTAGAAAACGCAAAAAAGATAGACGAGTTTGGCGGTTGCACCAGAATATCCGCGCCGACTCCCTCGACGCGCTTGCCCCACTCGGCGATGACCCCTGAGGTCATTCCGACGATCAGCAAAATCAAAACCACCTGAATCGCAATCGCTAGTATGCTCAGCGCGCTGCGAAGCGGTCGGGCAATGATGTTGCCCCAAAACATTTGAAATAAGGAAAAGGGTCCTTCGTTACTCTCTGCCATTTTTTTGCCGTCACTAGAACTTTAGCAGAAGATTTTTACGCTGGTCAAAAGCCTGAAATGATTTGGTGCTGCGCTTTGTAGCACGATCTCTTCCGTAGTTCATCCACAAAAATTTATTTTTCGTTAAGATTTCAACACATCTGTTGATAACTTTGTGGAAAGCGCCATAAATTTTCCGCTAACTCCAAATCTTGTAACGCGATAATGCACTTTGCACCATTTTAGTGCAATTGCCCATTCCGGTAAATCATTTTTCGTGGGTCGAAGATCGGCGAGCGTCGAGCACCGAATGGAAGCAATTTCTTCGACTGACCTCAAGCAAACTTCCTTCCGTAGGCGCTTAGTACCACTTCGGCGGGCGATCCAGATGAATTTTAATCACTTGCTTGGGGTCGGTGATGTCGTACCAATGTCCGTAGCTCTTCCATCCCTCCGCCACAATTTGGATCAAGACTCTACCTGTCGGCGCGTCCGGAATATGAGCGACTCCGTTCTGATTCGTCTTTACATTCAATTCTGTTTTCTTGTCTTTAAAGGTGTGCTCTTCTAGCGTTTTCATATAAACGCTGGCATTCTCGATGGGCTTATTCGATTCCCCGCCCGTCACTTCTATGGTCAACCGCGAAACTGGGGCTTGTGCTGCGGGCGCGGCGTCTTTGCTCTTCCCGGCCGGATCCTGGCCCCACACGAAGTTCGACGAGTTCAAACTGGCCGCGCACAGCCATAGAGCCAAAATAAATCGATTAATGTACATGGATCACCCGATTATGTTCGCCCGAACACCTAGACAGGTCAAGTGTGGCCACAGCTCACGGAAGATCCCGTCTCTCTGGAATTTCGCTCGAGGCTGCTTGGCCATCGAGCAACCGCTGCCGCATCACCGAAGATCCCGGCATCGAGAGCCTTGCGCTCCGGAGCAGATTGTTGAGAGAATTTATCCCGCTCGTTACCGCACCCCAAACGATCGCTAGCGAGCCTTTCAGCTCTTCGGCGACAGCTCTGTCGATTGGATCTGCGCTCGCTCTCAAGGAGAAACAATGGGATTTGCTACCAACGCCATTCACGTGGGACAAGAGCCCGATCCATCCACCGGCGCCGTTGTTGCACCCATCTATCAAACTTCCACCTACGTCTATGAAGAGCTCGGCAAGGCCAAGGGCGGCTATGATTACGCGCGCACCAACCACCCCAATCGCAAAGCGATCGAACGCACTCTCGCCAAGCTCGAAGGCGGCCACAGCGCGTACGCTTTTTCTTCCGGCATGGCGGGCATCGACGCAGTTTTCCGTCTTTTGCGTCCCGGCGACCACGTACTGCTCTCTGAGGCTGTCTATGGCGGCGTTTACCGCATCACGACACAGCTTCTTGTTCATTTCGGTTTGGAATTCAGCTTTGTCGACACGACTGACCCTGCGGTAGTGCTTGGGGCCCTGCGTCCTAATACCAAAATGCTGTACATCGAAACACCTACCAACCCCACCATGCGTTTGTCCGACATAGCCGCGATGGCCAAGCTCTCTAACGAGCGCCATGCCGTTCTGGTCATCGACAACACGTTTCTCACTCCTTATTTGCAGCGCCCCATCGAACTCGGTGCGCACATCGTAGTCCATTCGATGACCAAATACCTCAACGGCCACAGCGACTGTACCGGTGGTGCCGTGATCCTCACGCGCCCCGAAGACGCAGAGAAAATTCATTTCGTTCAGCGATCTGCCGGTGCTGGCCTGTCACCCATGGATTGTTTTTTGATTTCTCGGGGTATCAAGACTCTCGCCGTTCGTATGCTTCAGCACAACGCCAATGGCCAAGCCGTCGCTCGTCACCTCGACGCGCATCCCAAAGTCCGCAAAGTGTTCTATCCTGGTTTGAGTTCGCATCCGCAACATGACCTGGCACGTCGCCAACAGAAAGGCCCCGGCGCGATGCTTGCGTTTGATCTAGGCACGGAAGAGGCCGCTCGCCGTTTTCTCAACAACCTCAAACTTTGCGCACTCGCAGAAAGTTTGGGCGGGGTCGAAACCCTGATCTCCCTGCCCGCGCAGATGACTCATTCCTCGATGCCCAAAGAAGTCCGCGATCGCGTCGGCATTACGGATAGCCTTGTCCGCCTAAGCGTCGGCATCGAAGACGTCGAGGACATTATCGGCGACCTCGACCAAGCCCTTCTCTACATTTAACCCATGGCACACTCACTCTCGATCGTGCAGATGGTTTGCCCTGGGCCCTTCTCCACGTCCGGCGTAATGCCTGGTTGTTCCGCCCGCCTTACCTCTCAAGAATCGCTTCCGCTAACCACCGCAGGTATTCCTCGGATCCTCCCTCCACTCTCACTACCAAGAATTCGGGCACCTCATAGGAATGCAACCTCAGTACTTCCTTCTCCAACTCTTTTACGCGCGCCGTGCTGGTCTTCATCATCAGCAACCGCTCCCGCGCCGTCTCCACTTTTTCTTTCCACCAATAAATCGACTCGACAGGCGCTCCAATCACGTTCGCACACGCCGCTAATCTCTTCCCCACCACCGCTTTGGCGATCTTCCGCGCTTCGGCCTCCGACCGGCACGTCACCAGCACAATATGAAACTTTGTCTCCTTGGCCATCCCGTTTCCTCCGCGCGAAAATCCACGTGCCTACCCTACACGAGACGTTCCACACCAGCTAGAATATTTCTCTCATGGCTAGTTCACCTATCAAGTTCGGCACCTCCGGTTGGCGGGGACTGATCGCCGACGATTTCACTTTCGCAACGGTCGGTCTGGCTGTTCGGGCCATCTCCGAACACCTTACTGCCGAGAAACCTCATCCGACAGTCCTCGTCGGTTACGACACCCGTTTCTATTCAGAAGAGTTTTCCGCTCTGGCAGTTCAAGTCCTTCAAGAGCATGGCATTAAGACTCTCCTCTCTGAGACCTTTACTCCCACTCCCGCCATCGCCTATGAAATTGGACGCCAGAAACTTGATGGCGCCATCAACTTCACGGCCAGCCATAATCCCGCGCAATACCACGGTTTGAAATTCTACGGCTCGGATGCCGGTCCGGCGATGCCTGAAGTTACCAAAGATATCGAAGCTCGCGTCACTGCCATTCTCGGCAGACACGCTGCCTTTCCGCTGACTTCGGAGAGAACGCACGTTCGTAGAAAAGATCTTGGCGAGCGCATCAATCTCCAGGCCAACTACCTCAAGCGCCTCGAAGAACTCGTTCGTTTCGAGCGGATCCGCAAAGCCAATCTCAAGGTCGTTGTCGACGCTCTTCATGGCGCCGGCGCAGGCTACCTTGATAAGGCCCTAGCTGACCACGGGGCGGCCGTCAAAGCGCGCCGAACCAATCGCGATTGTCTGTTCGATGGCAGCGGACCGGACGTCAGTGAAGAAAATCTTGCTTCTCTGGGCACGGCAGTAAAAGACAGTGGGTCAAAGCTCGGGCTCGCCACCGATGGCGATGCCGACCGCTTTGGCATCGTCGACAGCGACGGCACCTGGATCCAGCCAAACCTGATCCTCGCCCTGGTCTACGATTACTTGGTTGAAACGCGTGGTTGGAAGTTTCCTGCAGCCCGCAGCGTCGCCACCACACAAATGATTGACGCGTCCGCCAAATTGCATGGTCTTGCAACCTATCAGACTCCGGTCGGCTTCGAGTACATCGGCCGGCTCATCCGTGAGGAGAAAATTGCCCTCGGTGGCGAGGAAAGCGCCGGCCTGACCATCCGCGGACACATTCCTGAGAAAGACGGAATCCTCGCCTGCCTACTTGTTGCGGAAATGACAGCGGCCCGGGAAACCTCAATCGGGGAACAAGTTCGAGCCATGTTCAAGAAGCTGGGCCGTGAATTCCACCCTACCCGTCTAAATCTTCCGCTCACCCCCGAACAGAAAGCAAACGCCCTCAGGCGGGTGGCCGTGGATTGTTCGACACTTCTCGGAAGAAAAGTTGTATCCGTCGATCGCACGGATGGCGCAAAATTCGTATTCGAGGATGGTTCTTGGATGTTGCTTCGTTTCTGTGGCACAGAACCTCTTGTCCGTTTGTATGTCGAGGCAGAAACTGCGGCGGCTACAAAAAACCTGGTGCAGGAAGTTTCAGAGTGGATCGTAAAGGGCGCATGACGATTAATTTACAGGAATCATTCAAAAATCTTTTCGCAAACTACGCTCGCCATCTTCTCGTCATTTTCATCGTCGTCCTTTTTGTTCACGACGTGTTCGGCAATCACGGCTATCTGGTGATGCGCCACAAGCAGCAGGAAATCCAGAAGGTCAAGGTCGAACTCGATCGGCTCGATAAGGAAAATGCCGGGCTCGAAGAGGATCGCAAGAATCTGAAGTCGGATCCCGCCACGATTGAAAAGATTGCCCGCGAAGAATTTGGTCAGTCGCGCCCCGGAGAAATTGTCATTAAGTTACCGGCACCAGCGATGCCGGTTGAGGCTGCCGCGGTAAAACCTTGATCGCTGCTTCTTTGGCTTCGGTTCTCCACAAAGACAGGGCCCACATTGCCAGAAAAATTACGGCCAAGCCAATCGTGGCTTTGCCTAGCCCGCACTCGTGTTTCCGCAAAATAGAAAATCTCCCGTACACGAGTTCCAGGTGCACCCAGTAGACCAGCAACGAAGTTTTCCCCAGCTGCACAACGGGACTAAATCTCTGTTGGCCCAGGCCCTTCTGGCACCAGGCATAGGCGATCGCCAACAAAATCAGTAGCATGCCGCAGCGCAAGAGGAAGAAGCTTGGGGAAGCGTGCCAATAATCCTCGAGCGCATAAATCCGCACTGGCGAAGCATCGAGCGCAATCGATAGAACGATAGCAGCTGCACCCACTGCCGCAATCCAGAGGAAAGACCGAGATTCCTGTTTTTGCGCCGCAGGAGAAAATAATGCAAATCCAGTCGCGAGGCCTATGAACGCGAACGCGCACCAGGGAAATATCGGGAACAGCCAATGCTGCGGCTGGTTAAACGTATGAACACCATTGATGTAGGATTCGAGCGGCCAAGGTAGAAATCGCGGCCTCCAGGTGCTCCAAAGCGGAGGCGTCACAAGCGCAACCACTACCCCCATCGTCAAGGCGAAATACTGGCTCCGCCGGCGCGCAACCTCAGAGTTTGCCGAGGAGGCCAGCCAACACACGACTCCCATAAAAACGATCGACAGCCCCAGAATGTTCAAGATATCCACGCGCAGCAAATCCGTCCAAGGCACCCACTTATGCCCCAGCGCGTACTCTTGAATTCGAAACACCAGCCCCAGTCCAAACACTTCCCCTCCCCGCAGGCTCGTGTGCTTCAAAATCTGATTCCGCGTCATGCCCTTTTCGCGAAACCGTCCCGTCGTGAGGGCCACCGACACGCCGGCAATAAACAGGAACAAAGGCGCAGGCGCCGTGCCCAAGATCTGTGACCACCGTACAAATTCGGTCTTCTGCCATTCCGCACTCAGCCAGGAATTGTAGCAATGGTCCTCGAACATGAGCACGCACGCCAACCCGCGCATCCAATCGATGTATGCCAGGCGTTTCAACTCACGATTCCTTTTTAGAATTATTTCTGCACTGCATTTCTACAATCCAACCATCTTTGTGTACAGTTTACTATCGACATCTTTAAAGTCTTGCCCAATTTCAGCTCTCTCTAGGGATATTGATGAGACAAGTCAATGTTTGGATCATCGTAGGAATTTGGGCGTTTCTATCGCTGGATGGAATTCTCCTCGCTCTTTGGCAGGGTTACACCGGCCGCTCCTTTGCTTCCACAGCAACAACCATCTCGCTCCTACTATTTTTCATGCTTCTGTTCGCCGCTCGTGGAGTCGCAGACAAATTCTCAAACGCCAGTGGACCTGGTAGCGGTTTAGCCATTTGTGTTTTTGTTTTTCTTCTCTACCTCATCTACCTGATTGGAACCGGTACATTTGCACTGGGTCGGGTTGGCATCATCGCGGCTTTCATTTTTGCGCCCTTAGCCTTCGCCATGTCCGGAGAAAAGTCCGCTCCCGGCTCCAGTCAAGACTTCCTGACTCTTGCGGCGGTCTGGGCCTTCGTTAAGTTCGGCCCCTCGCACTACCTCTGGCCGTACCCTGGTAGCCGTCTCGCTTACACCTTCACCGTACTGGTCGCCGTGAACGTTGCCATTGCCACGTTCCTTCTCGCTCGCAAAACGCAGGGGGTCGGTTACACCATCGGATGGGGAAAGGACTGGGCATTTTATATCCTGACGAGCTTTCTCCTGTTTGGCTGTGTCGCGATCCCGCTCGGCATTTCCATGCACTTCATCACCCTCGCGCCAGAATGGAGTCATTGGAGTTCGTTTCTCGGCTTGTCCTTGGGCATCTTGATCTTCACCGCGTGGCCTGAGGAACTCTTGTTCCGGGGATTGCTTCAAAATCTTCTTGCGCGCTCATCGAAAAACGAATTCGCCGGTTGGTGGACTTCCTCGGTGCTCTTCGGCCTCGCGCACATCACCAACAACGGGCACTTTCCAAATTGGCGCTATGTCATCCTTGCCACAATCGCGGGGCTTTTCTATGGCTGGACATGGCGCAAAACCAACTCCCTTTTCGCCTCAGCCCTCCTGCATGCCGCTGTCGACGTCACCTGGCACTTCCTGTTCCGCACTCCCTAAACTCTCTGACTCTTCTGCGCACCTTCTCTGGGGCCTTGGTGGCCTTTGCGTGAAATTTTGCCCAATTTGTCTTGCAACTTCCACGCGGCTCTCTTATCCAAACCACTCGCTCCGATAGGCCAACCACCAACAGAACGCCAGGAGTGGTATCGTCACGCCAACCGCCCACCAGAATGGCAACAGCAAATCCGCCACCAATCCCAAGGCCCCAAATGTCATCCAGAATATCTTTCTTTGCATCTTCACAGTCTAATCCCAATTTACGGCAACCTTGCCTCTAGTAATTACTGGTTATCTGAGTTACAAACTCTGACTGTCGCACTCACACTTCGGAAGGAATAGGTTTCATGACCTACGAACACCTCCTCAACACCGGCCAATTCCGTCTCCATAGTTACAGCTTGGAAAATGTCCTGATCGTCGAATGTCACGGCAAACTCACTAGCGAAAACGCCATGACACTCCGCGATGAAGTTCGCAAACTCATGTCCGGCCAGAAAAGCATTTTGTTGGATCTAAAAGGAGTTCCACAGATGGATAGCACGGGCCTCGGTGCGGTGGCCACACTGTACGTTTCCGGTCGCACCCACGGCTGCCAGATCAAAGTCACTAACGCCGCACCGCAAATCCGCAAACTCTTCAGCGTCACTAATCTTCTCTTGCTCTTTGAAGAGGTAGGACGCCACGGCGGCAAAATTCTTTGATCTTGGGGTAGTAGAAGCCCCGCCGAGCTGATCTCGAGCGTAGTCGAGAGCGTATCGGGGATTCGGCGCGGGCTTGATTCTAGCCCAATATAATGGAACAAAAAACCTCGTTGCGTCGGTCGACGCGCGGTTCAGAACTGGGCTGAACCTTACCGTACCACGCCCGTCATCGGCGACGATGCCGATGCGTACAATCGTTTAGGCATTCGTCCTGCCAGATAGGCCTTGCGGCCCGCAATCACGGCATCGCGCATGGCTTCAGCCATCAATTCTGCTTCCACGGCTTCCGCGATTGCCGTGTTCATGAGCACGCCGTCTGCACCGAGTTCCATCGCCACAGCGGCATCGGAAGCCGTGCCCACACCGGCGTCAACGATCATAGGAACTTCGGTAATGCGCTCGCGCAGAATCCGAAGATTCGCCGGATTCTGGATCCCCAATCCGGATCCAATTGGGGCCGCAAGCGGCATTACGGCAGAGGCTCCCGCATCGATCAGTTTTCGCGCAGCAATCAAATCATCATTTGTGTACGGCAGAACGACGAAGCCTTCTTTGACCAGCACTTTGGTGGCTTCAATTAGCTGCTCGGTATCTGGGAAAAGCGTCTGCTGATCGCCGATTACTTCAAGTTTGATCCAGTTCGACAATCCCACTTCGCGAGCCAGTCGCGCCGTGCGCACCGCCTCATCCGCCGAATAACACGCAGCGGTATTCGGCAGAATAAATATCTTTTCGCGGTTGATATAGTCGAGCAGCGATTCTTTAGACTTGTCGGTCAGGTTTACTCGGCGCACGGCAACGGTGACCATATCTGCGCCAGAAGCGGCGTGTGCCCGGGCCATTTCCTGAAAGTTACGGTACTTTCCTGTTCCGACAATTAGCCTGGACTTAAAGGCTCGGCCGGCAATCACCAATTCGTCTGGCATCGGGAGTCTCCCAGCCCAATTCTAGACCTCGGAGACTCCCCTGCCAAATCGCATTTCGCCTGGCATCGCCTGACGCGATCACGGTTCGCTCGGGATCTGGGGTTCAGCCCAATTCCTTTCGGCAAACACCAGTGACTAGACTTGGGTATGGGCCTCTAGAAACCACAAATCCTTATCCATCTCTCGGGTCACGGTCGTAAACAAATCCGCCGTGATCGGATCGTCCAAATCATCCGATTCCTTCACCGATTGCCGCATCGCGTTGGTCGCAAATGCAAAATTGTGCACCAAGAACTTCAGAATATCCGGGCCATCCGATGCAGCGAGGTCGGCTTCTTTAATGCTCGACTTCGCCGCCGCTTCGCGGACTGTTCCATTCGCAATGCCACCTAGCGATGTAATCCGTTCGGCAATCGTGTCGATGTGATCTTCCAAGTGCTCCGCAATCGAATCAAAGAGTAGATGCAGTTGATAGAAATCCTTACCCTTTACATTCCAATGTGCCCACTTCACTTGGCTATGGAGATCCGTTGCATCCGCTAACCGCAAATTCAACAGCGTCGTCAATGCTTGCCGATTACTGTCGGGAACGCCAACGCTGCTATGAAAGGCACGAGCCGTAGCTGCTTTTGCCATGGGTAAAACCTCCTCGATGTGGTGTCTGACACGGGATAGGATGCGCCTGAGAAGTAAAATGATTCAGTAATTCTTGTCACATTTGGATTAAACTAGGGCTTAATTGAGCGCCACCGGCCGGGGTTCGGTCACGTCGGCATAGAGTTTTGCGATCAGCTCATGGTACCGCTTCTCCACCACCTTCCGCTTCAATTTCATCGTAAACGTCATCGCCCCACTATCGAACGTGAAATCCTCTGGCAGCAGAGCGAATCTCTTGATGGTCTCGTACTGAGCCAGATGTGCGGTCAGCCGGCTCACTTCATTTTCAATCAACGCGTAGGCTCGCGGGTGGGCCGCTAATTCGGCATTCGAGGAAAACTTCAGCCCCTCCTCGGCTAGTTTTGCCAAAACGGTCACGTGGTTCGGCACGATCAGAGCCACGATAAACTTCTGCTGATCTCCGACAACCATTGCATTTAAGATATACGAACTCGTTTTCAAGCAATTTTCGATCGGCTGGGGCGCGACAAATTTTCCTGCCGCGGTCTTCAACAAATCCTTCTTGCGATCGGTGATGAACAGGTAGTTGTCCTTGTCGAGGTACCCAATATCGCCGGTCTTGAACCAACCATCCTCGGAAAGTACTTCTCGCGTCGCTTCTGGCGATTTGTAATACCCCCGCATGATGCAAGGTCCCTTGGCGAGAATCTCCCCATCATCTGCTATCCGGATCTGCACATTCTCAATCGGCCGCCCCGAACTCCCTACACGATTTTTGGGATAATTCGAAGTCAACACCGGGGAAGTCTCCGTCAGTCCATATCCCTGATAGATAAAAATTCCAATGGCCCAGAAAAATTCGGCGAGTTCCTTGGCCAAAGGCGCTCCGCCAGACATCACCACGCGAAGCCTCCCACCAGTTCCTTCCCGCACCTTCGAATAAACCAACCGGTCGGCCAGCGCCCATTTCAATTTCAGCCAAAGGCTGGCCGGCTGATCGCCGCAACGCCAACGAGCCGCTTCCCGAGCCGTTTTTATCCCAAAATCAAATATTTTCCTCTGAATCCCGGTGTGTTGCGTTCCTTTTTCCATGAGCCGCGCGTAAATCTTTTCAAAGAATCTGGGAACGGCCGCCAGTATTGTTGGCTTCACTTCCAGCAGAGCCTGCGCGACGTTCTCCACCACCTCGACGTAGGCGATCGGGCAGCCCTTGAAAATGTATAAGTAGTCCAACATTCGCCCGTAGACATGCGCCAGGGGTAGGAAAGAAACCGCCAGATCCGTTTCCGGCTGCAATCTCAGATCACCCACGGAATCAGTCACATTCGAACTGAAATTCAAGTGCGTCAGCATCACGCCCTTCGGCTCACCTGTGGTTCCCGACGTATAGATCAGAGAGGCCAGCTGCCCCGGTAAAACCTGCGCGGCGCGCATGCGGTATTCCGCGATCTCGGTTCCACCCGCCGTAGCGATCAACGTCTCGTATTGCAGGAAATCGCTTGGAATCGCTTCTCCCGCGTTCGCAACGATAACGGTTTGAAGGTCCTTCAGCGAATCTTTGATATTCAGAAATTTCTTCAACTGGTCGGCTCCCGAGACGAACACCACTTGCGCTCCGCAGTGGTTTAAGATGTACGACATTCGGTCCGGCGACTCATTGAAATAAACGGGAACTGTAACCGCGCCCGATCCATTGATCGCAAAGTCCGCGGTATGCCATTCAGGGCAATTCGGGGCGAACAATCCCACGCAGTCGCCGGGCTTCACACCCAGTTCCACAAACGCATTGGCCAAGCCGGCCACTCGCCGCAAAAATTCTTTTGAGGACAGTGCTGCCCAGTGCTCATCCCGCCGCACCATCTGGGCGCGCGGAGACGGGTGCTCATCGACAGCATGGAGGAACCGGGACGGGAGTGTGCCGTAGTTCATTCGAAGTGTGAATCTACCCTACTGGCATTTTGGATGCAATGTCCCTCCTGAAAGTCTGCCTCGCCGCAAAATTTCGCAGGATTGGGTGCCGCACACACAGGCTCCAGGAGAACCGGAGAGGTGTCAGGTTGTAATCCATTCCTTGGTCACCGACACGACCGAGCGAGCTTCCCTGCTTTGCCGCCGCCTTCCACGCTGCGCTAGAATACTCCTCAGACAGGAGCACATCCGATGAGTGTCAGCACTCCCGTTCTTAATGATCCAGCCACGTCCCGTGGTCCGTTTCGCGCACCTCGTGGCACACAACTTTCGACAAAGGGCTGGCCTCAAGAAGCTGCCCTGCGCATGCTCCTCAACAATCTCGACCCTGACGTCGCCGAAAAGCCAGAAGACCTCGTTGTCTACGGCGGAACTGGCAAAGCCGCTCGTAACTGGGACTGCTTCCACGCAATCGTAAAATCCTTGCGGGCACTGGAAAGTGACGAGACTCTTCTTATTCAATCTGGTAAGCCCGTCGCCGTTTTTCGCACCCACGAATACGCTCCTCGCGTTCTACTCTGCAATTCCAACCTTGTCGGACACTGGAACAATTGGGAAAAGTTCAACGAGTTCGACCGTGCCGGCCTGATGATGTACGGCCAAATGACAGCCGGCAGTTGGATCTACATCGGTACGCAAGGTATCTTGCAGGGCACCTTTGAAACGTTTGGCGCAGCGGCCCGGCAACATTTCGATGGCACGCTCGCCGGCAAACTCGTCGTCAGCGGCGGCATCGGCGGCATGGGTGGAGCACAACCCCTGGCCGCAACGATGAATGGGGCTGCGTTTCTCGGTATCGACGTTGATGCCGAGCGCATCAAGCGCCGCGTCAAAACCGGCTACTGCGACGTGATGGTCAGTTCTCTTGACGAAGCACTGCGTATTCTAAAAAACGCTGTCCGTAAAGGCGAGGCCACTTCTGTAGGCCTGGTTGGCAATTGCGCCGACCTCATTCCCGAACTCGCCAAGCGTGGGGTGGTCCCGGACATCCTCACCGACCAGACCAGCGCGCACGATCCCATCGGCGGCTACGTCCCGAATGGTATGACTCTTGAGCAGGCTCTCGAACTTCGCAAAAAGGATCCGCAGGAATATCGCAAACATTCCATTGCCGCCATGGGCAAACACGTCCAGGGTATGCTCGATTTGCAAAAGCTTGGCTCCATCACATTCGATTATGGCAACAACATTCGAACGTTTGCCTTTGAAGCCGGAGTACGGAACGCCTACGACTTCCCCGGTTTCGTGCCCGCCTACATTCGACCGCTTTTTTGCGAAGGCAAGGGCCCTTTCCGCTGGGCCGCCCTTTCTGGCGAAGCTTCCGACATTGCGCGGACCGATCAATTGGTCCTGCAAATGTTTCCGCAAAACGAACATCTCAAGCGTTGGATCACTTTGGCGCAGAAAAAGGTTAAATTTCAGGGCCTGCCGTCACGTATCTGCTGGCTCGGCTATGGAGAGCGGGATAGGTTCGGCCTGGCCGTGAACGATCTGGTCGCCAAGGGCGAACTTAAGGCTCCCATCGTCATCGGTCGTGATCATCTTGATTGTGGCAGCGTCGCTTCCCCTTTCCGCGAAACGGAATCGATGAAAGACGGCTCCGATGCGATCGCCGACTGGGCTCTCCTGAACGCTCTTGTCAACACTGCCAGCGGAGCGACTTGGGTCTCTATTCACAATGGTGGCGGGGTAGGCATCGGCTATTCGCAGCACGCCGGCCAGGTTCTTTGCGCCGACGGTACCAAAGAAATGTCCACTCGCATCGAACGAGTGTTGACCAACGATCCCGGCATGGGCGTTGTCCGTCATGCCGACGCTGGTTATCCGGAAGCAATTGCCTTTGCCAAAAAGTCCGGGGTCAAAGTTCCGATGCTATAATCTGGCGCAAAGCTTAGAGAGTCAACAAACAATTCAGTCCAGGAATCCGCCCATGTATACCGTACTCGGTGCTTCAGGACATATAGGTTCGGTCATCACCAAGGCGTTGTTGGAGAAGGGTGAGAAAGTCCGGGTATTCGGTCGTCACTCGGGAAAATTGCAGTCTTTCGTTCAAAAGGGCGCCGAATCAATTATCGCGGAGATTACGGATGAAAAAGCGCTGTGCACTTCTCTCGATGGTTCACGCGCTGCATTTTTGATGATCCCCCCGAGTTTGACTGCCATCGATTATCGCGCCGAGCAGGAGCGCACCAGCGACGCGATTGCCGCGGCAGTGAGAAAATCTGGCCTGCACTATGCCGTGAATCTCAGCAGTATCGGAGCGCAAGCTGCCGATGGCACCGGCCCGATCGTCGGCCAACACAATTCCGAGCTGAAACTAAACGCCATCGACAAACTAAACGTTCTCCATCTTCGTCCGGCCTACTTTTTTGAAAATCACCTGGCGGGCATCGGCATGATCGAGATGATGGGCATATTTGGCGGCGCGATAAAGGGGGATCCAAGGTTTCCGCAAATCGCCACCAAAGACATCGGCGCCTACGCCGCGGATCGTTTGTTGAAACTCGATTTCAATGGCAAGCAAGTTCAGGAATTGCTGGGCGAACGCGATCTTAGCATGAACGAGATCGCCGCAGCCATCAGCAAGGCCCTCAATATCAGTGAACTTCGTTACGTGCAATTCTCCTACGATCAAGTCCTACACGTCCTGATGCAAATGGGCACTCCGGCTAAAACCGCCGCAACTTTCATCGAAATGTTTCGGGGCCTCAATGAGGGCATCGTTGCTCCCGCGGAAGCTCGAACCCCGGGCAATTCCACCCCGACCTCAATCGAATCCTTTATTCAAGATGTATTCGTTCCAGCATTCCAGCAATCGAAAGCCGTCGGCGCCTGACAGTTTTCCTGTGGCCCGGTGGCTCTGGACTCCTTTTCTCGTCATGGGTGCGGGTACCTAGGTCACTACTGGTACGGGTTTCCCGCGAATAGCTCCGAATAGCTCTGGTGGAGCTGCCAAAGAAGAATGGCGATTAAGCTTCGTCATATTTGTCGTGGTGCCGCACCCAAGCCATGGTATGGGCCAAGCCCTGTTCGTCTCGCCCTTTTGGCACGATGTCCAGCCAATTGTAGGTGCCGACCAGGATATCCAACCCGCGGGCGTAGCTTGAATAGGTGTGGAAGATGTTTCCGGCGGCATCCTTGTAAAACACGCTTGTGCCGGGCCGTTCCTCGCTGGGGAACTTCCGCATTCCGTAGTTGTAATACACTTCCTCTTTTCCCAGTTCTTCCTTGGACCTTGACACGTGATAGTCGTAATTGAAGTCGGTGGCAGACGATGACACCCAGTGGAACCGCCAGCCCATCCGCGTTTTGAAAGCTTCGATCTCCGCCAGTGGCGCCCGCGAAACCACTGCCAGGCGCACGTCTCTTGCCGCCAAGTGCGGCACGCTGCCATCAAGATGGTCGGAGAGGAACGAGCAGCTTGGGCAGCCTTCTTTCCATCCAGGCCCGAGCATGAAGTGATAGACGATCAGCTGTGATCGGCCATTGAAGAGATCGGCCAGCGTCTCCTTCCCTTGGGGCCCATCGAAGGTGTACGGCTTCTCTACCTTTTCCCAAGGCAGCTCCTGGCGCTGCCGGCTCAATTCATCGCGCAAGCGGGTGAATTCCTTCTCCTTTTTCAACAACTCCTGGCGCGCGGCAAGCCATTCGGCCGCCGAGACAACCTTTGACTGTCCGATTGCTCTTGTTGCCATATCCATTTCTCCTCTCTACAGCCGCACTATACAAGTTACCGGCTCGTTCTTGCTGCCCTGTTTCCTCCTTTGCTTTGGATCCAAGACCAGATTTACAAGCGATTAGGCAAATGGATTTTCGTCTGCGCTCGGACCGTAAATCGACGGCACTGGAACATCCAGCATCCGCAGATAGACCGAGAGCTGCCCGCGATGGTGATAGTTATGATTCATGAGAATGGAGCGAAGGAAAGCGATTCGCGGGACCGTCATGAGGATCTTCCCGTTTTTCGTCAAGCTCCATGTGGAGTTGAGCCGGGCATCGTCCATTTTCTTCAGCGTGTCCCTGGCGCTTTCAAGGCCCCTTGAAAACGTGTCCAGAATTTCCTGGCGGCTCTTGGCCTCCGGCTGAGCGAAGCTTGGGGCTTCCATGCTGTCCGGTACTGCTGCCGCGGTGACGCTCCCCGGCACCGATGCAATGTGCAAAGCCAACTGCCCCAGGGAAAAGGCTTTCGGGTGCGGTTTCCAAGAGAGTTTGTCGCTCGGAATCCGATCCAAGAGGCGCCTGGTCGTTTCTGCTTCCTGATCAAGCTCCAGTAAAATGGTATCTGCAAGTTTCATAACCGCTCCTTTCGTTTTACTCTTGGAAAGCAACTTGTTCAACAACGCCGAGGTTAACCAGGTTAACCCTCCGGCCGAGAGAACGCTGCCAGCCGACATTGCCGTGCTGCCGATGCAAAATGGACACATTATTTCCTCGGTCGCTCGGACGGTGTCCGCCGCGGGGTGGTTCACCGCAAACGCGCCGCTTCCGCTCGCTTCTTCACACCGCCGTTCATATACCCCCACCCGCCGGTCACTCCCTTTCGATGCTCTTCTTGAATCAATCCCATGGCCGCGTGCCGAAACGCAATCCGTGTCCCACCATCCACCTGGCTCAAGCGGTACTGCACATTCGAAACGACCGGATAGGACATAAACAAGGGGCCACAAATCTCGAGGAGTGTTGGCCGTTTGATGGCCTGCACTACTCCCCAAAAGTGCCCGTTCCCGTCACCCAAATCTCGGTACCACCTGCCACCGGGCCATGGCTCGATCTTCATGGGCATGGGTTTGTCGTCGGCCACTGCATTGAAGGGTCCCAGTTGTTCGAGCAATGCGGCGAACGTAGCCTCCAACGGCGCGTCTACAAGTATTTCTTCTGTAACATTCAACGTCATATCTTCAATTCTTATTCCCGTCGAAATCATCTTTCCTCCTTGAAATGCGATCCGGCGCACCCCCGTTTGAAGGATCGCTCTTCCGCTCGGCACGCTCCTTCACTCGGCTTAATTGATGCCGCCAGAATCGTTCGAACGTTTCTGTCCACTCATGAAGCGGCCGGATGGCCTCTGCGTTGGTTCGATAGAGCATCCGCCGCCCGTCGCGCCGCACCTGAACGAGACCTACCTCCAACAGTACGCGCAGGTGCTTTGACACGGACGGTTGCTGCAACCCCAGCGAGTCTACAATCTCCCCAACCGGCCGTTCCTGGAGAGCGATGAAGCTCAAAATCTCCCGGCGCCGGGGCTCCGCCACGGCATTGAACGCATCGGAAGTTGTCGCCGCCCTGGCCATGTCCCGACAATACATTCCTATATAGGAATATGTCAAGCCTTTTTTCCCCCGAGCCCCTCCTCCGCAATAGCGATAGGACTTTCCGGCCAATACTGCCGCAGCCGCTTGTTCTCATTTAAAACTTGGTAATCGAGAGCCGGCAGATGCGTTCCAAAGCATTTCATCCAAGCGGTGCTCGATCGGCTGCGGCTACCCTTCTTCGATTTCCGGGTTAGATTCCCTCCACAAAATGCATTCCTCCCCCATCTTCGGCATAATACAAGCACGTGAGTGACACCTTACTTATCACTGGCGCGTCGCAACTTCTAACCTTGCGCGGCAGTTCTCCGCGTCGCGGCGATTCACTGAGCGACCTCGCCATCATCAGAAACGGGGCTCTCCTCATCTCTGACGGGCGGATATTTGCGGCAGGTGCCCGTTCAAAAATCGAATCCCATCCGGCCGCTCGCAAGGCTCTAAAACTTGACGTCGCTGGCCGTCTCATACTCCCGGGTTTTGTCGATTCCCACACGCACCTGGTTCACGCGGCCAGCCGCAGTGAGGAATACGAACTGAAAATTAGGGGCGCCAGCTATGAAGAGATTGCCCGCAAAGGTGGCGGCATCCTCAATTCTGTAAAAAAACTTCGCTCCGCTAGTGCCGCCGCACTGAAAAGCCGCGCCGTCTCCGCACTCGAAGAATTTGCCTCCTATGGCACCACTACCATCGAAGCAAAGAGCGGCTACGGCCTCGATGTTGCCAGCGAACTAAAGATCCTGTCTCTCCATAAGGAATTAGCCACCGAGCAACCGATCGAAATTGCCTCGACATTTCTCGGCGCTCACGTCGTTCCCCCTGAATTTCGCAAATACCATGACGGCGCGGAAAAATATATTCGCCTTCTAATCAAGGAGCTGCTCCCTGAACTTGCCGCCCAGAATCTTGCCGAATTCTGCGATGTCTTCTGCGATCGCGGTGCATTCACCCGCGAGCAGTCGGAGCACATCTTGCAGGAAGGCCAATCCCACGGACTTGCTCCCCGAATTCACGCCGAGCAACTTTCCCATACCGGCGCCACGCAACTGGCTGTTCAACTCGGGGCCGCCAGTTGCGACCATCTTGAGCAAATCACGGCCGCCGACATTCGCGCCTTGGCCAACTCCAATACCGTTGCCACTCTTCTCCCGGGCTGCGATTTTCATCTCGGCTCGAAGCAGTACGCCCCAGCCCGCAAACTGATCGACTCCGGTGCAATCGTTTCCCTTGCCACTGATTTCAATCCCGGCACCAGCCCAACTGTAAGCATGCCGATGATTCTTTCTCTCGCGTGCACAGAACTTCGTATGACTCCGGCGGAAGCCATCGCTGCCGCGACCATCAACGCTGCATACGCCCTGCGCCGCGAAAAGCGCACGGGCTCACTCGAACCCGGCAAGCAAGCCGACCTGGCCGTCTTCGATGTGGAGGATTATCGCGAAATTCCCTATTATTTTGGGATGAACCGCTGCTCGATGACCATCAAACGTGGCGAGATCATTTACGTCAGGGATTAAATTCTCAGAAGGCCCAGCATCCGTAAGGGTACGCCCGAAAGTGCGACGGTACTTAACCTATGAAACGACTCATTGAATCTGTGCCGAATTTTTCCGAGGGACGAGATCCTTCAAAGGTCGACGCCATCGTCAACGCCATGAGCAGCGTGCCCGGTGTTTATGTCCTTGATCGGGAAATGGACGCCGATCACAATCGCTGTGTCATCACTCTTGCCGGAGAACCGGAAGCTGTTGGGGAAGCGGCCATTCTCGGTACTGGCAAAGCTCTGGAACTCATCGACATGAACGTGCACACTGGCGCGCATCCACGTGTTGGCGCCACCGATGTCGTTCCCTTCATTCCCATCGAAGGGGCCACGCTGGAGGACTGCGTTGCTCTTGCCCGGCGCGTTGGCAACGAAATCTGGAAGCGTTACCGCATTCCTATTTTCTTTTACGAAGCGGCTGCCACTCGCCCGGATCGTGTCAATTTGGAAAATGTTCGCCGTGGCCAGTATGAAGGCCTGCGCGAGGAGCTGAAGAAAAATCACGAGCGTCAGCCAGACGTCGGAGAGCCCAAGCTCCACCCCACGGCGGGTGTTACCGTCGTTGGGGCCCGCAAATTTCTTGTGGCCTATAATGTCAATCTCAATACTCCTGATATCGCCATCGCCAACAAAATAGCCAAGGCTATCCGCTACTCCAGCGGTGGCTTGCGCTACGTAAAATCCATGGGTGTCGACCTTCGAGCCCGCAACCTCGCGCAAGTCTCGATTAACCTAACCGATTACGAAAACACTCCCATGCATCGGGTCTATGAAATGGTCAAACGCGAAGCCGCTCGCTACGGCGTCATGGCGGTCGGCAGCGAAATCGTCGGCCTCGTTCCGAAGAAGGCCATCGAGATGGCCGCCGATTTTTTCTTGCAACTCGAGAACTTCTCGCCTTCACAGGTATTTGAAAACAAGCTTTCTGCCGTTCTCACAGGCACGCCACTTGAATCCAAGGACGCGAAGTTCGCAGCCCTTGCCCAGCCGTTCCTTGACGCCGTAGCCGAACCGACTGCCACACCCGGAGGCGGCAGCGTTTCTGCCTTTGCTGCCGCCTCCGCCGCAGCCCTCGGCCAAATGGTTGCTGGTCTAGCTCGCAAAAAGAAATCGCAGATCCTCCACGTAGACAAACTTTCCGATCATCTGGACGCCCTTCGCCGGATTGCCGAGGAACTCACGGCTGCCATTGACCGTGACGCCGCATCGTACGATTCCGTCCTAGCCGCCTTCAAACTTCCGAGCGGCACTCCGGAAGAAATCGAGAAGCGCGAAGCGGCCATCCAGGTTGCCACCAAGGGAGCCGCGGAAGTTCCCATGGAAGTCGCCCGCAAAAGCGCCGACCTGCGTGACCGTTTGCTGCAACTGGAAGCAGTCTCTCCGGCATCGATGAAATCGGATCTCCTCGTCGCGCGTCTAATGGCTGTAGGGGGCGCGAACGGTGCTCTTGCCAATGTGGAGACCAATCTCGTTGGTTTGAAAGATGCCACCTATGTCGAGGCCATGCGGACCAAAGTTGATGAACTGCGCAAGCGCCTCAGCTAACCGTCGCACAATACGCTAAAATGTAGTTCCGGCTTACTCTAAAGGAGCTTCTAATTATGGTTGCAAAAGTATCGATTCGTTTTCTGGCGATGGTTGCTGCTCTCCTCTTGAGCTCAGCATTGGCCAAGCCTTCCCGCGCAGGCAGTTTAAGCGCCGACACCATCGGCCTTTTCCCGAAAAACACGGGTGAGTTCGCGTATGCCGATCTTAAAAAAGCGCGTACCATGCCCTGGTACCCGGCTCTTCAGGAGCAAATGCTCCCGGAGCGTTTCCGCCAGTTCGAAAAATTTCTCGCTTCCGCGGGAGTCGACCCCAATACCCAGGTCGATGAATTGTGCTGGGGTCTTGTTCCTGAAACCATGACCAAGGATGACGGCAGCACTCCGACTGCAAGCAACGTCCCCTCAAGCGAGCAGATTGTTGGCATCGCCCTCGGAAATTACAATCCTTCCTCCACGGAAGACTTCTTCAAAAGACAAAAGCTTGCGACAGTCAGCAAGCGTGGCTATACCCTCTTTGCTTTTGGTTCCGGCGCTGGCCCGGACGATCTTTTCTTCTTCTTCATCGATTCCAACAAGGCGGCTTTTGGCCATCGCCAGTTGCTCGAGAAACTGATTGAGATTCGCTACGGTACCGAAGAGAGCCTGCTTCGCAACGATCAACTCTACGGCCTGATCAATGAAATCAATGGCACTGGCATCGTCTGGGCCGTGCTCGACTCCGACTACACTCGCCTCGCCATGGGCCAACTTGCTCCCGAAGTTCAGCAATTCCCCGAAGCGGCAAAGCTGATTCAGCGGATGAAAGCCATGATCATCTCCGCAAGCGCTAGCAGTGGTCTTCAGGGTAAGTTCCAGGCTGTTTGCGCCACTCCCGAGGATGCCAACACCCTCAGCCAATTAATGGCCGCAGGGCTTCTCTACAAAAAGTATCAAGCCGCAAAAGATAATCCCGATCTTGGCCAATTGTTGGATCAGACGGGCGTTACCCCGTCGGGCGAACGGATCGTGGTGAGCATGAATGTCAGTGACGACCAGATGACCGCACTCATTCGCAAAAACACTTTCGCCTTCAAGATGTAGACGGGATTTTTCCTCTGTCATTCCTCGGGCGCGGTGTGCCCGAGGAATCTGTTTTTTTTGCGTTTAACTTGCTACCGCGATCCGCTTGATCATTCTCATTCGCGATGAATCTTCCAGAAACTCGCACTGAATTTCATCCACTCCAGCGATCACTGGCTTTTCTTTCCCCGCAGGTGTCTCTTTCCCGGGAAACGACAACTCAATCTCAATCCGGTCCGTCAACTGCTGCAACGCAATGTCGCAGCTCTTTGCGACACTGTGGCAGGCAAAACAGTGCTTGCACGCTGTCACCACCGCCGACTGCAATGCCAAAATCTCGGTATTTTCCAATCCCGCGGAATCGGCCATATAGCGCGCAGCTCCGCCCGCTGCGGCCGCCAATCGCTCATCCGCGTCCATCTGAAGCAGTATTCGCTGAGTATGCGTCGCCACGTCTAAACGTTATTTGCTAAAGCCACGTCGCAAGCCTCCCTGCAGTCCGGACAATAATACAACCCATCCGCGCAAAGGCGGACATTTAGTTGTCCCTTGCAGATCGTGCAATACTTATCGCAACGGCAATATTCTTCGCTTTTATCGCACTGCGAGCAAACAATCTGTTCTTTCGCTGCCATCGCGCCGCCTCAGGCAAGACTGTACCTGAGCGCCCGGCCCCCAGCAAGCGTTGTGTATTTCGTGATTCCCAATTTGCCAAGACCGATTCTTCGCACGCGGCTTTCGCGTAAGTACCTGACCGGCTACAGCAAGGAGGGTGCCGCGAGTGGCCGCCTTCCCCGAGCGATTATCAGTGGAGCGCGTGCGACATTTGCATTCGTCGATGCCGCCGACATGGCTGAGCTTTGCGGAGTCCTAGTTCGCCCGGCGGCCAGCGGCCCTGGCAAAATCACGTTGTGATTCCCTGACGGCCCGGCCATTGTTCGGCTTGTTCCGATTTTTCCAAGCCAAACTTTCTCCCAGATGGCAGAATGGCGCGATGACCAACTTCGCAAAAAACACCAAATCGTCGGTAATCCCAGGACTCCGCTATCGGAACGCCAAGACTATGATCGATTGGCTTTGCCAAGCCTTCGGTTTCGAAAAACAATCCGTCTATCTCGGCCCAAACGACATCGTCATGCACGCCCAACTGACCTTCGGCAACGGTATGATCATGATCGGCTCGGTCGACAATGGGACGCAATCCTCCGCTTTGCTCAAGCAACCAGATGAAATCGGTGGGGCGGAAACACAAGCTCCCTGCCTGATCGTCCGAGACATCGAGGCACTCTATCGCTCGGCGAAAAGTGCCGGCGCAAAAATCATCGCCGAGCTTGAAACCAAAGAATATGGCGGCAAAGCCTTCAGCTGTTCTGACCCTGAAGGCCACTTGTGGTTCTTCGGCACCTATGATCCATGGGAGAATGCCGAGCCCTGAGCGACGCCACGCTATAACCTATCGGCGGTGCTTCTAGTTTGTCGAGAGGAGCATGATAGAGCCATTGCCGCCTTGCGTTTTGCCAGTGGCACGGTCACCCTTGTCCATGCACTGTTCGGCAAAGGTGTTGACAGAGCCTCAGTTTTCTCATCGAGGGAAACGCTCATGAGCGACCACTCGCATCATAAATCTCCAGCGCCAGTGAATATTCTGCGCCCCGAACTTGCCTCTGATGTCAAAATGCCGGTCGCCGAGCTGATCGGTTTCGGAATCCAAGAGGTCGCCCCGGGCCGCGCTGTCACCACCCTGCAAACCGGCCCGCAGCACGCCAACCCCATGGGCACCTTGCACGGTGGAATTTTGTGCGACATTTCCGACGCCGCCATGGGTATTTCTCTCGCCACGACACTTGAGCCCAACCAATCCTTCACTACCATGGAACTAAAAATCAATTTTCTTCGCCCGGTCTGGTCATCGAAGCTTACCGCCGAAGCCAAGGTCATCCAACGTGGCAAGAGCACTGCCTACGTCGAATGCACCGTCACCGACGAAAACAACAAACTCGTCGCAAAGGCTTCGAGCACCTGCATGATTCTCCAAGGCGAACGCGCCCACGGCCGCTAGGGTAAGCTCGGCCAGGGAAATTCTGTCGTCCTGGGCCCTCGGTCCGCGTTTTTGACGCCTCACACCTCGCGTGTTACCATTTCCTTCTGCCCGAGATAACAATGGAATCGGCTATCTCTCCTGCCCACTCTAGCCCCCGTAAAACACCCCTGAATGGGGTTCACCGTCGTTTGGGCGCGAAAATGGTCAACTTCGGCGGCTGGGATATGCCCGTCGAGTACCCTTCTGGCGGACTGGTCGCGGAACACAAAGCCGTGCGTAATTCCGTCGGGCTTTTCGACGTCAGCCACATGGGGGACATTCGCATTCATTCCGCCCAGGGTCCGGGGGGAGCGCTCGACGCCGTTCAGCACATTACCATGAATGACGCCTCCAGATTGCAGATCGGCCAAGCCCAGTATTCCGCGATGCTTTATCCCGACGGCAGTTTTGTGGACGACGTTATCGTTCATCGCCTCGCTGAAGATGACTATCTCATCGTGATTAACGCGGGCACTCGCGAAAAAGATATCAACTGGGTTCGCGACAACTGTAAATCCTTCGACTGCACCGTCGACGATCTGAGCGACGACTACACTCAACTCGCCATCCAAGGCCCCGACGCGGTCAACGTCCTAGGCAAACTGACAGACGCCCCTCTCGACCTCATTAAAAATTACTGGTTCACCCACGGCAGCGTTTGCGGCTTGCCCAAGACGCTGATCGCGCGCACCGGATACACAGGTGAAGACGGTTTTGAGATTTACATTCCGAGTGATCAAGGCACGAGCGAACGAGTTTGGAATGAAGTTGTCGAAGCTGGCAAAGAATTCGGCCTGATTCCCTGCGGACTGGGCGCGCGCAACACGCTTCGTCTCGAATCCAAGATGGCGCTATACGATCACGAAATCAGCGACAAAATCAATGTCTGGGAAGCGAATCTCGACCGCTACTGCCGCATGGAAAAAGGTGATTTCATCGGCCGTGCTGCACTTGAAAAAGCTCGTGCCGCAGGCCTCACACGCACTTTGGTCGGCCTCGAAATGGTGGAACGCGGTATCGCCCGTGACGGTTATCGTTGCGTGAACGAAGTCGGCGAAGCCATCGGCGTAATCACCAGTGGCTCGCCGTCCCCCACCTTGTGCAAAAATATAGCATTGGCGTACGTTCCACCGCCGTACGCTTTTCTTGGCACGACCTTTTATGTGGAGATTCGTTCCCAGAAATGTAAAGCGCAAGTTGTCGCAACACCCTTTTATAAACGGCCTAAAAAGGGAGTCGCTTCATAAAATAAACGATCGGCAAGTCTTCCAATCAAACAAGGAGTAGTGTCATGGCGTACCCAACAAATTATCGCTACACCAAAGAACACGAATGGATCGACCTGAAAGGCGACACCGCCACCATCGGCATCACGGATTATGCGCAGCACGAACTGGGCGACGTGGTCTTCGTGGAATTGCCGGCCGTCGGTGCGAAGTTAACCACGGGTAAGAATTTTGGGTCCATCGAATCCGTAAAAGCGGTCAGCGAAATTTTCGCGCCTGCTGGCGGTGAAGTCGTGGAAGCCAACTCTGCGTTGCAAACTAAACCCGAGACCGTCAACAGCGACCCTCACGGCGCTGCCTGGCTCATCAAAGTCAGATTGACCAATCCGTCGGAAATCAATTCCCTCATGGACGCCCGGGCCTACGAAGCGTTCATCGCGGAGAAACAAAAGGAAACTTCTGCCTGATGCGCTATTTGCCCAAGAGCCCTACCGAGCGTCAGGAGATGCTGGCCGACATTGGCGTCAAGTCGATCGAAGATTTATTTTTAACGATTCCCGAGCAGTATCGCCTGAAAGTTCCCTTGAACTTGCCGGGCCCGCTTTCCGAATCCGAAGTCATCGATTATTTCCAAGCACGGGCGAAAGAAAATTCCGTCGGCTACACCAGTTTTCTCGGTGCGGGAATTTACAATCATCTGCGCAGCGTAATCACCGACGCAATCATCCAGCGCGGCGAGTTCCTCACTTCCTATACTCCGTATCAAGCCGAAATTAGCCAAGGCACGCTGCAAGCTATTTTCGAATTTCAAACCATGATCTGCCAACTCACCGGCCAGGAAGTCGCCAACGCTTCGATGTATGACGGCTCTACGGCAACCACAGAAGCCGTTCTCATGGCGGAGCGCCTCACCAGTCGCCAGCGCGTCTTGGTCGCTCACAGTCTTCACCCCGAATATCGCGACGTGCTGAGAACCTACGCCAAGCATTCCGGCTTGAAAGTGGAGGAGATTCCCTACGCACAATCGGGCACGATCGATGTAAGAGCCTTGCAGTCTGCACTTGCTGATGATGTCTGCGCGGTCGTCGTTCAATCGCCAAACTTCTTCGGCGCCATCGAATCCTTGGAGCCCATCGCGAAAGCGGCCCATTCTTCGGGCGCCCTACTGGTCGCTGCTGTCGCCGAAGCCCTGTCTCTCGGTGTGATCACTCCTCCCGTGGAAGCCGACATCGTCGCTATGGAGGGGCAAAGCTTCGGCTTGCCACCCAGTTACGGCGGTCCTTTCGTCGGAGTTCTCGCTTCGAAAGAGAGCTTTGTTCGCCAGATGCCCGGTCGACTCGTCGGCCAAACCACAGATCAAGATGGCCGCCGCGGATTCGTGCTGACACTTGCCACTCGCGAACAACATATCCGTCGTGAAAAAGCCACTTCCAACATTTGCACCAATCAAGCACTCTGCGCCCTTGCGGCTACGGTGCACATGACACTTTTGGGAAAAGAGGGCTTGCGCGAACTGTCCGAGCAAAATCTTTCGAAGGCTCATTACGCTCTGAGCGAACTCGAAACGATTCCCGGCGTGAAGCGCACTTTTCCTTCACCGTTTTTCAATGAGTTCACCGTAGAATTTCCGCGTTCCGTAAAAATGGTGAATGCCGATTTGCTCAAACAAAATATCGTTGGCCCATTCGTCCTTGGTTCCGCGTATCCCGAATTGTCAAAGCACGCACTGGTCTGCGTCACAGAAACCACTTCGCGCGCAGAAATTGAAAGATTCGTCGCTGCCGTAAAATGCGCCTTGTCACAACCGCTCTAATGGAGGAGGATTTGGCCGGAAGTATTGTTCCGCCCTTTCGAGTCACCATGAAAGACAACATCAAGAAGGCAACTCGTCACGTCAATCAGAACGAAGGCCTGATCTTCGAACATTCCTCCAAGGGCAAACGAGCGTTCGATCTCCCCCGCCTTGATATCCCCGCCATCGATCCCAAAAAAGTTTTGGGCGAGCATCACCGCACGCACGGCACCGAAGGCTTTCCCGAAGTCAGCGAAATCGAAGTCCTCCGTCATTACACTCGCCTCTCCACTTGGAATTACGCCATTGACCTCGGCATGTATCCGTTGGGTTCCTGCACCATGAAATACAATCCACGAGTGAACGAATTCATCGCACGCCTTTCGGGCATCGCCACCGAACATCCTTATCAGCCGCAGGAACTCTCTCAAGGTTGTCTGAAAATTCTGCAACTCCTTGAAAAATGCCTGCTGGAAATTACCGGCATGGACGCCATCACCTTGCAACCCGCCGCTGGCGCGCAAGGTGAACTGACTGGCCTTCTGCTGATCCGCTCCTATCACGAAAAGAATGGCAATCCGCGCAAAACTGTTTTCATTCCCGACTCTGCGCACGGCACCAACCCAGCCACCGCGATCATCGCCGGCTACGAGGTGCAAAACATTAAATCCGATGCCAACGGCCAAATTGATTTGGGCATGCTCCGCGAACAGGTCAACAGCGACGTTGCCGCGCTGATGCTTACCAATCCATCTACCCTTGGGATTTTTGAACAGCAAATTCCGGAAATCGCTGCGATTCTTCACCGTAAGGGTGCTCTGCTGTACATGGATGGAGCTAATATGAACGCCCTCACCGGTGTCGCTCGCCCGGGCGATCTCGGCGTTGACGTGATGCATTTGAACCTGCATAAGACTTTTTCCACTCCGCACGGTGGAGGCGGTCCAGGTGCCGGCCCGGTGGCCATCAAGAAAATTCTTGAACCGTTTCTTCCGGTTCCTGTCCTTATTGAAAAAGACGGTGGCAAACTTGCTCTCGATTTCCAACGCATAGATTCCATCGGAAAAGTAAAAGCGTTCAACGGCAATTTCGGCGTTCTCGTTCGCGCTCTGGCCTACATCCTAGCCTACGGCCCCGGCATCCGTCAGGCCACTCTCGACGCCGTGTTGAACGCCAACTACATTCGCAAGCATCTTGAAGGTGTTTTTGATCTGCCGTACACCCGCCCTTCGATGCACGAAGTCGTCTTCAGTGATTCTTTGCAAAAGAAAAATGGCGTGAACACGATGGACATCGCCAAGCGCCTCATCGACTACGGTTTTCATCCTTATACCACCGCATTTCCGCTCATCGTTCCGGGCGCCATGATGATTGAGCCCACCGAGTCCGAATCGAAGGACGAGTGCGACCTGTTCATCGACGCCATGAAGTCGATCGCTCTCGAAGCCGCTTCCACTCCCGATCTCGTTAAGACCGCTCCGCACAACACGCGCGTCCGCCGTCTCGATGAAGTAGGCGCGGCTCGCAGGCCGGTCCTGCGCTGGAAGCCTCCTAGGCAACAAACCGAAGCCGCCGATTAGCTCTCGCGTTTCTCAGGCTGCCGCAGCTTTCCCCTCGAGGGGTACGGGTTAAATCTCCGCAAATCACGGCTCAAATTATGCGGCACCGTGCCCCCTGAATGTGTTCTTGGGTTGCCTCGTCAAGCCAAAAAAGCTCCCCGCAGGCGAGCGCACTTAGCGCCCATCCCAAAAGCCCAGCCATTTCTCACCACGAACATCGCCGCATGCGCTCACCCCCTCCTCCATTCCGTCCTGTTACAATGTTTAAAACAAAGACGGAAGCAGGGTAAGAAATGAGTTTCCCGCTCGACGCATGGCTCCCCAAGTCGGTAATTCTTCTTCGTGACTACAACCTGCAAAAATTTTCTTCTGATTTACTCGCAGGCATCACGGTGGGCCTGGTTGCGCTCCCGTTGGCAATGGCTTTCGCGATCGCCTCTGGTGTTCCTCCACAGGCAGGCATCTACTGCGCCATCGTCACCGGTTTTCTGATCTCCGCGTTGGGTGGTTCGCGAACCCAGATTGGCGGTCCTACCGGCGCGTTCGTCGTCGTCGTGCTCGGCATCATTTCACGGTACGGCATTGCGGGACTCTTCACCTGCACCATGCTCGCGGGGGTTATCCTTGTCATCCTGGGCGTCACCGGCCTGGGCGCCCTGGTGAAATACTTCCCGCGCCCCGTCGTCGTCGGCTTTACCAATGGCATCGCCATCCTGATCGCCAGCACCCAACTGCGCGACTTCTTCGGTCTCCGTATGGAACATGTTCCCGGGGATTTTTTTCATCGCATGGGCGCCATTGCCGAAAACTTTCATACCTTGAATCCAGTCGCCACGATTCTCGGCGTCGCCTCGCTGCTTGTGATGATCGTCTGCGTCAAATATTTCAAGAAGGTTCCCGGTGCGATTTTGGTCTGCTTCGGCGCGACCGCCGCCGTCCGTCTGCTCCATTTGCCAATTGAAACGATCGGTACTCGTTTCGGTGGCATACCCAGTGGCTGGCCGCACATCGTCGTGCCCGCCCTGGAGCCTCATCTTCTCCTACATCTACTTTCGCCGGCGGTCACCGTGGCCATGCTCGGCGCAATCGAATCCCTCATGTCGGCGGTCGTTTCCGATCGCATGACCGGTGACAAACACAATCCGAACGTCGAGCTCATCGCGCAAGGCGTCGCCAATATCTTCTCGCCGCTCTTCGGTGGACTTCCTGCTACCGGGGCCATCGCCCGCACCGCCACCAACGTCCGGTCCGGCGCAAAAACTCCCGTAAGCGGCATGATTCACGCGCTCACCCTTCTTGCCGTCATTTTATTTGCCGCTCCCCTTGTAAAGGACCTGCCGCTGGCCGCGCTGGCTGGCATTCTCTTCATGGTCGCCTACAACATGGGTGACTGGGCCGAAATCCCGGAAATTTTGAAGCTTAGCAAGGCTGACATCACGGTCTGGGCCATCACCGTCTTCCTCACAGTTTTCGCGGACCTCACCCTTGCCGTCGAAGTCGGCATGATCCTCGCTGCGTTCACCTTTATCCGCAAAATTTCTCTTACCACCACCATCTCCAAAGTCACCGACGAGTACGTCGAGGACAGCCGTGTCCACAATCTTCAGGACAAAGACATCCCCGATTACGCCGCGGTCTATCGCATCCACGGTCCGTTTCTCTTTGGCGTCACCGATAAGATCAATGTCATCACTGACCAAATCTCTTCCCTTCCACCGATTGTAGTCCTCCGACTTCGCAACATGACCGCCATCGACGCTACCGGCATTGCTGCGCTGGAAGAATTGGCCACTGCTCTTCACAATAGCGGCCGGACGATGCTGGTTTGCGGCGCGCGCCCGCAGCCTGAGGCGCTTATGCGTGAAGCTGGCTTCGACCGCCACGTCGGCGCCGAAAATATTTGCGCCAACATCGACGAAGCCCTCGCCCGCGCCAAGCATTTACACGAATCAGGCACGCTACAACTAGCCAAAGTTTTCACTGATTTTTAGCTGCACCAACTTGCTCTAGAGCAACTACGTAACGCAGAACACGGAAGTACAGGAAGCCCAAGTTCTTCCCGGTGTCGATTCTTGCCATTTTGTTTTGCAAAACAGAAAAGCCCGGGGAGTTGCTTGCGCCCGGGCTTTCCGAGAGAGAGGAGCTGGACCTAAAACCTTATCGCGCGAATCTTGGGGCAGGCTCCGGTGGCATAGGCAAACCCGGCACTTCTACCGGGCGTCCGCCGCGAGCCAACGCTGGCTTTTGCGCCATCTGAGGCTCCGCGCGACGTACAGGCATCGCCACGTTTTCGCCTTCACGAACAAAACTCAGGTTCATTTCGTCGTTGTCGCGGTCGATGCAGATCAAATCGCCAAAGTGCACCTGCTCGGTCGCCAACAAATTTGCCATCGGGTACACCACGTGCCGCTCAATTGCGCGCTTCAAGTGGCGCGCACCATAACGCTGATCCGTTCCTTCTTGCAACAAGAAGTCGCGGCCCTGCTCCGTCACTCGGAACAGGAACTGTCCTTTCGCTGTTTCGAGCACGCGCTGTTGCACCATCGTCAACTCGATGTCCAGAACCTCTTCCAGTTGCTTTCTCTGCAGCGGATGGAACACCACTACTTTGTCTAGCCGGTTCATGAATTCGGGCGAGAACTTCCGGCGAGCTGCTTCTACGGCCGTCCGTTCCACTTTCACATCCAGATTATCCTTCGGCTTGTCGTCTGATTTGATGAATCCGTACCCCCCCCCCATCAATTCGGTAATTTCGCCACCACCGAGATTCGAGGTCATGAAGATAACCGTCTGTGACAAATCCACGCGGCGGTTATCGCCCAACGTCAAAGTCGCTTTGTCCAACATTCCCAGCAACAACTGCCACAACGCGTCGCTGGCTTTTTCAATTTCGTCAAACAGCAGGAACGAAAGCTTCAGCTTATCTGAGTGCGATGCCGCCAAAGCTTCCTGGGTAATGAGCGGATGTGTCTCGCGATGTCCCAAATATCCCGGAGGGGAACCGATCAACTTGGCAATTTCATGCGAGTGTTGGAACTCGGCGCAATCTACCTTGATTACGGCTCGCGGATCCCCAAACAAAATTTCCGCCGCCGCTTCCACAATTCGTGTCTTCCCGGAACCAGTTGGCCCGAGGAAAAGTAGATTGCCCACCGGCCTACCTGGGGAATTCAGCCCCGCGCAAAATACCTGGTAGAGGTCCACCAGGGCCTGCACACCCTCTTCCTGCCCCACAATCTTGGCTTTGAGCGCCTGCTGAAAATCGCGAGTCTCGCTGCTGCGAATGCTGGGATTCAACTGCTGTCTTACAGCTGCTCTCATGGCGTCTTTCCCTCGTGTGGTGCGGCCCCTCGCTTCACCAACTGCCCAAATACGCGGGTTGTGCGCCGTTGTTCTTCGAGCGGCGCACTGCTACTGAGAGCATGGGACGTGCCAATTGGGTCTCTGCTTACAAATCTTCCCAAGAGCCGCGCGATCAATGAGATACAAATGTTGCAGTCTTGGAAACCGTCTCACACCGTGAGACGGTGTTTCCTACAGGCGCAAATTGAGAGCGTTGATACAGAATCTGTCACTATTCCTATGACAAAAAAGGGCGCCGCAACCTCCGGCGCCCCTGATCACTCGAACAGGTTTTGGGGTTCTGCTTAACGCTCCGTCTTCTTGCGGTTTTGTGCGGGTACTCGAGCGACCGCTTGCCCCATAGCCGGCAAAGCCGGAAGTGCTTTCGGCATTTCGGCTACGGTTTCCGTTGGAGCATCTTTGCTGAGGCCTTCGTCACTTGCTCTTGCCGCCAGTTCGCTCTCTTCGACCGGTTCTACCTGCAGGAGCGCGCCCTGGCTTTCGCGAACGAAGGTCAGCTCCTTGTGCAGGCCATCCCAGTCGATGCGCACCAGGTCTCCCACGCTGACCTGCCGCGTGGCCAGCAGGTTCGCCAGCGGATACACGATGTAACGCTCGATCGCGCGCTTCAAATGCCGGGCTCCGTAGCGCTGATCCGTTCCTTCTTGCAGCAGAAACCGGCGCCCTTCTGGGGTCACGCGAAACAGGAACTTGCCCATCGCCGTATCGAGCACGCGTTTCTGCACATGGTCCAGCTCAATATCCAGCACCAATTCCAATTCCGCTTGCTTCAGCGGTTGAAACACCACGATCTTGTCCAGCCGGTTCATGAACTCTGGCGAGAATTTGCGCCGTGCCGCTTCTACGGCAGTACGCTCCAATTTCACTTCCAGGTTATTTTGCGGCTTGTCCTCGGACTTGATAAATCCGTAGCCGCCACCCATCAATTCGGTGATTTCGCCACCGCCAAGGTTGGACGTCATGAAGATAACCGTTTGTGTCAGGTCCACGCGGCGGTTGTCGCCCAACGTCAGGGTGGCTTTGTCTAGCATGCCCAGCAGCAACTGCCACAACGCGTCGCTGGCCTTCTCAATTTCGTCAAACAGCAGGAACGACAGCTTTAGCTTGTCGGTATGCGTTGCCGACAACGCTTCCTGGGTAATCAGGGGATGCGTCTCGCGGTGCCCTAGGTACCCCGGTGGCGATCCAATGAGCTTTGCGATTTCGTGCGAGTGCTGAAATTCGGCGCAGTCGATCTTGATCACCGAGCGCGGATTCTCAAATAATATCTCCGCCGCCGCTTCCACAATTCGTGTCTTACCAGACCCGGTTGGCCCCAGCAGCAGCAAATTCCCCACCGGCCTGCCGGGAGAATTTAACCCCGCAGTAAACACCTGAAACAAATTCACCAGCGCTTGCACTCCCTCGTCTTGCCCGACAATCTTGCTGCGCAGAGACTTTTGAAACTCATTGGTCTCCGCGCTGCGGATGTTCGGATCCAGCGAAAGAATCTCCATGCTTCTCCCCCCCCTTTATTCCACTTCATGCATTTCTGAACCGACCGTCACCACGGCCGAGCTTCTTCAAATCGTCCTTGCGGCCGAACTGATTGAGCTTCACCTGAATGGTCGAGTGCAGCAATCGCAGTTGTACAAGCAATTCCCGCGCCACCATTGGCGATTCAGAAAATCGGACTACTGGCGGAAACATGTCCGCCAAATCCAGGTTT
>Ga0074045_10000038_pt1 | contig 105552 bp, 98 predicted proteins | sample BogForMeECP23OM2_FD_94442 | JGI IMG/M metagenome (GOLD analysis project Ga0074045, IMG submission 94442) | Bog forest soil microbial communities from Calvert Island, British Columbia, Canada - Bog Forest MetaG ECP23OM2 | ecosystem: Environmental > Terrestrial > Soil > Wetlands ... | reverse complement strand
CCTGAATCAAACCCACACGCGGTTTCCGGGAACCCAACTCGAGATCCATTACGTGGTCGCAGTCTGCCCAGCAAGCCCAAAAAGCGGACAGGTTTCCGAGGTACCATGTCAGGAGTTCTGAATCTAGCTAAACAGAAGTTGGTGCTGGCGCGGGCGATTGGACTTCCGTCGGGTCAGTTATTTGGCGTAACCACGGAGGTTGCTTATCAGCCACTTACGACTTCAACCCTCGATGAAGCCTTACAACAGGCCTATACCTCTCGCGCCGACTATAAAAGCCAAACCGAGCAAGTACGCTTTGCTGAGTTGCAAAAGAAGGCCGCTTCAGCGGAGCGCTAACCAGCAATATAGGCCGTTGCGGATTACGGAGCCATCGGCACCAATCCGGCGTCGAGTCATGGCACCGTCAATGCAACCGCGGTGCTCCGTTTCCCAATTTTCCAGGGAGGCAGGGTCCACGGAGATAACCTCGTGGCAGATTCCCTCCTGGCGAGCGCCAAGCAACGACTGGAAGACCTCCGTGCCAGCATCGACCAGGAAGTTCGGGACGCTTTCCTTGATTTGCAAGCTACCGCGCAAGAAGTGTCCGTTGAGAAGAATGCTGTCCAGCTTGCCGCTGAGACCCTGCAGCAATCACGTGATCGCTTCGCCTCCGGAGTAACGGACAACATCGAAGTGGTTCAGGCGCAGGAATCCCTCGCGGATGCCAACGACGCGTATATCACCAGCCTTTACCTCTATATCGTTGCGAAAATCTCCTTGGCGCGAGCAATCGGTTTCGCGGAATCGAACTACGCGCTGTATTTGAAAGGAAAATAAAATGCCTGACCAAGAGACGGCCAAGGGTCCGGAAAGTTCATCGTCCTCAATGCGCAATACCGCAGTCGAAAACCCCACCACGCCGCCGTCCGTCGTCTATCCGAGTCGGCGTTCTTACAAGCGCTGGATTATTGTCGCCGCCGTGGTGGTAGTTCTTGTGGGTGGCACCTTTCTGTGGCATTACCTCTCGGCCCCGTGCTCGTTCTGCCGGGCCATTTGCGTTGATCATTTGTAGTTCCTATGTGCTTGGTTTTCGGGACATCGACAAGACAAAAATCGCGGTGGTTGGTGGTAAAGGCGCGAACCTGGGGGAAATCTCCAAGGTTGAAGCAATACACGTTCCAGATGGCTTTTGTATTTCGAAGCCTTTAAGAGAATCATTGGGGAAACGCCGTCGATTAACAAGCTACTTGATCAGTTATCGCTTCTAAGGGTGGAAGGCCGGAATAAAATCAGTGAGCTCAGCGGTGAGATTCGCAGGCTCATCCGAACGGATAGCCATCCCTGAAGACATTCATGAAGAGCTCGCCCACCATCTCTCCAGGCTTGGAGAAGAAAATGCCTATGCAGTACGATCCAGCGCAACTGCTGAGGATTTACCGACAGCCTCCTTTGCGGGCGAGCAGGATCATATTTGAACATCATTGGGAAGGAGCAATCTTCTTAAAGCACGTCAGCAAGTGCTGGGCATCGTTGTATACCGAGAGGGCGGTCACCTACCAGAAAATGTTACCAATTAAGGATGGGCAACGAATTCGCGTGCATGGAACAGGAGGGTATGTAGAGATCCTATAATGGAGATGTCTTCGAACTACAACGAAATGACACTGGCGCTTTCCCGCTCTACCCGCACCACTCTCAAGGGTTGGAAACCGGGCCACGCAGGAGGCGGGTTCGCGGCACCCGTGAGTCCCGCGTTTCCTCTCGAGGCTTCATTTCCTTCCTGATCGAGCAAAGCTCGCAAGGAAATCTTCCAGCCCAGACTCAAGGCCGGTATGCGCAAGAAGCGCGTCAGCAGTTCGCGTGAGCGTCCCGGCAGGTACAAGAGCGCGTCGATTTCGGCAACCGTCACGTGCTCTGGCCCGTCCGCGACGTTCACGATCTCATCGCCCGGGCCGACCTCGCCTTCCTCGAGTGCGCGCATGTAAAAGCCAAGCCGGTGATGCAGTAGAAGGAGGCCGCCATCTCGGGCGCTTCCATCCGGATTCCCAATCGGTAGCAAGTTACATGCGGTTGCGTTACTTCAAAGAGCGCTGTGCCGATCCGATAGCGGTCGCCGATGCACACTTCGTCGTCGGCCAATCCCTCAACCGTAAAATTCTCGCCGAATTGTCCGAACGTAAGATTCTTGTGGCACAGTTGGCGTTCCCAGTATTCGTAGGAATCGATCTGATAGACCAAACTGCTGGGTGCTCGCCGCCATGCCCGGCGGGATCGCCTTGGGCGTCACCGTGGACATTCAGCCGCCGGACCAAGCGGCTGTCCTGGACCGGGTCTTTCCACACGTTCATGTGCACGGTCTCACCGCGCCACGAAATGTCGCAAAGCGAGCTGTTTCTTGACGTCCGATTTACAGTTATTGGCGCAGTCTCTTCGGGCCACTCACGTGTGGATTGCCGCGCTCGTAGAAGCGCAAGAGTCGATGTACATTGCGGGTCAGGCCGATACGTACGCTTTTGCCAATGCCACCGGTCGCTTGGGTGGTAACACCCAGCCAAAGCGGGCCGTGGGCACACAAATCTGATCCGTCTTGCCGGAGATCGACGTTCATCGCTCTGGTCAACCGGCCCGGACCCCTGCCAATGTCGGCAAAACTTGCCTTTCCACGCGAGCGCGCCATTTGCTCAATCCCCTCAAGCGGTTCGATGGCGCGCAACAGGACTCCACCACCAACACCAGGCCTCTCGCTCGATACATTCAGCAGGATGGATGATCCGTAGCTGAAATGCACATAGGCGTGTCCACGCTGAAGAAAGAGCGAACCATTGCGTGGCGTCTTCCCGCGGAATGCGTGTCCAGCGGCATCTCCGATTGGGTAGGCTTCCGTTTCTACGATGCGTCCGATTAGCCTGACGAGCTCAAGGTCACGGACCACCACTTTACCGATCAAAAAGCGTGCCAACTCCACGGTGTCTACAGGAAGCTCCGCCCGGCGGAGACTCCTTAGCCGTCGAATCGGACTCATTGGTTCTGACCTCAACTCAAACCTTGTTGCGGCGCACCGGTGGCCATGCATCGTGGGCGCCAGTGTCGCGAATTTACCCTTCAACGATTCGAAGCCACGCCGCTAGTCAAGAGCGTAATTTTTTCGTCGTCCTTTGCGCAAGAGTGTCGCACGCCAAGGGCTAAGGTTCGATTCGGACGGTTACGGAACGCTCTGCGAAATGTGAAAGGCATCCTTGATTATACGGTCTGGGGTGTGCCTCTGAGATGGTTGACGAGCGGGGGGAAGAGAATTGGCCGTGACAGTGCGAGATTCTAACAATTGACGGGGTAGCGTTCTAAGCAACTGAACTACGTCCCCAACCGTGGAATGAACAACTTAGCCTAAAACCCTACAAATAAAGCCTTTGCAGGATTTGCATACAGCGCACTGACCGCTCGCGACGTCTGCAATGGTATCTGTCCCTGCCAAAACCGCCCGTAAAACTCAGCGTGCTCACGCCAGTTTTATACTAACAAGGACAGGTGGGCAACGCTCGCGCTCGCTGACGATCGTACACGCCAACGAGCCTGACCTATGCCGACCACGATCCGGTACTCGGCGATATCACTTACCGCTTCGAATGGTCTGATTGGCGGGATGTGGGTGGCATTCGTCTGCCTTACAGATTGCGGCGCCTCATCGAGGGTCGGCCGATTCGAGAAGAAAGATTGCGCCGCGTCACGCTGAACGAGCCAGTATCGCATGAAAAGTTCACGATTCCGGCGATTGTTCGCGCTCAGGATGAAGCCGGTCGGCGCATCGTCACGGGCTGGACGCAGCGGTGGAACCCACAACTCTTTCGTCATCGAGATGGCCGATCGGACGCGCTGCGCCAGCACGGCGCCGCGCCGAAAGCGGACATGGAAGCGTTGTGGCGGCGCCTGGTGCCCAACGCGACGTGGGGAAAGGTGAGGGCATCGTCGTCTGATCCGAATCCCAACATTTTTTTCAAGCGGTGCGTAACCTGAGTGACGTCATGCCGATCGTCACCAAGGCAGAAAAGCTGACTACCGCGAGAGCCTTCTCGATGGGTTGAACGCTCGCCGGCTATGTGGTCTGGGCGATCGGTCTTTCGCTTGGTGCTACCACGGGATACGCGATCAATCCCGCACGGGACCTCGGCCCAAGAATCGCGCATGCCATTTTGCCCGTCACAGTATGACCATGGTACAATGACCATAGCTATAAAGGAGTTTTTGAAGATGAAGAAGATGGCAGCCGGTGTTTTCAAGGCAAATTGTCTGGCGATTATGGACGACGTTCAGGCCAAGCACGAGACCGTCGTGATCACCAAACACGGCAAGCCCGTGGCTAAGCTCGTCCCGGTCAACACAGACAGGGACGAGATCTATAATTTCCTTGGCGGCAAGGGTATTGTTGCAGGCGACGTCGTTTCACCTGCCATTTCGGCCGAAGACTGGGGCGAGCTCAAGTGATTCTCGTCGACACGCATGTTGTAGTCTGGCTTGCGTTTGATCAAAACCAGCTTTCAAAGAAAGCAAGGGCCGCGATCGACAAGGCACGCAAAAAGGCAGAGGGCTTGGCGATTTCCGACATCACCCTTTTGGAGTTAGCGACGCTCGCGAGCAAGGGCCGCATCCGACTCGACATCAGCCTCGAATCTTTCCTGCAGGAAGTCGAAGCCCGGTTTGTCGTCCTACCGATCAGTGGCCGCACGTGCGCGCGGGCCATGGGATTTCCAACAGCCTATCCCAAAGATCCGGCGGATCGCATAATCGGAGCCACCGCGCTCGTCGAGGGGTTTTCTCTGATTACTGCGGACCGTGAGATCCATCGGTCCGGAGTGGTTCACGCGATCTGGTGAGAGGATCGGGGGTGGCCTTCAACAGCAAAAGGAATGATCACCGGTTGGTGGTGGCCATCAACTGTCGTCACCGATCGCGTTCCATCAAATGAATCGGAACGAATGGGGATTACGACAAGATTGATGTAAAAACGGTGAAAAATGGACATCAAGCCATTAGAGGGGAAGCGGATTACGAGTGGGCACTGCGCCGGGCGGAGGAGTTGTGGAATGCCTCCGGAGGTTTGACAGAAAACGACGAGCTGGACATATGCCTCGAGCAAGGTGGCCAGAATGAGCGTGAACACTATCCGATCGAACTCCCCGATCCGATCGAAGCGATCAAGTTCCGATTGGGACAGAAAGGCACAGACTCGCGCGCATTGATCGGGGTCCTCGGCCAACGAACACGTGTATATGAGATCATGCACGGCAAGAGGCCTCTGTTGTTGAACATGATTCGTAATTTGCACGAGAAATTCGACATTCCGGCGGACGTTCTCCAGTCCCCGCGGAGAGGGCGCAAGGTTGATATCCACCGAAGTTCAACGAGAATCAGACGGACCAGCATCCGAAAATCGGCATAGGTGTTTCGTCCACCGTGCTTGAGTCAAGACAAGATTTTGCCCGTCCGTCAGCAAAATGCAAAACGGCCTACAATCTCGTGGGATGACAGAGTTTCTGTGCAGTCTTAGCCTAATGCTCGGTCGAAGACCCGCCCCGAACTAAAAGCGGGATTCTGCGCTTCTGAGGTCGAAGAAAGAACGAGACCACCCGTGACCGTGTGCCGCAACGGGGCAGCGTTCTGACCAACTGAACTACGTCCCCAACCGTGGAAGCGACAACTCGGCGTAAGGCCCTGCTAACAACGGTGTTGCAAGGTTTGCATCGCGTGTACCGACGCTTGCTTCGCTTGCGATCGCGGCCGTTCGTGTCCGAACCGCCTGCAAGGATCGGTGCCCTCATGCAAAATAAGTGTGTGCAAGAGGCGAAACGGGGTCCCGACCAATCTTCGGCGCACCGAATCGTCTCGTTACTTCGATGGGGATCTTACTTCTGTCTCTAAATAGTTGTCTAGGTGGGCCTGCGTGCCGCTAAGAGGCTCTTCGGTGCGCTCGAGGCGATAAACCCTCACGGCTCCTTCGAGGGCGGAAATGATGAGAGTCGCGAGTTTTTGCGCATCGATGTTCGAGCGGATTTCGCGTGCTTTTATTCCGGTGCGGATGATGGAAATAAGGTAGTTGCGCCAGCTGCGTAGGGCCTTACGCGCGCGCTCCCGTAGAACAGAATTTCCATCGTCGCTGTCGATGGCGGTGTTCAACAGCGGACAGCCGCCGGGGATGATGCCGCGGCGCTCCACAAAATTCGCCAGTAACTGTTTGAGCCTGTCAACGGTGTTCGAGATGCCATCCAGATCATGGATGCACGTGGCGCTGTTGCGGGCGCTGCAAGGCCTTGGCATTGCGCCACTGTTTGTGCCTGTGAGCCAGTTGGCGTATTCGTTTTTGCCGAAAAGCAAAAACAACAAAGCGTCAAGCTTGACCAATCTATTTCGCAACCAGGGCGGAAGTGTAGGGATCGCGTTCGTTACCACCGTCCTTGCGCGGCGAACGCAATACCACCAGTCGGTTCTAGTTGCGCACGCCAGTCCGTTAGAGCAGCGCTACCACGAGAAACTCGATTCTTTGAGTCGATACTTTGCGGCACATCAGTTCAGCGGCGCAGACGCGGCAATCCACGCAAAAGCGCAATTGGCGCGAATTATTCAGCAGCAAGCGGCATTTCTTGGTTTTCTCGACTGCTTCTGGCTGCGCCGTTGGTTTTCTTCACACGGAAATTCAGGACGGGTACGGGTGGTCCCGGCGCCGCACATTGAGTTCTGCCGCGGCGTTCTGCTAGGGTTGCGCTGGGGCGCGACGCGGGAGATTCGGTGTCAACTTCGGAGCAATAAACTCTTGGAAGATATTGGCGACAGCCGTTTCCCCAATCCTGATCATTGCGTTCGAGAAGACCAATCCGACTCCGTTGCGATCCCTCGCAGGATAATAGAGATTGGAGATTCCGCCGGCGGCGAGATTTCCGAGGATACTGGAGTAATTCGCCTGCCAGCGTCCATTGTCACCCTTGCAGATAACGGAGTTGGCCAAGGCATAAAGAATGCGCGATCGCTTGGTTCCACTTCCTTTGTAGAAATAGCGCGGATCTTGTTTGAGCAGCGAAGGCAGAGCGGCGCTTCCGATAAACGTACCTGCAAAAACGTCAGTGTAGGTTGCTGCGAAGCGCTTGGCATAGCCTTGCGCGCCTTGCCCATATGCACCCCAACGATCTCCGGCCTGATTCAATCCGGCCACGAACCCCACCGCAACGAACGTGAACGGATCGGTAGCCGACTTCCAGGCGAGCTCGAACTTACGTTTCGGGGAGAGCGGAGCAGCATTGGGAACGTAACTGACGTAAAAATTCGGAATGAAGCCGAGCACACGTTGCTTCTCTTGGTCCTTGATCTGCACGGCGGCAAGTTCGTCGGGGGTAAGTCCGACGTGCACCTCGGTCACCTGAGTGGCGATGGTCAACATGATTATCGGGGTGACGTAGGGCTCTCCGGCGTTCAGGATCCCGGAGAACTCCTGCGAGGCGAGACCCGGGGACGCGATTGTGATCTGGAAAGGGCCCGGAGCAACATTGGAAAGGGAGAATTGTCCGTTGTCGTCTGACAAAGCCGCAGTGTTTGAGGGCTGGCCTTCCTGTTGGGTGAGCTTTACCAAGGCTCCGGAGATATTGGCTCCGGTTTGATCAACGACTTGTCCGCTAATGCTTCCGGATCGTTGCTGATCGATTTGCTGACCGAGGGTGGAAGCTTCGGTGCTCCGCGAGTCGGGTGCAGTACTTCCCGCCGTGGGAGCGACAGGAGCTTGCTGAGACCGGCACGAAAAGCCGCAAAGCAGGATACTCAAGCCCAGGCAAACCACGTTTCCGAGACCGAAAGGCAATCTCTTTTTCGTAGCATCCACGTGCATGACTTGACTTACACTCCTGATGATATCCCAGGAACTAGGTTAGATGCACTTAGCCTGTTCTGCGACACACGCTTTTTGGAACGCAGGAGCGGGGTGGCGAAGGTCCGGCCCGCCAAGTACACAGCCAGAATCAGCGCATTTATTCAAAACTTCCGGTTACACCCTGGAATCCGTGGCGTGCCTGCTTGAGGAGCCACTTCATTACGCGGGCGGCGTCGTAGCAGTACGCCACATTGTAGCCGAGGGTGGAGAAGCAGTGAGGTTCGCAACCTTGCTTCATTTCGGCGAGCTGCTTGAGATCGAACTTTTGATTCTCGACGGCGCCCCAATCGTATTTGGCGTTGTACATGGGGAAGCAGGGCGCCAGCGTTCCATCGGTGCGAATGATCAGCCAATTCTGACCGGCGCGGCAACCCCAGTGCTCGCCGACACCGCGCATGAAGCCCTTCATGTTTTGCAACCGGGGGATGGAATCGACCATTTTGTAGCCCTGGCGTTGCTTGTCGATGAGCCAGTCAAGTAGATCATCGACCATCGGAAAATCTTGCGGGCGGATGTAGGTGTCGTTTTCGTGGAGATGCTTGAAATGGGATTGCTCCATCATGGGCGCTTCGTTGATGTGGAAGGTGAGAGAGATTCCGTTATCGTGGGCGATTTCGACAAGCTGTTTGACATCTTCGATATTCGTGCGGCAGATATTCGTGTTGAAGAAAACGGTGTAGCCGTAGCGATACTGACGCCGAACGAGATAGTCGAAATACGAGCGCACGTGCTCCAGCGCTTTTGGAAGACCGGGCTTTTCTTTGACGGTATCGACAGCGAAATTGATGGTGGCGATACCGGCATCGGTTAGGTGGTCGATTACTTCTGGACGCAGCAGGCGGGCGTTGGTCGCGAGGTAAACCCAAAAGTCTTTCTTGGCGGCATAGTAGACAACTTTGTGGACAAAGTCCGGACGCAGAAGAGGCTCGCCGCCCGTGGGAGCGAGTACGCGGCAGGGCGTGGAGTCAAGCCAGTCGATGGCGCGCCGCGCCGTGTCCTCGGTCATACCCTTGATGCGATTGTCGTAGGACCAGCAGTAGTGACAATCCAGATTGCATTTCCATTCGGTAAAGAGATAAGCAATGATGGGCTGAAAATCCCCCGGCAGCACACGTGATTTGAGATAGGGAACCATCCAGCCGTGCATGTTCTTTAGAATCCAAGACACCGGCCAGTGCCTTTTGCCGGTGCGCACAACTTGATCGTGGGCTGCGATATCATCGGCATCGAGGTCATGCAAGAGCTCCGGGTGCTGCGGGAAATCTGGGGCAGGTAGAGTTTTCTGTTCTTTTGAGGGGCCGGGCGAGCGTTCCCCCGGCGGTTCTTGCAGCAACTTATGTAGCGGCACATCGAGACGGAAAGGATAAGAAGGAACAGTAGGGAGCGGCTGTTGCAGATTGGACATGAGAATCTCCTTGAGCGTAAGAAATGTGACGCGGCTGTCGCGCCTGACGGCTTCGCCGTTCAAGGTCTAACCAGTCTTCGGATATAATCCCGTCGTCCGTGCCTCTTCACGGAGCGAACAATTGCAACCGGGCGAGCCACGTGCCTCTGGAACATAACTTCTGATTCATGAAGCTATCGAAGGGATACACATTCATTGTCAAAAAAAAGCGGTTCGAAGGGGCTCCCCGAGGGAAAAAAGATGTGGGGGGCTCGTGACTTTTTCCGCGTCGGGTGCATCTATACTCTGGGGAGTTCTGGCCGGGCGCGCGCTAGAAGGCGCAGAAGCACAAGTACTAGTTGTACGCTTGCATTTTGATTTTGGCGAGCGAACGAGAGATTGAGGGAGTTCGCTGTTATTGAAATGGCCTGCGATCGGCGGCTGGGTAAAGGCAACGCTGCCCGCACTCGGCGGCGTCGGAGTCTTCCTGTCGGCGTTCCTGGATTCTTCCTTTCTTCCGCTCCCGTTGATTACGGATTTTATCGTTATTGATCTCTCTAGCCGAACGCCCGTGCGAATGCCGTACTATGCGTTCATGGCGGCCTCGGGTTCCCTGGCAGGTTGCATCTGGATCTACGTGCTGGCCCGAAAAGGTGGGCAGGCCTACTATCGCAAGAAGCAGGGACACGCGCCGGGCCGTATCCGAAGGTTGGTTGAGGAGTACCCGTTCACGTCCGTATTGCTACCGGCCGTGGCTCCGTTTCCGGTGCCGTTTAAACCATTTGTAATCGCGCAAGGTGTGTTTCAGGTGCCGTTGCTGCCATTTTTGGTGGGCACGTTTATCGGGCGCGGGACGTTGTTTTTCATCGAGGGCCTTTTAGGAGTGCGGTATGGCGCCGCCGCCAAAGAGTTCGTGTTGCACCAAAAGTGGGCTTCGCTGGCTATCCTGCTTGGACTAGTGGCTGTCTTCCTTATCGTTCGCATGCGGCCGTTCGGCCGCAGAAGCCAACCATCAAAAATCGATTAAAGCTCGGCGACGCGCCGCTCGAGTTCGCGAGCGATCTCATTGGGGTCCTGATCGGGCGAGAAGCGAATCGGCTGGCCAATGGTCACCTGCACGTGTCCCGGACGGGTGAGGATGCGATTGTTCTGTTTCAAATCAAAGAGTCCGGCGAGCCGCATGGGGACTACAGGGATGTTCAGTTGTTTTGCAAGCAGGCCAATTCCTGAGCGAAAGGGAACCATGTGTCCGTCGTCGGTGGTTCGACCCTCCGGAAAAACCAGAATATTCCAGCCACGATCCGCCAGGTCGCCGGCAAAGGCAAAGCTCTTGAGGAATCCCGATTCCTGTGGCAGTGGAAAAACATTGAAGAGGCTCGAAGCGAGAAAATATCGCAGGCGTTCGAGGAAACGCTGGAAGAGGCTCAAGCCTTGTGAGGGACAACGCATTCTTGTGAGCCTCTCACCGCCCATGGCGGTGGCAAGGCGGTTTCGCAATCTGGCCGGGAGCGCGGGCAGGATCCAAGCGATGTCGAGGTAGGTGACGTGATTGGATACCACAAGGATCGGACCACGGAGTCCACGGAGATTCTTGCATCCGCGAATGCGTGGGGCGGCAAGAAGATAGGTCGCAGGCCAAGCGAGAGAGTAATAGACGACCAGCCGAAGAGCGGTAGTAAACCAATTTTGCGGCCAGGTGGGGAAGACGTGCTCCGTTGTCGGAGACGCGCCATCGGCGATGAGTTTTTGAAGTTGCTCGACAGTGGCAACATCGGCAAAGCGAGCTTCATTCAGGTCCAGCTGGTAGCGTTCTTCAAGAACGCTCATGAGCTCAACGCGATCGAGTGAAGTAAGCCGCAAATCGGCCTCAAGGTTTATGTTTTTTGCGTTGAGTCGGACGGGACGGCCTGTAATTCGCGCGATTAGGCCAGTTAGGGAGTCGCCTTCTGAACTGCTTTCCGGGGCGGTACTGCCGGCGTTTTTGATGACTTCGCGAATGAGAGGAAGAATTGGCTTCTGGGTTGGCGTCCTGGGGAAATCCGGTTCCGGCCAAAGAAACCACTGGCGGATTTTCTGATAGTCAGCCAGCGATTGATTGGCGCGTTCAACAGCGGCAGCAGGATCCGGAGCAGGTCCATTCATCAACAGTACGGAATAGGGCTCCGCGTTTCCGTCACGTTCGAGGCCTATTACTACGCAATCCCGGATGTCCGGCTGTGCGCGCAAGACTTTTTCCAAATCCTCGGGGTATACATTCATGCCCGCGGGTGTGACGATGACATTTTTTCTTCGACCCTTGAAATACAGACGGCCATTCTCATCCTTCTCCGCGACATCACCCGTTCGGAACCATCCATCCGGGTCGGCTACGGGCTGCTTTTGGCCATGCTGCTGATACGCTCCGGCGAGATTTTCGCCGCGCACGAGAATTTCACCGTCATCGTCGACACGAACCTCCGTGCCGGGAAACACCCTGCCGATCGAACCCCTGGCCGAGCGAAAAGGGTGATTGAGGCTGATGAGTGAAGTCGTTTCGGTCATGCCGTACCCCTGAATGACGGCGTAGCCCAAGCGGTTCCAAAACGTTTCGACTTGCCCCGGAAGAGCGGCGCCACCCGAGATGAAGGCCCAGAATTTCCAGCCAAGACGAGAGTGGATACGCCGGAACCGCCACCAGCGTTTGAGGAAATGCTGCTTTTCTGCAAGCGTGAAAGCTTTCCGAAACTGCTCTGTGTTTCCGTGACGTTCTTCCTGGCGCTCGACCTCGCGTTGGAGAGATTCAATAAATCGAGGAACGGCTACCAGAACGGAGACGCGTTCTCGCCGGATCGTATCCATCAAGTCTGAAGGTTTCAGTGAATCGATGAAAACAACGGTGGCTGCCAGCATCGGCGGGATGAAGACCCCGAGTACTTGGCCAAAGACGTGGCTAAGCGGAAGCAGATTCAAAAAACGCAGAGGGTGAACCAGTTTTTCGTATCGGAGATACATCTGCATTTCTTTTTCGAGAGGCTCGATGTTCGCGAGGACGTTGCCGTGCGAAATCACGACTCCCCGAGGCTCCGCGGTGGTACCGGAGGTGAAGATGATCGCCAAGGTGTCCTGGCGCGAAAGGCGTGGCGGGTGATAAGGAGTGGAATCGTGTCGCGCCAGAACGGCGGGAAGCGACTCCAATGACAGCGAAGGAATTGTTGCACAGTCCTTTTGTGTGGCCGCCCGGAAGATGAGTTTTGCATTTACTTCACGAGCCACACGGCATGCGAAGTCCATCGGGGAAGCGTGATCAATCGGCACGACGACAACTCCGCAAAGCAGACATCCGAGAAATGCAATAATCCATTCCGCGGAATTTTCGCCCCAGAGGAGAACCGCATCGCCCTTTGCTATGCCGCGGAGTTCGAGTTCGCGGGCCAGACGGTTTGCCTGTTCGGCAATGCGCCCATAAGTCCAAGTCTCCATGCGATAGCCGCGCCGCTGTCGCACGGCAATCTCGTTGCCATGTGCTGCGTAGGCTTTAACGAAGCTGGATAGTGACTCCAAGGGCATTCCAGACATCTATCCTCAGAAGAACAGGAGCTTGAGCCAACTCAGAGACTCTATCCTTTTTTGATAGGCTATGGCTGCCGTGGGATACAAGGAAAAAGTTGTGGTGATTGGCGCCGGAATCTCAGGCTTGGCGTGCGCCTATCGCCTGAAGCAATTGGGGATCCGTTGCCTGGTCCTCGAAGCCAAGGAACGCGCCGGCGGCTTGATTGCGACCGTCCGGAGAAACGGTTTCTTGTTTGAGACCGGACCTCAGTGCCCGCGATTTCCGGCGCCGGTGTGGCGGCTGGTGCGCGAGTTAAATCTGGAAAACGAGTTTGTAGCAGGCGACCCGAAAGCCAAGCGCTATATATTGAGCGGCGGACGGCTGCATTCGGCGCCGTTCTCGCCGACAGGACTGCTCACGACTCGTTTGGTTGGGTTCAGGTCCAAGATTCGAATCTTCAGCGAGGCCTTGCGATATTCTCAGCCCCCGGATTATGAAGAAAGTCTGTCAGATTTCGTCGAACGGAAATTTGGCACGGACGTTTTAGATAATTTGGTGGACCCTATCATTTCCACGATTTTCTTGGGCGATTCGCACAAGATGGGCATGGAAAGCGCCCTCCCGGCCTTGGTGCAGTGGGAACGGGAACAAGGGAGCCTTGTGCGGGGTGCTATTCGTGCTCGTAAGTCAAAGCGAGACGCGCGAACAGCAGACGGTTTCTCAGAAGACTCTCGCAGAAACGGCGGCGGTCTGCAGGTCACGCAATCTCTGCCATCCCTTGGTTCGTTCGAGTCCGGGATGGGGAGGCTGCCGGAAAGACTCTCGGATGAGTTAAGAACAGAGATCCGATACCGGGAGCGGATTGCATCCGTAACGCCTTTTCCAGGTGACAATGGGACAGCGAGGGCCGGATGGCGAATCAGCCTATCGGGCGGCCAGGAAATCACAGCCGAACATCTAATTTTGGCAGTGCCAGCGCACGTTGCAGCAGGACTGCTGGAAATCAGCGCTCCGCAACTTGCTTCTCAGCTTAAGAACATTGGGTATGCGCCAATGTGGGTGGTTTCATCTGCCTACGACCGCGCCAGGGTGAGAAACAGTCTGGATGGGTTTGGATTCATGATTCCACGGAGGGAGCGGCTAAGAACAATTTGTACGTTCTGGAATTCTTCACTATTTGGAGCGCGCGCTCCGGAAGGCCAAGTGCTGATGACCAGTTTTGCCGGAAGGGAGTTGAGTGACGCTTTCGGAGCGATCTCCGAGGAAGAGTGTGCGCGAGTGGTGGAAGCGGAAAATGCCAGGATTCTAGGAATAACGGCTACAGCGGTGGAGGGCCAAGTCTGGAAAGATCCACAGGCGCTGCCGCAGTACAACGTGGGACATGCGCGACGAGTGGCTGAGATTTCGGCCATGTTGTCGACACAACCGAACCTGCATCTTGCAGGCAACTTTTTGAGAGGCAGGTCCATAAGCGATTGCGTCGAGGTAGCCTACGGTGTAGCGGAGGATTTACATAGCCGAGTAGAGCGCCAAGGCATCTAAGGGCGTAGAGATGCTCTGAAGGAGCCGGGAAGTTGCTTCCTATACTGGCCTGGTGTTTGGGATTTGGATTGCTCGGCGCGTTCCTGGGGCTGGTTTACCAGACGACGGGGAAGCGCAGGGATGGCAAGGTCTATCCGCCGCCCGGAAGGCTGGTCGACTTAGGAAGTCATCGGCTGCACGTTCTCGAATCGGGATGCGGAACTCCGACGATTGTCTTGGAAGCGGGATTAATGTCGACGGTATTGAGTTGGAATGATCTGCAGCACGAGTTGGCGCGATCCTATCGCGTGGTCAGCTATGACCGGGCCGGGCTGGGTTGGAGCGATTTAGGTCCAATGCCACGAACGGCAGATCGCATCGTCGATGAGCTTCATAGGACGTTGCAGCGAGCGGCAATCCCTCCCCCGTACGTGCTCGTGGGTCATTCGTTCGGGGGACTGACGATGCCGCTTTTCGCGGCGCGCTTCCCTGAGGAAATAGCCGGGATGGTGCTTGTGGATCCGGTGGCGCCAGCGGAATGGAACCCACCTTCGGAACATGACTGGAAGCTAACACGAATTGGCGCCAAGGTGTGCCGACGCGCGGCGGTCCTCTCGCGTATTGGCATTATTCGTTTCGTCGCGTTCCTTTTGAGCAGTGGCGTCAAGAAACCAGCAAGCTATGTGGTTCGCCTGATTAGTCGAGGTACGCCCGCCGACTCTGGGTCTGTTTCGAGTCCGTGGTTTTCGGCGCTACCGGCAAATGAGAAAGCCATGGCGGCAGTCTTCTGGGTGCAACAAAAATTCGCGCTTACGATCGCGAGCCAACTGGAAAATTTGCCCGCAAGTGCGGCGCGGGTTGGCGAACTCGATAATTTCTGCGATAAGCCGGTGGTGATTCTGTCCGCAGGTACTGCGCCTGAGCATCGGCGTAAGGAGCATGCTGCGATGGCAAGGCGTTTGCCTTTTGGGGATCATGTGTTGGCAGCGAGAAGCGACCATTGGATCATGCAAGAGGATCCTAAGCTGGTGATAAGCGCAATCGAGAAGGTGGTTCAGTACTCGCGAAATTCTAAAGCCGCACCGGTTGCGACGCCGCGCGAACAGGCGGTGCCCGATAAGACCGCAGCGCAGAAGATTGGCAAGGCGGCGCCATGAGTCAACGTCAGGTGCAACTTACGCGATTACTTGCCGTGACGTTGATGCTGCGGGTTTTGATGATGGCGCCAGTCGCAGGAGGCCAGGGCTTCGTTGGCGAAGCAGCCAAGGAAGGAGCCTCAGCGAATCCTCGAACTGTCGATGGACTTACGGGAGACGAAATCGTTGCGCGAATGATCGAACGCAATCGCTTGCGAAGCGAGCATCTGCAGAGTTACTCAGCGGTTCGTAAGTATGAAATCCGGAATCCTGACGGTCGCGTATCTGCACAGGCCGTGGTGCGCGTGGATTACCGGGCCCCGGGCAAAAAGACATTTGAAAAGGTCTCGGAAGAAGGATCGTGGGTGGTGCGGCGTTTGGTGTTTGACCGGCTATTGCAAAGTGAGGAAGAGACCTCGTCGGGCCAGGAGCGGCGCGATTCCGCGATTTCAGACCAGAACTACAGGTTCACGATCATGGGCGAGGAGAATTTGGGGGCCCGTCGTTGTTTTGTAGTCGAAGCCAAACCAAAGCGAACGGACAAGTACCTGTTTGAAGGGCAATTGTGGATCGATGCACAGGATTTTGGAATTGCCAAAATCTCTGGTCACCCGGCGGCGAAGTTGTCTTTCTGGATCAACCGCGCAGAGTTTGTGCGGCAGTTTCAGAGGATTGACGGTTTTTGGCTGCCCCAACTGGATGAAACGATCGTCGATATCAGGATCCATGGCAGAAGGGAATTCCGCATCGAGCATCAGCAGTACGTGATCAACACCGCTGACAATCTCGGGCCTCAACGACAGGAATAGGAAAACAAACTAAGACTGGAGCGGCAGTCTTGGTTTGTCTTGCATGCGATTGAGGGCTGTGGCCACCGGTTGAGAAGTGACTCTTGTTCGGCCAACAGAAAGCGAACTCAGAGGTGCGGGTAATTCGAGTTTTGAGTGGCAATGTTCAGCTGCTTGCTGACCCCGTCGATCATCATGTTGGAGACATGGTTCGGGCCGTTCGGCAGCTTGCTGAACTGAACAGTGAGGTTCATGGCATCTTTGGGATCGTCCATGTAGGAAGCAATCTGAACCTGCAGGAGTTCCTTCTGGGCTTTGTCGAAGATCAGGGTCATGGAATCTCCCTGTTTCAGATAATTCTTAATGACGAGCTTTACGGCATTGGGATTCTCTGGGACCGAACCCAGCGTGATGTTGCCCTGTTGATAGGCCTGCTGGAGCATGTCCTTGTCTGGCGGAACATATTGCTGCGCCAACGCTTTCATCTGGTCGGCGTAGTCTGCGTACTCTTCCTTTTTCTTCTCGACAATGTGCCTCTTCAGCCGGCCGCCGCTTTCCTGAGGCTGGGCCGGAGCATCGAGCGAAGTCTTTTGAGGTTTGCCATCCGGGCCGAGGCGCACCTGAATGTGTTCCTGCTTTTTCTCCTCGCCTTTCAAACTGATGGTGACCTGCTCGACCCAGGTGTATTTCGCAAGGGCCTGCTTGTTCTGTGCCATGGCCTGCTTGACTTCCGCGAGACGCTGCTGCATTTCGGGATTTTGTGCCTTCACGGGTGGTGCATTGAATGCCACAGCAACCAGGAGAACGGACGCGACAATAGCGGGCCTCCCACAATACGAGTGTTCCTCATGTGTGTCCTTTCGCGCGTTTACTTAATCTCTCCGCCGCTATTGTTTGGGCGGAAAATTCTTTAGCAACTTTTGCATGGCTTTGTCCAGATTCTTTTGCTTCTTGTCCTGATTCGCGCTGGGATCGAGTGTCTTGCTCGCGCGGCCAGTCCAAACCAGTTGTTTGGTGGCGGGATCGTACATGTCGAGCACTAATGTGCCGGTGGCGATTGTCGACTGTTGAGCGGAGGCCATGCCCCCACCCCAGCGGAAGCCACCCGTGCCGTAGGCATTCCACTGCTTCTCCGTACTGACGGACGCCTGATATCCAATGAGGAGATCAGCCTTGTCACCGTCGGTCTTGGTGAGGCCCTTCGCTGCCAGCTGGCTGTCAACCGACTGCTTAATCTGTGCGTCGACGATCTGGTTGGGATAACTTGCGCCCTCGATCGTGACCCACTTGTAGGTGTGGTATTTGGAGAAGTCCACACCGGGCATGGCGTTGGTGGATACGTCCTGAGCGGGTGTCAGCGCGCACGCCGCGAGAAGCAAAATGAGCGCGATCCCGAGTTTTGTAACCGTGTTGCGAATTTCCTGCCGCATCGTTTGTCTCCTTATCATCGAAATTGAACTTCGAGGTTCTCGTGCCTCTTGGTGCTATTTCCCCGGGCTCGAGACACAACGAAAGCCCAGGTGATTTGTTCCGGTACTAATCTCGCCTTTTCCGCGTGTTCCCACCATGTAGCGCGAGCAGTACTGATCGGTGCAAAGAAAAGAACCGCCGCGATGAACCTTCTTCTTTTCATTGGGTTCCGCAGGGTCGAATGGGGTTTCGGGTCCCTGGGGATTGCGCGCCACTCCGCCAGCCTGAGCGAGTTGGTAGTAATAGTCTGGGCGATACCAATCAGTCGTCCACTGCCAGACATTTCCGGCCATGTCGTAGAGGCCATATCCATTTGGCGTATACTGAGCCACGGGCGCTAATCCGACGAATCCATCACTGCCTGCGTCTTTGTCGGGAAAATGTCCCTGGTAGGTGTTGGCCATCCACTTGCCGTTGGGCTTGAACTTCTCACCCCAAACAAATGGCTTGCCGGCTAGACCACCACGAGCGGCAAATTCCCATTCCGCTTCAGTGGGGAGCCGCTTGTGGGCCCATTTCGCGTAGGCCTCCGCGTCCGGGAAAGCCACCTGGACGACAGGATAGTTTTCTTTTCCTTTGATGGAACTTTTAGGGCCCGTCGGATGCCGCCAGTTGGCGCCCTTGACGTAACTCCACCATTGATAGTGATTGTTCAAATCGACTGAGTGATTCGGAGGAGAAAAGACCACTCCCCCGGCGTAGAGATTCTCTGGCGGAGCACCGGGAAAGTCCTCGGCGGTAGGCGCTTTTTCAGCAATGGTGACATAGCCTGTAGCTTTGACAAACTCAGCAAATTGCGCGTTGGTGACATCGGTTTTGTCCATGAAGAACCCATCCACATAAACTCTGTGGATGGGCCGCGAATCCGTAGTGGCTTTCATGCCGACCATATCCATCTGCGGAGGATCCTGAGCGCCCATGGAAAATTCCCCGCCGGGAATCCACACCATCCCGTTTGGGGCGTGGGCAGGTGGCGGCTGAGTATTGGGGACAGTGGGGCCAAACGCGACTCCGGCACTCGCCGGCGACCCGGCCCCGTGGATAAGCGGCGAGGAATAGTGAATCGCGGTCAGACAAAGCAGCGCGGCGACGAGCGCTTGTGCGCAAGAGCGAAAACGGCCAGCACTCTTCATCCCGACCCCTCCCCATTCCCACTTTCGCAGGGGCGAGGATACGTCAGTCGGCGGCGGGGAGAGAATTGTCAAAACTAACAGTCGGCACCCGGGCCTATTTCGGGGGTGTCGCCGGGGCGGGGAGGGTCCCGGGGAGGTTTGTGACGGACGTCATAGGCTTGTTGCGTGAGGAGGTTATAAGTTGTGCTAGAGTGTAACTGCATGGCTGAGGCCTCGGCCAAGTATGGCGCTAACTCCAAGACCGCCCACGGAGTTGCGCAACCCGCAGTTCACCTTTGAGGTCAGAAATAAATCGTGCGAATGTTGCTCTTGGTGTCCGCTTTCCGCCCATAGGCCGACTGCTTTGCCGGGAGGTTCCTGAGACCAACCCTATGACCGCTCTGTCGCCCAAGGTGGGTAGCTACGAGAAGGTACCAGACTACCTTTACGCCCAGGCGTCAAGGTGGACTGCGGCAATTGCTGGAAGCTTGCGATTCTTGTTGGGTCCCGGGAGAAAGGCGAGAGTTGCTTTCTGGCCGACGGCACTGTGCGCAATCGTGGTCCTCAAGGCCGGTCTTTCGGTGACGATAAATCCGGACTCGGCCGTGTTTTCCTACAGCGGGATCGTTTACTTTTTTCTGCTGCTATTGGCAACGGGTTTTGCCATACGAAACGGGATCGAGAACACACTGGGGAGCAGCCCATTCTGGGTGTTCCTGGCAATGGGTACCGGGTTGTGGGCGTTGGACCAATGGATTTACCTGTACTACGGGCTTGGCCTTCACACCGATGTACCCGACAATTCGCTTGCTGACTCGGTGCTGTTTCTGCATGTCGTGCTGCTGATGGCAGCAGTAGCGAGCTTTCCCCACCGGAACGTGTCCAACCGCAAGGTATACCCGGCGGTTCTAAACTCCATTCTGCTGGTGATTTTCTGGGGGTTTCTGTATGTTTACGCGGTCTTTCCGCACCAGTTGTATCGCAACGCGACGAGTTACGCCTTGGGATTTGATGTTCTCTACGCGCTAGAGAATTGGGCGCTGATTTTGGCTGTAGGTTCTTTGAGCGTTCGCGCCTCGCTGCCCTGGAAGTCAGTCTATCTTCATTTGCTAGGAGCGTCGACACTATACGCCTTAAGTTCGGTGGCTGCCAATCTTGCGATTGATTCGGGGGGATACGTCAACGGGAAGCTGTATGGCGTGGGGCTAACGGCTGCTGTTTGCTGGTTTGTGTGGATACCGTTGCGGGCGCGGCAGTCAGCGGCAAGCGAACTGCGAGCGGCGCGATCCGATAGCGGCCAAAGTTCACAGGCGTCGGCGTGGGCGATGGTTGTCGTGGTACTAATCTCAATTTCGATCGTGTGGGAGCTGCTGCGAAAAGACGATGCGAGTGGAATGCGTACGTTCCGCATCCTGGCTGCGATCGCCGCGATCGTTTGTCTGGCCAGTGCCGCGTTTATCAAGGAATACCTGGGGAAAAGCGAGTTGGCTGCAAGCCTGGGTTCCGCGAACGACCGGCTTCACCTGGCAATGGAGTTCGGAAAAGCGGTGGGATGGGAATGGAGCGTTAAGAGCAAGCGGATTTCGTGGTTCGGTGATTTGAAAACGAATTTCGGAATCGATTCCGAGACGCATGTGGAGAGCGCGGAAGACTTCTTCCAACGCTATGTGCACGCGGAGGATCGAGAGCAAGTTTCGGAAGCCGTAAGCGGTAGCAAGAGAAATCACGGGCTGTACCAGGGAGAGTTCCGCGTGGTTTGGCCGGACGGGACATTGCGGTGGGTCACGGCAAAGGGGGAATTTCAGTATTCCTCCAGAGGCGAACCGGAACGCATGCTGGGAATGGCGGTAGACATCACCGAGCAGAAACAACTGCAGGCGGAACTGCTGCAGAGCCAGGAGCGGATCGTTTCGATCGTGGCGTCAGCGATGGACGCGATTATCACCGTCGACGATGCGCATCGGATTATGCTCTTCAATGGCGCTGCCGAGAAGATGTTTGGTTGCACGAGATTGGCCGCGGTTGGCAGTCCCATAGAGCGTTTCATCCCGCTGCGCTTTCGCGAGCAGCACGGCCATGACATTCACCGCTTCGGGAAAAGTGGCGGCGGCGGTCGGTCGATGGGCGCGATAGGCACTTTGTGGGCCCTGAGGGCGAATGGCGAGGAATTTCCGATTGAGGCCTCTGTTTCGCACAGCAACATTTCCGGGAAATTGTCGTTTACGGTCATCATTCGAGACGTCACCGAGCAAAGGCGGACGGAGCAAGGTCTGCGGAAGAGCGAGGAGCGATTCCGGCTATTCATGAGCCATAGTCCCGCGGTGGCATGGATGAAGGATCAGCAGGGCCACTACATCTACATGAACGAGACGTATCTGAAGCACTTCGGTATCCGCATGGAAGACCGGCGGGGCAAGACGGACTTCGATATCTATCCGCGCGCGATTGCCGAGCAATTCAGGGAGAATGATGAGGCTGCGCGGGCGGTTGGCCACCCGATCGAAGTCACCGAGGATTCGATATCTCCCGACGGAGAACCGTCCACCTGGCTGGCGTATAAGTTCCCGTTCGAAGACACTTCGGGCGAGATCTTTGTGGGTGGGATTGGGATCGACATTACCGAGCGCAGGAAGGCAAGGGAATCGTTGCAGGCGTTGACGGGCCGGCTGATCGATGCGCAGGAGCAAGAACGGGCGCGCATCTCGCGGGAGCTGCACGATGATTTCAGCCAGCGCCTGGCACTGCTTGGCATCGGCCTGGGACAACTTTGGAAGAAACTGCCGCCGGGAGCAATGGAGGCGCGCGAAAGCGTGCTGGAGATGCTGAAGGGAACCAAGGAGTTGTCGTCTGACCTGCATACGCTCTCACATGAACTGCACTCCAGCAGGCTGGAGCATGTGGGACTGGTGTCGGCGCTGCATGGGCTTTGCAGGGAAATGAGCGACAAGTACAAGATTGAAATTCATGCCCGCGATTCCGATCTTCGTCTGGATATGCCGAAAGATGCGGCATTGTGTCTATTTCGGGTAGCGCAAGAGGCTCTCGGGAACGTCGTAAAACACAGCAAAGCCAAGAGCGCACAGGTTGCGGTTGGAGCGAACGCGGGGTCTATCTGGCTTCGCGTTTCGGACGCCGGCAGAGGCTTTGACCCTGGGCTTCAGAACGCGCATGCGGGAATCGGACTAATCGGAATGCGGGAGAGGCTTCGTCTTGTGGGGGGTACGCTGGTGGTTAAGTCGGAGCCAGAGCGCGGAACAGAGATTTTGGCAGAGGTGCCACTGGCCGCCTCGGAGAAAAAGGACCAAACCAAAACAAAGACGGTGGGAGCATAGAAAATTGAGACGCCCACGCATACTCCTGGCCGATGACCATCAAATGTTGGTGGATGCACTGAAGCGAGTTGTGGAGCCGCGGTGCGAGGTTGTGGGTACAGCGAGCGACGGGCGAGCGCTGCTGGAAGCCGCGGCCCACCTGAAACCCGAGGTGGTGGTGCTGGACATTGCCATGCCCGAGTTGAACGGTCTGGACGCTGCCCGGCATCTGAAGCGGACCATGCCCAAGGTTAAGCTAATCTTCATGACCATGAATGAAGAACCTGACCTGGTGGGTGAGGCTTTTCGGGCAGGAGCTTCGGCATTTTTGCTGAAACAGGCAGCAGCGTTAGAGTTGACGGAGGCGATTGAACAGGTGCTGAAGGGCGGATTTTACGTGACGCCCAGTGCCGCGGAGGGCCAGGCCAAGATCTCCTTGCGGGACCCCAAAGCCCGGGAACATGTTGCCGAACCCACACCACGGCAGCGGGAAGTAATTCAATTATTAGCGGAAGGGCACTCGATGAAAGAAATAGCGTCGACGCTAAACATCACGAAGCGTACGGTAGCGGCCCATAAATATGCCGTTATGGAGCTGTTGCAGCTGAAGACCAACGCCGAACTAGTGCAGTATGCCATCAAGCACAGGATTATCAGTATCTAATCCAGCGGGGCATTTTTTCCTTCCCAACTTGGTAGTTCTGCCAATAGTCAGCCAGCAGGATTGCGAGCAGTTTGCTTGCAGGGCCGGGCGCGGGCCGCGAGCTGAAGTCTGCTCCAGGCGGCAGGTTACTCTGCTGGCCGAGGTTGCTCAGAATCAACTTTATTGCGCCTGGAACTCGGGAGAATCTCAGAGGTGAGCTGTGATTACGGACAAGCGCGTGTTGGTGGCGGACGATCTCACCCCCGTATTGCGTGCCGTCGCTAAAATACTGGAGAAATCATTCGATGTCGTTGGCATGGTGACCAATGGGCAAACGGCGTTGGACTCCGCCCTGGCACTGAAACCCGATCTGGTGATTCTGGATATCTCGATGCCGGGTATGAGTGGAATCGAGGTCGCCAAAGAGCTACGGAAATGCGAAAGCTGCGCCAAGATCGTATTCCTGACGGTTCACGAGGACCCGGACATTCTGGCGACTTGCCTGGCTGCGGGAGGGCTGGGCTATGTGGTGAAGGTGCTGATGGACACGGACTTGATTCCGGCGATGAATGAAGCACTTGCGGATCGGGTTTTCGTGTCGCGTTTTTCGTACCCGCCTGACGCTCCGGACGGCAAGAACTGATCACAGAGTGGGAGGTAGGATGTCACTTTTGACAATTCCATCCGAGCAGGGTTCAGGAGAGCATCGGGCATCGGTGAAGGTTTGCCCTCCCCGCTTAGCAGAGAAATCAGCACATTTGTCGCGCCGCGCACCCTGGCACGTCTTCGTACTGCGCGGCGGTATGCCGGACGCGTGACAGGCACCGTGCGCGGAGAGGAGCCAGAGAATCGCAATGAAGACTGAAAACCCGGCTTTGCCGCTGTCCGCGTGGCCGGCACCATCGGGTTCGCTGCGCGCATACCACGCGATGGTCAAACCCATCGGATCCATCTGCAACCTGGACTGCACGTATTGCTACTACCTCCACAAAAAAGACCTTCTCGGCAGCACCAACCAGTTCCGCATCTCCGACGAAATCCTGGAAACGCACATCCGCCAATATATCGAAGGGCAGGATCGCAGCGAGGTAGTTTTTTCCTGGCAGGGAGGCGAGCCCACGCTGTTGGGGCTGGACTTTTTCCGCAAAGTGGTTGAGCTGGAGCAGAAATATAAGAAACCAAATCAGCGAATCGAGAACGATCTGCAGACGAACGGAACGCTCCTGAATGACGAGTGGGGGGCTCTCCTGAAGAAGCACGGTTTTCTGGTTGGACTGAGTGTCGATGGGCCGAAGGAACTGCACGACCGGTATCGAGTAGCGAACGATGGCAAACCCACGTTCGACAAGGCGTTTGCCGCGGCGCAGATGCTACACCGGCACGGCGTACCATTTAACGTGCTGTGTGTGGTGAATCGCGTCAATGCAAAACGGCCACTGGATGTTTACCGCTTCCTGAAGAATGAAATCCGGCCGCGGGAAATGCAATTCATCCCATGCGTCGAGCCGAAAGATTTTCAGCACACCGCGCCGCAGAAATGGGATCCGGCGACTTTACCAATTCAGGATTCACCTGCGGCGCATCCGGGGAACGCGGATTCGATTGTGACCGACTGGTCGGTGGATCCGGACGATTGGGGCTATTTCCTGTGCAAGGTTTGGGATGACTGGTACCACCGCGACATCGGCAAAGTGTTCGTGAATCATTTCGAAACGGCGGTGGCGCAGTGGAAGGGGCTGGACTCGCAGTTGTGCATCTACCACGAGTTTTGCGGCAAAGGCGTGGCGCTGGAGCACGACGGCAATCTGTATTCCTGTGATCACTATGTCTATCCGGAATATAAACTGGGCAACATCCTGGAAACTTCCAGCTCGCGGATGGTGTTCTCTGACCAACAGCGTGAATTCGGATTCGCGAAATCCAGCTCTGTTCCAAATCAGTGTCGCGAGTGCAGCTTCCTGTTCGCCTGTAATGGCGAATGTCCCAAGAATCGCGTGATCCGCACGCGCGACGGCGAGCCGGGGCTGAACTACCTGTGCAGTGGGCTGCAGAAATATTGGAAACACATTGATCGCGACGTGAAGGACATTTGCCGGCGGCTGGCGCGCGGAGAATCGCTGCGCCCGGCGTAAGAGATTCACAGAAAGAACAAATCCTTCCCGTGAAGTGACGGAGAGAGAGATGATCGACGTTTTTGTTGTGGGAAGAAGAGGGAAGAGCAGGATTTGGCGACGGTGGCAACGCTGTTCGGGGTAGTTTTCACAATTCCGTTGTGCGCGTGACTAGCGCACTATCGCGCAGAAGCTCGCTCCCGTCATATTTTGCGCAGGCAGGTGCGGCGCGCCCTGTGCGCCGCTCGTGCCCCAGCACCTCAATTACGTCGGATGGCAGTTGGACGCAGGAAATGGAGAAAACTTGAATAGAAAACTTGCACAGAAGACGGCGATCTTAACGTGTGTCTTGACGATAGTGTTCGCCTATGAAGCGCAGTCACAAGATCAGGCGAGTCCGACTTCGCAGTCCGCGGCTAGTGCTGGGCAAGCGAAACCGAAAACGAAAACCAAGCCGAATGCCGCGGAGGCTGAAGCTGGAACCAGCAAAGGTACGGAAGCTCTACAGAAAGCTACACAGAACCCCGTCGCCAGCCTCATCAGCGTGCCCGTTCAGAACAACAACAACTTTGGAATAAACCCCGGTTACCGCAATCAGGATGTCTTGAATATCCAGCCGGTGATACCGATCGGCATCTCGAAAGACTGGAACTTGCTGGTTCGTTGGATTGCGCCCATCGTTTACCAACCGATTCCCAATCAGCCGTCAGCTCCGGAAACGGGTGTCTACGGCCTTCGAGACATGGTACCTACATTTTTCATTTCACCAAAGAACCCTGGGAAGTTGATCTGGGGGGCGGGGCCAGTCTTCCAACTGCCCACGGCAACGAGCAACTATTTGGGGCAAGGTAAGTTGGGAATCGGGCCGTCTGTCGTCGTGCTTACGCAACTTGGCCATTGGACTCTCGCCCGTGCTCGCAAACAATATCTGGTCGGTGGCCGGTTCGGGCAGCCGTCCGGATCTGAATCAATTCCTGCTGCAGTATTTCATCAACTACAACCTGAAAAAGGGGTGGTTCATCACCTGGCAGCCCACCCTCACGGCCAACTGGGAGGCGCCCAGTGGCAGTCAATGGGTGGTCCCGTTTGGCGGGGGAGTGGGACGAATTATGAAGCTTGGTTACCAGCCGGTGTCGCTGACCGCACAGTTTTACGGCAACGCGGTTGATCCCGCAGGAACCCCAGCTTGGACGATGCGCTTGCAGATCGCGTTTCTGTTTCCCAAGCTGAGCGAAGAACAGAAAAAGATGTTGCTGGAGAAAAAGCTGAAAGAGATGGAGGAGCAGCCGCCGCAGAAGCAATAAGTGGCGAGGGGGTGGGACTGACGGTCCTGGGCTCCACTGTCATTTTTAACAATAACAAGCTTTTGCCATTTGCGTCAGCATTCGGCCTGCTCGAAGCTCGCGAAATCGTGCCCAGCCCTAAAGCAGGCTCATTTGCTTTGTAGCGGAGAAAAAGAAGGGGGGAAATCTATGAAGTGGACGGGGAAAATCAGCATTACTTTGGCGGCGGTGGCAACACTGTTCGGGGCAGCTGGACCGCCCAACGCCAAGGCGCAGGAGAAGAAACCCAACATCATCGTGATCATGGGCGACGACATCGGTATGTGGAACATCGGTGCCTACCATCGCGGGTTGATGGCAGGCAAGACGCCGAACCTCGACAAGTTGGCCAAGGAAGGGATGTTGTTCACCGACTATTACGCCGAGGCGAGTTGCACCGCGGGTCGAGCGAACTTCATCACTGGGGAGCTGCCGATTCGTACAGGCATGACCACGGTAGGCCAGGCAGGCGCGAAAATCGGCATACCCGCCGAAGCGGTGACTATTTCCACGATCCTGAAGTCGATGGGCTACGCCACGGGCCAGTTTGGCAAGAACCACCTCGGGGATCTCAATGAGTACCTGCCCTGCGTTCACGGGTTCGATGAATTCTTTGGTTATTTGTATCACTTGGATGCCATGGAAGACCCGGCGCATCCGAACTATCCGCAAAACCTGCTGAATGTCGTTGGTCCGCGCAACATGGTTCACTGCTGGGCAACCGAGAAGGATGACGCGACCGAGATGCCGCGCTGGGGCAAAATCGGCAAACAGAAGATTGAGGACGCCGGCCCGCTGTATCCCAAGCGCATGGAGACGGTCGATGACGAGATTCGCGACTTGGCGCTTAAGTTCATCGACAAAGCGAAGAGCGATAAGAAACCGTACTTCGTGTGGCTGAACCCGACGCGCATGCACATCGTGACGCACCTTTCTCCGAAGTACGAGGCGTTGCGCAACTCGGAAAATGGCTGGTCGGAAGAAGAAGCCGGCATGGCGCAACTGGATGACGACGTCGGCATCGTGATGGATAAGCTGAAGGCTATCGGTGACGACGACAACACCATCGTGGTGTTCACTACCGACAACGGCACGGAACTGTTCACCTGGCCGGATGGCGGTCAGACGCCGTTCGCGCAGTCCAAGGGAACCGTGCTTGAGGGCGGCTTCCGCGTGCCTTGCCTGCTTCGTTGGCCCGGCCACGTGCCGGCCGACTCCGTGCAGAACGGAATTTTCTCCGGGATGGACTGGCTTCCCACCTTCGTTGCCGCAGCCGGCAATCCGAACATCACCGAAGAACTGCTGAAGGGCAAGACGATCGGTGACCGGACGTACAGGAACCATCTGGATGGATACAACCAGATGGCCGCGATCACGGGCAAAGGGCCGTCGGCGCGCCACGAAATCTTCTACCTCGGCGAGAGTACGGTCGGTGCGGTGCGAATTGACGATTACAAATTCCGCTTTATCGACCAACCTCAAGGCTGGCTAGGCGAAAAGACCCATCCGGACGTGCCTTACATTACCAACCTGCGTCTCGATCCATTCGAGCGCACGGGTTGGCCCAGCAACGGAACGAAAGACGGGGCGCAGCAATACTTCGATTGGTTCAAGTACCAATTCTGGCGTTTCGTGTTCGTCCAGCAGGTAATGGGCAAGGAAATACAAACCTTCCTCGATTACCCGCCGATGCAGCGGGGAGCCAGCTTCAACCTCGACGCAATCAAGGCGGAGATGGGGAAACGGATGGCCGAGGCGGAGGCGGCGTCTAAAGGTCCCAGCAATTAGTACCGACGACTACCACGGAGGGCGGCTCGCAAGGGCTGCCCTCCAGAACCGCGCAGCAAAGCCGTCGACTTACAGGGCTTTGAGTTTTTCAACCAAAACAAGGAGCGTTAAATGAATTGGCTTTATCGGGCGGCAAAAGTAGCTCTCTCGATCCTGGCGTTGAGTGCGTGGTTCCTCGCGGCCAGTGCGAGTGCGCAAACGCAAACAGCGACGAAGACGACCTCACCTGAGCCAAAAGATAACCTGGACTCGGACGAAGGATGGCACGTGGGGATCACGCCGTATATCTGGTTCGCCGGTGTGCACGGAACGGTCGGCGCGCTGGACCACGAGGCGAGCGTGCATGCGAGCTTCGGCGACATCTTCAACTATCTCAACATCGGTGCGATGGCCGCTGTGGAACCGCGCTACAACCGCATCGTGATGCCTTTCGATTTTCTGTGGATGCAATTGTCCGACAAGAAGGGGCTGCCTTTTGATGAAGGTGCGACTTCTGTCAAAACGAAAATGACCGAGACCTTGATAACGCAAAAAATCGGCTATCGATTCGTGGATAAGAAGCGATTCAAGGTCGATGCGCTTTTCGGGCTCCGCTACTGGCATTTGGAAAATACGCTCACTTTGCAGCCGACACAAATCGCCAACGGTTTCTCTCGGTCGGCAAATTGGGTCGACGGTTTGGGCGGAGGAAGATTCGAAGTGGGGCTCACCCCAAAGCTTTCTGCAATGATTATGGGCGATGCCGGAGGCGGCTCCGCGAAATTGGACTACCAGGTTGCAGGACTGCTGGGTTACACACTGAACCGCAGGCTCGCATTGCTGGTGGGGTATCGCTACATGGCGGTAGACTATCGCCCGACGGGCGAGGCGGGGTTCCTCTACGACGTAGCTATGCCAGGCGTGGCAGTGGGTTTGAACATCAAGATCAAGTGATCGCTGCTTATCCACTGACTACGCATTCGCGTCATCTAGCAAACCGTCGGAGCCCAGATGGGCGTTACGCCCTGGTGGGCATTTGGACGCTCTTAAGATGTGTGTTTCTGGTTTGTCTCGCGTGTCTTCCCGCACGCGCGCAAAACGTCCAATTCCTGCCGGAAGTGGATGCACCTGACGGTGAATTCCAATCTTCGGGCTTACCTGGAGGCCAAGGACGATCGAGACGGGGGCGAGCCGGATCAATTCGCGATTGGTCCGAGTATTCAGCTGTACCTGAAACCATTGATCAAGCTCAAAGAAGTGACAAAGTTTGATCTGGACGATACAAAATCGAGATTCTTGGTTCTGGAAACCGGGTATCGTTACATCACGGCGCCGGAGGCTCCTCCCGAAAATCGTCTGCTGACGGCTGCGACCTTGAATTTTTCCTCTCAGTGTCGGAATCCACCTTTCAGACCGCAACCGCGCGGACCTGGACTGGAAAAACGGGATTTTCACGTGGCGGTATCGAAACAAATTGACTCTCGATCGAACCTTTTCGGTGCATTCCTACCACTTGATCCCATACCTGGCCGCCGAACCCTATTACGAAAGCCAATACGGCAAGTGGAGTACTACTGCCCTTTATGTGGGTTCTTTGTTCCCGGTTGGAAAGCATGTCCAGTTCAACACCTACTACGAGCACGAGAACAACACCGGTAAACACCCAAACCAGCAAGTGAACGAGGTGGGTCTGGCGCTCTATCTTTTCTTTTCCGTGGCGGGGAAATGAGTTTAGAATTGTCCGAGCAGCAGGCTAACAGGCTGTTACTTTTGACAATGACCCCCTGCAGCGGTCAACATCACCATATCTATTCGTTTGCGGCGGCCCACGGAACGCACCCCGGTCTTATGGCGCAACGGGGAGATTGGACGCAGCCGAGGGGAATCGCCTAACGACCCGGAAAATAGAGGATTTGCCCCGCAAGACCAGTACCTTTTGTTTTCATTCATCGGAGGATTGAAACGATGCTCACGATCAGGCAATGCCGGGATTCACGAACCCTCTCGAGGTTCATCCCGCTGGCTCTCCTACTCACATTCCTTCTCGCTCCGGCCGCAGTGCGGGCTCAGAAGTCGGAAGAGTTCGATGAGTACAAAATCCGGTTTGACGCCGGTTGGTTTTACTCCTACCCTTCCGGCACCATCCGCGCCCAAGGCGATACCTATCCAGTTGACCTGACCAAGGACCTCAGTTTCAATTCCTACTCCACGTTCGCCGGCAAAGTGGACTGGAAGTTCACTCACAAAAACCATTTCTATGTGGCCATTGTTCCGCTCTGGACTTCTCGGACAACTACGCTCAGCCGCGACATCGTCTGGGCCGGCAACCCCATCAACGCGGGCGCTGTCGTTCAGAGTGAACTTCACGCTTTTGAAGTTGCTCCTGGCTACCAGTACGACATCATCCGCCGCAGACGGGGTCATCTGGGCATTGCCGTACAATTCGATCTTTTCCATACCTACGCGAAAATTGCTGCCGCCGCGCAAGTCACGGGTGACGGCACGCATCAGGCCGCCGTCTCCGCCAGTAGGACGCTTTGGGCTCCCATCCCGGTTGCCGGCCCGCAATTCCGCTTGTACCTGACAAACTCGCCACGCATCTTCATTGAAGGAAACGTCTATGGCATGTATCTCTTCGGCTATGGGAACTTTGTGTCATCGGCCGGCGATCTCGGATTCACCCTGACCAGGCACATCACCGCCAACGCCGGCTATCAGCTGGGAACTCGCTTGAACGTCAACAATACGCCCAACCGTCTTGGCCTCGATTTGACCCAGAAAGGTCCAGTGGCCGGCTTGGAGTTTTCATTTTAGGCGCCGAAGGAACTAAGGAATGAGCAATGTGTGTCTAAGGCTCGCGGTTGCCTTACCGGCACTGGCGACTGCGCTTGTCTATTGCGGCCCGCGAAGCAATGCGGTGGATGCCCGGGCGGCGAGGTTGCAACAGTCGACAGCGACTCCTGGGAACGAAGCGCCGAAATCGACGGCGTCACTGGAATTGCCGATCACTTTCGCACGTCATGTAGGTGATCTGGAGGGAATGAAGAAAAGGCACGAGATTCGTGTTCTTGTCGTGCCCAGCCATTCCGGGTTTTTCTACGATCGAGGTATTCCACATGGCATCTTTTACGAGGCGTTCGATGAATTTCAGCGCTTCGCGAACCAGAAGCTGAGAACGGGCAGCCTGAAGGTGAATGTCACGTTTATTCCGGTCAGGCCCGAGCAGTTGGAACACGCTTTGCTTGAAGGCGTTGGCGACGTTGTGGGCTATGGGTTAATTGTCACGCCGGAGCGCGAAAAGATCGTTCTTTTTACAACTCCCATCGATAGCAATGTGAAGCAGGTAATTGTGACCGGGCCGAAGGCGCCGCCCATTGCGAATCTTGAGGACCTGAGCGGGAAGGAGGTGTACGTCAACCCGCTGACGGTGTACGGCGAGAACCTGCAGCGTCTGAGCAAGGAGTTTGAAAGAGCAGGGAGGCCGCCGATCGTTGTGAAAGCTGCCGACCCCAACCTGACCGATGAGGACCTGCTTGAGATGGTGAATGCCGGCCTGATTCCCGCGACAGTGACGATAAGCATTCGGGCTGAGTTCTGGGCAAAGATCTTCACGCACCTCGACCTTCATCCAGACACCGTCTTGAAGGAAGAAGGGCAACTGGCTTTCGCAACCCGCAAGGACAGTCCCGAGTTGAGGCAGCTGCTCGACGAATTCGTGCAGAGCCACGAAATAGGCACAAGTTTCGGGAACACCTTGTTGCGGCGTTACCTACAGAACACCAAGTGGGCGCAAGATGCAACCTCAACGGAGGAAATGAGGAAATTCCAGGAGTATGTCCGCTATTTCCGGAAATACGCGACGCAATATGACTTCGACTATCTGATGCTGGTGGCGCAGGGATACCAGGAATCAGGCCTGGATCAAAACCGAAAGAATCCCAGTGGTGCGGTGGGTATCATGCAGGTGATCCCCAAGTATGCAGCTGCTCCGCCCATCAGCATTTCCAATGTGGAGCATGCCGAAGCCAACATTCAAGCTGGAGCAAAGATGTTGCACAACATCGCGGAAACCTATTTCAACGACGACAAACTGGACGCGACCAACAAGACACTTATGGTATTCGCGTCGTACAACGCGGGCCCCAACAGAATTGTGCGCCTGCGCAAGAAGGCAGCGAGCGAGGGCTTGGATGCTAACCAGTGGTTCGGAAATGTCGAACTGGTGGCGGCGAAGGACGTGGGACAGCAAACCGTGCAATACGTCAGCAATATCTACAAATACTACGTCGCCTACAAGCTGACGTTAGAAGAGGCCAAGGTCCAAAGATGATTCAACCAGGGGGAAGGAAAGAAACCACACTGGCCAGGTATTCACGACAGAAGGAGTTCGCTATGCGAGGCACGAAGATCTGCTTGGGTCTTTTGGCGCTGATTTGCGCGGCTTGTTCCTGCACCTGGGCGCAGGATCCTGGGTGGCCGCGAAAGCTGGTCAAACCTGGAGGCACAGTCCTGATCTATCAGCCGCAGGTGGATGACTGGCAGAATTTCACCGACATCAAGTGGCGAGCGGCATTTCAGCTCACGCCGAATGGCGGAAAACAAATTGTGGGAGCGGCGAGCTTCGAAGCTACTACCGAGGTCAATACCGACAATCATACCGTTCTGCTGTTCAATATAAATGTGACGAACACCTATTTTCCGGGACAGGACCCGGCAGTGACCCCGCAATATGACCAACTATTCCGGTCGTTTGTGCCGCTTACTTTGAACGCGTCTCTGGACCGGCTGGTGGCTTACTTGCCCAAGCCGCAATCTGTGAAGACTGTTAATTTGAGGAATGACCCTCCGTTCATTTTTGTGAGTTACACGCCCGCGATTCTTCTGGGGGTAGACGGCGAACCGGTGCTGTCGGAAATTCCCAGAACCGACTTGAAGTTTGTGGTTAATACAGTGTGGCCGCTGTTCTCTGACAAATCCAATTCGCAGTACTACCTGCTGGTGAACAATATCTGGCTGGCTGCCGGGGACCTGCATGGGCCGTGGTCTCGCGTGACAAAACTGTCCAAGGCGTTCGACAAGTTACCCGACTCCGGCAAATTCGCTACCGCGAAGAAAGCCGTTCCGCCTCCCACGGTGTCCAATCCCATCATTCCTCAAGTCTGTTACAGCACGGTTCCGGCGGACGTCATTCTGTTCGACGGGCAGCCTACGTACACGGCGATTCCGGGCACGCAACTGGTGTACGCCAACAACACCGATAGTCCAGTGTTCGTCTATAGTGCAACGCAAACGTATTATTACCTGGCTGCGGGCCGCTGGTTCAGCGCCCCGAACCTGACGGGGCCGTGGACGTTTGCATCGCTGAACCTGCCGCCGGACTTTGCGAATATTCCATTGTCTAGTCCGGCAAGCGCGATACTCGCCTCCGTGCCGGGGACAACCGAGGCAAAAGACGCGGTCTTAATCGCACAAATTCCCACGACCATGCTGCTGAACCCGACGACAGCGGCGGCTCAGGCAAAAGTTATGTATACAGGAGAGCCGCAATTCGCACCCATCGAAGGCACAACCCTGCAATACGCGACAAACACACCAGACAAAGTGATTCAGGTTGGGGATCTCTACTACTTGTGCTTGCAGGGAGTGTGGTTCATGTCCACGAGTGCGCTAGGACCGTGGACGACTGCCAGCTCCGTGCCGCAAGTGATTTATACGATTCCTCCCAGTTCACCGGTGTACAACGTCACGTATGTAACCCAGGTGACGACATCGAGCGGGTACGTCGAGTCCAGCTATACTGCAGGTTATCTCGGCGCTTTTGTGATGGGAGCGGCTGTTGGAGCGATTGTGACCAGCGGCACCGGGTACTACTATCCGCCATACATTGGGTACCCTGCCTATGGCTACGCCGTCTACCACCCCTATGCCACACCCTATGGAGTATATGGAGCGTACGGCAGCACGGCTTACTACCACACGGGAACCGGAGCATACGGGGTATCACAGACCGCGTACGGACCTTACGGCTCGGCGACGCGCACGGCATCGTATAACCCCTACACAGGAACATCGACGCGAACCGCGTCGACATCGACGGCTTATGGCAAACAGAGTGTGGGCCAGGCGTACAACCCGTACACGGGATCGTATGGCGCAACTCACCAGGGTTCGAGCCCCACGGCGCAATGGGGGCAATCGTACGTCTCGCAGGGAAACAAGTCCGCCACTACGCAACACTACTCAACTGCGAATGGAACAGTGGCGTCCGGCCAGGGGTCGCAGGGCGGGAAAGGCTATGCGTCATCCAGCGCGTATGGAAATTCCTACGCGGGTAAGAATTCGAGTGGTGACATGTACGCGGGACACGACGGCAACGTTTACCAAAACACCGGTTCTGGATGGCAGAAATCCAACGGGAATGGAGGCTGGAGCAATGTGAACACCGGCCAGCAGGACAAACAGAATTACGAACAGCAACACCCGAATAGTCAGGCCACCGCGCAACAGGACAAGTCGAGCTACGAGCAGCAACATCCAAACAGCCAAGCCAATGCCCAACAGGATAAACAGACGATGAGTCAGGATCGCTCCTCCGGCAGTTTCTCGTCGCAGAGTCTCGACGCCGATCGGCAAAGCCGAGAAAGCGGATCGGCGCAGAGTCAACATTGGGGATCGTCGGGAAGTAGTTGGGGCGGGAGTCACAATATGGGTGGATGGGGCGGTGGAGGGCGAAGTTGGGGCGGTGGCGGAGGTTGGCGAAGGTAGGTAGTGGTATTGTTTGGCCAAAATCTTAACCACGCAATTAACCACCTTGCGTGAGGAGCCGCTATCTAAGGTGATGTCGGCTCTCGTACAATCGAACGTATTTACAGAGGTGTATTCCTATGTGTAGAGATTGCAAGAAATTCTGGTGGGCGGTGACCGCGGTGTCAGGCCTGGCGGTTTTGGCGGTGTCACTTCTCGCGCAGTCGACCAATTCGTTGGTGATCGCAGGGCAATCGGGTTCAGCAAGGGTCATCCAGGTTTCTGGGCGCAACTATGTGGCTGTTGAAGACCTGGCTCGCGTCGTGAATGGTTCGATCAGCTTTAACGGGAACCAGATTGTGCTGACGTTGCCAGGAACTGCATCAGACGGTTCTGCGCCAGCCGCTACTCCCACAGGTTTTTCCAAAGATTTCGTGACCGCAGGGATCGAAGCGATGGCCCAGATTCGGGAATGGCATGCCGCACTGAGAAACGCCCTGCAGAGAGGAGTCCCGCTCTCTGATGACTGGCTCGCGGCTTACCGCAACCAAGCCCAACAAGCTGTGCGACTCGCTGCGGTTGCCGCAAGCACGCCTGCGGACAAAAGTACTGTGCCGTTCCTCAACAACGAGTTCAACAATATGCGCGCATTGGCGGACAAGTATCTCCAAATGACCAAGTCCATGACGTATATCGATCCCAACTCGCTGGACAACGATCCTCTGGATCAGAAACTGCGCGCTTGCGGACATTCGCTGGCTTCCATGGCCACAGCCAACCAGTTCGTCGACGACGGTTCGTGTCAGTGATTCCCGGATGCCGGCGTGGCATGGCTGATGCCTCCCGTGCGCCAGTTCGCCCAATCGTGATAATTGGCTGGTCGTTCGCCAGATGCTGTAGATTGACTGCAGCACTACGGGAGACTTTGGGCCATGAAGATAATGGACTACCCATTCGCCGTGGCTGGGATCTCCTTCGTGTTGCTATGGCTCTCGGCGCTGGCCGGTGCTTCTTTTCGAAGAAGGCGAAAACTGGATAACGATGAGCGTGAGGATTTTAACCTGGTCATAGCTGCCACGCTAACGCTGCTCGGCTTGATTATCGGGTTCAGCTTTTCCATGGCGGTCATCCGCTACGATCTGCGCAAAAACTACGAGGAGGCAGAGGCCAACGCAATCGGCACGGAGTACGTGCGGGCTGACTTGCTGCCTGCCGCCGACGCCGAGAGAGTCCGCTTGCTGTTGCGACGGTACCTCGATGAGCGTGTGATGTTCTATCGAACTCGGGATGACCTCGAACTTCAGCGAATCAACGCGGTTACCTCTCAACTGCAGACGGATCTGTGGAATGCCGTCCGCGCTCCGGCTGACGCGAATCCGACACCGGTAGTCGCTCTGGCAGTTTCGGGGATGAACGACGTACTGAACTCGCAGGGGTATACGCAAGCCGCGTGGTGGAATCGCATCCCAATTGCAGCGTGGAGTCTGATGGTTGCGATCGCAATCTGTTGCAACCTGCTGATCGGCTACGGCGCGCTTCACGCTGACGCAAAATCCGTTCGATTGATCGTGCTGCCACTGGTCGTTTCGATTTCGTTTCTTCTAATCGCGGATATTGATAGCCCGCGTTCCGGGATTATTCACGTTACTCCGCAAAATCTTATAAGCCTCGCTCAGTCCATTAATCCACACTAATCTCAACGACGCAGACCGGCAGTTTTCATTCCTGCGGACCAAATTCTGGAATAGCTGTGGGCGGACTGAGTCCCGCAGCTATTTGGGAGGAGCTTCCTCAATGATGGGCAGGTTCGCGGCAATCTGGAGATCCACTAGCAACTGAATCTGATTCTCCAATTGGAAAAAGCGGACAACGAGAACGGTGGGGAGATCTTTTTTGAAGAGTTCGTAGTATTTCTTGCGCAGAGCCTGACGCTGGTCATCGAGCTGCAATGCGCGCCGCGCCAGTTGATCGGCTTTCTCGTCGGTCATGGTCAGAAAATCCTTGGCATAATCCTGAATCAGGGCCAGCTTCTGGTCTCCGAGTTTGGTCTGTTCCACGTCGTACTGGTTATAGAGGGGCCAGAAGACGGCCGCCTGCTTTTCATCGAGCTGCATCGATTCCTTGATGAGCGTGCGCTTGGAGGCTTTTAGGTCTGAACGCAGCAGTTGGATATAGGCCTGCGTGTTCAGTTCCTTGCTTTCGGCCGGATCCTGAAGCTGCTTTTCCTGGGCGGAAACGCAGCAGGAAAGGATTAAAGCAGCGCCAGCGACGATTGCGAATCGAATTCTCATGAAAGCCTCCTCCCTAGAAATGCAGAATCATTGCGGACGCGGCGCAGGGCCGTTTTGAGCGGGAACGGGTAAAGTGACTGCTTGCTGCAGAGTGAAGTCCAGTTGCGCTTCCGCGGGAATCTGCACCTGATTGCCGCGCTGCACGGCGGAGAGAAACACGCCGGAGAGCGCACCGATGGCCGCGCCTTCTCCGGCATTTCCGGCAAGTGCGCCGATACCGGCACCGAGGCCTGCGCCACCGAGAGTCCTTCGCGCCGTGCGGCCACTGGAGCTTTTGCCATCGGAGGAGTAGTTGTCCGTGGTAATGCCGATGGCGATGCCGTTGATCACAATCTGCGTAAGTTGGAGAGTGATTTTGGATTTGCCGAACAAGCGGCGCGCCGATGAGACGTCAACGACCTGGCCGTAAACCGTGGTACCTTGCCGAGCCACAATATATCCCTGAGCGGCCAGGTTCGTGGCCAACGTGGCTGTAAATATCTGCCCTTTCTGGGCCGTGCTGGTATCCAGAGTTTCAGACATGCGCACCAGCATGAATGTGCCCGAAGGCACGTTGATCTCGAGTGGAACAGGCGGGGCGCTGGCGGCAGCTTGCTGACTGGCAGATGGGATGGGGCCGAACGTCAGAGTCGCGACTTGCGCGAGGGGATAGGATTTGCTGGAGCCATCCGGTCCGAGAAACTGAATGGCATCGTTGTTGCGGCCCATAAAGACACCGTAAATCACCTCGCCGTTGTTCAGTTTGAGCGTGTCGGCCGAGGCAAAACAGGCCAAGGCGAGGCACAGTGAGAAAATCACTGCAAACTTCCTTCTCATGGTTAGGCTCCTGCCGTACGGTTCCGGAACATCGCAAGGATGAGCCTGTTCCCGATGCTCGGGGAATTGTCAATAATAACAGTCTGTGGCAATTGGGCCGCGAACTGCCTGCGCTTGAGCGATTGCCTGACACTGGCGGTTCTGAGTAGTCGGAGTGATACAGGGAGATATAGGGGAACTAATATAGTATGGTAGAGGCCGGTGTGAAGAACCATCACAACGCGACAGGCCGTCTGGGGTTGTGAGGCAGGTCACTGTAACAAGTCCTGAATGCGCCGAGGATGTGTGAAGGTGGTGCGCAACTCCACCACGACAGTTCCTCTTCCTGAGCGCGCCCGCATCTTAGTCACTCGAATCGTTCGTGATTTTCGGCTGAAATGGACAGCGATCACAATCCGGATAGGACTCAATCCGCGCTGCGCGTGCTGATTGTCGACGATAGTCCTGAAGATGCGATGTTGATAGCGCAGGAACTGCGGAACAGCAATTTCCCGTTGTCCTGGGAACGCGTAGAAACGGAAAACGATTATCTCCTGCAGTTACAGACGCCTCCCGATCTAATCCTCGCTGACTATAGCTTGCCGCAGTTCAGCGCGGTGCAGGCCCTTGAGCTGCTGCAACGCAGGGGCCTTAGCGTTCCTTTTATCGTCGTGTCCGGCACCATTGGAGCGGATGCGGCTGTGGACATGATGAAGCGGGGCGCCACGGACTATGTTCTGAAGGATCGCCTTTCGCGCCTTGGGCCGGCCGTCACGCGGGCGTTACAGGGCCCCGGCAAAATCGCCTACCTCTCGATGGAAATCGCTCTGGAGGCAGCCCTGCCAACCTACAGCGGGGGCTTGGGCGTTCTTGCGGGAGACACCATACGCGCTGCCGCGGATATGCGTGTGCCGATGGTGGCAGTCTCTTTGTTGTACCGCACCGGCTACTTCGTTCAGCGATTGGATGCCAGCGGATGGCAAATCGAAGCTCCTGCAGCGTGGGACGTAGCGAAGTACCTGCGGGAGATGCGTTCTGAGACCACGCTCAACATCGAAGGACGGATTGTGCATGTGCGTGCCTGGAGGTATGCGGTTCGTGGCGTGAGCGGCTACGTGGTTCCCGTCTATTTTCTTGACACGGATGTTCCGGAAAACAGCGAGTGGGATCGCGGCCTTACCCGGTCTCTTTATGGTGGCGATTGGTACATGCGTCTTTGTCAGGAAGTGGTGCTTGGTATGGGAGGAGTACAGATGCTCCGCGCGCTCGGTCACGACAAAATCGAGCGCTTCCATATGAATGAGGGCCATGCGAGCTTTCTGATCCTCGCGTTGCTGAAGGAAGAAGCCGAAAAAAGCGGCCGTACGCAAATCAACGTCGCGGATATTGGCACGGTTCGCCAGAAATGCATCTTCACCACGCATACTCCCGTTGCCGCCGGCCACGATCAGTTCCCGCTGGACGCGGTGGGACGAGTACTCGGTTGCCGCGAGAATTTTTGCGAAATGTTCTATCCGGATGTTGCGCCTCGGGTCATCGGATTAAGAAGATACGGTCAACCAAGTCAGCTGAATGACACCGCTGCGGTTGTCAACATGACGTACCTCGGGCTGAACATGAGCCGCTACATCAATGGCGTAGCCAAGAAGCACGGTGAGGTCTCGCGGCTGATGTTCGCCGGCTATCAAATTGACGCCATTACCAACGGCGTTCACGTCGGCACCTGGACCTCGCCACCCTTCAAGTCTCTTTACGACAAGTACATTGCGGACTGGCGGCAGGACAATTTCAGTTTGCGTTACGCCGAGAGCATTCCAAGAGATGAGCTGTGGGCAGCGCACATAGTGGCGAAGAAGGAGCTGCTTCGGTATGCCAGCGCAAACAGCCAGATTGAACTCGACCCGGAAGTTTTCACCATTGGTTTAGCGCGCCGCATCACGCCGTATAAGCGTCCTGATCTTCTTTTTACGGATATCGAGAAGCTGCGCAGTATTGTCAAGGATGTTGGGCGCGTCCAGATACTGTGCGCCGGCAAAGCGCATCCCCGCGAGTATGACGGGAAAATACTGATCCAGCAGATTTTCAAGATGAGGGAAATCCTCAAGCACGATGTGCCCGTGGTCTTTCTGGCGGACTACGACCTGGATGTCGCGAAGCGTATGACCGCAGGCGTCGATTTATGGCTCAACACGCCGCAACCTCCCTTGGAAGCTTCCGGAACGAGTGGCATGAAAGCGGCCCTGAATGGAATTCCCAGCCTTAGTGTTTTGGACGGCTGGTGGATTGAGGGTCACCTGGAAGGTGTGACCGGATGGTCCATCGGCGAGAAGGAGGGCGGGGCGCAAGTCGCCGGCGACCGGGCTCGCGATGCTCGATCGCTTTACCACAAGCTGGCCGAGGTCATCCTGCCAATGTTTTATGGTCATCGGGATGACTTCATTGACGTCATGCGTCATGCCATTGCGCTGAATGGATCGTTCTTCAATACGCAAAGGATGTTGCAACAGTACGTGGTGCGTGCATACTTCTGAGACGGGCTGAGTTCCGATTCGGAACGTCGCTCCCATTTCGACATCTCTCTCCCGGTGTTTCCCCTGCAAACGATGGATCGTGATTATCGTAGTTCCACGCCGACCCAAACTCGTCGTTGGCGATCCCGATGCCTTGTTCCCCCCTTAGGGATGGTCTATCCGTGAGTGCTTCGGCATTCAGGGCTAGTGCGGCCGGGAGGTGGCATGCGCGTGATGCCCACGGACTGTGCCGTCCGCGGACAGGCTGCGCGAGGGTGTCACGGTAGCGGCACGCGCATTGATTTGCGACTAATCTGGCACGCAAGTTGTTGCAGAGATCGGGGGAGAAGGGAGGGGCCATGGAGGCAACGCAATCTTTCAGGATCGCAGCGATCGAAGCGGGATTCGTTGTGGTGAATCAATCACCGGACGGAACGGTCTATTGGCTCAAGAAAACCGCCCAACAGTTTGGCGTCGTGACGCACGAGTCCTTGTGCATCGACCGCCTGACCAACAGCGCGACGGTGTACTGGACGACGGCTCCCGGAAAACTGAATTCGAAGACCTTCCGTGGCGTGCCGGCCCTGCAAGAATGGTTGAATCTGGGACCTGAAGCAATCGCGCAGCACTGAAGCAGGATTCGGAATATCGAGTGCGCAATTGTTGGCGAGGGAGGGCTTCTGGTCTTCCGCTGTTGCGCAAGCAGCCGGACCTTCTCGATGTCGAGGCTTTGTGCGTGTGCCGCAGCGGCGTGCAACGTGCTCGAACTTCCTGGGATTCCCCGTGGGCAACGTTCGCGAAAAACTGAAGGAACAGACCATTCGCGATCCGCTCACGCGTTTGTACAACCGCCGGTACCTGGAAGATTCGCGGCATCGTGAAATCAGCCGTGCCCGGCGCGTGGGCTCGAAAATCGGAGTCATCATGGTTGACGTCGATAATTTCAAGCAATTCAACGACTCCTTCGGACCTTTGACGGGCGACGAATTGCTCAGGGCTTTGGGAGGATATCTGAAATCCCATGTGCGCCCGGAAGATATCCCGTCTCGCTATGGCGGCGAGGAATTTACACTTGTTTTGCCGGGAGCTTCCTGCGACATCGTGCGCACGAGGGCAGAGGCTTTGCGAAAAGGATTCCGCGGCATCCCACTGGACCGCGGGTCGGGCATTGATAAGGGCCAGAGAACGATCTCGCTGTCGTTTGGCGTGGCGGTGTTTCCGGACAACGGCCGGAGCGTCGAAGGACTATTGAAAGCAGCGGATGAAGCGCTGTACCAGGCGAAGATGGATGGCAAAGACCGCGTGGTGGTAGCCGAGAGCGGCGCGTCGGCGGCGCCGGATACTGCACAACTCCCGGTTTGACTTCGAACGCGGCAGGGTCTTAACTCACGCCAAAGCGGAAGCAGAAAACATCGCTGCGAACAAGACTGCTTCGTAGGTCACTCGTACAAATCGCGCCGCACACACGCCTGGTGATTCTGAACACTTGACACTGGGTGTCGCCCGAGCTTAAAAGATCTGAACCCATTCGTGGGCGATTTAGCTAGGGCGCGCGAAATGGATCTGCATGAGCATTGTGCCTGTTAGGAGCAGTCTGTTTGGTATAGTGAACTGCGCACGACCGGCGAGAGTCATGCAGTTGGTCTGAAGTTCTTCTTCTAAGATGATTCCTGACGCCAAGAGCCGGGCTTTGCCCAAAAGCGTGAATGTGCGCGAGGAAATGTGCACGAATTGTAGCGCAGCCGGGCGTTCATCAGTACGCCGCGCTTGCGTGGTTGCGCTCATGGCGCTTTGCCCCGTCGTCCTCTCGGGCGGGAATGCAACTACCCGACAAGAAACGCCACGCCAAAAGCAAGGCGCTTCCACGGATTCACCCTCGGGCCTTGGCCGGCTGACCTTTGAATCGACCTGCGCAAGCTGCCATGGGTTAGACGGACGCGGAGGCGAGCGCGGACCTGACATCGCCAGCCGCGCGGGGGTCTTGCGCTTGAGCGATCGCGACATTCTGCAAGTTTTGCGCGATGGCAATCCTGCCGCCGGGATGCCTGCGTTCGGTTTTCTGGGTAGCGCCAAACTTTCAGCTCTGCTCGGATATCTGCGCACGCTGCAGGGGAAGGGAAGCACGGCGACGATTTCCGGCGATCCGCAAAAAGGGGAGCGCCTTTTTTTTGGCGAGGCGCGATGTTCGGAATGTCACATGGTCCGCGGCAAAGGCGGTTTTCTTTCCTCGGATCTATCTGCCTACGCCGCGAATCTGGCAGCGTCCGAAATTCGCAGCGCCATCAGCAATCCCGGTGGTGACTCATCCGAACCGCGCACACTGGTGACCGTGACTTTGCGCGACGGCCGCGTGATGGAGGGCATCGTGCGCAACGAGGATAACTTTTCGCTCCAATTGCAATCTGTCGACGGCACGTTTCATTTTCTGCAGAAATCCGACATCGCGAAAGTCGAACCGCATACCAAGCCGTTGATGCCAGCCGATTACGGCTCAACGCTCACGCCGGCGCAACTCGACGATTTAGCCGGATACCTCATGAGCGTTGCCCAGCAAACAAAATCGCAGTCTCACGCCGATTCAGAACCCGTGGACGATTGAGGTGCAGGCTCACCGAAATTCTTCACTTCAAGACACTCCGATGAAAAGACTCTGCACCTATTTGGCGGCGCTGCTCCTGCAGGCCAGTGTTGTTTTTGGTCAGCAAACGGCTGTCCCGAAGCGCCAGTTCCAGCTAAAAGAGGAATCGCCGCAATTCTGGAAACTCATTTCGCATGATGCGAAACTCGAAGTTGTTGCCAGTGGATTTGGCTTTACCGAAGGGCCTGTTTGGGACCCTGGCGGATTTCTGTACGTGAGCGACGAGGAACTCAACAAGATTTTTCGCGTTTATATGGACGGCCGCAAAGAGGCTCTCATCTCACTTGGCGACCCGGATGGCAACACCCATGACCGGCAGCATCGTTTGATTGATTGCGCGAGCGTGCTGCGCGCGATTATCCGCATCACGCCCGATGGCAAATACATCGTCCTTGCCGACCGCTTCGAAGAGAAAAAGTTCAACAGTCCCAATGACGTCGTTCTCGGGCCCGATGGCGCACTCTACTTCACCGACCCGACACTGGACTTGCCGGAGGGAGAAAAGCAGGAACTCGCCTACCAGGGCGTCTTCCGGCTCGACGCCAGCGGCCAAGTCACCTTGCTCACCAAGGAACTGAGCCAGCCCAACGGCCTGGCCTTTTCTCCCGACGGCAAGAAGTTTTACGTTGACGACAGCAAGCAACGCAACATTCGCGTTTACGATTTTCGTCCCGATGGCACGATCGCCAACGGCCGCGTTTTTGGCGAAGAGCCCGGCGGCAAGGGCGACGGCGTTCCCGACGGAATCAAGGTTGATCGCGATGGCAATCTTTACGTCACGGGTCCCAAGGGAATCTGGATATGGGACGCCGAAGGACATCATCTGGGCACGATTGTTATGCCGGAACAAGCAGCGAATCTGGCCTGGGGTGATGCTGACCTCGGAACCTTGTACATTACCGCGACAACTTCGGTGTACAAACTTCGAACCACGGCACACGGGTTTGTGCCGTACTTGTCGGGCTGGCACTGAATTGACTCGGACCAAGAGACCAGTCTGGAGCTAGATCGCTGATTCGTGATAGAAAATTCGCTTGAGCCTCGCGGATGCCATCTTATTGTTTTCTGCCGGCGTGCTTGGCGGAGCCATGAACGCAGTTGCCGGCGGCGGAAGTTTTGTCTGCTTCCCGGCGCTGCTATTTACGGGAGTACCACCCATTCCCGCGAATGCCACGAACACACTGTCGCTCTGGGTTGGCACGGCCGTCAGCGGCGGCGCTTATCGCCGGCATTTAGATCTTCCGCGCCGCATTCTTGTTCCTCTTGTCAGCATGAGCCTTCTGGGAGGTCTGGCAGGAGCCTTGCTTCTGATCAAGACTCCGGCGCACACCTTTCTTCGCGTCATTCCGTGGCTGATGCTTGGGGCCACGTTGCTGTTCACGTTTGGCCGCCACCTTACCGGACGCATCTCCGCGGGCATTTCGCACCAGGCCAGTAACGCCGCTATCGCCGGCGCATCTTTTTTTGAGCTGCTGGTCGCGATTTACGGCGGTTATTTCGGCGGCGGAATCGGCATCATGAATCTGGCCTTGTTTGCCGCGTTGGGCATGACGGACATCCACGCCATGAACGCGCTGAAAGTTGTTCTGGTGGCAGTGATCAATGGTGTGGCGGCGGTCACCTTCATCACGACAGGCTCAATCGTGTGGCCGCAGGCCCTGGTGATGATCGTGGGAGCAGGCTTGGGTGGCTATTCCGCGGCTCATTACGCACAGAAGTTGCCTCAATGGCTGATCCGCGCGACAGTTATTGCCCTGGGATCAGGAATGACAGTTTATTTTTTCCTGAAGGCCTACCGCTAGTCGAGCGCGTCAAGCGGCAATCCACGGATCGACGCATCCAGCAATTGAACTGTGTGCACTACCGGGATTCTATGGCTGATTTTGCGCAAAGATGCTTGCAGCTGCAGAATGCAGCCCGGATTGCCGGTGGCCACTACCTGTGCCTGTAACGGGGCAATCAGCCGCGCCTTGCGATCGCCCAATTCCGTAGCGGCGTCCGGCTGCACCAGATTATAAATACCTGCGGACCCGCAGCAGATGGGCGACTCCGGAATGTCCACCAATTGCATGCCGGGAATTTGCCCAAGAAGAGCCCTCGGGTGGGCACGCACGCCCTGGGCATGCTGCAAATGGCAGGAATCGTGAAACGCCACGCGTAGGCGAAGCGCTTTCCGTTCTGCTCGGGGAGATTGTTCCGACAGAATCTCGCTGATGTCCTTGCATTTGGCGGCGAAGATCCTGGCCTTCTCCGCATAAACGGAGTCATCACGAAGCAGGTGGCCAAATTCTTTAACGTTGGAACCACAACCCGCGGCGTTGATCACAATGGTCTCAACGTTGGCCTGTTCGAAAACGTCAATCGTGTGCCGTGCCAGCTCCTGGGCTCGTTTTTCTTCTCCTGCATGCACGAACAGTGCTCCACAGCAAGGCTGTTCCTCAGGAGCCGCCACTTCATATCCTTCCGCGGCAAGAACACGCGCCGTTGCGGCGTTCACATGCGAGAAAAAGGTTCGCTGCACGCATCCCAGCAAAAGGCCAACGCGCTTACGTTTCTCGCCCTGCGCCGGCGTTATTGCCGCCACCCTCTCGGCCGGCGTCACTTTAGGAAGCAGGCCGTCCATGGCTTCGACGGATTTCGGCAGCAGCCGGAAGCAGCCGAGCGCCCGAAGCGCCGCTTGCAGGCCTGTCCTTTGGTAGGCCAGGAGCGGCCATCGCAGAAATTTCAAGCGCTGCGGTTTCGTGAAGGTCTCGAACAAGAATCGCCGATAAACTTTGTCCAACGCTGGCCGCTGGTAGTTGCGTTCAATCTGGGCGCGTGTTGCCTCGATCAACTTTCCGTAGTCTACGCCGCTTGGGCAGGCCGACATGCAAGCCACACAGCCAAGGCACGAATCGAAATGGCTCACCCATTTGTCGTTCATCTCTGCAGCGCCTCCGAGCGCCAGCTTCATCAAATAGATTCGCCCGCGAGGGGAATCCGTCTCTTGCCCCCACAACGCATATGTGGGGCACACCGGCAGGCAGAAACCGCAATGCACGCACTTCTCAATAATCTCCTGTGCGGGTGGATGATGCGTGTCAAACGCGGCAGGCAAATTCGTCGGTTTGTTCTCGCTGGCCATTCGATCAGATGCCCCCAATAAATCGCCCGGGATTCAGCGTGCCCTTCGGATCCAATTGCTGTTTCACGGCCCGCATAAGGGGAAGCGCGTCCCCAGGATTCCCCCACGCGTCGAGCGAGGCAAGCGTGTTTGGCCGATGCAAAATTACGAGTGATCCGCCCTGGGCTTCCAGCTTGGCGCGCAATTGCGCGACCGCTGCGGACAAGTGCTCGGGTTCGCCGTCCAGTCGCAGCGTGCCGATCCCGGTTGCCTGCACGACCATTTGCCACGGTAGTTTTTGTACGTTGGCGATTTGCTGCAAATCTCCAGCCATGTTTGCGACTTCCGCAGGCAGGATACTGATCTTTGCGATCACAGCGCGATCCGCGGAGCTCCAAAGTTGCTGCCTTGCATTCCAGACGGATTCCGCTGCTTGTTCGCCGCGCGTTGTTCCGAGCAGGGTGCGTAACTGGGATTCTTGTGCGCTGATGCCAGCCTCGGTGGCTTCAAACAGCATGTCAGCGTTCGGCTGACCGTCAGCGGCACAGCGAACCTGCAAGGCGGTGTGTGCCAATTGTGAATCCTGGATGCAAAGAACATGTTGTTGCATGATTTGCAAGCTCGCTGCCGAGAAAGAGATCGTTCTTGCACTGTGCGGCAGAGGATGCACGCGAAAGACCGCTCGCGTGATAACTCCGAGCGTCCCGAGCGCGCCGGTTGCCAGCTTGGGCAGATCGTAACCTGCAACGTTCTTCACCACTTTCCCGCCGCTACTGGCCAACGTGCCGTCAGGAAGCGCGAGAGTGACGCCGATAATGAGGTCGCGCAGAGCGCCGAAGCGCAGCCGCAACACGCCGCTATCATTCGTAGAAAGCAGGCCGCCAATGGTTGAGCGGTCGGGCCACAAGCAATCGCACGCCAGCCGCTGGCCATGCTGCGCCAGCGTGTTTTGGAGGGCTTGCACGGTCGAACCAGCCTGAACAGTCACCGTCAGATCAGCCCAGGCGTGCTCCAGAACTCTATCGAGTCGGGCCGTGGACAGAAGCACTTCTGCTTTCTTCGGAGGGTTGCCCCAGTCCAGTTTTGTTCCACCTCCTCGAGGGATAACGGCAACGCTCATTTCGTTCGCGCAGGAAAGCAGGGAAGCCAATTGCTGCTCGTCCTCGGGTTCGGCAACAAATTGTGGCCGCGCACCGCAGACGGAGTCGCCAAGGGCGGCGGCGCGCAGATTCTGCGAACCTACTGCTGTCTGAAGTTTTTCTTCGATAGAGCTAGTCTTTAGCATAGTCCTAGAAATAGTCCCGCCGGTCTCCCATCAGAAGCGTTCGGCAATCCCAGCGGATTCCAGCGGGTGGGGCACGTATTCACCGGCTTTCTCGCCGCACATGCGTGGGGTCGGGAAAATCTTTGTCGGATTGGAGAGCTGAAGCGGATCGAACGCACAACGAACTCGCTGCATGGTGGCAAGGTCGGGTTCACTGAACATTTTTGACATCATCCGCTTTTTGTCTTCCCCTACCCCATGCTCGCCGGTGATCGATCCACCGGCCGCAAGGCACAACTCCAGGATGCGGTAGGAGAGCGCTTCCGCAGCTTGTTCCTGTCCTGCGACATGGCGGTCGTAGAGAACCAAGGGATGCAAATTGCCGTCGCCCGCATGGAAAACGTTGGCGACGCGAAGTCCGGTCTCCTGGCTGAGCCGCGTGATTTCGCTCAGGACTTGCGGTAGAGCAGTTCTCGGAATGACGCCATCTTGCACGATGTAATGCGGTGAAATCCGCCCCATCGCCGCGAAGGCTGCCTTGCGACCCTTCCAGACCAGCGCACGCTCTGCGTCCGTCTGCGCGACACGAATTTCCCACGCGCCATTCTTCTTGCAAATTTCTGCGACGCTCTGCATCAGGGCCTCCACTTCCGCTGCCGGCCCGTCGAGCTCCACAAGCAAAAGTGCGCCGCAATTCGGATAGTTCGCATGTACGGCAGCTTCCGCGGCCTGAATTGCCAGGTTGTCCATCATTTCGATGGCCGCGGGAAGCATCCCCGCCGCGATGATATCGCTGACCGCCGCGCCCGCTTCGTTGCTACTTGGAAAGGCGGCGAGAAGCGTGCGAATGCATTCCGGCCGCTTTACAACTCGCAGAGTTACTTTCGTCGTGATTCCCAGCGTTCCTTCTGAGCCAACGAATACTCCGGCCAAATCGTATCCGGGACGGTCCAAAGTTTTTCCGCCCAAATGCACGAGCGATCCGTCGGGAAGAACTACCTCCAGCCCCAGCACATGGGTTGTTGTGAAACCGTACTTCAGGCAATGTGCCCCGCCGGAATTCTCCGCGACATTTCCACCGATGCTGCAAACCGATTGCGAGGAGGGGTCCGGCGCGTAGAAATACTGCTGCGGCTGTACCCGGCCGGTCACTTCCAGATTGATCACGCCCGGTTCGACAACCACCCGGGCATTCGCCAAGTCCACTTCCAGGATGCGATTCATCCGCGCCAGGCTGATAACAATTCCGTTTTGAACCGGCAGCGCGCCTCCACTCAAGCCTGTTCCCGACCCTCGGGCGACAAACGGAATGCGTTCGCGATGACAGATTCGCACGATCCCCTGAACCTGTTCGGTACTCGCAGGCAGCAAAACTGCCAGCGGCATTACGCGAAAGTTGGTCAGTCCATCGCATTCGTAGGTGTGCAACTCTTCCAGTGAAGAGAACAAGCCGCTCGCGCCTACGATGGCCCGAAATTGGTGGAGGAGATCGCGGTTCATTGCGCTGCTCACCAGAGGAATAGTATCGCGTTCGCTGAGAACAGCGAAAAGCGAACAACTCACGTTAACGCGCCGTCGATGTACACACAATAGGAATGCGTTCGAAGCAGCGTCAATGCACTACGAGTTCTGTAAATGGGAATACGTACGCCTGCAAGAACACCAGGACGCCCACCAGACAAGCCAAGGCAATGCTGTGAAAGAAGACATAGCGGAGAATGTCCCCTTCGTGACCATACCATTCCGTGGCGGTGCTGGCGACAACGATGCTTTGCGCGTCGATCATCTTGCCCATGACTCCGCCGCAGCTATTGGCGGCAGCCATTAAGGTTGGCGAGACGCCGACCTGCGCAGCAGAGATTTTCTGCAAGCTGCCAAACAGCACATTGGAAGAAGTGTCCGAGCCGGTCAGTGCGACGCCCAGCCAGCCCAGAAGCGTGCCAAAGAAAGGATAGAACATTCCGGTGCGTGCAAATGCCAGACCCATGGTCGCATCCAGTCCGGAGTAGCGGGTCATGAAGCCAATGGCCATCATCGCTGAGATTGTGAGCAGCGAGAATCGGACTTTGTATAAGGTCTTCACGTATTGCCGCAACATTTGCATCGGCCCAAAACCCATTACCAAGCCCGCGATGATGGACGCAAAGAAGATGCCGCTCCCGGAGGCAGACAACCAGTTGAAACTAAACACCGCGGGCTCGGCCGCGGGCTTCGCCACTACCGGAGGCACTCGGAGAATCAAGTTGTGCAGACCTGCAACCGGAATCTTGAAAATCGAGATTTTGTCCAGGAAAGCCTTGATGCTCGGCAGCCCCCACAAAAATACCGTCACGCTGAGGATCAGCCAGGGAACCCAAGCTCTGACCACCTCGCTTTTGCTGTAACCGTGCTGTCCGCGCGCCGCTCTTTCCGACTCGTGTCCTGTGAAGCCCCAAATCCGTTTGGGATGCCACAGGAAGAGCAAGACAATCACCGCCGCCATCGAACACACGGCGGCGACAACGTCCACGAGCCACGGCCCATGAAAATTCGACATCAAGTATTGTGGGATGGCGAAGAAGACACCCGCGACGAGAATCGCCGGCCAGATTTCCAGCATTCCGCCGTAGCCACAGAAAGTCCACAACAGCCAGAAGGGCACGAGTACCGAAAAGAACGGCAAGATTCGACCCGCCATGCCGCTGAGTTGCAGGAGGTCCAGGCCTGTCACTCCTTGCAGCGCAACCAGCGGTGTTCCTAATGCGCCATAGGCTACAGGCGCTGTGTTGGCGATCAGGGATAAGCCTGAGGCCTGCAGCGGTTTGAATCCCAGCCCAATCAAAATGGCGGCAGTGACCGCGACCGGCGTACCAAATCCCGCCGCGCCTTCAAAAAAAGCTCCGAAGGAAAAGGCGATTAGAAGTAGCTGTAACCGCCGATCCTGCGTGATACCCATCAGACTGTCTTGCAGGACCTTGAAGCGCCCAGACGCGCAATTCATGTCGTACATGAAAATGACATTGAGAATGATCCACCCGATGGGAAATGCACCGTAGGCCAAGCCAAACGCAGCGGCTCGCGCGCTCATCCCGACAGGCATGTGGAAGACACGGATAGCAATCAGCAGGGAGGTTGCCAGGCCGAGCACGGCCGCCCAATGAGCTTTCAAACGCAGCAACGCCAGAGCTCCCAGAAGGACGATCACGGGAAGCGCCGCAACAAGCGTCGAAAGCCACCAGTGGCCCAGGGGATCGTACACTTGCGTCCATGTCATGATCAGCCCTCCGAGGGGAATGATCGTGCAGCATTACTTGATCGATTCTTGCTATCCACTGAGGTCGAGAGGCCGCAGCATTGTGGCACATTTGGCGTCATGCACGCTCGCCGGACACGGGAAATCCATTTCCCATACCGATACACCCTGGGGCATTGTTCCAGCCGGTTTGTACGGTTGGCGTCGCTCTGCTTTGCGGCGCACTGGTCCTAAAGTAACGGTCGAATTGCCCGCACCCTGTTCAATCTCTGTATCTTGCAGAAATTGCAGTACCTTCGTACCAAACCTACTAGGATTGGCAGCCCCTTTGCACCAGTCAGGGCATGGCCCCGGACGACCAACTCTCTCAAGGAGATTTCATGAAGAAGCAAAAGGGTTTCTCGCTTATCGAACTCCTGATCGTCGTAGCGATTATCCTGATCATTGCGGCCATCGCCATTCCGAATCTACTGAAGGCTCGCATTTCGGCGAACGAGTCGTCTGCCGTCGGTTCGATACGCACCCTGACCACGGCGAGTATTCAGTATGCAGCGCAGTGTCCGACGAGCGGTTTCCCATTGGCTTTAACGAATCTGGGTCCTGGTGCAGGTGACTGCACGAACGCAGGAATCATTGATGACGTATTGACAACGGGAGTTAAGAGCGGGTACGGCTTCACGTATACCGCTGGCGCAGCCGACGGCGCCGGCGCCATCGATACCTACACCATTCTGGCGCTTCCGCTGAGCGTGTCAGTGACTGGTCAGCGTGCGTTCTGCTCAATACAGGACGGTGTTATTCACTACAATGAACAAGGCGCGGCCTGCGACCCGAGCATCGGTGGCGACCCAACTCTCGAGTAGACCAACGGTTGTTGACGTCCAGGGGGAAGGCTTCCAAGCTTTCCCCTTTTTTTCTTTGGTAGTAGAAGTTTCTTGCCGGGAATGCCGGTCGGGACCATCGTATTTGGGTTGGGGCTCCTGCGTCGGAATGCGGCAACCGCCAACGTGGGGCAGGAAGCTCAGTCCTGTTCAGCGACCAGAGGGATTTCCTGGGCGATCGCTTCGCCGACTTCACGGGTACTCGCGTTGCCACCTAGATCAGCAGTGAGGACAGCGGATCTCGCCAATACTGCTTCAAGAGCTTTCTCGACGGCTCGCGCTGCTTTCCATTCACCCAAGTGACGCAACATCATTGCGCCGGACCAGATTTGCGCGATGGGATTGGCGATTCCTTTTCCTGCAATGTCTGGCGCCGAACCGTGCACGGGTTCAAACATGGAAGGATATTCCCGCTCTGGGTTGAGGTTGGCCGAAGGCGCCAATCCAATGGAGCCGACGACTGCAGCACCCAGGTCCGACAAAATATCACCGAACAGATTTGACCCGACGACCACGTCGAACCAATCGGGATGGCGAACGAAGTGAGCGGTGAGAATATCAATGTGGTATTGATCGGCGTGGACATCGGGGAAATCTCGCGCCATCGCAGAAAAACGCTCATCCCAGAACGGCATGGTGTGAATAATTCCGTTTGATTTCGTGGCTGACGTGACGTGGTGTTTGCGGGTACGCGCCAGATCAAAAGCGTAGCGCATGATGCGGTCGCACCCGCGCCGCGTAAACACCGTTTCCTGCAGCGCCATCTCGGCATCCGTGTTGTGGTTGAGACGACCGCCTACTTCGGAGTACTCGCCTTCATTATTTTCACGGACGATGCAGAAATCGATGTTACCGGGTGGAAAGCCTTTGACTGGCGACGCGATGCCGTGCAGCAGGCGCACCGGACGCAGGTTGACATATTGCTGAAACTTCCGCCGGATGGGAATGAGCAGTCCCCACAGCGAAACATGATCGGGAACACCGGGATAGCCGACGGCACCAAGATAGATGGCGTCGAAACCGCGCAACTGGTCGAGCCCATCTTCGGGCATCATCCTGCCGGTCTTGAGATAAGTCTGACAGCTCCAGTCAAAATACTTCCAGGAAAAGGTCGTGTTGTAACAGCTCCCCGCGGCTTCCAGTGCCCGGAGGCCTTCGGGCACGACCTCGCGACCGATTCCATCGCCTTCGATGACCGCAATCTGGTAATGACTCACTCAACTCCTGCCGTATTCGTGTTCGCGAAATCATCTTCCGCGACAGCGCTTCTCGTCAAGCGGAAGCTGGGGGGATTGCGTTTGCTGACTGGATTCTGCGCTATTATCGGCGATGCAGGAGCGAATGCCGGCCAAGGATGTAAGCAACCTAAAGGACAGAATGATGAAGAAGCTGCGCAGCCAGGAATGGTACGGGCGAGAGGGTCGCGATGGGTTCGTCTACAGGAGTTGGATGAAAAACCAGGGCTGGCCGCCCGACCTGTTCGATGGCCGGCCGGTGATCGGTATCTGTAATACCTGGTCGGAACTCACTCCGTGCAACGCTCACTTTCGAGAGCTTGCGGAATTTGTGAAGCGCGGGGTGTGGGAAACGGGCGGGTTTCCTCTGGAATTTCCCGTCATGTCTCTAGGGGAGACGCAATTGCGTCCGACCGCCATGCTGTTCAGAAACCTCGCCAGCATGGACGTGGAGGAATCGATCCGTGGCAACCCCATCGATGGAGTCGTTCTACTGATGGGTTGCGACAAGACCACGCCATCGCTATTGATGGGGGCTGCTTCCTGCGATTTACCGACCATTGGCCTTTCCGGTGGGCCCATGCTTTCCGGAAAATTCCATGGGCACGATTTAGGTTCGGGAACCGGGTTGTGGCAAATGACCGACCAACTCCGCGCGGGCAAAATGAAGCTCGAGGAATATTTTGAGGCGGAAAGTTGCATGCACCGATCCAAGGGACACTGCATGACTATGGGTACGGCCTCAACCATGGCCAACATGGTCGAAGCGCTGGGCATGAGCTTGCCCGGCAATGCCGCTATCCCCGCGGTCGACGCACGCCGCAATACGCTCGCGCAGATGACGGGCCGGCGAATTGTGCACATGGTCGAAGAGGACCTCGGCATGTCGCGGATCCTCAAGCGCGAGGCCTTCGAGAACGCAATTCTAGCCAACGCCGCGATTGGTGGCTCGACGAATGCGGTGATCCACTTGATCGCCATTGCCGGGCGCATCGGCGTGCCATTGTGCCTCGACGATTTCGATCGCTTGGGGTCCCCCCTGCCGTGCCTCGTGGACATTCAGCCTTCAGGCAAATATCTCATGGAAGATTTCTTCTACGCGGGCGGATTGCCCGTGGTACTTCGTGAGCTGGGCGAGGCAGATGTCTTGCGTCGGGATGCGCTAACCGTGAACGGACAGCCGATGTGGAAGAACGTCGCGGACGCGCAATGTTGGAATCGCGACGTGATTCATGGCTTTGCAGAGCCCTTCAAGGCGAGCGCTGGAATCGCAGTCCTGCGCGGCAATTTGGCGCCGCATGGTGCTGTAATTAAGCCCTCGGCAGCGAGCCCGCAGCTCTTACAGCATCGTGGAAGGGCCGTGGTGTTTGAAACGATTGAACAATTTCACGAGCGGATCAATGACGAGGCCTTGGACATTGATGAGACCTGCGTGATGGTGCTCAAGAATTGTGGTCCCCGCGGTTATCCCGGCATGGCAGAGGTGGGCAACATGATGCTGCCGCCCAAGCTGTTGCGGAAGGGCGTAAGCGATATGGTCCGTATTTCCGACGCGCGAATGAGTGGCACTGCGTATGGGACGGTGGTTCTGCACATCTCGCCCGAAGCCGCGGCGGGTGGTCCACTGGCGCTCGTGCACTCGGGAGACATGATTACACTCGACGTTCCCAAACGGCTGCTGCGTTTGGAGGTGGGTGAGGAAACGCTCGCCGCGCGCCAGGCTAAGTGGGTACCTCCGGAGCTTCCGGAGCGCGGCTGGCTCAGGCTGTACGCCGAACACGTGTTACAAGCGGATCAGGGCGCGGATCTCGATTTTCTGGTAGGCGGCAGCGGTGCGCGCGTAGCACGCGATTCGCATTGATCGCCAGCGTCGGGGATCGCCGAACGACAATCGTCTGCGCTCCCGAGTATTCGGAGTGGTTCAGGCTTTGCTCCCGGCGCCACTGCGTGCTGCTCGCCTTGAGCTTGCTCGCGATTTCGTCGGCTTGTGGTTTGGGGGAAAAGTCGTCGAACTTCTGAGAACCAAGCGCGTTTTGAGAATGTACTCCGTACCTTCTGGCGCAGGCGTTTCCTTCTTCACTTCCTTGAGGAGCGCTTCAAAGGCAACTTTCGCCAATTCCGATTGAGACATTTGAACGGTGGTGAGCGGGGGAGTCAAAAACTCCGCCATGCGGATATCGTCAAATCCGATTACTGATAATTCCTGAGGCACTGTGATCCCAAGTTCGAACGCTTCCCTCATGACGCCAATCGCGGTCATATCATTGGAGCAGAGAAGAGCGGTGGGACGTTCGCGAAGCTCGGATATCTTTTGCAGGGCCTGTTTTCCTCCCTCCAACCTATGATCGCCCTCGACAATAAAGTCGGGTTTCACCGGCAAGCCGATCTCACGCATCGACGTTTCGAAGGCATCTTTGCGCGCGACCGCAGACCTAAGTTCCAGCGGCCCGCTTATGAAGCCGATGTGCTGGTGCCGCAGTGCTGCCAGATGTTGCACCGCTTGGCGAATGCCGTCGGCATAGTCGACACGAATGTTGCTGACGCGCGGCGCTTTCGGGCCGATGTCGACGAACACCAGGGGCAAGTTTCGGAAACGCAGGTGCTCCAACAAGTAGTCTTCCATTCCGAAGGTGAGAATGGCGACCCCGTCCACTCGGCTCTCAATCATCCTGCGGACGGCTAGTTCCATGCGTTTCGGGTCATGAATCGTAGAGGTCAACAGGATTTCATAATGCTGTTCTACGGCCAGGGTTTCAAACGTCTGCACGATTTCGGGGAAAAAGGGATTCGTGATTTCGGAAACGATCAATCCAAAAACATGGCTCCGGCCAGATACCAGCGCGCGCGCCTGCCGGTTGGGGTAGTATCCAAGCTCCTCGATTGCTTTCCAGACGCGTTTCGCCAATTGGGCGTCGACGCTGGCCACCTGGTTGACGGTGCGGGAAACCGTTGCCGTCGATACCTTGGCTCGTCTGGCGACGTCGCGGATGTCCACGTATCCTCGTTTGCAGCGGAGAAGATTCCCAGCGAAAGTATACGCTATCGGAAGTTTTCCCAAGTGAGAATTGGTCCAACAGGGCCTGCGGCAAAGCGCTGGCAATGGTGGGAATAGCTTGGTAAACGTTTACGTGTTTGGGAGATCATTGTGCCGCACGTTGCCGTGTCGCAGCGTCGTTCATGATTTGACGGTATGCCGATCTCTAACCTTCTTCCGGTTCCCGAATCTCTGGACCTGGTTCAATGCGAACTGCGGCGACCAATGCGCCGAATTCTTCAACCTATTCAATCGCAACCAATGGGCGCCTCCCAACACTGCAGTTGGCAGCTCAACGTTCGGCCAGGTATCCAGCATCTACCCCGGCACGAACCCGCGCCTCATCCAGTTCGGACTGAAATTCCTGTTCTAAGCTAGGAAACGCTCGGGATGGCTGTGGAAGACACATCCGTCCCGAGCGAATTTTCTTGGCAGTACCACCGAGATCGTCCACACGCACGTTTCGCCGCGAAAACCTCATGCTTCCTGCCTCGGGTTGGCGAATTCTCGCGCCTTAAAATACAATTTGCAGTGGCTTTCCGGGCCCAGGCAAGGAGACGCGTGCAGCTATGGCTCGCCGAGTTACCCGGCGTGATTTCTTGAATTTCGCGGCCATGGCTGCCGCCGCGCCGCTCTTTGCAATGAAGCCCCTGCGGGGGATTGATTTCATTCTCCACAATTCTCCTACTGCAAGGAAATTCCTGATCGAGACGATGCCGGGCGGCATTGCGTTATTCGACTACAACAATGATGGCCTGCTTGATATTTTCCTGGTCAACGGCGGCCGCATCACGGAATCTCTCCACGTTCCGGAAAATTTCGAGCGCAGCGATCCTCGCTACTGGAATCGCCTGTACCGCCAGAACCACGACGGAAGCTTTACTGACGTAACCCAAGCCGCCGGTTTGGCAAACGCGGGCAATGGCAACTACGGCATGGGCGTGGCCGTGGGCGATTACGATAATGATGGATTTCCGGATCTATACGTAAGCAACTATGGCAGAAATATCCTGTATCACAACAACGGTGACGGCACCTTCACCGATGTGACCTCCAGGGCTGGCGTCGCCGCGGGAGGCTGGTCGGTTTCGGCAGGCTTCTTCGACTACGACAACGATGGCCATCTTGACCTATTCGTTGCCCGCTACATGGACTGGGATGCCGATCACAATAAAATTTGCGGCGGCGATTGGCATACCTACTGCCCACCCGGTGTTTTTCCTGCCACTGCTTGCCAGCTCTTTCACAACCGTGGAGACGGCACATTCGAGGATGTCACGGAGAGGTCCGGCCTTACGGCCAAGAAGGGCAAAGCACTTGGTGTTGCCTTTGCGGACTACGATGGTGACGGCTTCACCGACATTTTTGTCTCCAACGATGGCATGCAGCAGTATCTCTTTCACAATAATGGCGATGGAACTTTTACCGAATGCGCGCTGGAATCCGGCGTGGCGCTCACCTCGGACGGCAAGGGTCTGTCGGGGATGGGCACAGTTTTTCAGGACTATGACAACGACGGCCGTCCCGACGTCCTCGTCACCGTGCTCCCTCGCGAGATCTACGGCCTCTATCACAACGAGGGTAGCGGCGCTTTCAACTATGATGGGTGGAAAGACCTCTTCGTTGCGCAGGGCCACGTGTTGGACAATGTCCGGCAGATTGACGCTTCGTTGCGCTACAAGGAACTGCCGCTGCTGGCGATGAATCACAACGGCCATTTCGAACGTGCCGATTCCGGCGTAACCACTCCGCTGGCTGCGCGTGGCGCTGCCTTTGGAGACATCAATAATGATGGCAAGATGGACGTCGTGCTCAGTATTCTTGGCGGACCTCCGGTCCTGCTTCTGAACTGCTACGACGGCGGCAATCATTGGCTCTCGATTTCACTTCGGGGAACACGCAGCAATCGCGATGGATACGGCGCACGGGTTTTGGTGAACGGCCAGACGCGCTTCGCGACCACCGCCGGCAGCTATGTGTGCGCCAACGACAAGCGTCTTCATTTCGGATTGGGTGCCGCCGAAAAGGCCACGGTAGAAATTCACTGGCCCTCCGGCGTGAAGCAAGTTCTTAATGACATTCGCTCCGACCAATTCCTGGAAGTTCGGGAACCGGAGCGCTGATGATCCGACTTTTCTTGTTTGCATGGCTGGCGGGGCAAGCGGCAACGTCTGATGCCCTGCGACACGTGCAGGCGGGCCTCGAGGCGCGCCAGCAGCACAACGTTGAAGAGGAAATTGCGGAGTTTCGCAAGGCCGCGGAGATCGACCCGAGTTTGGCCGAAGCATTCGTGAACCTTGGCGCTGCGTACATGGAGAAACACGATTACGGCGCGGCCATCGCGCCGCTGAAGCGCGCCCTGGAGCTTAGTCCGGACCTTGCGGTTGCTCACCAGTTTTTGGGCTATGCGCTTCTGGCACAAGGCTACGCTGCCGAAGCTATCCCCCATCTGGATCGCGTCGGCGCGCAGGAGGCGCTGGGAATCGCACAGATCGAAACCGGGCAACTGACCGAGGCGGTCGCCAACTTCACCGCTGCGCTTGCAAAACGTCCGGCGGACCCCGATTTGCTGTACTACCTGGGGCACGCCAGCGGATTGCTTTCCAAGACGGCCATCGACAATTTGCTTGCCAATTATCCGGATTCCGCGCGCGCAGAGGCCGAATTTCGCGCCGAGGCTAAGCTGCAGCCGGGTAAAGCCGAGGCCGCTTATCGCTTGGGGGCAGCCTTGCTTCAGCAAGGAAAAGCGAGCGAAGCCCTTCCCGAGCTGAAACGCGCGAATGAACTGAAGCCGGAAATGCCGGAGACGTTGTACTCGTTGGGCAAAGCCGCCTCGCTCGCGGGAGACAGCGCGACCGCCGAGAAGTCATGGTTGAAAGTAATCGAAATCGAAAAGAGCACATCGCTCGCGGCGCAGGCACATTTTGGGCTCGCCGGCTTGTATCGCAAACAAGGCAAGGCGGAGCAGGCGCGCCGCGAGATGCAAGAATTTCGGAAACTTCAGAACGCCATTGAACCGCCACGCTCTGAGTAGCCAGGCTGCGATGCGGCGGCAGGACTATTTGTGATCCATGGTGGTTGGCGCTTAAGCTTGGCAGAATTGTAGAGATGGCTTGCAACCGCAAACCGGGCGCTGTGATTGTCACCGGTGCCGATGGGCACATCGGACGTGAAGTCTGCCGTTTGCTGAAAGCTTCCAAGACCAAATTTCTAGCGGTGGATGTGGATCCCGGCAAGAAGCACGATTTTCTGGTTTGTGACTTGCGCAGGAAGGACGACGTAGCGCGGCTGTTCCAGTCTCAGCCGGTCCGTGCCGTGATACATCTCGCGGCCATTTTGCCAAGCGCGTTCCATTCCGACCCCTTGGCGGCGGTCGATCTCAATCTAACTGGTTGCTTCGAATTGCTGCGGCAGGCTGTGAGCGCGCACGTGGAACGCTTCGTCTTTGCAAGTTCAAGGAGCGTTTATGGATCAACTGTTACAGGTCGGCCATTGACGGAAGCGGACCCGGCCATCCCCGACGAGCCCTACGGAGCAGCGAAGCGAGTTGTCGAGCTGGTCGGGCAAACACTCGCAACCGCTCAAGCGATCGAGTTTATATCTCTGCGTATTGCCATCGTGATTGGATCGGGCATTAAGAAGACCTCCTCGCCTTGGCGCGCTGAGATATTTGAGGCCTGCGCAAAGCAACAGAGGATCAAGATTCCATTTGCGCAGGAGGCAGTGCTGCCGCTGGTGCATGTAGAGGACGTGGCGCGAATGCTTGTCACTCTAGTCGAGGCTTTCAAGCCGAACCGTGCGGCGTACAACACGCCAGTCGAGAATTGGGAAGCACGATCTTTGAAGCAGCTGATTGAGAAAAGCAGAGGGGTTCGCGTTGACCTCATTCCACACGGACCACAAGGCGGGCCACTCTGCGATGGCAGCCACTTCGCAGCAGAGTTCGGGTTTCAACTCCGAGGGCTTCGCGAGCGCCTTCTGAGTGGCTAAGACTTACAGATTTGGCATCGCCACTCGCAGTTGCTCGGACACTGTTCGTCGCGGGTTTGCTCGACGGCGCAGAATTCATTTTCGGCCGGTTCATGTCCGCCAAAATCTGTGAACTCAGTGGCTTGCGATAGCAAAGCGATAAAGCTACAATCACAAAAGTGCAGCAGTAAGACGCAGAGTGGCGCAAATTGTTTCCAGTTGCCTCTGGGTTTGCGGCGGAAGGACCGAGACTAGGTAAGTCTTTTATTATCAATCAGGGCCGAAGTAGCTCAGTGGTAGAGCAGTCGATTCGTAATCGACAGGTCGTGGGTTCAACTCCCACCTTCGGCTCCACTCCTTCCCGGTCCGGCCCGGACACATGGGTGACACCACGTAGCTAAGACATAGGTAACATTTTTCGGCCGAAGGGATTTTCCAGCGGTTCCAGAACACGCGTTTCCAGATCGCCGTATCCTAGATCGTAATCCATAAAACTCACAAGCCAGATATCGCAGTGAACTTTTTTGCTGCCGACCGCCGGCAAAGACGCTGCTGAAGTTTTTTGGCGAATGCGAATGCTTCTGACGCCGTCAGCGCAGCGGCATGAAGGCGATGCCACAGCGAGAGAGTTCCGAGTCCGGAATGGGATTGATATTGGCGATGCGAGCGGGAACAAAGATGGCGGGGGCTTGTGGAGTTTCGCGCGCGAAGGGCACGGCGATGTGGACGAGGGAGGAGAGCGGATAAGGGTGCTTGGTCTTGAAGCTGAGGCCGCCGCGGGACATATCGATGCAGGGGACGATTGGCGTCGGGCGGAGCGACGAAGTCGGCGAGTGTTTCAAAAGAGAGCGCCGCGGGCACTGGCGGAGACGCTTCTGGCTCTGCACTGGGCGGCGGTGGCGGGTCAAGCACAGCCACGGAAGTTGCGACGGGTTCTGTTTCTTGCGCGCTGGCTACCGGCTGTGGTTTCGGGCGGGACGTGGGAGCTTCTGAAGCAAATTTCCAGACGGTAGCGAAACCGCAGTGATCGCAATAACGGACCAGTCCGCCATGAATGACGCAGACATCGAATTCGAAATCTCCATGCTCCAAGGCGAGAGGTGCGGCGCAACTTGCGCACTCGAGGGAAAGGCTCGAGACGCTTTCTTGTGGAGCCTCTGGCGGAGGGAAGCTGGTTTTCCAGAAGTCGAGGGTCTCGTGAGCAAAAGCCACACCATAGGCGTGGACATCGCCTTGGGCGCCAATTTCACCGACGACGCGGATTTCGGCTTCGCGATTGGATTCGAGAGAGCGGAGAATCAGCTCCTGCTCGGAAACGAGTTTGTGACGAGACACTCTTGGCCCCTTCCCCAGGTTGCCAAGATGACGGACAATGTTAGCGAAAAAGAAGCTGACGGTAGGGGAAATGTGAACGCGAGTTGCCTGCGCGGAACGGGGCGGTGACCGCCCGGAGAGGAGAAAATTCCCTGGAAGCGGTCAGGGCTTTGCTGAGCCGGCAGCAGACTCGGAGACGACGAGATAATCGTAAGACTTGCCGTTGGCCTTGAATTTCATCTTGTCCTTGTCGAGGGTGAATTCGACGCTGGTGTTGACCGGAATCAGGGCCTGATTGGAAGGCTTCTGCTGGCGGACGTGGTAGTCAGTGGTGGCGGTGCGGACGACGTATTCCTGGCAGAGGATTTCCGTGCTCTTTTTGTGCTTATCGGTTTTGGAGCCACAGTCCACGGAAGATTCGGAAATAATCGTGCCGGTTTGCGGCTTTTGGCCGGCTTGGACAACGCTGGCGGCGATCAGCACCGCCGCGGACAATAACAGGGTTCTCTTCATGGGGACTCCTTAGAGGATTGGGCTGGTGCCGCGCCGGAACAAGTCTACAGCAATTCGCCGCGAGTCAGCTCCATGAGGAATGAGAGTTGTGGTATTCGAGATTGCCGGGGTCGAGGCAGGGGCTTACGATGGCGAAATGGGCAAGCAAAGGCTGGGCGTAAGCGGACCCGCACCTCTTCACCGCGACCGAGATTTTGAACCTTTCGAAAATACCTGGCGTTGCGCGTGGTTCATCCATGAACTAAGGTTGCGGAGTCGAAGTGGCGCTGGGCCCATGTGTTTGAATCACCCAGGAGGAGCGAAGTGGGATACGCGGATTTGCGGGAGTTTGTGCGCAGGCTCGAAAAAGAGGGCGAGCTGAGGCGCGTGAAGGCGGAAGTCGATCCGGTGCTGGAAATCGTGGAAGTGGTGCAGCGGGCGCAAGCACAGCCCGGACCGAAGGGAAATCCGGGAGGGCTGGCGCTACTGTTCGAGAAGCCGAAGGGTTCGCGGTATCCACTATTGATCAACGCGTTTGGAAGCAAGAGGCGAATGGAGTTGGCGTTCGAGGTGGATAAGCTGGATGACGTCGCGGCGCGCATTCGCGGGTTCATGGACATGCAAACGCCGCAGGGCTTGTTCGACAAGTTGAAGATGTTGCCAAAGCTGGCGGAACTGGGATCGTTTTTCCCAAAGAGCGTGAAGGATGGGCCGTGCAAGGAGATTGTGCGGAAGGGGAGCGACGTTAAGCTGTTGGATTTTCCGATATTGAAGTGTTGGCCGCAGGACGGCGGGCGATTCATCACGTTTCCCCTGGTGTTCACGAAGAATCCGGAGACTGGAAAGCGCAACGTGGGCATGTACCGAATGCAGATTTACGACGAACGAAGCACCGGAATGCACTGGCAGACGCAGAAGCACGGCGCCGAACATTTTCGGCGCGCGCGAGCGCAGAATCCCGAGGGGCGCATTCCGGTGAGCGTAGCAATCGGGTCGGACCCGGCAACGACGCTGGGAGGAATTCTGCCGATTCCGCCGGACCTGGACGAGATGATGTTCAGCGGCTTTCTGAAACGAGAGCCCGTGGAAATGGTGAAGTGCGAGACCAATGAACTTGAAGTGCCGGCGAACGCGGAGATAGTGTTGGAAGGACATGTGAACCTGAACGAGATGTGCACGGAAGGGCCGTTCGGGGATCACACGGGATATTACTCGCTCGAAGGGGAGTTTCCCGTTTTCCATGTGGAATGCGTGACGCAGCGGAGGGATGCGATTTATCTGACGACGGTGGTGGGACGGCCGCCGCAGGAAGATTTCTACATGGGATACGCGATCGAGCGGGTGTTCTTGCCGTTGATGAAGATGACGCATCCGGAAATTGTGGATGTGTCGATGCCGGCGGAAGGGATTGTCCACAATCTGATGATCGTGTCGATCCGGAAATCATTTCCGGGGCACGCGCGAAAGGTGATGAACGCGATCTGGTCGCTAGGGCAGGCGATGTTCACAAAGGTGTTAGTGGTGGTGGACCACGATGTGAACGTGCACGATTACCGCGAAGTGATGTGGAAGGCGCTGTGCGCCATCGATCCGGAACGGGATGTGCAGTTCATGTTTGGGCCGGTGGATACGCTGGATCACGCGGCCAGGATGCAGGATTTCGGGTCGAAGATGGGAGTGGACGCCACGCGAAAATGGGCGAGCGAGGGATTCGCGCGCCCGTGGCCCGACGAAATCTTGATGGATGAGAAAACGAAAGCGCGCGTGGACGGGTTGTGGAAGAGTTTGGGGATTTAGCGCGAATTGCGTGGGACGACGGAGACCTGCGCGTCGGCCGAGTTCGACACGGCATTGTAACTCCGTCGGTTGACATCCTTCGGGCGCACACTCGGCGCTCCTCAGGATGACCCGGCGATCGAAAAGCGTTCGGCAGAATTACTTTGCCACGGCGGGTAGCCAGGTAAGGCCGTCGACGCCTTTGGTCAGATGCAGCGGTTCCTCCAACTTTCCGTCGCGCAAATTCAAAACTTCAATCGTACCTCCCTGAGGGCAACTCACGTAGGCATGTGAGCCGTCGGGCACAAGAGTGACTTCGCCGGTGGCGGCAGGGATGTCGTAGGTTTTTTCCAGCGCGCCAGTGGACAGATTTACAACGAACAATTTTCCTTTCGGAGAATCTGCGACGAGGCTTTTTCCATCCCGTGTGGGTTGCGACGAGTAAACGGTGGAGGGAATGTCGATCCAGCGAGCGATGGTATTTGAGGAAGTGTCGATGACCGCGATGCGTGGCGCATCCTGGTCGTGAGTGAAGAGCCATTTGCCATCCGACGAGAGCGAAAGGCGCTGAACCATCTTCGCCACAGGAATAACCGTGACCAGGGCGTGCTTGCGAAGATCCAGAACGCTGATGGTGCCGGTCGAGACGTTTGCGGTGTAGGCGCGAGAGCCGTCGGGGGAGATGACGAGCATGTGGGACTCGGGACGGCCCGTGGGGATTTCGGCGACGACTTTGCGGGAATGGATGTCAATGGCGTAGACCGAGTTGGCCAATTCGGCGGTGACGTAGAGCAGGCCATCAGGGCCGAACTCGGCGCAGTGAGGGCGGACGGGCTTGGGGAGATTGAGGATGTCGATCGCGCGGCCGGTTTCTAGGTCCACGATTTGAATGGTGCCACCATCCGTGCCGGGTTTGCCCACGCCGGAATTGCCATAGATGGGAACGTAGCCAAAGCGGCCGTCGGAGGAGGCGGCAACTTCGTGGCCGTTGATGTCGACGCCGGTAGTCGAAATGGTTTTGCGGGAAGTGAGATCGATGAGCAGAGCGGTGTGTTCAAACTGATTGGCGACGAACAGATATCCCTGGGCGTGAATGCAAGGAGCGAGCAGTGTCAGGGAGAGAAAGAAGAGCGTTCCAATAGTCAGGCTAGTTAGGCGGGCATTATGGCGCATCGATAACCTCGCAGACGAGAGAATGGAGCCGCAAGTATAACGCGGACAGAATTGCCGAGGATGTGCAAATTCAGACCAGGAGTTGGCGTTTGCGGCCGAGTACCGCGGCTAGGGCGAAAGCCGCGGTGAGCGCGAGGTAGAGGAACGGATAGCGCGTTGAGGATGTGGCCGGGGCCGAGGCCGCGTAGTCGAGCGCCGGAAACGCGTGCATGGGGCCGAGATACCACAAAAGGGTGTAGAGGATTTCGAAGGGCTTGGCTGAGCCACTCCAAACGCCAAGTGCAAGTGCGAGGGTTGGAACGAACATTGCGCCGATCAGCCAAGCCAACAGACCGCGCCAATTGCCGCCGAGCAGCAGGCGCAGAGCGAATCCGCTGCCGGTAACAACCGCGACGAACACTCCTGCGAGCCAGACTGCGGGCAGTTGACGCGAGATGGGGTGAGGCGCGGAGAAAAGAAGTTGATGCGTTTGGTGCTGCACTTCGCGAATGCCCATGGAAGACCACAGCAGGATGGGCCAGATCCACGCGCAACCCAAAAGGATGCCGCGGGCGGAGGGATCAGGAACGGCGGCCGAGGCGATGATGAACCCTGCGACGACGAGATACCACCACCAGCGCTGTCCCTTCAACAACAAGCGAATTTCAGCGGAGAGAATTATCAGGAAACGGGCGTGGAATGCCAGGCCCGAGAGCGGCGTAAGCGCGCGAATTGGCAAAGCTGCGGATATGGAAGACGCGGAGATAGGTGTGGCCAGAGCGGGAAGAGGAGATGCCGGCGATGAACGATAGCCGCGGGCGGGATCAAAACGATCGAACAGAGTGGCCGCAAGCAGAGAAATGGCGAGGGCTATGCCAAGCCAGAAAATGCGAGCAAGAAGAATCTGCCAAGTCCAGGAGATGCCGTCCCAGCGGAACGTCGCCGCGGCGGTGCTGAACTGGCCGGCATCGAGAGAGAAGGTGAAGCCGGCGTTTTCACTGAGATGCGCCGCGGCCATGGTGCTTTCCTTCACGAGATCGATTCCGGCGAGATCGGAAGCAGGGAAGTGCGGGATGACGGACATACTGAGCGCAAAGGCCCACAAGAAGAAGTAAGCGACGTTACCCAGGCCGCCGCGAAGGAACGGGATGGTCTCGAAGAGCACAGCGACAGCAGCAACGACGGCCATGACGGGAATAGCGAGAAACAGAAAAGGAGCCAGCAGTTTCCAGAGCTGGATGTGCGGGTCTTCTCCGCGAACCAACTGCATGACGATCGCGGAAAGCGCAAGGATAACAATCATCAGCGAGAGAACAGCAAAGTTACTGAGAACCTTGCTGAGGATGTAGAGGAGTTTGGAGAGCGGAGCACTGGCGAGGATTTCGCCGACGCGAGTTTCACGGTCACGCTGGATGGTGTTTTTGACGAAGTAGAAGCCGGCCAGGGAAATGAAGGTGCTGCCAACGATGGTGAGCAGCGCGCCGACCCAGGCAGAATCATAAACCCCGCGCGTATCGTTCAATCGCAGCATGATGCGGCCTATTGCGGCGAGATAGCCGAAATAGAGCGCCAATCCCAGGGTGAAAAGAAAGCTGTAACGGCGTATGCGCTCGAGGAAATCCGCGCGAGCGGAAGCAAACACGACGCGCGGAATGTTCACGAAGCCCCTCCCGCGGCAGCGGTGCGACAGCTGGCGATGGAAGCGAGATAGGCGTCCTCCAGGGTGGGCTCGAGCGGTTGAGCTTGCGGCGTGGGCGGAGAGGGGGACACAACGCGAACGTGGACGCCGTCGCTGCGATGAGCGGTGCTGCTGATGAGATGCTGCTGCTGGATCACGGACAAGGCGGCACTCGGGACAACAATCTCCCAGACCCTTCCGGAGATCGCGGCGAGCAGTGATTCCGGCGAATCGTGAGCAAGGAGCAGGCCGTGATTCAAGATGGCGATGTCGGTCGCCACGGCTTCGACGTCAGAAACAATGTGCGTGGAGAGAATGACGATGCGTTCACCGGAAAGCTCCGAGAGCAGATTGCGGAAGCGCACGCGCTCCTCGGGATCGAGCCCAGCGGTGGGTTCATCCACGATCAAAAGTTGCGGGTCGTTAAGCAGGGCCTGCGCAATGCCGACGCGCTGGCGCATGCCGCCGGAAAATCCACCCAAGGGGCGATCGCGAACGTCAGTCAAATTGACCACGGAAAGAAGTTCGTCGATGCGGCGACGCGCGGAGGAAGGTTCAAGGCCTTTTACGGCGGCGAGGTATTCCAAAAATTCGAAAGCGGTGAGATGCGGATAAATGCCAAAGTCCTGCGGCAAGTAACCCAGAACCATGCGAAGCGGATGTGGTGAAGATAAGACCTCCGCGTCATTCCAGAGCACACGCCCGCGTGTCGGACGAGTGACGGTGGCGAGGATCCGCATCAGCGTGGACTTTCCAGCGCCATTGGGACCGAGCAGTCCCAGAACACCGGGACGCAATTGCAGGCTGATGTTTTGCAGCCCCCAAACATTTCCACGGTATTGTTTTCCAACCGAATCAATCAGGAGATTCATTGGTGCTGAGCCTCCGCGCGAAAGAACCCCGGACCTGTCTAAGCAACAGTACGAGCCCGTGGGAGAAAAGGTTTCAACAGAGCGAGTTAGCCGAGGGCGAGAGTGTGCGCTGCGAGCGGGAAAAAATCCAGAGAATGCGAGCGATGAAAAATTGTTGGTGCCGAACGGTGCAGAAGGGAAAAGAGCGAGGAGGGTGGAGACAAACGATAACCGTACTGTGGGACAGGGAGCGGATTTCGGAAAAAGCGCAAGTAATAGTGGTTCCATCGTTAGCAGGCCGCAATATATAGGGAGAGCTGCCTACAATACCGGGTGAATTGCCTAGGATTCCCGGCATTCTTAGGACAACTGCGGGAGAGAAAGGCTTGACGGTCAGGTGAGCCGGGTGACATAACGGGACCACAGGCTGCACCTGTGGAGAATTCCGATTCGGAGTGAAGGGTGCGGCGACGCTCAGCAAGAAGGGCGTTTTGCAGACAGGGTGGCGTTCCTCGTGAGCGAATCTCGTGAAGTGATGAACGTGCGGCAGGCTTCCCAGTATCTGGGAATCAGCCCAGACACGCTGTACCGGTACATCACCGAGGGCGAAATACCCGCATTTAAGCTGGGAAATCGTTGGAAACTAAGGAAGACGATCTTGGACCGGTGGATGGAACGGAAGATGAGTCAAGTGGTAACCAAACGCCGATAGGGAATAGCTCTGGCTCATAGGTTAGGGAAAGAGGGCGCGCTATGTGGTTACTCGGGGGCAAGAAAAACAAGCAATTGGTGGGGCTGGATATCGGGTCCAGTTCGATCAAGGCCGTGGAACTGAAGTTGACCAAGGCGGGATATGAGCTGGTCAGCTTCGGCATGGAGCCGCTTGCGCAGGACACCGTAGTCGACGGCGCCATCATGGACGCACCGCAGGTGGCCAATGCCATCACCAAGATCTTCGACGCAGAAAAAGTGAAGACGAAGAATGTGGCAACATCGGTTTCGGGACATTCCGTGATCGTGAAGCGGGTGCCGCTGCCGCTGATGACCGAAGAAGAGCTGTACGACCGGATTCCTTCGGAAGCCAGCCAGCACATACCGTTCGACATTGCGGACGTCAACCTGAGCTACCAACTGCTGGAAGCGATGGATGCGCAGATGGACGTGTTGCTGGTGGCGGTAAAAAAAGACAAGATTCTGAATCATACAAACGTGCTGGCGCAAGCGGGAAAGACGCCGGTGGTGGTGGACATCGACGCGTTCGGCTTGCAGAACTGCTTTGAAATTAATTACGAGCCGGATGCCGGACAGACGGTGGCGTTGCTAAACATCGGGGCAAGCGTCATGAATATCAACATCGTGCGCGGCGGGATCCCGCTGTTCACGCGCGACGTCAGCGTGGGAGGCAACCAGTACACGGACGCGCTGCAGAAGGAACTGGACTTGAGCTTTGACGACGCGGAGCGGCTGAAGAAGGGCGATACGCTGCCGAGCGTCACCGACGAACAGAAATCACAGATTCTGCGAAGCGTGTCGGATATCCTCACGCTGGAAATTCAAAAGACGTTTGATTTTTTCCGTGCGACGGCCAGCGGCGAAAATATTCAGCGCATCATGGTAGCGGGCGGAACGGCGCGGGTGCCGGGCCTGGTGGATCTGTTGCGCGAAGAATTTGCAATGCCGGTGGAAGAATTGAATCCCTTCCGGAAAGTTCTGATCAACCCGGCAAAGCATAGTGAAGATCAGATTCGGGATTTGGCACCGAAATTGGTAGTTGCCGTGGGACTGGCCCTGAGGAGCTTCGACTAGCCATGATCCGCATAAACCTGTTAGGACAAACGCGGCCAAAAGCCGCCCGACGCCCGGCGGACACCGGTGCGGCGCTGCCGGTGGTGTTCATCGGAGCGGGCGTGCTGCTTGGCGGATTGTTTCTTTTCTACTTCTACCATTCGTGGCAGGCGCAGTTGAATGACGAGACCAAGCGCATCCAGACGTTGCAGTCGCAAAAGACCGAACTGGAGCAGGTGAAACAGCAGGTGGAATTGTTCGAGAAGCAGAAGCAGGTGCTGCAGCAGCGCGTGACCACCATCGAGCAACTGCAACATGACCGAACCGGTGGGCAGGAACTGCTGGACCAGGTGGCCAACACCGTTTCCCGGGCAGAGAATCTCTGGCTGACGTCGATGACCAAGAAGGGATCAACGCTGACTGTCGAGGGCGCCTCGGCTTCGATCAATTCGGTTGCGAATTTCATAACCGCTCTGAAGCGCTCGGGATATTTCCAGAAGATCGAAATCAAGGAAGCCAAGCAGGACGATAGGAACGCCGCGGTTCAGACATTCCTTTTCACGATCAATGCGGAGATTACGCCATCGGGACCAGCGGCGGGAACTCCTCAGACGAAGCCGGCGAACGCGCCATCGCCAGCAACACCAAATCCAGCAGCACCGGCGAAGAAAGGATAAGGGGGAACCATGGCAAATCCTTTCCGAGACATGTCGGTGGTGATGCAAGCGCTGGTGGCGCTGGCAATCGCGGTGATCCTGGTGCTGGTGGGCTTGTACCTGCCGTTTTCGCCAGTCGCACAGAAACGCGCGGAGTACGACCAGGCAGTGCAAATGCGCACGAAACTGAACCAGGAAGTCACGCAATTGCAGGTGTACAAGCAGCGTTATGGGGAACTGAAGCAGCAGATGGATTCGCTGAACAAGCAACTCGACACGCTGAAGACGATCGTGCCGGAGGAAAAGGAAGTGGATGAATTCATCCGGCAGGTCCAGGGAGCGGCAAGCGCGGCAAACGTGCAACTGCGCAAACTGACGGCGGGGAAAATCGACAGCAAGGAATATCACTACGAGATGCCGTTTGAAGCGCAAGCCGACGGGCCATACTTCAACGTGCTGGATTTCTTCCAACGGTTGAGCCGGCTATCGCGCATCATCAATGTAGGAGACCTGCAGTTGGATGATCCCGCAACGGCCAGTTCCAAGGAAACGAAATATCCGGTTCGTCCGGGAACGACGGTTACCGGGATTTTCACGATCACAACCTACTTTACGAAACAGGCGGATACAACCCCAGCAGCCGCAGGTGCGACGAAGGCGGCTCCCGGGATGAATCAGCCGGCGGTGAAAAGACCGTGAGCAGGAATGAGCGAGCCATGCGCCTAGGCAAAACACTGGTAGTTGCGAGTCTGCTGGCAGCCGCCGGAAGCGGTTTGTACGCGCAGACAAAAACAACGCCGACACCACCACCGACAAAAACGGGAGCGGCAAAAGCACCGGCGAAGACGGGCACCAAGAAAGCCGGGGCGACCGCCACTTCCGGAACACCCGCTGAGGGACCTGCCGAGAGTGAGCAAAAGGTGGCGAGGCGGGATCCGTTCGAGTCCTTGACGACTCGGCAGGATGCGGCGGCAAAAAATGCGGCGAATTTGCCTCCGGGCAAGCCCGGGTTGCAGATCGGGACGCTGCGGTTGGATGGCATCGTCAAAGCCCCCAACGGCATGATTGCGGTGGTTACCAATCCACAGTCTCGTACTTACTTTTTGCGAGATGGGGATCAGCTGTATGACGGACGCGTAGAAAAGATTGGGATGGACAGCGTGTCGTTCCACGAAATTGGCAAGGACGCATTCGGAAAGCCAGTGGAACGCCAGGTCAATAAGAGACTTTACTCCAGTGCAGGAGAACAGCAATGAAGACGAACCGGCCGGCCTTTCAAATTGGCTGCCTGATAGTTGCGAGCATGATGCTGGGGGGGATCCCGGCGACAGTTCGCGCCCAGGCGCCCGCTGGAGCCAGCACGAACGCAGCGGTGATCTCAAGCGTGGCGATTACGCAAGCGCCACAGCGAGCCGCAATCCGCGTGGAAGGAGAGGGGAAGCTAGATGTGCACACCGCACGCATGCAGGACCCGGAGCGACTGGTTCTGGATTTCGCCAGCGCGACGATGAGCGTGCAGAAAACGTCGATTCCCGGCGTGTCGGCACCGGTGCGCAGCGTACGGATGGGGCAGTTCCGTCCAGACGTAGCGCGAGTGGTGATCGACTTGACGACAGCGGCTCCGTATCAAATCGCGCATGAAGGCGAGGCCGTGGTGATTTATTTCACGACCGAAGAGCAGCCGGCGGAGGCATCGCCGGTGAACTCGGCCGCGACGCCGAAGACGCGTCGAGACATTTCTTACGCCGCAAGCACGCCACGCCGCAAGGCGAGCAAGCCGGCTACCGTGGTAGCGCCACGGTTCCCATTGCCCAGCGACTTGACGCAGCCGACGATGGTGTTGGCCTCGCTGAAGGAGAAAGCGGAGCCAGCGCGCCCGGAAAGTGCGCAGCAGGCGGCCCAACAGGCGGCGCAACAGGCGAGTAATGCGGCCAGCACACTAGCGGCTTCGCAGCAGAACGGTGCACAGATGAGCGCGCCGGCGGCGCCCGCGGGCCGTTATACAGGTGAGCCGATCTCGGTGAACCTGAAGGACGTGGACCTGAAGGACTTTTTCCGTTTGATTCACGAAATCAGCGGGTTGAACGTAGTGCTTGATCCGAACGTAAAGGGAACGCTGACAATCGTTCTGGATGAAGTACCCTGGGACCAGGCTCTGGATATCGTGTTGCAGAACAACGGCCTGGACAAACAGTTGTCCGGCAATGTGCTTCGCGTCGCCACCCGCGACACGCTAAAGAAAGAAGCAGAAACAGAGCGTGACCTGGAAAAAGCACAAGCCGAAGCGGTCGCTCCCGTGACAGTAACGCGTGTGTTGAGCTACGCAAAGGCCGCAACCATGAAGGACACGTTGAAGAAGTTCCTCTCTGCGCGCGGCGACATTCTATCGGATGACCGTTCGAACCAAGTCATCATTCGCGACATTCCGTCGGTGATTCCGACGATCGATAACCTGATCCGCCAGTTGGACCGCAAGTCTCAGCAGGTGGAAATCGAGGCACGCGTAATCTCGGCGTCCCGTTCCTTTGCGCAGGACATCGGCGTGCAGTGGGGCTTCGCGGGGACCACGACCAGTGGGCGGTCGATTTATGGCGGCAACCCGAACGTGGGAGTGAGCCCAATTACGACGGGCTCGGGACTGCCGCAGCCACCGTTGGTGGCTACGCCGACAAGCAACTCGGGCGGATCAAGCACCCCCGGCATTCCGTATAACGTGAACCTGGGCGCGGGCGCGCCGACGAGCGGTTTTGGGTTCTTCCAGCGTTCACCGAACTTCGCAATCGACCTGTTCATTTCCGCGGCCGAGGCAAAGGGCGTAGGCAAATTGCTGTCCAAGCCCAAGGTCATCACGCAGAACAACGAAAAAGCCGTCGTCAAACAAGGTCAGAAGATTCCGATTCAGACGACGATCAACAACACCATTTCCGTGCAGTACATCGACGCGGTGCTGCAGCTGGAAGTGACGCCGCAGATTACGGCGGAAGGCACGGTGTTCATGGACGTGCTGGTGGAAAACACGCAGATCGATAACGGTATTCCCCGCGTACAGGGCATTCCGGCATTGGACACGCAGTCAGCACAAACCAAGGTGCTGGTGGCCGACGGCGGAACCGTGGTGATCGGCGGGATCATCATTACCCAGCAGCAGACGCAGATTACCGAGGTGCCAGTGGTGGGAAGCTTGCCGCTCATCGGGCACCTGTTCAAGCGCACAAACATCAACATCAGTTCATCGGAACTTCTGTTCTTCCTGACGCCGCGAATCATTCCTGGCTGATAGTCCGGGGGCCGAGCGGCTCAGAAAACGGAAATCGGGTACACTGGAATCGGGGAGACACGGGTCTCCTCGATTTTTTTATGACCGTAGACTTCGCAAAGAGACGCAGAGCAGCGCTAAGGGAACTCCGGCGGCGAAAGCTGGACTGTCTAGTGGTGACTCGCGCCATGAATTGGTATTACCTGACAGGGTTCACGGGCGAATCCGGAGCGTTGGTGATTGGCGACGGCGGCACGACCCTGCTGACGGACGGGCGGTTTACGGTCCAGGCACGGGAAGAGACCCACGGAGTAAGAATCGAGAAGCAACAAGGGCCGCTCTGCAAGGCCCTGGGAGAGTATCTTAAGCACACGAAGGCAGGAGCGACGGGCTACGACCCCGCAGCGCTGACCCTTGCCGACTGGAAAGTACTGCGCAGGGCCGCAGGAGCGAAATGGCGGGGAGTTGCGGCTGGCGGCATCGTGGAATGCCTGCGGATGAGGAAAGACGCGACAGAACTGGCGGTAATGCGAAAGGCGGCGGTTCTGGCGGGGCGAGTATTCGAAAGTGTTCTGAAACTGATCAAGCCCGGAGTGAGAGAAAATGAAATCAGCGCCGAGATTGAGTACCAGATGAGGAAGCGGGGAGCAAGCGGGCCCGCGTTTGAGACGATTGTGGCGTCCGGGCCACGCTCCGCGCTACCCCACGCCAGACCCACGGGTAAGAGGCTGAGGAAAAATGAGTTGGTGGTGCTAGACCTGGGTGCTATACTCGGCCACTATTGCAGCGACATGACGCGAACGGTCTGCGTGGGACGGGCGTCGCAACGAGTTCAGGGCTGGTACCGGGCAGTTCAAGAAGCACAAGCAGCCGGGGTAGCGGCGGTGAAAGCCGGCGTTACCTGCGGGGATGTGGATGCCGCCGCGCGGGATGTCCTGAAGAAGCACGGACTGGAAACGTGGTTCGTACACAGTACGGGTCATGGTCTGGGCCTGGAAGTACACGAAGAACCCAGAGTAGCGCGAGAGCAGGCAACTCGACTCGAACCAGGAAATGTGATTACGATAGAACCGGGCGTGTACGTCGAAGGTGTTGGGGGCATCCGGATCGAAGATGACGTGGCAGTACGCGCCGCTGGAAGTGAAGTCTTGACCCGCGTCAAGCGGGACCTCATTGAGATTTGAGAAGGCATGAAACGGAAAAAGCCGAATAAGGCGAGTGGAAGTCCGTCGTTCGCGAACCCTGAACTGGCTCAGATAGAAGAATTGCTGCGCTTCATGAGCGAGCACAACCTTGAGGAATTCGAATATTCGCGCGGTGATCTGCGCATCCGGTTGAGGAAACCGGCCAGCAACGTGGGATCGTCCGCCCAGCTGAGGCCGCCAGCGGAAATCATCGTGCCCAGCGCTATGCAGGCGTCCAAAACGCAGGCTGCCGCAGCCGCCTCTGAGGCGGAAGCGGAGTTGCGCAGTGGCGAGGACCTGTACCTGGTGAAATCGCCGATCGTGGGGACGTTCTACGCGTCACCAAGCCCGGGAGCGGAGGAATTTGTGAACGTGGGTCTGCATGTGGATGTAGGGCAGACGCTGTGTATCGTGGAAGCAATGAAGCTGATGAATGAAATCGAGTCGGAAGTGAGCGGCGAAGTGCTGCGAATTTTCGCGGAAAACGGACAGCCCGTCGAGTACGGGCAGCCGCTGTTTGGAATTCGCCCAAGCCGGAAAAGATAGCCGGCGCCTCTAACTATGTTCCAGAAGATTCTCGTAGCCAATCGTGGGGAAATCGCCCTGCGAATCATCTGCGCGTGCAAAGAATTGGGAATTGCGACCGTAGCGGTGTATTCGGAGGCGGATCGCAATTCCTTGCACGTGCGTTTTGCCGACGAGGCGGTATGCATCGGGCCGCCACGAAGCAGTGAGAGTTACCTGAACATTCCACACGTGATCAGCGCGGCGGAAATCACGAACGTCGACGCCATTCACCCGGGATACGGGTTCCTGTCGGAAAACGCAAACTTTGCGAAGGTGTGCGAGGCCTCGGAAATAACTTTCATCGGTCCGAAGCCCGAAGTGATCGAAATGATGGGGGAAAAGGACCGCGCGCGGCGCGAGATGAAAACGGCCGGGCTTCCGACGATTCCCGGAAGTGACGGGGTGGTGGAAGGGGAAGAGCAGCTCGCCAAGGAAGCGCGTCGGATTGGCTACCCGTTAATACTGAAGGCGGCGGCGGGCGGTGGCGGACGCGGCATGCGGGTGGTGAAGAACGAGCAGGACCTGCTGGCGGCTTACCAGACGGCGCGGAGCGAGGCGCAGCAGGCCTTTGGCACTCCCGACGTGTACATGGAGAAGTTTCTGGAGCACCCTCGACACATTGAAATCCAGGTGCTGGGTGATCAACACGGGAAAGTGATTCATCTGGGCGAGCGCGAGTGCACGATTCAGCGGCGTCATCAAAAGTTGGTGGAAGAGTCGCCCTCGCCGGCGCTGGACGCCAAGCGGAGGAAAGAGCTCGGGGGGAAAGTGACCCGGGCGCTGGAAAAGATTGGTTACACGAATGCCGGGACGGTTGAGTTCCTGATGGATACTGATGGCGCGATTTACTTCATCGAGATGAACACGCGCATCCAGGTGGAACATCCGGTGACCGAGTTCGTGACCGGAGTGGACCTGGTGAAAGCGCAAATCCGGGTGGCGGCTGGAGAGAAAATCGAGCAAGCCGCGGGTGAGATCAGCTTCACCGGGCATTCGATTGAGTGCCGGATCAACGCCGAAGATCCGGAGACGTTTGTGCCCTCGGCGGGACGCATCACGACTTTTCAAGCGCCGGGCGGAACAGGCGTGCGGGTGGATTCGGCGGCGTACACTGGGGCGCTGATTCCGCCGTACTACGATTCGCTGGTGGCGAAGCTGATCGTAAAGGGCCGGGACCGCGGGGAAGCCATAGGAAGAATGAAGCGGGCGCTGGAAATGTTCGTGATCGAAGGGATCAAAACTTCGATTCCATTGCAGCGACGAATCATGGCGGATCCGGATTTTGCGAGTGGCAAGTTTGACACGCAGTTCATCGAAAAATTAGTGAATACCAACGGCAAATAAATCCTGATGCGCCTTGTGATGCCCAGGCTCTATGTGATATTAGACGCGGGACTCATGACGGGTTCCATCGAAGACACCGCCGAAAAACTGGTCGAAGCAGGGGTGCTTGCGCTGCAGTATCGTGACAAGAAAGGGAGCGCTCGCGAGGTTCTGACAACCGCAAGCAGGCTGGCGGGAGTCGTGCGTCCTCGCGGTGTGGGTTTCTTCGTAAACGACCGGGCGGACATCGCGCAGCTATCCGGGGCCGGCGGCGTACATGTGGGACAAGAAGATTTGGGAGTCGAGCAGGCGCGGGCGGTGATGGCAGCGGAGGGCTGGATCGGCGTCTCGACGCACAACGAGGGGCAATTCCGGGCGGCGGCCGAGACCTCGGCGGACTACATTGCGGTCGGGCCGATATTTGGGACCACAACAAAAGAGAATCCTGGTCCGGCAGTGGGGACGGAACTAATCCGGAGCGTGCGCTCCCTGACGAAGAAGCCGATCGTGGCCATCGGCGGAATCACGCTGGAGCGTGCCGCGGAAGTGATCGAAGCCGGGGCGGATTCGGTTGCGGTGATCAGCGACATTTTGCGCGCGGAAGATCCCGCGCAGCGAGCCCGGCAGTTCATTCGACGACTGGAAGCCGTGAAATCAACGGTGAGCCACTGAGGTGCGCGACGAATGGCAGAAGCGATAAACAAGGTCCACCGCGAGCCGGTCAAGGCAGAGCACGGATTCGTAAAGGCCATCGGTTTGTTCGACGGAACGATGATCGTTGTGGGCTCGATGATCGGGTCGGGCATTTTCATCGTAGCGGCCGACATCTCGCGCCAGACAGGCTCCTCCGGCGGATTACTGCTCACCTGGATTCTGACGGGCTTCCTCACCATAGCCGCAGCGTTGTCGTACGGCGAACTGGCGGCGTTGTTCCCTCATGCCGGGGGCCAGTATGTGTATCTGAGGGAGGCGTATTCACCGTTGTGGGGATTTTTGTACGGCTGGACGCTGTTCTTGGTGATTCAGACGGGCACAATTGCGGCGGTAGCAGTGGGATTTGCTCGCTACCTAGGCGTGATCTTCCCGGCGATTTCTCCCAACACCTGGATTATTCCGCCGCTGAATTTTTCCTCGGGTTACGCCGTCAGCCTTTCGGTGCAGCAACTGGTGGCCGTGCTGATGATCATTTTCCTGACGTTTCTGAACACCCGCGGAGTAAAGCTCGGCAAGTGGATTCAAAACGTGTTCACTTCGGCGAAGATGCTTTCGCTGTTAGGGCTGATTTTCCTGTGCGTGTTCGTGGCGCGCAATTCGGCCGCGATTGCCGACAATTTTTCCCATTTGTGGGCCATTCGAGGGGCGCAGCTGATTGAACCCGGCGCGAGCTTTCTGAAGAATTTCCTGTCCACGGTGACGGCCGCAAATGGGTGGTTTGGGTTGCTGGTGGCCTTCGGAGTGGCGCAAGTTGGGTCGCTATTTTCGGCCGATGCCTGGAATAACATCGGGTTCACGGCGGCGGAGGTGAAAAATCCCAAGCGCGACGTGGCGCTGTCGATGGCGTTCGGGACAATCATCGTGATTACGCTGTACTGCCTGGCGAACCTGGCTTATCTCTGCGCGCTGCCGCTGGCGCAGATCCAGAATGCCCCCGACGACCGAGTGGCCACAGCCGCGCTGTCTGCGATCTTCGGAGCGAAGGGTGCGTGGATGATGGCCATCGCCATCATCATTTCCACGTTCGGGTGCGACAATGGGCTGATTTTGGCGGGGTCGCGTGTCGCCTACGCAATGGCAAAGGACGGGTTGTTTTTCCGGGCCACGGGCAAGCTGAACGACAAAGGCGTGCCTGGTACGGCGCTGGTGTACCAGGGAATCTGGATCATCATCCTGATCATGCTGCGCACGCGCAAGCCCGATGGCACGTACGGAAATCTGTACAACGATTTGCTGGATTACGTGGTGTTTGCGGCGCTGCTGTTTTATGCGCTGACAATTCTCGGTGTGTTTGTGCTGAGGAAAACGAGGCCAAACGCGGAGCGGCCGTACCGAGCATTTGGGTATCCGTGGTTGCCACTCTTGTATATAGTGGCCGCAGTCGGAATCATGGTGGTGCTGCTGCTATACAAGACGCAGACAGCCGGGCGTGGGATGGTGATCGTGCTATTGGGGCTTCCGGTGTACTGGTTGTGGAACCGGGAGAAGAGCGCGGCCAGCAAAGTAAAGTAGTTCTAGCAAACCAGAAAAGAAAAAGGAGGAGTTGCATGGGCAACCCCTTGTTCGCGAAGAAAACGCTGGACCAGTTGATCGCCGAGGCGAAAGAGAGCGGCGAGCACAGCTTGAAGAAAACACTGGGTCCGTTTCAATTGACGGCGCTGGGGGTTGGGGCGGTCATTGGCGCGGGCATTTTCGTGTTTTCTGGTTTGGGCGCGCACTACGCCGGGCCTGGTTTGATGCTTTCCTTCGTTCTCTCTGGTTTGGGTTGTGCGTTCGCTGCGCTCTGCTACGCGGAATTCGCAGCGATGATTCCCCTTGCGGGAAGCGCTTATACCTACGCGTATGCGACGCTGGGAGAATTGTTTGCCTGGATAATCGGTTGGGACCTGACGCTGGAGTACGCGATGGGCGCGAGCACGGTCTCTTCGGGATGGTCGAACCATTTCATTGAACTGTTGAACATCTTCCATATCAAAATGCCGCTTTGGTTGGCATATGACCATTGGACCGCGCTCGGCGAAGCGCAGAAAATCGTGGCGCGGCAAATGGCCAGGGCGACTGACCCGTCACTGGTTCCGGGAACCCAGGCGTTTCTCGATAAAGTGGATGCAATTCTCGGCGGGCATTCTGCTGAACTCATGCAGCGGGCGCACGACCTCGTTGGTGCGCCGCATCTATTTGGTGTGGATATTGGTTTCAACCTGCCAGCTTTCCTCGTCGCCTTGCTGATAACGGCGATTCTGACGATTGGGATCAAGGAGAGCGCGCGCTTTAACACCGCCATTGTGGTGATTAAGGTGTCCGTGGTGCTGTTTGTGATTGGGCTGGGCTGGAAATACGTCGACTTCGCAAACTGGGGACATGACTGGCACTCATTCGCGCCCATGGGTTTCAGCGGAATTGGCGCCGGGGCCGCGTACATATTTTTCGCCTACATTGGTTTCGACGCCGTCTCGACCACTGCGCAAGAGGCCAAGAACCCGCAGCGGGACTTGCCCATTGGAATCATCGTCTCGCTCGTTGTTTGTACGGTTCTTTACATCGCGGTCGCAGGCGTGCTTACCGGCATGGTTCGCTGGCAGGACGTGAACATCGAAGCCCCCGTGGCGCGAGCATTTCTCGACCGCGGTCTCACTACCGCCTCGCATATCATCACGCTTGGCGCCCTGGCGGGCTTGACGAGCGTCATGCTGGTGATGCTGTTGGGACAAACGCGAGTGTTGTATTCGATGGCCAATGACGGCCTTCTGCCGCGCAAGTTTTTTGCGGCGATACACACGAAATTCCGGACACCCTACAAGAACACGATATTGGTAGGGTTGCTGGCGGCCATCGTTGGGAGCGTCACGCCGATTGAGGATATCGGGAAGATGGTGAACATCGGGACGCTGCTGGCCTTCGTCATCGTTTGTATCGCCGTGATGGTGTTGAGAAAAACAAACCCGGCCCAGGCACGGCCGTTCCGGACGCCCCTGGTACCGTTCATCCCGATCCTGGGGATCTGCTTCAACGGCTACATGATGTACAAGCTCGGGTGGGTCAACTGGGCGCGCCTCATCATCTGGTTGATCATTGGCCTGGTCGTGTACTTTGGTTATGGCCGGCACCATAGCCGGGTTGGAAACCCGCAGCTGCGGGCACAATAGGGTCAAGACGAGCGGCTGTCTGCCAAAAGAGATGACGGCAGACTCGTGTCATGGCCACGAATCGAGTAAGCTGTCCTTTCAACTGCTCCACACATGGACGGAAAAGAGAAACCACAGAAAGCACTTTGGAAGAGCCTGTCGCTGCTCGATTGGGCAGCGCTGGCGCTTTGTGTGGTGGGATTGTGGTTAACCGGGATTGGCAGTACGGCACGGGGAACGGGATTTTTGAAGTACCTGGCGGTAATTGCCGCGGGTTATCTGGTGTATCGATTTTGGAGCCGTCTGCGGAGTGAACTGCTGTGGAGCCTGCGGAACCGGCTGATTGTTGTGTATGTGTTTATCGCGGTGGTTCCCATCATCCTGTTGCTGACACTCGGGATCCAGGCCGGACGCATCATCTATTCTCAGTTCGGCGCCTATCTGCTGTACCACGATATTCATGACCGGATCGAGATGCTGAACGACTCGTCGCAAGATGTTGCCGCGGCGGAGGCGACACTGCCTGCGAACGTGGACGAGGTGGCCGCCGAGAAGCGGCTGGAAAAGCAGATTCTGGAAGCCCGAGAGAAGACACTGCCTGGTCTGACGGTGAATTTTCACGGCGATCCCGCGCTCTTCGAGAAGATCAGGTCTGCTAAAAGCAATTCGTTCGCAGGGATGGTGCAGACCGGAAACCAGTTGCGTCTGGTGGGAATCCATGAGGTAGACACGCCGAGGGGGGTCCGTGTGGTGGAATTAAGTGTGCCAGTCGAACCAGAACTTCTGGAGAAATTGTCGACCAGTTTTGGGCAGATTGACGTCACGCTTTGGCGGCGAGTGGAAAGCGACCGCGACGGCAGTGCAGTGCGAATCGGCAGCAAGAACTATTACCGCGCCATTCGTCGCGTGAAGACGCGAGATCGCGTTTTGCCGGAAGCCAGTAGCTGGATAGACCCGGTGGTGGACGGGTTCTCGCAGATGGAAGCGACGTACGTGAGACCCGATGGCGGGGTGGAGCAGCGACACCCAGTGTTTGCCTTTTTCAAGGCACGGACTTCGCAGTTAAATCACCTGATCCTTGCTTCGCTGGGAGATTTGAGCTCGGCGCAGCAGTTCTCCTTGGAAATCGTGGCGATTATCTTCCTGGTGATCGAACTTGTGGCCCTGGTCATCGGAGTGGTGTTGACGAGGGCGATTACTAACACCGTTTCAGACTTGTACCGTGCAACGCAATTCGTGCAGGAAGGCAATTTTACGCACAAGGTGCAGGTGACGCGCAGGGATCAACTGGGAGTGCTGGGAGATTCGTTCAACAGCATGACCAATTCGATCAGCCGCTTGATCGACGAGCAAAAACAGTTGCAGCGTCTCGAGAACGAGATTTCCATCGCCAGCGAGGTACAAAACCAACTGTTTCCGCGCAATTTGCCCCACGTCGAAGGAGTGGAGGTCGAGGCGATTTGCCGGGCAGCGCGAACGGTGAGCGGAGATTACTACGATTTCATTCAATTGAGCCCGACGCACGTGGCGTTTGCAATTGCAGATATTTCGGGAAAGGGAATCTCGGCGGCATTGTTGATGGCCAGTTTGCAGGCGGCGTTGCGAAGCCAATTGCTGGTGCCCGGAAGCGAACGGATGAGCACGGCAGAGTTAGTAGCGCGTCTGAACAAACACCTGGTGATCAATACCGGCGACGACCGATTCGCCACTTTCTTCGTCGCGATTTACGACACCGCTTCACGGACCTTGCGCTATACGAATGCGGGGCACCTGCCAGGCTTCTGCTTATCCGAAGGACGAACCATTTATCTGCACAAAGGCGGGATTGTGCTGGGGGTCGTAGAAGACTACGAGTTTGATGAAGAGACCATCGTTGTGCCGCCCGCTGCGGTGCTGATTGCCTACAGCGACGGGCTGATCGAACCGGAGAATGCCTACGGGGAACAGTTCGGGATCCCGCGGCTGGAGGCGGCGGCGCAGCGGTTGCGGAATGCCGTGCCGCGAAAAATTGCGGAATCGTTGATGGTCGCGACGGAAGAATGGTCCGGAAGCCCGGAACAGGCGGACGACATGACGATTGTTGTGGCGAAATTGAGGTAATGTAGGAGAGCAGACGGAGCAAACTAAGGTCACGTCTGTTTCGGAGAAAAGGTCGAGGATTAGAATGGCGCTACGGAATCGGACCGCGTTGGTTACAGGTGGAAGCCGGGGAATTGGGCGAGGCATCGCGATGCGTCTGGCGCAAGACGGCGCACGGATTGCGATCGGTTACCGGACGAACAAAGGGGCGGCGCAACTCGCGCTGCGACAAATTCAGGGAATGGGCGCGGACTGCGTGGCAGTGGAGACGGACATCAGCCAGGCGGGGCGAGCGGATCAACTGGTGAAGGCGGTGGTAGACCGCTTCGGACGGCTCGACGTTCTGGTGAACAATGTGGGAGATTTCCGCTGGGGAACTCTGGCGGAGTCTTCGGTTGAAGATTGGGAGAGCATTTTTGATTCGAATGTAATGACGGTGTTTTATATGTGCCGCGCGGCGCTGCCGCAGATGCGCAAAGGGCGTTGGGGAAGAATCATCAATTTGGGAGCGGTGGGCGCGGAAAGGGCGTTCGGACAAGCCAAGATTTCCGCGTATGCCTCGGCGAAGGCCGCGGTGGTCGCGTTGTCGCGGTCGCTGGCATTGGAAGAGGCGAAAAACGGCATTACGGTGAACGTGGTGAATCCTTCGAGCATCGATGAGAAAGACCTGACGCTGGAAGAGGCGAGAAAGCTGCGCGATGCACGCTATCCGATTGGGCGGCCGCCAACGGTGGAAGACGTGGCCGCGGCGGTAGCTTTTTTCGCGTCGGAAGAAGCGGAATACGTGACCGGACAGGTCGTAAATGTAAGTGGCGGCTGGATGCTCTAAGGTTCGGCCGGAAACTGAGATGAAAGCTCTGACCGCGGCGGAAATGCAGGAAGTGGACCGTCTGACGACGGAGCGCTACGGTATTCCGGGACTGCAATTGATGGAAGCCGCCGGAAAGAGCGTCGCGGAAGTTTTTCTTGAACAATATGGAAGAAGGAATGCCACACCTCCGGGACGAGTGTGCGTGCTGTGCGGGAAGGGGAATAACGGCGGGGACGGATTTGTGGTGGCAAGGCATTTGAAGGAAGAAGCCGAGCAGGTGGAGGTGTGCCTGTTGGCCGCACCGGACGAATTGAAAGGCGACGCGGCGAAGAATTATGAGAGGTGGAAAGAGGCGCGCGGAACTGTTCATGGGGTGGTGACTGAAAAAGAGTGGGAGAAGGTCTGGCCTGCGGTCGCGTCGGCGGAAGTGATTGTGGATGCGCTGCTGGGGACGGGAATTCGCGGTGGTGCGAAGGGGCTCATGGCGCGAGCGATTGAAGATGTGAATCGTGTCTCGCGCAACGCTACGGCGGCGCGGCCCGCCTGGATTGTGGCTGTGGATACACCGTCGGGTCTGCCGTCGGATGGCGAGGCGGCCAGTGGGCCGGTGTTGCGGGCGCATTTGACGGTGACGTTCACCGCGCCGAAGGTTGGACAATTAATCGAAGCCGACTCGGCGTGCTGCGGGCAGTTGGTTGTGCGTTCGATTGGGTCGCCGGAGGCCCTTATCGAAGAGGTGGGAAAAGGAACGCTGCGCTGGGCGGGACCGGACGAGTTCGTTGGAATGCCACTGCAGAGGGCGGCGGATGCCAACAAGGGTTCGTACGGTCATGTGCTGGTGGTGGCGGGATCGCCGGGGAAGTCAGGCGCGGCGGTAATGGCAGGGAAGGCGGGGTTGCGCGCGGGCGCAGGACTTGTGACCGTGGCGACAGTGGAGTCCGTGCAGCCGACTGTGGCGAGGGCGCATGCGGAATATATGACCGCGGCACTACCGTCGAGTGCGAACGGCGCGATCTCAATGGAAGCTATCCGCAGCGGTCGATTTGCTGCGGCCATGGCGGGCAAAACGGTGCTGGCGCTGGGCCCGGGCCTGGGGACTGAAGAGGAAACGATACAATTTGTGCACAATGTTGTGGCAAACGCAGAAGCGCCGGTTGTGTTGGACGCCGATGGACTAAATGCCTTTGCGGGGAAGGGCGACCAGCTAGCGCGAAGAAAGACGCCGCACCTTGTGGTGACGCCACACCCGGGAGAGATGGCGCGACTGGTGGGTCTGGCGACGGCAGACGTGCAGAAGGACCGCGTGTCGTGCGCCAAAAATGCAGCGCGTGAGTGGAACGCGTGGGTTGTGTTGAAGGGATTTCACACCGTGCTGGCGTCGCCGAGCGGCGAAGTGTTCGTCAATACGACGGGGGATGCGGGGCTGGCCAAGGGTGGGTCCGGCGACGTGCTGACGGGATTGCTGGCGGCGCTGATCGCGCAGTTTGGAACCAAGGATTTGCTGCGGGTCGTGGCACTGGGAACGTATTTGCACGGGGCTGCCGCGGAGCTGCTAAGCCTGCAAAGTGATCCGTCCGGGATTTTGGCTGGCGAGGTCGCGGACGCGATACCGTATGCGCGACGAAAGCTGACGGAGGAGTTGCAGGCGCGTGCCTGAAGAGATCATCACGCACTCCGCCGAGGAGACAATCGCGTGGGGGCGGGAGCTGGCAAAAAAGTTGAAGCCGCCCGCGCTGGTGCTGCTTTCGGGCGAATTGGGTAGCGGGAAAACCACGCTGACGAAGGGAATCGTCGCGGGGCTGAACGCGGCGACCGAAGACGAAGTGACGAGTCCTACATTCACGCTGATTCACGAATATGGCGGCGGACAGAAAGTCTTCCACGGCGACCTGTACCGCATTGAGAATTTCCACGACCTTGAGACGCTGGGATTGGAAGACATTTTTGCGCGGCCTGCCATCGTGATCCTGGAGTGGTCGGAAAACTTCCCTCTGAAAACCCCCTGGCCGCAGATGCGCCTCCATCTGCAGCATCTCGGCGGCGAATCGCGCCGAATAACCGCATCCTAATGATAGCTCGGATCGGCTTACTTTCTGGCTACCCCTGTACCCCGGTTTGCTTGCGAGACACAAGGGGGCTTGTTAGGTTGAAAAGTGGCACCGGCCAGGCGGCGGAATGGCGAATGCATTGACCAATACAGGGGTGATGGATCCAGGTCGCATCGAATTGAAGAGCTATCGAGTGACACTCCCGTTGGAGTCGCTCTCGATCGGCGTGGACAATATCCACCACGACGTTTTTCTGAGCCCCAAATTCGTGCAGGTGGCGCGTGACTACTTGTTCGATTTGATCCGGCAAAACACTAGCGGCACCTATCTTTCCGGGATCGAGTTCCGGAACACGAAACCGGTGGACTCGACCGCATTTCGCAAACTGCTGACGCAGATGCTGCAAAGCTCACTGACAAGAGCCAAACACCAGAAGAATATTGAAATCGATCTCTTGTTTCGCGTCGCGCTGCTGAAGTTTCTCACCGTAGAGCTTTTGAACCAGTTTGGGAACGTGATCCTGGAAGGCAAGGAATACATCCGGAAACGTGGAGAGTATTTCGAACGAAGCCAGCAGGCGCATGTGATCAAGGCGAAATTGTCGGAAATGCAGTCGGCGCGGCGAGACGTTTTGCGGTTGATTGGGCAGTTGGTGGCGCAGATCCTGACGGATATCGAAGACAACATAATCGCGAAAACCAGGCGCGCGCTGTTTGGCGATGACTTCGCTCCGTATTACGAAATTTTGAAGAACCGCCTGGTGTTCCTGGATGGCGGGAAGGACGATTTCTTCTTTTTGGAGCACTACGTGTTGCTGGGGAATTATGCGCGCGATCCCGACCGGTTTGAAGCCATGGACGCGCTGTTCCAGGAATTTCTGAGAGAAGCCGGTCTGAGCGTCGATCAGGCGGAATCTCCAGGACAAGTGGCGGAGAGCTACAAGTCGTTGTTTGCGGAAGCGGAACACCTGAAGTCGGAGATAGGTGGGCTGGAAGAAGAACGTGAGGCGCTGCGAAAGAAACTGGAGAAAGGCGACGGCCTGTTCAACAAATTGCTGAGCGCGGCGGATCCAGCGGAGACGCGGCTGGCGTTGAATGATGTGGAGAAGCGCCTGACTTTGCTGCTGCAGCGGCTGGATGAGTTTGCGCCGCAACTGGACATGGCGAAGCAGCAGGTCGATTTCATCAGTAAGGATTACCAGGGAAAACTGGGCGACTACTTGAACGAACCGGAAAATGCCAAGCGGCTGTTCGATCCCACGTGGGGAGCGGAAGATGCCCGGCCTGGGAGAGGCCAGCTGTTGGCTCAGTTGACCGAACGACTGGAGCAACGTGAAGTGATGCCGCATATTCTCGCGAGCTACGAAATTCGTCCAATTGCTACGGATTTTTGCCCGCCGGTGCACCTGCAGCAACTACGCAAAGCGCTGGTGACCAAGGAAGAAGCCAAGCGCGTGGAAGAGATGTTGAAGCAGGTCCCGGCGAAACGGCTGAGCATGAAGCCGTTGGAAGAATTGTCGAAGAGGATACGGCGCTATTCGCGGGAAGAACTGCACGTGCTGGTGCTGCGCTTCGCCAACGATTTTCTGCGGCTGCGGCGGGACTTGCGGGATGCGGAGCACCTGACGGCATGCATGGAAAGAATCAACCTGATCACGGCGGAAAAGGTGCGCGAGCTCTCGCGCATGAACAACAAGCTGTACGAATGCCTGCTGAGGGAAGAGGCCAGGCCGGAGCAGGACCAGGTGGTTTCGCACGTGATTATCAAGGCAGACGTGCGCGGCTCGACAAAAATGACGCAGGATCTGCTCTCGCGGGGGTTGAGTCCGGCATCGCATTTCAGTCTCAACTTGCACGAGCCGGTGAAGCGCTTGCTGGGCCGCTACTCGGCGAAGAAGGTGTTCATCGAAGGCGACGCCATTGTCCTGGCGATCTTTGAGACGGAAGGCAGCCAATCATATGCGCGAGCGGTAGCCAAGGCTTGCGTGCTTTCGCGGCAGATTCTGACGGTGTGCAATTCCTATAACGACCGTGCAGCGTCCAGCCAATTGCCGGCGCTGGAAATCGGGATCGGCGTGGCGTTTCAGGGATCCGCGCCCACGTATTGGACAGACGGCGAATCGAAAATCATGATTTCCAAGGCGCTGAACCTGTCGGACCGGCTCTCAGGCTGCGCCAAACTGGCCAAGCGCATGCTTTCTGGGCGGAAGACAAATTTTTCGGTTTTCCAGTTTCTGACCGCGATGGAAGGGGCTTCGGCAGAAGAGCTGGACGAGTTCCTGGTGCGATACAACCTGAACGGGATCGAATTGAATGAAGAAGGCTTTCAGAAATTGGCGGAAGAAATTTCGCTGGACACGTTCTCGACACCGCTGGAGATGCCCTGGGGCAAAGAGGAAGTGACGTTGTATTGCGGCGAAGTGCCCATGGGCGAGTCAGTGGAATTGCTGGTGGTGCGGAAAGGATTGGCGCGCCAACTGCTCCCGGATGGAAAAATCGGGCGTCTGTCGGACCATAATTACTACGAGATTTGTACGAGTCCCGCGCTGTACGAGCTGATGGCGGCGCTGAAAAGGACGCAATCGGTAGGCATTGAAGTCACGTAAGGCGACCTTCTGCCGGCGCTGAGGTAGTTGGCCCTTGGCTTCGGAGCGAGGGCCGGAAAAGTCGATCAGGGATGGTAGATCCAAGCGCTGGCCGTAGCGGGTAATCCGCCTCCCGTATCGGCATAGCCGCCCGTAATCAAGGCATCGCCGTTGGGAAGCAGAGTCGCGGAAGCAAAGAACCGTGAAACGCCAAAAGTACCTGCAACCGGGGTGAAGGTGCCCTTGGTCTGATCGTAAACTTCAGCGAAGCGTCCGCCACCCGCAATCAAGACTTTGCCGCTTTTCAGTAAAACCACGGCTTCCGGCAATTTGAACCGCGAGGTACTCATCGTGCCCGTCGCGCGGAAAGTGCCGGTAGCTGGATCGTAGATTTCTGCGCTCGAATATTCGCCGTGCCAGTCACGATTGTCGGAGCCGCCGGCAACAAGGACCATGCCGCTCGGCAATGAAATGGCGGCGTGTTTGTGGCGGCACTCCGTCATCTGTCCCGTGGGCGTAAACTTGCCGGTTGCGGGATCGTAGAGTTCGGCCGATCGATAAACCGTTTGCGAAGGATAATCGCCGGACCCTCCGCCCGCCACCAGCACTTTGCCATTCTTGAGAATCGTGGCGGTATGCTCGTCTCGCGCTTCGCTCATTGTTCCAGTGAGAGCAAATGTTCCTGTCTCAGGATCGTAAATTTCGGCGCTGGCGAGAGAATTCTCGCTGCGATCAACTCCGCCAGTCACAAGGACCTTGCCATTCGGAAGGAGAGTCGCGGTGTTGCCGGACCGTTCAATGGCCAAGTTACCCGTTGGCGTGAATTTGCGCGTCGCTGGGTCGTAGATTTCAGCCGTTCGACGAGACGCGTCCCTGCCGGTCCATCCACCCACAATGAGCACCTTGCCGTTTTTCAGCAGCGTCGCGGTGTGACCGGAGCGTCCAAGGGTCATGCTGCCCACTGGCTCAAAGTTCCCGGATTGAGGATCGTACAGTTCGGCGGTCGAAAAGGGATGGCTCTCGGTGCCGCTTCCAGCGAAGCCTCCCGCGACGAGGACCTTGCCGCTTGGCAACAGAGTCGACGTGTGAGCCGCGCGTTGAGCATGCATGCGAGCCGTTTCGCTCAGCGAATCCTCTGGAGAAGAAGCAGAGCTACCTGGGGCCTTAAAACAATTGACGAGGAAGAGCACCAACAGAAAGAGAAAGAATGCAGAAGCCGTGCTTGCCAGTCGCGATCGCATGTGACCCTCCTGTAGCTTGCGTTATAACCGGGAAGACGGAATCCGGGGGGTGAGTGTTAGCGAGGGTGCCACAGAAAAGGGAAACGGCCCGTGGGCCTCAATAGGCAATCTTGTCGGGCTTGGTAGCCCAGGCGCGAAATCCCTCCAGTGCCTCTTCGCGCATCATCTGAATCGTGGGGATGCGACGCATGGAAGGGGGCTGTTTCAGTTCGCTGTAAATGAAGGAGTCGTCGAAACCGATTTTGGCGGCGTCCTCAGCGGTGTTGGCGAAGTAGATGCGCGAAAGGCGGGCCCAGTAGATGGCGCCAAGGCACATGGGACAAGGTTCACAAGAAGTGTAGAGTTCGCAACCCTTCAGTTCGAAGACCCCCAGCTTGTAGCAGGCGCGACGGATCGCGACGATTTCGGCGTGGGCGGTCGGATCATTGGACGAAGTGACCTGATTTGCGCCCTCGGCGACGATCCTGCCGTCTCTCACGATCACGGTACCGAACGGGCCACCGCGGCCGGAATGAAGCGCCTCAATCGAAAGCTGGATGGCCCGTGTCATGAAGGGGTTGTCCATGTGCCGCCGCCAATTCTCCTCGATGATCCGCTCCGCGCTGCAAATAGCTCGCACGTTTCGGGTTGAAAAAGACTCTGGCAGATGCCCGCGCCGGGGAGCAAGTATATGCCCAGAAAACCGCTTGGCAGCACTTTTTTCGCGTTGAATTATCGATTTTGGCAAGTTGAAAAACTATTGAGATCGGGCTACGCTCTTGCCTCAATCTCAGGAGACTTTGCCGCGATAAGCGCTCCTTACTATGACCTTGCACGCCTTCCTTTCTCGCCGAGTCGTGACTCCGAAGGGGGTGTGCCCAGCCGCCGTGGTTGTCGACGGGGAACAAATCCTCGGAGTGGTTGCTCCTGGTCAAGTTCCGTCGGATTTGTCGGAAATCGAGGATTTTGGCGATGCGGCGATTCTTCCGGGGCTCGTCGATTCCCACGTTCACATCAACGACCCCGGCCGTGCGGAATGGGAAGGATTTGAGACCGCGACGCGAGCTGCGGCAGCTGGGGGAATCACATTGTTGGTGGACATGCCTTTGAACTGCCTGCCGGCGACCACCACTGTTGCCGCACTGGAGGCCAAGCGGGCGGCGGCCCGAGGACGATGCCGGGTCGATTGGCTGGCTTGGGGAGGAGTTGTCGCTGACAACCAGCGTGAGATTGAACCGCTGGCAGAGGCGGGGGCGGCGGGATTCAAATGTTTTCTGGTTCATCCCGGCATTGATGGCTTCACCATGGTCACAGAACCGCAGTTACGAGCTGCGTTGCCGCATGTGGCGCGGACCGGCTTACCACTGTTGGTGCACGCAGAGCTTCCTGGACCAATCGATGCGGCTGCGGCAGATTTGGAGGACGCGGATTGGTGTCTTTACCAGACGTATCTGCAATCGCGTCCGGAACAAGCGGAACTGGCAGCGATTCGACTGTTGCTGTCATTGTGCCGCGAATACAAGTTCCGGTTACACATTGTCCATCTCTCGGCGAGCAAAGCACTTTCTGAACTGCGCGCGGCACGCTCCGAGGGGCTGCCCGTTAGTGTGGAGACCTGCCCTCACTATCTGCGTCTGACTGCTGAGATGATCCCGAAGGGAGCGACGTTTTTTAAGTGCGCTCCGCCGATTCGCAACCGGGAAAATTGCGAACGATTGTGGCAAGGCTTGCGCGACGGAACGATCGATCTTGTGGCGACAGATCACTCACCGTGTTCACCGGAAATGAAGCGGCGCGACGAGGGACATTTTCGTAGCGCTTGGGGCGGCATTGCAAGCCTGTCCGTAGCCTTGCCGGTCGTGCACACGGAGGCTAACAAACGTGGATTTGCGCTGACGGATATTGCGCGTTGGATGTCTGAGGGGCCAGCGAAACTGGCTGGTTGCGAAGTGCGCAAAGGCCGAATCGCGGCGGGATATGATGCCGACTTGGTGATTTTCGATCCCGAGAGCGAGTTCGTCGTGAGCGAAGACCGATTGCATTACCACCACCCGGTTTCGCCGTACCTGGGAGAAGAACTGCGAGGTGTGGTGCGGGCCACGTATCTTCGAGGCAGGCTGGTGTTCAGGGACGGCGAGTTTCCCGGAGAACCCGTTGGCCGGGAGTACCGCGTTAGCGAGGGGAGCGTTTCACGACTCGCATGAGGAAGCAGCGCATCGTCGGCACATCAGTCCCGCGCCTCGAAGGGCGCGACAAAGTGACTGGGCAGGCGCGCTATGTCGACGATATGGTGGTACCAGGAATGATCTATGGCGCCACCGTGCGCAGCCGCGTTCCACGAGGGAAGATCCGGAAAATTAGCTTTGGACCAGGAATTGATTGGAATGAGTTCGCGATTGTTACCGCGAACGATATTCCAGGGAAAAATTGCATCGCGTTGATCGAAGACGATCAGCCGTGCCTGGCGGACGGAATGGTCAACCATCCTGAAGAGGCGATTCTTCTACTGGCACATCCGGACCGGCATCTGTTGCCGAAAGCGGTTGCGGCCGTATCAATCGAATACGAGCCGCTGCCCGGAATCTTCACCATGGAAGCGAGTGAGGCGCGTTCGCAAATCATTTGGGGCGTCGACAACATTTTCAAAAGCCATCTGATCGAAAAAGGCGATGTCGATGCGGTCTGGGGAAACGCGGACTATATCGTCGAAGGAGAATATCGGACTGGCGCGCAGGAGCAGTTGTACATCGAAACCAACGGAATGATCGCTTCCTTCGACGCGCAGCAAGGGCTGACGGTGTGGGGCTCGCTGCAGTGCCCTTACTATGTGCACAAAGCGCTGATGAAACTCTGCGACCTGCCTGCGGATCGAGTGCGCGTGGTGCAACTGGAAACGGGCGGCGCGTTTGGCGGAAAAGAAGAATATCCGTCGATGATCGCCGGCCACGTAGCGCTGCTGGCGATGAAGTCGGGAAAGCCGGTGAAAATCATTTATGACCGCATGGAGGACATGACGGCGACGACAAAGCGACATCCATCGCGCACCCGGTACCGGACGGCGATAAGCAAAGACGGCAGAATTCTGGGTGGAGAGATCGAATTCACGATGGATGGTGGCGCCTACGAGACTTTGTCGCCCGTGGTTCTTTCACGCGGAGCCATTCATTCCGGCGGTCCTTATCATTGGCCCAGTATTCGCATTCAGGCAAAGGCCGTAGCGACCAATGCTCCGCCGCACGGCGCGTTTCGCGGATTTGGCGCGCCACAGTCCTTGTTCGCGCTAGAGCGCCACATGGACCGGATCGCGCAGGTTGTTGGGCTTTCGCCTGTCGAGATCCGGCGACGGAATTTCCTGAAGCCTGGGGAGACGACAATTACCGGGCAAACGGTGAACGAAGCGATCGATCTGGGCAAACTTCTGGATCGCGCATTGCAACTGTCAGATTATCAAGCGAAAAAGGAAAGATTCGCACGGCAAAATCCGCAGAGCGGCAGTAAGAAGGGAATTGGCCTCGCCGCATTTTTGCACGGAGCGGGATTTACGGGTTCGGGCGAGCGCTATCTGGGATCGGTGGTCGGAGTGGAGGCGTGCGCCGATGGTAGTGTGCGAGTGCTGGTCTCAAGCACGGAATTTGGCCAGGGAACGAAGACGGTTTTGTGCCAGATTGCTGCCGAGACGCTGGGGTTGCGCTATGAAGACGTGGAAATCGCGCAACCGGACACGCACGAAGTGCCGAATAGCGGGCCAACGGTAGCGTCGCGAACCATTATGGTGGTTGGGAAATTGGTGCAATCGGCAGCCCTGGGAATCAGAAAGACTCTGAGGGCTGGCGGCGTGCTTGCGGAATCGTATTCACCGGACGAGTTTCGCGCGGCTTGTCGCTCTTATGTGGCGGAACACGGCAAGTTCCGTAGCTTGGCGCGATACGAACAGCCGCACGACGTTGTTTGGGATGAGGGAAAATATCGCGGCTCGGCGTACGCGGCGTTTGCCTGGGCTGTTTATGTGGCAGAAGTCACGGTAGACCTTACGACCTACAACGTGTCGGTGGACGATTTCGTGGCGTTGCAGGAAGTAGGCAAGGTGCTGCATCCGGTTCTCGCGAAAGGACAAATCATCGGCGGAGTTGCGCAGGCGATCGGCTTTGCCTTGTATGAGAAAGTGGTTTGGGAAAAAGGGCGCATGCAGAACGGGCAGATGACCAACTACATCATGCCGACTTCCGCGGACCTGCCCACCATCCGAGTCTATTTTGAGGAATTGGGGAATGTGCACGGCGCTTTTGGGGCGAAAGGAATCGGTGAATTGCCGATGGATGGGCCAGCGCCGGCGATTGTCAACGCCATTGAAGCTGCGCTGGGAGTGTCGTTCCATTCGATCCCGTTGCTTCCCGAGGACATCTTCGATGCGCTGGGAGAAAAGGCGGGAGTCGAGAGTGCGGTTTCGGCAGCCCAAGGAGAGCGATGAGCGAATCTCCTCAGGAACGCGGGAAAGGCGAGATCATTCTCACGGTTAACGGGAAATTGGTAGGTGTGCGAGCGCATGCGATGGAACGGTTGCTGGATGTGCTGCGCCACGATCTTGGATTGACAGGAACGAAAGAAGGATGCGGTGAGGGCGAGTGTGGCGCGTGCGCCATTCTGCTCGATGGAGTGTTGGTGAATAGCTGCTTGATTCCAGTGTTTCAGGCGATTGGCGCGGACATCGTGACGATTGAGGGTTTGGCGGCTGACGGCCGTCTGCGCGTGTTGCAGCGGGCTTTCCTGGAATGCGGCGGGGCGCAATGCGGTATCTGTACTCCGGGAATGATCCTGGCAGCGTTCCACTTGTTGAGCAAGAAGCCGCAGCCCACCCTGGAAGAAGTTCGCGAAGGGCTATCCGGCAACCTTTGCCGCTGCACCGGCTACATGCAGATCTTTGAAGCTGTAGCGGAGGCGGGACGGAGGGGAGGGATGACGTGAGGGCGGATCCTTCCGAATATGAATTCGCCACTCCTGGCACCATGCGTGGCGTGTTATCGCTGCTGGCTCAAGACCCCGGCGAATGGCTTCCCATCGCAGGTGGCACGGACCTGATGGTGCAATTCTCGGCAGGAATTTTGCGCGCACGGAAACTGGTGAGCATCTGGAACCTTCCGGAGTTGCGACGAATTGAAAAGTTCCCTGAGGAGATCCAGATCGGCGCAGGTTGTACCTACACGGACCTGCGTGCGCATGAGGCAGTCAACCGGGAGTTCACGCTATTGACCAGCGCAGCGAGTTGGACCGGCGGAATTGCCAATCAGAATCGCGGGACAATCGGTGGCAATGTCGTGAACGCTTCACCGGCGGGAGATTCCCTCCCGGCGCTGCTGGTTTATGGGGCAGAGCTGCTGCTGGTTTCTGTGCGCGGAGAACGTCGGGTGCCTTACAGGACTTTTCATATCCATTACCGCAAGACGCAGTTGGAACCCGATGAACTGATTCGAGCCATCTGTCTGCCAAGGCGATTTTCAGAGTATTATGCGCAGGCACGAAAAGTGGGGGCGCGCAACGCGCAGGCGATCGCGAAGTTATGTCTGGCGGCGTTGGGGCGTCTCGAGGATGGAGTTGTGGCAGACATTCGCCTGGCAATGGGAAGCGTGGCGCCGGTGCCGCTCCGTCTAACCGAGACGGAGCAAATCGTAAAGGGACGACGCATAGAACCGACGCTTGTGCGGTTAGCGAGAATGGCAGTAGCCTCAGAGATTCGACCGATTGATGACATGCGATCCACGGCGCGATATCGCGCCGCGGTTGCGGCGAATCTGGTGGCGCGATTTCTGGAGCAGCTAAGCGCTGGCGGAAATAAAGCATGAGCGGCGTGCTGGCGCGGTGGAACGAGTTGCGAGCGGAGGAAGCGGCGGAGGAAATCTTGCCGTGTTGCGGTTCAAAAGCCTGGGCGCACGCGATGTCGGCTCGAAGACCGATGCGGGATGAAAACCTTCTATTGGCTACCAGCGACGAGGTGTGGAAGAGTTTATCCGAGTCCGACTGGATGGAGGCGTTTCGCAGCCATCCGCGAATCGGCGAATCGCACTCGCCCGCGTCCAGTTCAGCGCGATCTGCGGCTTGGTCGGGAGAAGAACAACGAAGGGCTGGCACTGCGACCGAAGCTGTGAAGACTCGATTAGCCCAGGGGAATCGCGCTTACGAAGAGCGTTTCCACCGCATCTTTATTGTTTGCGCCAACGGCAAATCGCTGCCGGAAATCCTGGAAATTCTCCGAAGACGCTTGCAGAATGACGAAACGACAGAACTGCACGAAGCAGCGGAACAGCAGCGGCAGATCGCCCGCTTGAGGCTGACGAAATGGCTCAATTCATGAACCGAATCTCAACACACGTTCTGGATGTCGCCCGCGGCTACCCGGCGAAAGATATGGCGGTGCGTTTGGAGAGGCGGGAGTCCGCTGGCGAATGGGCGCTGCTGCATTCGTCGCGCACGGATGCCGACGGCCGGTGCGGTCAATTGCTGCCGCAGAGCGAGGTTCTTCGCGCAGGGCTTTACCGCATATCGTTCGATACGGCGAGCTACCAGCACGCCCATGAGACCGAAGGATTGTATCCGATTGTGGAGATTACCTTTCAGGTGCGCGAGGGCGAATCGCAGTTCCACATTCCGTTACTCCTGAGCCCGCACGGTTATACCACGTACCGAGGAAGTTGATCCGATGGGTATGCTGGCGGAAAACAGGTACGGCAAGTCGCGGGTCCGCGTGGTGAAAGTGAAGCGGCATCCCGACCGGCACGATTTTCGCGAATGGAGCTTGGAAATTCTATTGGAAGGAGATTTCGAATCGTGCTTTGTGGATGGCGACAACAGCAAGATTCTTCCCACAGACACGATGAAGAATACGGTTTACTCGCTGGCGCGCAGTTCCTCGGCGGAGTGCATGGAAGAGTTCGGCAAGGAGTTGATCGCTTTCTTGCTGGACCGCAATCCCCAGCTTTCCGCGGCGCGGGTTTTGCTGTCGGAAAAAGCGTGGGAGCACGTACAGATAGGCGGCAAGCCGCATCCGACGACGTTTATGCAGTCCAGCAGCGAGTGCCAAACGGCCGAGATTTCAGCAACGCGAAATAGCGTGCCATCGGTGCAATCTGGACTGGAAAATCTGGTCATTTTGAAGACGGCGGCCTCGGAATTCGTGGGCTTTATCAAGGATTCGCTGACGACCTTGCCGGAAGCGACCGACCGATTGTTTGGCACCGCTGTCCGCGCGCGCTGGAGCTACTCGCAGCCCACGGTTGCTTTCGCTACGTTGCGGTCCAAGATCCGCGAGATTTTACTGAGGCTGTTTGCCCGGCATGCCAGCAAATCCGTGCAGCACACGCTATACGCCATGGGCGAAGGCGTGCTCGCGAATGTTCCGGAAATTTCGGACATCGAATTGACGATGCCGAACAAGCATTGTCTCCTAGTGGACCTTTCACGGTTCGCGCAGGACAACCCAAACGAGATCTTTGTGCCTATCGATGAGCCGCACGGCACCATCGAGGCGCGCCTTCGCCGGCAAGGTTGACGCCCCATGTCTTCACAGGCGAACGCCAAAATTCGCGCGCAAGAGGTTGTCGCTCGCTGCCAGAGACTGACGTCTTTCTCGGAAGACTCGACGAGCACGCGGCGCACATTCCTGTCGGCGCCTATGCGTGAGTGTCATGAAGAAATTACCAAGTGGTTGCGCGCCGCGGGAGCCGAGGTCACCGTGGATGCGGCTGGGAATTTGCGCGGCTTCTATGCGGGCACGCAATCTGGTGCGCCGAGACTGGTGATTGGATCGCATCTGGACACGGTTCCGAATGCGGGAGCCTATGATGGTGTTCTGGGCGTGGTCATCGCGGTTGCGTTACTCGAAGCTCTGGAAAAACGACGGCTTGCTTGCGGAATTGAGGTGATCGGATTCTCGGAAGAAGAAGGGGTGCGTTTCGGCCAGCCGTTCATTGGCAGCCGCGCGTTGGTTGGCAGGCTCGATGAGGAATTGCTGAGTTGCCGGGACGCAAAGGGAATCTCGATTCGCGCGGCAATCGAGGAGTTTGGATTAAATCCGACAGAGATACCGCACGCGGAGTTGAAGGCCGATGCGATGGCTTACCTGGAGTTTCACATCGAGCAAGGACCGCTTTTGGAGTCGCTCCAACTGCCGCTCGGAGTGGTAGAGGCCATCGCCGCTCAGACGCGCATGGAGTTCATATTCTTGGGAAGCGCCAATCACGCGGGCACGACGCCCATGCATCTTCGGCACGATGCCATCGCAGCGGCGGCCGAGTGGATTGTTGCGGTAGAACGCAGGGCGCAGAGCAGCGCAGGCCTGGTGGCGACAGTGGGCCAGGTCGAAGCAAAACCCGGAGCGACCAACGTGATTGCCGGGGAGGCTCGCGTGACACTGGATGTTCGCCATCAGTCGGATGACACGTGCGCCCGCGCAACCGAGTCCCTCGTTCGGCAAGCCGAGGAAATTGCGGAGCGACGCGGATTGAGGCTGCGGCGGACTGTCCTCCTCAGACAGAGGGCAGTAGCGATGGATGCTTTTCTTATTGGGCACATTGCGGAAGCGATCAGCAGGACCGGCTGCCAAGCGCCTCGCATGGTCAGCGGCGCCGGCCATGACGCGATGATTCTGGCTGAAAAAGTGCCTGCGGCCATGCTGTTTCTGCGCAGTCCCGGGGGAATTAGCCACGATCCGGCGGAATCCGTCGAGATCGATGATGTGGCAAAGGCGCTGGAATGCGGGTTGCACTTGCTGGAGCAACTTGCAGGTTCTCCTGAACTTCAAAAAAGGATGTGCCGTGCATAATCTAGGTCAAACGCGAAGTTCTCAAAAATACAACCATCTGTTGCTGACGGCAGACACTTTCGTTCGTACTGCGTTGCCGGGAATGAACGGGTGTGCGGCCGTTGTGCACGCGGGGCCTGCAATGGGCGCGCAATTTACGCAGTACACCGCGGAATTCGAATCCGGAGGGGAACTGGGAGGAACTGTCGCGCAGCGCTTCATCTTTGTGCTTGCGGGCCAGCTCAAATTGGAAGTTGACGGTCGCCAGAACGATGTTGCGCCGCGCGGCTACGCTTATCTGCCAGAAGGCTTGCCGCATAGGATTGTGGCAACGAAAGCAAGCCGCGCCGCTGTGATCGAAAGGACTTATCAGCCGGTGGCCTCGGTTCAAGCGCCGCGCGTGATCATTTCCAGTGAAGACGCGGTTTCGTCGCATCCACTGGGTGATGATCCAGGCCTGCAGGTGAAATGCTTGCTGCCGGATACGATGAATTTCGATTTCGCCGTGAACACGATGGTGTACCAGCCAGGAGCCGCCCTGAGCATGGTGGAGATGCATGTGATGGAACATGGGCTGATGATGCTGGAAGGCGGCGGAATTTATCGGCTTGGCGATTCGTGGTATCCAGTGACGGCCGGCGATTTTATCTGGATGGCGCCGTGGTGTCCGCAATGGTTTGGAGCGATTGGGAAAGTTCCGGCGAAATATCTCATCTACAAGGATTGGAACCGGCATCCGTTGGGCGGTACGGCTCGATGAAACTCGGGGTGAATCGAGATCGGTTGTCCGTGGAAATTGAAGAGCTTGCTTCGATTTCCGACGCCGTGGCGCCTGCGGTGACCCGGATTGTTTTTACGCCCACGGATTTGAAGGCACGCGCGTGGCTCATTGCGCGGTGTGAAAAAGCCGGGTTGAAAGTACGCCAGGATGCGATTGGAAATATTTTTGCGCGGTGGAGTGGCTCCGAACAAAATGCTCCGGCGGTCGGCACAGGCTCTCATATCGACGCCATCCCGAATGCAGGAAAATACGACGGCGTGGTTGGTGTGCTCGGGGGCTTGGAGGCAATTCGGTCGCTGCAGCTCGCCGGTTTTCGCCCGAAGCATCCGATCGAGTTGCTGGTGTTCACTTCGGAAGAACCTACGCGGTTTGGGATTGGATGCCTGGGAAGCCGGCTGCTCTCGGGGACCTTATCCGCGGATGCGGCGAGAAAATTAGCGGACAAAGAAGGGACTTCGTTGGAAGAAGTGCGGCGAAGGGCCGGATACAGTGGATCACTCGAACAAGTCAAACTGGGGAATGGTCACTACAAGGCATTTGTGGAGTTGCACATCGAGCAGGGCCCGCTGCTGGAGCAGCAGAAAGTCCCTCTCGGAGTTGTCACCAGCATTGCCGCCCCGGCCAGCCTGCGCATTTCCATTGAGGGCGCGGGAGGACATGCGGGTGGGGTTCTGATGCCCGGTCGCAGAGATGCTCTGTGTGCAGCGGCGGAATTGATCCTGGGCATCGAAAACGCGGCGCGGAGCAGCGGTGCAGTGGATACGGTAGCAACGGTGGGTATGTGCGACGTGTTTCCTGGGGCGGTCAACAGCATTCCCAGTCGCGTTCATCTGAGCGTGGATATACGCGACACGAATCTCGATCGGCGCGATGCAGTGATGCGAATGATAGCAGGTGCAGGCGAGGCCATAGCGGGGAGGCGGCAGGTCGAGATTCGCGAAGAAGTGTTGAATGCGGACGCACCGGCGCAGTGTGCTCCCGCGATTGTCGAACCGCTTTCTGAGTCCTGCAAAAAGCACCAATTGAATTTTGTCTCAATGGTCAGCCGTGCCTACCACGACGCGCTGTTTATGTCGCGCGTCGCTCCTGTCGCAATGCTGTTTATTCCCTGCCGCAATGGATACAGCCACCGTCCCGACGAATACGCGTCGCCGGAAGACATATGGCGGGGAGTCTTAGTCCTCGCGGAAACTTTGGCAAGTCTCGCTGCCTGATTTCTGGCAGAGCTGATCTCTGCTTCCAGTTTCTCGGCTTCACGGTGTTGACAGAGAGTTACGGACCTCCGCGTAACCCGGCTTGATTACAGAGTAGATGAACTCGCAGCGCCGGTCGTAGGGCAGAAAGGCGCTCTTCATCGAGTTGATGGTGATTTTTTCAAAGTCGTCCATAGTCAGGCCGAAAGTGTCGCGAGCCGCCTCGAATTCCTTGGTCATGGAGGTGTCGCTCATCAAACGGTTGTCGGTATTCAAAGTGACGCGAAATTTCTCCTGATAAAACAGCTTGAAGGGATGCTCGGCCAGGCTGCGCGCGGCGCCGACGTGGACGTTGCTCAACAGGCAAATCTCCAGGGGAATGCGTTTGTCCAGGACGTATTGCGCAAGATCGCCCAGTTTCGCCACCTTGCCATCTGTCACGGCGATGTCGTCGACCAATCGTGTGCCGTGGCCGATGCGGTGCGCGCCGCAGTATTGAATGGCCTGCCAGATCGATTCCTTTCCAAATCCCTCGCCGGCGTGGACGGTAATATTGAAATTCTGCCGCTGGATATAGTGAAACGCATCCACGTGTTTTTTGGGAGGGTAGCCGCCCTCCTCGCCTGCCAGATCGAAACCAACAACTCCGCGCTGGCGAAAATCAACCGCGAGTTCCGCCATTTCGAGCGAGACATCCATGTTGCGCATGGCGCAGATGATTAAGCCTGAAGAGATTCCAAAGTCCTTGCGGCCCCGCTCCAAACCCTTGAGCACGGCGGAAACTACTTGCTGATGGGTCAAACCCTCTCGCGTGTGAAAGCGCGGCGCGAAGCGCGTCTCGAAATAGACCACGCCGTCATGGCTCAAGTCTTCCGCTTGCTCGTAAGCCACTCGCTCCAGCGCCTCTTCGGTCTGCATCACCGCGATGGTGTGCGCGAAGCCTTCCAGGTACTTGGGCAAGCTTCCCTGGTTTGCTCCCTGGTGGAACCAGCGCGCCAGTTCTTCGGGATTTTGTGTGGGAAGCTGGTCGTAATCGTTGCTTTTTGCTAGTTCGATGATGGTTTGTGGCCGTAGCACGCCGTCCAGGTGTTCGTGCAACAGCACTTTGGGAAGAGTCTGCAGGACTGCGCGATCCAGCTTCATAGAAGCCTCTGGTTTCCTGGTTCGCCACGATTATCGCCGCAAGCTAGAGCGCTGTCGACTGTCGACTAGTGGAAGGCGATGGTGCAGTAGGGTCGTGTGCGATTTCAGATTGGCGCGAGGATAGCAGCGTCTGCCACGGCGTGCGCTAGAAAGTGGCGGCATCTTTCCGGTGTGAGACCCCGTTGTCGCGGACGTTGGAGATTGTTACTGATGATATTCTTGTGTGGGGGCGAACGGGGTCCGGTGACCTTCCCGGCCTTCAAAGCCGGCGACGCGGTCCTTCGCGGACCGGGTGGTGGATTCGACTTCCACACGCTCCCGCCACTTTTCCCCAATGTTTATGCGGGTTCCAGAAATGCCTATCAGGTTGTCTGCCGTGCATCTGCCTAACTCCACGTCGCTTTGACCGCCTTATTCAAGGCGTTTTGGCGCTCTGGCAGCCACTTGGCGTACGATTTTCTACAGACTTCCTCGGTGTTTCCCAGCAAAGAAGCCACGAATCCAACCGGGGTGCCTTTCGTCAACAGCCTCTTTGCGAACGTGTGCCGGAACTGGTGCGGATGTCCTTTTATCCCAGCCGCCTTAAAGACCCGAGTATAAATCTTGCGCCAGTTCTTCGTCCGATCTTCCAGATCGCTTTTCCCGGTCCAGAACGGATGATCGCCTTCCGATTTCATAATCGATTTCGCCAATTCGTTTTGAATCGGACACGCTACCGCTGTGCCTGTCTTCATCGTGCGTAATTCCACCATCCATCCGTCACTGCCATTCGTGATTTTGGACTTGGAGAAAGTGACGGCATCACTGATACGAAGTCCTGTTGCGAGCATGAACAACGTGAGTACAACCAGCCGATCACGGTTTGCGCCCTTGTACGACCTACATGCTTTCAGGATTCTGTCGACCTCTTCCTCGGTGAACGGTACGACGTCGGTCTCGCCGACCTTCGGAGACTTCAACGGTTTGGCAGGGGATTGATCGAGCCAGTGATTCTCGACGCACCAAGCAAAGAACCGCTTCATCCTCTCGATGTGCTTGCCTGCGGTGCGAGGACTGTATGTCGTCCAAGAGTTCCGGAAATCTCTAACCTCTACGACGCTCAATTGCCTCAAAAAGACCAAGCCTCGCTGCTGGCACCATTCGTTTAGCCGCTTGAAAAGAAACCTGTACTGTTTCAGCGTAGTGTCTTTGATGCTGTTATCGGCGTCCTTCTCGAAATCTCCTGTCGCCTTCTTTACGGTGACAGGCTCGCCGACGGTTGTGATGCCCTCGGCCTCCATCTCTCTCGCCCGCCGCTGAGCCGCTTGCCAATCCCGAAGACCAAGAGACCTCCTCACCCGCTGGCCGTTTTGCATCGTCCAGTCAATCCAAATAGGGCACTGGCATTTCAAACTCTGGCGGCTGTCGTGTGGGCACTTCTTGGTGTGCCATCGAAACAGGTTGAGCACTATGCAGACAACCTTGTATGAACTTTCACCACCACGGACTCCGGTATTCGCAGCGTCTTGTAGCGCCGACGATTCCTCGTACCGTTGCTGCCGATCTTCAATACGCCCGGTTCCGAATCAAATATCGAGCGTACAGTTTGCACACTAACGCCCCACTGCTTGGCGACCTCTGTGGGTGTGTAGTGACGCTCGATCTCGACATCACACATATGAAGTCGTAATTCGATTGGCTTGCTCGGTGGATGCCACCGGCGGAACTTCTCAGAACTGCGGAGGATTTCGATCAGCAACAGTCTTCATGCTGCCCTCAGGGTCCGGATGTACTCTCTCCCGATATAAATCAGCGATAGAAGCGACATGATTAGTACGGAGAGACTCCACATGGTTGCTTCCTTTCACGATACCAAACAAAAACAGCCGATGCGTGCGGCCCGGCTCTGGGGTTGCCCTTCTGCTAAACCTATACAGCATAGGTGATAATACCACCCGTGGGTGGTAACATCAATCTACTTCTTGGTGGAGTACTCTTTCACGATGTTCTGGATGGCTTTGCGGAGGAGTGCGGCTTTTGGAATCATGGTCCGGCGTGAGATTTCACTGAGACGCTTCCAGAGCACGGCATCAACGTACAGAGAAACTTTTTGCATCTGGTTAGACTATCACGGCGACCGAGCACTAGGTGTATTGTAGAAAAATCCTGCACCCGCCTTCTCTGCCCATTCCCGCATGACCAATCTAGAAGTGCGGAATATCTTCCGGCACCGATTGATCTCGCAGATGTGTAATGCGGAATCGGCGGAACGAGTGATAAGTTGGCTCCCCGGGCTAGATTCGAACTAGCAACCCTTCGGTTAACAGCCGAAGAATGCAGAATCTAAATGCCTTGTTTGGTGCCGCTTACCGGGAAAGACAGCGATTTTCAGTCCCTCAGTTGGGCTACTTGGGCTACCGAATCTCAGATGGAGAACGAAAAGCGTATTTCGGCGACGTTGCAGACCCTGCCCTAAGCCAACAGGAACAAACGGAACAATACCTTCACCCGGAGGCCTCCGCATCAAGAGCCAGTTGTTTGACTGTCTTCTCGACTACGTATTCGCTTCCGTTAATCCAAGGACGTGCGCCCAACTTCGACTCGGCAAACATTTGCGTGAATGCAAGAACTCACAGTAATCGGCCGTTGTTAAGTCCCTCGGCCCCCCAAGAAAAAAAATGAACGGCCCCGTCTCGTCCAACGGAGCCGTTCGATTGCAATAAGTTCTTACCGGACTCTTCTACCGCCCGGTGAATCGCCCGGAATACCTCATCGCAAACCTACAGTGCTTCAATGAGAAATTGTCGACGAGAATCTGCCACAGATCGCCTGGCTCGGTCGATGTCAGGTTAGAAGCGGAATTGAACACCGGCCTGATACCGGAAGTTGCTCTGGTTGTTGTTGCCATGTGTAAAGTCATTGCCAAAGCGGGTGAGCAAATAATCAACCTCAACTGGCCGAATTGTGATCATTGAGGTGAGCGGAATATCGAGGCCGCCGCCAATAATGAAATCGAAAGCATTGTTGCTCGGGGACTTAGTAGCAACATTGCACGCAATTATGGTGCAGTCCTTGTAAAGATTCCCGTAGAAATTACTATGAGCTCCGCCGAACAAGACCTCGCCGAAGGGCTCGAAATGCGAAGTGCGGTATTTAAAGATGGGACCTACGTTGTAAGTGAATAGATTGCCTTGAGCCGATACGGCACAAGGAGTGGGACAGTACGTTGAGTTGTTGATAGTAAAATTGTGCGTATAGCTTCCGTAGCCCTCAAACTCACCCACGATTCCGATGTACTGGCTGAAATAGAATGCGCCTGAACCGCCACCGCCGTTCAGGGAGAACGTGGGAATGATATTGTTGTTTTGCGGATTCGCGTGAACGTAGGAATAGTCGACGGTTAGTTGAATCTTGGAATCCTCCTGCGCAAATGCCATCGTTCCGAAGAGCAGAATGATTCCGAGACTGAGGACACTTCTGATGATTTTCACGTAAATCTCCTTTTTGATTCAACTTCTTCTTTACTTTTTCGCGAGCTGAGGTCTTGAGGACCCAGAGAACTTCGGGGTGGAGGCGGTCTCCGTCCGATTCCTCACATTTTAGATTGTGGTTAGCATACAGCCTGCAGCAGTTCTGAGGTAACTGTCAGAACTGACAGTGCCATTAAGTACTTTAAGTAAGTTACATATGGTAGAACCGGACAAATCGGGTCCCAGTTCACATCTACGGTTCCCGCATTTATCGTCCAGCGGATTATTCTCGATCATCCGGCATGTGATGAATCATCTCATGTGCTAAAATTTTCTCTGGTCACAGGATGTGCTCCGCCTCGCTCCTTCTGTGGATACCGTGTGTGGAGGGGATATGGCGTGTAAAGTTTGTGCATCCGACAACCAGCAAAACTTCCCCGGAGAAATGAACGTCGGTTTTCCCGGCCTAAAAAGAGTCGGTCTATCTTCCGTCTATATCTCCGCGGAATTATCGGTCTGCTTGGACTGCGGACGTACAGAGCTTGTCATTCCCGCAACCAAATTAGAGCGACTCAAGGAAGGTATAGACGCAGTCCAATCGCCTCGGGCGGCGAGTTCCTTTACATAGGAACTTGGGCACCAGATAGTTTCTACCTAACTTTCGCTGACGGGGAAACCAGTACAACCTCTAGAGCCTACATCGTCGGGGCTGATGGCAGCGGTCTCCGTCAGTTCTCCCAGAGGGGAAGTATTTGGGATTCGGTATTGAGCTCTGACCAAAAATCCGTTTACTTGAGTATTGGTCGTGGTGGTGGTGGTCCGGTGCCGACCGTTTGGAAATGGAGCGTGGACGGTTCGAATCCGGAGAAGTTGGTGGAGGGCTGTGGCTTCGCTCCCGATGTTGACCCCAGCGGGCAATACCTGCTTGGCGTCATACCGCATGGAGAAAAGACTGGAATCTACGAGATCTCCATCTCCGATAGAAAGTGCATCTCATTGCTTCCCGGCGTTATGACGTTGAATGTAGTTTTTGCTCGCGATGGCAAGTCGTTCTTGTATGCAGTTGCTTCCCGTGCTGAGGTCACGATTTATCGCCAGTCTTGGAAAGACGGTAAAACCATCGGAGCGCCCCGGGTCGCGTTGAGGGTCCCCTTTTCTTTCCGCCTGTCTTATACCGCTAACGCCTACGATCTTTCAAGGGACCTTTCCACCATCGTCTATGCGCGGCCCGGCGGTCACGCCGACCTCTATCTTCTGAGCCAGAAATAAATCCTATTCGTGAAACAGAATGCTGCTCGATTCTCGTCGCGTCCTCAAAAGCCAGTCGCCCGCGCCTACGCCATGCAAGGCGACACCGCCAAGGCCACGGCGGCCCATCAGGATTTCCTCACGGTTTGGAAAGACGCCGACCCTGACATTCCGATTTTCATCGCTGCCAAGGCGGAGTACGCGAAGCTTCAATATCAATAGTCCTGAGGCAAGTTAGCTCGAGTTGTCAGTGGACGATTGCTGGAGATGTGGTGGCGAGTACCCACTCCGGCGGTCACCGCGTTATACGTCCGACTGCCCAGGATGTGGGCACATGCGCCGCACCTTGTCGCTTAACGCAAGCGGTAAAGCAGTATAAGACATGATTAATACAACTTGACAATATGAGTTAACTGGCACAGGGTGAATGTGGGTCAAGGGGTCTTCAGGTCTTCGGGACCGGGAGTGGCACCCTCACTCCCCTGGCCATGGGAAAAAGAAAAAGTGGAACACGAACTGGTTTCAAATTGCCTGGATTACCTGCTGACGTTGAAAGTGGAGCGTAAGAACTACATCGAAATTCTCAACACCATCGAGCGGCGATTTGCCGAGTTGGAGAAGACAAATCCTAATTCCTCTCTTTTCCTGATGTTT
>Ga0074045_10000037_pt1 | contig 105804 bp, 116 predicted proteins | sample BogForMeECP23OM2_FD_94442 | JGI IMG/M metagenome (GOLD analysis project Ga0074045, IMG submission 94442) | Bog forest soil microbial communities from Calvert Island, British Columbia, Canada - Bog Forest MetaG ECP23OM2 | ecosystem: Environmental > Terrestrial > Soil > Wetlands ... | reverse complement strand
TTCTGGGCGCCTTACGTTCGGCGCTGGCGTCGAAGTTTGCGGACGGCAAGTTGACCGTGGTGAACGCGTTCGACGTGAAAGAAGCGAAGACCAAGGAATTCCGGGCGGCGCTGGAAGCGTTGAAGGTGGAATCGACGGTGCTGATTGTGGAGGCACCGAACGCGGCGAATCGCAACCTGGAACTGAGCGCCCGCAATATCGAAGGGCTCGAGCTGATTTCCGGTAACGAGGTTCATCCTTATCATCTGCTGCGCTACGATCGCGTGATTTTTTCTCATCCTGCGATTGAGAAGTTGCAGCTTACGCTGAAAGATACTCTGCCTAAGCGGCAGCGCAAGGCGGCGAAAGAAGAAGACGAAGGCGCGAAGAAGGCGTCGGCTTCTCCGCGGAAGCGAGTGCGACACGAAAAAGCGGCGGAGGTGGCCTGATGAAATCCGCATACCAGATCATTCGCCGTCCGGTGATCACCGAAAAAGGTTTGGCGATCAAGGAAAACCAGAACACGCTGGTGTTCCAGGTGGCTCCGGGAGCGACGAAGACAGAAGTGAAGCAAGCGGTGCAGACGATTTTCAAGGTTAAGGTTCTTTCCGTCCGCACGGCGATGTATCCGGGAAAGGAACGGCGGCGCGGAAAGTTTGCCGGATACCGTCCGGACTGGAAGAAGGCGTATGTGCGGCTGCGGGCGGGCGAGAAGATGCCGGAGTACGCGCAGAATTTATAAGAGCAGCTTCCGGCGACCGGCTTTCGGCTTCCGGGCAAAGCAGATTCCTCACCCGCGCTTTGCGCGTGTTCGGAATGACAAGATTTAAGAAGAGCAGATTATGCCAATTAAGACATACCGACCGACGACGCAGACGTTGCGCTATCGCACAACGATCGTCAACGACGACATCACGACGAAGAATCCGCACAAGCCGCTGATCGAGCCGAAGCCGCGGACGGGTGGACGCCGCAACTCCGGCGACATGACGATGCGGTTCATCGGCGGCGGGCATAAACGCAAGCTGCGCATCATTGATTTCAAGCGCGACAAGACCGGGATTCCGGCGACCGTGCTCAGCATTGAATATGATCCCAACCGTTCGCCGCGCATTGCGCTGCTGGCCTATGCCGATGGGGAGAAGCGTTACATCCTTCAACCGGAAGGATTGAAAGTCGGGCAGAAGGTAGTGAGCGGGCCGGACGCGGATATTCTTGTGGGCAACGCGTTGCCCCTACGGAATATTCCTCCTGGTACGCAGATCCACAATCTGGAATTGAAGCCTGGAAAGGGCGGCCAGATGGTGCGCTCGGCGGGCGGAGCAGCGCAGCTGGTGGCGAAAGAAGAAGAGTACGCGCTGGTGAAGTTGCCTTCGGGTGAGACCAGGAAGATTTCACAGGATTGCATGGCCACGATCGGCCAGGTCGGGAATCTCGACCACGAAAACGTCACCATCGGCAAGGCTGGGCGGTCGCGATGGCTGGGCAAGCGTCCCCACAACCGCGGCGTTTCCATGAATCCGGTGGACCATCCCCACGGGGGTGGTGAGGGTAAGACCTCGGGCGGCCGGCATCCGGTGACGCCATGGGGACAGCCCACGCGTGGATATAAGACGCGGAACAACAAGCGGACGGATAAGTTTATTGTGAACCGGCGGAGCAAGTAGCGCAGCATGCGAAACCAAGATTCCTCGCTTTGCTCGGAATGACAAGGTTGGGTGAGAGTTAACTTATGGCACGTTCAACGAAAAAGGGCGCGTTTGTAGATGCCTTCCTGATGTCGCGGGTCGAAGGCATGAATTCGCGCAACGAGAAAAAAGTCTTACGCACGTGGTCACGCCGTTCGACCGTGGTTCCCGAGATGGTGGGCCACACCATTGCGGTGCATAACGGGAAAAAGTTTATTCCCGTGTATGTCACAGAGAACATGGTGGGGCACAAGCTGGGTGAGTTCAGCTTTACGCGCAACTTCAAAGGCCACTCGATGCGGGCGGCGACGGAAGTGGCGGCGAAGCCAGCGGGAATCCCGGGCGGTCCAGGGGCGATTACTCCGGCGGCAGCGCCGGCGGCGCCGCCGAAGGCATAAAGGGAGACGCGAATGGAATTTCGAGCGGAAATGCGTTACTTGCGAGTCTCGCCGCAGAAGGCGCGCCTGGTGCTGGAATTGATCAAGGGCCGCAAGGTGGAAGAGGCGCGAAACACGCTGCTATTCACCAAGAAGCGCGTGGCGGCGCATGTCGGGAAGCTGTTGCAGTCGGCGCTGGACAATGCGAACTTTCTCAGTGCCGAGAAGAATCTCGATATCGAGCTCGACAATTTGTATGTGAAAAGCGCGATTGCGAACGACGGGCCGCGCATGAAGCGCATTCGTCCGGCACCGCAGGGCAGGGCGTTCCGTTATCAGCGGCGGATTTCGCATATCACGCTGGTGCTGGCGGAGCGAGGCAATGGCGCGGCTCACGCTTCCGGGGAGACGCGAACGGCATCCGGTGCGGCTCCGGCGAAGCGGCGATCTCCGGTGGCGAAGAAAGCTGCGGGCAAGACGGGCAAGAAAAAGTTGGCTGCGAAGTGACCGCGTTTTGCGGGCGTTAACCCGCAGCGGTCATCCTGAGCGTTCTTGGCGAAGGATCGGCAGAAACATCAGGTTCCTCACCCGCGCTTTGCGCGTGTTCGGAATGACAAAGGGTTAGGGTTGGTTTAGGAGAAACAATGGGACAAAAAGTCCATCCTTACGGTTTTCGCCTCGGCTATACCAAGCCGTGGAAGTCGCGCTGGTTTGTAGAACGCGACTACGACAAGCTGCTGCTTGAGGACGTCAAGCTGAAGAACGAGCTGAAGGAGAAGCTCAAGTCGGCGGGCGTGAGCTCGATTGAGATCGAGCGGCCGGGCAACAAGCTGCGGATCATTATCAAGACGGCGCGTCCCGGAATCATTATTGGACGCAAGGGCGCGGAAATCGACAAGCTGAAGGCCGATCTGCAGAAGCGCACATCGCGCGAAATGTTCGTCGATATCCAGGAAGTGCACAAACCCGAACTCGACGCGCAGCTGGTATCCGAAGCGATTGCGCTGCAACTGGAGAAGCGGGTTGGCTTCCGGCGGGCGATGCGCAAGGCGGTGGATTCGGCGTTGCGTTTTGGGTGCAAGGGGATCAAGGTCCGGGTGAGCGGACGGTTGAATGGAAATGAAATCGCACGGTCGGAGTGGTATCTGCAAGGGCGTTTGCCGTTGCACACGCTGCGCGCGGACATCGAGTACGGATTTTCCGAAGCCAGGACCACTTATGGCGTGATCGGCGTGAAGGTGTGGGTGTACAAGGGCGAGATTTTACCCACGAAGAAGCGGGAACAGCAGACGGGAGTGGGCGCGTTCTAGGGAAGCGAGCCAAGCGCGCCCTTCGGTCGCTGCCGCTCTCTCAGGGCAGGCTCCGAGGAAGCGCGGCTCGCCCAGATCCTTCGCGAGACAAACAACGTCTCGCTCAGGATGACAGGAACAGAGACTGACTTATGTTGATGCCAAAGAAAGTAAAGTACCGCAAGCAGCAACGCGGGCGGATGACGGGCAAAGCGTGGCGCGGAAGCACGCTTGCGTTCGGTGACTTCGGGCTGAAGGTACTTGAGCCCGGTTGGATTACCGACCGGCAGATTGAAGCCAGCCGCGTGGCCATGACCCGTTTCGTGAAGCGCGGCGGGAAAATCTGGATCCGGGTGTTTCCGGACAAGCCGGTCACCAAGAAGCCGGCTGAAACCCGTATGGGTAAGGGCAAGGGTGCGCCCGATCACTGGGTCGCGGTGGTTCGTCCGGGGAAGATTTTGTTTGAGATGGAAGGGGTGACGATCGTGGATGCGACCGAAGCCATGCGGCTGGCATCGCACAAACTGCCGCTGCGCACGGCTTTGGTCAAGCGTGAGACGGCGCACTGAACTACGAGATCTTGAAGGAATTTATGAAGGCAGACAAAGTTAGGAACTTAACGGACGACGAGCTGCAGCACCAGGGACGAGATCTCGCAGACCAGCTGTTCAAGCTGAAATTTCAGTTGAACATGGGTCAAACCGAGAGCCTGAAGAAGATTCGCGGGCTGCGCAAAGATATCGCGCGCGTGAAGACGATCCAGGGCGAGCGCACGCGCGCCGCCGCGACGGAGAAACGATAATGGCGGAAACCGCAACAGGGAAAGCTACGCCGCAGGCGGAGCACGTGCAGGGCCGGCGCAAAGAAGTGGTGGGAGAAGTCGTCGCGAACCGCATGCAAAAGACGATCGTGGTCAAGGTGACGCGCAAGAAAGCGCATCCGTTTTACGGCCGCGTAGTGGCGCGCAACAAGAAGTTTTATGCGCACGACGAGAAGAATGAAGCGCACGTTGGCGATGTGGTGCGGATCGAAGAGACGAGGCCACTTTCCAAATTGAAGCGGTGGAAGCTGAAAGACATTGTGCGCAAGACGGCGCTGGTGCCGGAGATCGCGCTGGAGAAGGAAGGGCAGTAAGGAAGCGCGTCGAACCAGCGAGACAAAAAGCGTCTCGGTCGGGATGACAGAGTGAACGGGAGATTGAAGCCATGGCTGTGATGATGAGAAGTATGCTGGAGGTCGCCGATAATTCCGGCGCGCGCAAGCTGCAGATGATTCTGCCGCTGGGCGGTTCGACCGGGCTGAACGCCGGCCTCGGCGACATAATCACTGCCGCCGTGAAGGAAGCGGCGCCGGATGGCCAGGTGCAGAAGGGCAAAGTGGTGAAGGCGGTGATTGTGCGAACGCGCAAGGAGCACCGGCGACGCGACGGTACTTATATCCGCTTCGACCAGAATGCCGCGGTGCTGATTAATGATGCGGGCGAACCAGTGGGAACACGCGTCTTTGGGCCGGTGGCGCGCGAATTACGAGATAAGCGATTTTTGAAAATCGTTTCGCTGGCACCGGAAGTGATTTGAGGGAATTTGTAAATTGGTAATCGGGTAATTTGGTAATTGAAAATCCAGATCGCTTTGCCAGTGTATTCGGGTTTTGAATTTCAAATTACAAAATTGCTACGTTACTAAATTACGAAATTAGGTTTCAAGAATGCGAACTGCAAGCACAGTACAAAAGCGAGTTGATATTCGCCGCAACGATAACGTGAAGGTCATCACGGGGCGGGATAAGGGTAAGGAAGGGCGCGTGCTGCGCGTGTTTCCTAACGATAACAAGCTCCTGGTCGAACACGTGATGATGGTGAAAAAGCACGTGCGCCCGAATCCGCAGCGCAATATCAAGGGCGGGATCGCGGAGCAGGAGAGCCGGATTGCGCTCTCCAACGTGCAACTGGTTTGCGCAACTTGCGGCCCGGTGCGTATTGGGCACGAAGTTCGCGGCGACCGGAAAGTCCGGGTATGCAAAAAATGCGGAACGACCTTAGATAAATAGTTGCGAGGCGTCATCGATCTCACGAACCGGTACCCACTCCGAAACCGTGGGAGGAAGTCGAAAAGAGAAAATGGCAAAAGAAAAAGAGAAGAAGGGTTCGAAGGATTCGTCGCAGGAGCAGAAGGCTCCGGCACAGGCGCATCACAGCGCCAAAGAGCGGCCGCGGCTGCGGGCGAAGTTTGAGAAAGAAGTGGCGCCGGCTCTGTTGAAGGAACTCGAGCTTAAGAATGCGATGGCGGTGCCGCGGCTGAACAAGATTGTCGTCAACATGGGAATGGGAGAGGCGACGCAGAACTCGAAGATTCTCGATCCGGCGGTGAACGAGTTGGGCCAGATTACGGGCCAGAAGCCGATTATTACGAAGGCGAAGAAATCGATTGCGGCTTTCAAGGTGCGCGAAGGACAGGCCATTGGAACCATGGTGACGCTGCGCGGCGATCGCATGTATGAATTTCTAGACCGGCTGGTGAATATCGTTCTGCCGCGAGTGCGGGATTTCAAGGGAGTTTCCACGAAGTCATTTGACGGCCGGGGGAATTACACGCTCGGATTGCACGACCAGTTGATCTTTCCTGAGATTTCCTACGAGAAAGTCGACAAGATGAAGGGCATGAACGTCACCATCGTAACGACGGCGGCAAACGACAATCAGGCGCGGACGCTGTTGAAGCATCTGGGAATGCCGTTCCGCGCGCAATAGGTTTTGCAGAATTCAGGATTTGCGAGACAAACTTTCTTAAGGAATGCATGACTACAGCAAAACGAGTTAAAGACGCGAAGATCGAAAAGAAGTTTGAACTGGCGCGCGACAAGAAGGAAAAGCGGCCAAAGTTTTCCACCCGGCGGCATAACCGCTGCAAGCTATGCGGACGGCCGCGGGCTTACTTGCGGAAGTTCGGGGTGTGCCGGCTATGCTTCCGCGGGCTGGCGTTGCGTGGAGAGATTCCGGGCGTTTCGAAGTCGTCGTGGTAACGGGAGGGGTCTGAGGAGACGGAGATTCCCTCGGCAAGCTCGGGACAGGCTCTTCACGAGACAAGAAACGTCTCGTTCAGGATGACAAAGCTTAAAGAGATGTCTCGTTCAGGATGACTACGTTAAGTAAAGCTATGTAGTAAGCAAGCCGCTGCAGGTTCTCCGCAGGACGCGGAGCGAACGGGTGGCTAGAGGAGAATCAAACGATGAGGTTGACCGATCCGGTCGCAGATATGCTGACGAGGGTGCGGAATGCGCTGCAGGCGCGGCACCAGAAAGTGGACATTCCAGCCTCCCGGCTGAAGCTCGAGATCGCCCGCATTTTGAAAGAAGAGGGTTACGTCTCGAACTTCAAGGCCACGGAGGAGGAAGGTCACAAAGTCATCCGGATTTATTTGAAATACGGCGCGCACAACGAAGCTGCGATTTCGAAGGCGGAGCGTGTGTCGCGTCCTGGATGCCGGGTCTATGTGCGTCGCAGTGAGATTCCGCGGGTGCTGGGCGGCATGGGGATCAACATCCTTACGACGCCGCGTGGAGTGATGACCGGACGCCAGGCTCGCAAAGAAGGCGTGGGCGGCGAGTTGTTGTGCGAGATTTGGTAGAGACGCTTCTAGCTACTAGCTTCTGGCTACTAGCTAGCGGCGCAAGATTTGATCGGGTTGAACAAGCTAGGAGCTAGAAGCCAAGAGCTGATCTTATGTCACGAATTGGAAAAAAGCCGATCGCGATCCCCAAAGGGGTGACGGTCAAAATCGAAGGCAACACTGTGTTGGTGCAAGGGCCCAAAGGCAAGCTGGACACCGCTTTGCCGGCCGGCATCAAGGTTGAGCAAAAGGACGGGAACATTGTTGCCGTGCGCGAGAACGATTCGCAGGCGGCAGTGCACGGACTGGCGCGGGCGCTTGTGAACAACGCCGTTGAGGGCGTTACCAAGGGCTGGACGCGGGAACTGGAAATTGTCGGCATCGGATATCGCGCTGAGATGAAGGGCAAGGGGATGGTGGTGTTTAATCTTGGGTACTCACACCCCATTGAATATCCATTGCCGACTGGAGTTGACGCGTCGGTCGATCCCAAGCAGACCAGAATTGCGCTCACTGGGATTGACCGGCAGCAGGTTGGTCAGGTTGCGGCGGAGATGCGGTCGTTGCGTCCGCCCGATCCTTATAAGAACAAGGGCGTGAGATACGTCGGCGAAAGATTGAAGAAGAAGGTCGGTAAGACCGGAGCGAAATAAGAGCAGGTCTTAGGTGCTAGGTCTCGGGTCATAGGGCCCAAGGCTTGGGACCTATGACCAAGGGCAGGCTTCGAAGATCAAGGACAGGGTTTATGCTTACGAGAATCTCAAAAAATCAGAAGCGTGGACACGTGCACGAGCGTATCCGCAAAAAGATGCAGGGTACGGCGGAGCGTCCGCGATTGAATGTGTACCGGTCGTTGAATCACATTTATGTGCAGGTGATTGACGATCTGCACGGGACCACGGTGGTGTCGGCGAGTTCCGCCGAAGGCAAGAAAGAAGATCGACGTACCGGCGGCAACGTAGCGGCTGCGAAGAATGTGGGCAAGATTATTGCGGAGCGAGCCAAAGCAAAAGGTGTGACCAAGGTTGTGTTTGACCGCGGCGGATATATTTATCACGGACGCGTGAAGGCGCTGGCCGATGCGGCGCGCGAGGCGGGATTGCAATTTTGAAAAACAGCTTCTAGCTACTAGCTGCTGGCCAACCCGTTTCGACCGGGGTGGCTAGAGACTAGAAGCCGGGAGCTAGAAGCCAGGAAAAGATGCCAACGGTAATTAAGAAGCTTGATGCAAATTCGTATCAGTTGAAAGACCAGGTGGTCGCCATCAACCGCGTGACGAAAGTGGTGAAGGGCGGCAAGAATCTTTCGTTTGCTGCGCTGGTAGTGGTAGGCGATCCTTCGGCGGCGGTGGTGGGGCATGGTGCGGGCAAGGCGAAAGAAGTCCCGCAGGCTATTCGCAAAGCGATCGAGTCGGCGAAGAAGAATTTGATCAAGGTGAACCTGACGCAGACCAGCATTCCACATCTGGTGCTGGGACGGTATGGGGCGGGGAAAGTTTTGCTGAAGCCAGCTCCGGAAGGAACGGGCGTGATTGCAGGGGGCGCGGTGCGCGCGGTGATGACGTCGGTGGGAGTGCAGAACGTGCTGACGAAGTCGATTGGCACTACGAATCCACATAACGTGATCAAGGCGACGTTTGCGGCGCTGAAGAGCTTAAAGAGCCGAGAGAGCGTGGCGGCTATGCGCGGCAAATCGATGCAAGAGATTTAGTCGCGAGTACCGAGAGACGGAACTGAAGGATTAGCGATGACGGCGAAGAAAACAAACACAGGCGGCGGGAAGATTCACCTGAAGTGGGTGCGTTCCGCCATTTGCGCTCCGGTGAAACATAAGCTGGTGGTGAAGGGACTGGGATTCACGCGGTTGAACCAGGTGATCGAGCGTCCGGACAATGCGGCGATTCGCGGCATGGTGGCCAAGATTCCGCATCTGGTTGAGATTGTAGAGTAGGTCTTGGGTGATAGGTCTTGGGCGCTGGGTTTTCCTGCGACCTAGGACCTGAGACCAGGTTGAGAGAGAGTCATGAATTTATCGAACATTCGAGCACCGAAGAAGGCATCGGAAAAGCGTAAGCGCGTGGGGCGCGGTATGGGCTCCGGCATGGGAAAGACGTCCACTCGCGGACACAAGGGCCAGCGTTCGCGCACTGGTATGCGCCTGATCCGGGGCTTTGAAGGCGGCCAGATGCCGCTGCACCGCCGGATGCCGAAGCGCGGCTTCACCAACATTTTCCGGAAGGAATTCAATATCGTTAGCCTGGAGCGGCTGGTGGCGCTGGGCGAGGATCTGCTTGCGGCACCGATTACGCCCGAGGTGCTTCGCAAGACTGGCGTGATTAAGACGAAGCATCCAGTGAAGATTCTCGGCGATGGCGAACTGAGCGTCACCATTACCGTGCACGCGCACAAGTTTTCGAAATCGGCGCAAGAGAAAATCACCAAGGCAGGCGGCAAGGTTGAGGTCTTGCAGTAATGTTTGAGAAGCTGCGTAACATCTTTCGCATTCCTGACCTGCGGAAGCGGGTTCTGTTTACGCTGGCAATGCTTGCCGTCTACCGCCTGGGAGGCCATCTTCCTACGCCGGGCGTGAACTTCCTCAAACTAGAGGACGCCTTCACGCACAATGCGGGATCGCTTCTGGGTTTTGTGGATCTGTTCTCCGGCGGCAATCTGCGCCGCATGACGATATTCGCGCTGGGCATCATGCCATACATCACGGCATCGATCATTCTGCAGCTTTTGACGGTGGTCTATGAGCCGCTGGCCAAGCTGCAAAAAGAAGGCGAGCTGGGACGCAAGAAAATTACGCAATGGACCCGGTATATCACCGTGATTCTCAGCGCGGTGCAGTCGTTCGGCATTGCCATCGGGCTGGAGAAGATGGGAGACTTCGTTTTCCACCCCGGCTGGGGATTTCGCCTGATGACGATGCTGACCCTGACGACGGGCAGCGCGTTCATCATGTGGCTGGGCGAGCAGATCACGGATCGTGGAATCGGCAACGGGATGTCCCTGCTGATTTTTGCCGGAATCGTGGTGGGGCTGCCGCGGGGCGTCGAGGATCTTCTCGAGAAGGCCAAGAACGGAACTTGGGGAGCCATCACGCCTGTTCTGATGGTGGGCCTGGTGGTGTTCATGGTCGCGGTGGTGGCGTTTATCGTTTACGTCGAACGCTGCGAGCGAAGAATTCCGGTGCAGTATGCCAAGCGTGTTGTAGGACGCAAGGTGATGGGCGGTCAGTCTACGCATCTTCCGTTGCGGGTTAACGCGGGTGGCGTGATGCCGGTGATCTTCGCGTCTTCGATTCTGACTTTGCCGCAAACCGTCGGCTACGGTTTACGCAACAGCCGATACATCGGCGACTTGTTTCGAATGCTGGGATGGGGCGAACCGCTTTATACGTTGCTATACGCTGTGGGCATTATTTTCTTCGCGTACTTTTATGTATCGATTGTTTTCAATCCCAGCGAAGTGGCCGACAACATGCGGAAATATGGCGGGTTCATTCCGGGTATCCGTCCGGGCAAGCGCACGGCCGATTATATCAATGAAGTTTTGACTCGCATCACGCTGGTGGGTGCGCTCTACCTGATCATCATCTCGTTCATTCCGGAGTGGATGATCACCGGTATTCACCTCAACCATTTGCCCTTCTGGCTGGGAGGGTCGCTGTTCGAGCGGCTTCCGGTGTGGGTGACTAACGGTTTGGGAGTGAATTTCTATTTTGGTGGAACCTCGCTACTGATCGTAGTGGGCGTCGCCATGGATACGGTTACGCAGATCGAAGCGCAACTCATCATGCGGCATTACGATGGATTCACGCCGCGCAGCGGACGCATCCGCGGACGTCGGAATTGGTCGTAGGGACGGGTCTTAGGTGATAGGTCTTGGGTATTCGGGCCCCCACGGGAGTTTGCCTAGGACCTAAGACCTGAAGACCCCTAAGTGCTGCCCGTAGCCGCGGGTAGAGAAAGAATTTGGGGTTGCTGCACCTGGACCGTCTTGTGGAAGGGTTCCGGGAACACTGTTCGGGAGGCTTTGGCCAACTCGATGGCGCAGGAAACCTCACGTGACGTAGGTCCGGTGGTATTGCTTGGCCCGCCGGGCGCGGGTAAAGGGACGCAGGCCAAGCGGATTATGGAACGGTACCTGGTGCCGCAGGTTTCCACCGGAGATATTTTGCGGCAGAACGTGGCCGACGGTACGGAACTGGGGCAAGCCGCGAAGGCGGTGATGGCGCGCGGGGAACTGGTTTCCGACGTCTTGGTTTGTGAGATGGTCAGGCAGCGACTGGTTCAGCCGGACTGCAGGCGGGGATATGTTCTCGACGGTTTTCCCCGGACCGCCGCGCAGGCCGGATGGCTGGATGCGTTGCTGGATGATAAGTTCTTTGACAACTCGTGGCCGAGCCGGGCGTGGCCAATTGTGATTCGTCTGGACGTGGACTATAATCAATTGTTGCTCCGGATTACTGGACGCCGTTCTTGTCCCACCTGTGGACGGATCTACAACGTCCACTTTCAGCCGCCCCGTGTCGATGAGCTTTGCGATTGTGACGGGTCGAAGCTGGTAACCCGCAATGACGACCGGTTGGAAGTGATTGAGCCGCGTTTGGCGGCCTATCAGGAGCAGACTCGTCCGGTCGCTGATTATTATCAGCACACGGGACGACTGATTCCACTGAATGGCGATCAGCCCATGGATGTGGTAACGGAGCAAATTTTCCGCATCCTTGAGGATCACCGCGCATAAGACATTAGGAATGGCGATTGTTTGCAAATCGACGGCTGAGATTGAACGGATGCGGCAGAGTGGCCACATTGTTCGGCTGGTTCTCGATCATGTGCGGTCGATCGTGGCGCCCGGACTGACTACGATGGATCTGGAGCGCTCCGCCGAGAAGAAGATCGCAGAACTGGGAGCGAAGCCGGCCTTCAAGGGATACTACGATTATCCCTGTGTGTTGTGCACGTCGGTGAACGAAGAGATTGTGCACGGCATTCCGTCAGAGAAGCGAGAGTTGAAAGAAGGCGATATCGTTTCGATTGATTGCGGAGTCGTGCTGGATGGTTATTACGGCGACGCCGCGATCACGGTTCCGGTGAGTGACACGGTGAAGCCGGAGTTACGCAAGCTGCTGACGGTGACGGAAGAGTCGCTCTACCGGGGGATTGATCAGGCCGTGATTGGTAAAACCGTGGGCGACGTGGGAGCGGCGGTGCAGGAGCATGTGGAGGCCGCAGGCTTCAGCGTGGTGCGCGAGTTTGTCGGGCATGGCATCGGGACGCACTTGCACGAAGAGCCGCAGGTGCCGAATTACGGGGCGCGCGGTCATGGTGCGAAGTTGCGCGAAGGCATGGTCCTCGCCATCGAGCCGATGGTGAATTTTGGCAAGCCTGAAACCCGCGTGTTGGGCGACAAGTGGACTGCGGTTACGGCTGATGGCAGTTTCAGCGCGCACTTCGAGCATTGTGTAGCGGTGACGAAAGACGGGCCGGTGATTCTGACGAAGTAAAACAGCTACTAGCTCCTGGCTTCTAGCTAGTAGTTAGAAGGTAAAGGCTGACTTTAAGGGGTGCATGAGTAAAGAAGACGCGATTGAAGTGATGGCCGTGGTTCTGGAACCACTGCCCAATGCCATGTTCAAAGTGGAACTGGAGAACAAGCACCAAGTGCTGGCGCACGTTTCCGGCAAGATGAGGAAGAATTTCATTCGTATCCTGCCGGGGGACAAGGTTGCGGTTGAGCTTTCGCCTTACGACTTGAATCGCGGACGGATCGTTTATCGCTACAAGTAAAGAACCGGGAACTGAGAACAGTTATGAAGGTACGAGCATCGGTAAAGAAAATTTGTGACAAGTGCAAGGTCATCCACCGCAAAGGTGTGGTGCGGGTGATCTGCGTCAACACGAAACATAAGCAGCGCCAAGGGTAAGGTAAGCCCAGCGCCGGAGTAAGGACAAACTATGGCACGTATTGCAGGCGTTGACTTACCGCGCCAGAAGCATATCAACATTGGGCTGACGTACATTTACGGTATTGGGCATCCGCGCGCGGGCGCGATTCTTGATGAGGCCAACGTGGACCCGATGAAGAAGGTCCAGGACCTTAGCGAAGAAGAGGTCAACCGCATACGCACCGTGATTGAGCAGCAGGGGATGGTGGAGGGCGATCTACGCAAGGAAGTTTCGATGAACATCAAGCGGCTCATCGAAATTGGTTCCTATCGTGGATTCCGGCACCGCCGCAACTTGCCGGTTCGGGGACAACGAACGCATACCAACGCCCGCACCCGAAAAGGTCCGCGCAAAGGAACGGTATCGACCAAGAAGAAAGCGACGTCAAAAACGTAAAAGCGGTGTTCAGCGTCCAGTGATCAGTGGATAGCAAAGCCCTGACAGACTGGCACTGGCCACTTAGCACCGGGCACAAATTATGGCGAAACCAGCAGCAGCGGGCGGCACTGCCGCGCCGGATAAAAAAGGTAAGAAAAAGACGTTCAAGAAGAAGGAGCGCAAGCACGTTCCGCATGGGCTGTGCTACGTGCAGGCGTCTTTCAATAACACCATCGTGACCATCACCGACATGAACGGCAACGTTCTGTCATGGAAGAGTTCGGGATCGCTGGGCTTCCGGGGATCGCGCAAAGGCACGCCATTCGCCGCGCAGCAGGCGGCTTCGAACGCGGCCAACATGGCGCGCGATCACGGTGTGCGAAGCGTGGATGTTCGCGTTAGCGGACCGGGTTCCGGCCGAGAGTCGGCGGTGCGCGCTCTGGCGTCGTCTGGCATCGAGGTGCGTTCTATTCGTGATGTGACGCCCATTCCGCACAACGGATGCCGTCCGCCGAAGAGACGCAGGGTCTAGCTATTGATAGGGATTCCTCGCTTCGCTCGGAATGACAAGCGGGGGACATTGATTTTCGTCCGGGACGAAGGGTGAAGCCAAACCTGTAAACCGGTCATCTAAAAGGAGAATAACTTGGCTCGTTATACCGAGGCAGTCTGCCGTCTGTGCCGCCGCGAGGGCATGAAGCTGTTCCTCAAAGGCGCAAAATGCTTTAGCGATAAGTGTCCCATCGAGAAGCGCAACTTCGCTCCTGGACAACATGGAAAAGACCGGAAGGCCAAGATTGTTGGCTACGGCCTGCAGTTGCGCGAGAAACAGAAAGCCAAGCGCATCTACTTCACGTTGGAAGGGCAGTTCCGCAACTACTTTGAAAAGGCTGCGCGCACCCGGGGCGTAACCGGTGAGTTGCTTTTGCAGCAACTGGAGCGGCGGCTGGACAATGTCGTTTTCCGGCTGGGCTTCGCGCAATCGCGGCGCCAGGCACGTCAGTTGGTGCGCCACGGGCACGTAGCCGTCGACAATCGCAAGGTCAACATTCCTTCGTATGAAGTGAGTGCGGGCGAGGAGATTTCGATTCGCGAAAACAGCAAGCAGCTTGCGGTGCTTGAGTTGGCCAAGGAATTTGCCAGCCATGCGACGCTGCCCAACTGGCTGGAAGTGAATCGCGATAATTACACGGCGAAAGTGCTCTCGTTGCCGAAGCGCGAAGATATTCAGCTGCCGGTGAACGAGCAGTTGATCGTAGAGCTTTATAGTAAGTAAGAGCATCGGGCGATCTGGCCATCGGGTCATCGGACGATTTTCAAATGACCCGATCAAAGATCATCCGATTCTTTCGGTCCACATTTCGAGCCGGATCAGCCTGTGCTGGCGACAATCCCACGTCTCGCGAAAGAGGCGAGACATGGGGCACCCCCTGAATCCGGACCGATTCAGGGAGCCAGAACTGAGCCAAACGGCCGAAGGAGAAACGAATGCTTTGGAAGGGTTTTCAGAAACCGAAACGTCTCGCAGTCGATACTTCCACTCTCACTGATAAGTACGGAATTTTCTGGGCGCAGCCATTTGAGCGCGGCTTCGGCACCACAGTAGGGAACGCTCTGCGGCGCGTGTTGCTGAGCTCGATCGAAGGCGCGGCTGTAACCGCGGTGAAGATGGAAGGCGTGCTGCATGAATTCCAGTCTATTCCCGGCGTGGTCGAGGATGCGACGGACATCATCCTCAACCTGAAGCAGATTCCTTTCAAGCTTGCCGGCGATGCTCCGAAGGCTATCTACCTGCGCGCCGATCAGCCTGGGGTAGTCACCAGCGGCATGATCGAGGCGGATGGTGATGTCGAGGTTCTTGATAAAGATGTCTACATCGCAACCGTGAGCGAAGGCGGTAAGCTCGACATGGAGATGCGTCTGAAGCGTGGCCGCGGATATACATCCGCCGATAAGAATTTCGATGAGGACCTCGGCATCGGATTCATTCCAATCGATTCCGTTCACTCGCCGGTGCGCAAGTGCAATTACACAGTGGAAGCCGCCCGTCTTGGCCAGATCACCGACTACGACAAACTCACGCTGGAAGTATGGACCAACGGTTCGATCACGCCCGCCGATGCTATCGGTTTGTCGGCGAAGCTGATGAAGGATCACATGAACATCTTCATCAACTTCGAGGAAGAAATCGAAACCGGTACGTCGGCTTCGGATGATCGCAAGCCCGAGATCCACAACGAAAATCTGAACCGTTCCGTCGAGGAGCTCGAGCTCTCGGTGCGCAGTTATAACTGCCTTAAGAATGCGAACATTCAGACGATCGGCGAGCTGGTGCAGAAGACGGAGTCGGAGATGCTCAAGACCAAGAACTTTGGCCGCAAGTCGCTGAATGAAATCAAGGAGATTCTCTCCACGATGGGACTCAGCCTGGGCATGAAGATCGACGAGCACGGGAACGCCGTGCCGGGACCGACGTCCAATCTGGTTTTGCCGGCGTCGGCTTACGGTCCGGACGATCAGCTGTAAGAACAGTGGTCGGTGGCTAGTGGTCAGTGGTCAGAAAAAACAAGACACTAGCCGCTGACTTTCTACATCGAAATTGAATGCTGGCCACTGACCACTGGCCACCGACGACTGAGGTCCATCATGCGTCACAAAGTTGCAGGATATAAACTCGGACGGAACACATCGCACCGGCGGTCGCTGCTGCGCAACCTGGTCACGTCGGTGATCGTGGAGGAGCGGGTCGAGACGACCGTTCCCAAGGCGAAGGCGGCGCGACCGCTGGTCGAAAAGATGATCACGCTAGGCAAACGTGGCGATCTCGCGGCGCGGCGTCTGGCTGCGGCTTATCTCATGACGGACGCGGCGGTGGTGAAGCTGTTTGACACCATCGGACCGCGTTTTGGCGACCGGAACGGTGGATACCTGCGCATCGTTCGCACTGGCTGGAATAAGGGCGACGGCGCCGATAAGGCTTTTCTCGAACTGCTGGGCAGCGAAAAGGTTCTGGACGAAAAGCGCGAGAAGCGCGCCGAAGCCCGCTCGAAAAAGGCCGCTGAAGCGAAGAAAGCTATGGAAGATGCCGAGGCGCAAGCACAGCATGACGGCGGCATAGAACCGGTGAAGGAAGAAAAAGAAGAAGACAAGAAATAGTAGTGCTACTGATGTCTGTTCAGGGGCGCGGTCTTTGACCGCGCCTTTTCTTTTTGCGTAGAGGGTTCACGTTTGTCGCGGCAGTACATGTCCTCTCGCGGCTACCGCTGGTAATCTTGCGGTAAGTTGCCATGCAGATAAAATTTCTCTCAGATGGGGTTCACTCGCACACAGATCGGGATTGCCGTCAGTGTTGGGGCGCTGATGGTCTTTGGATTTCTTGGCTACATCTGGTGGCTTAGCAATCAGGGGCCGGTGCTGGCACGGTCCGAAGATCACGATCCGCTGACCGGGCTGCCAGTCAGCATTCGCATGAACCCGCTGCGCGATCGCACGATCGAGCACAGCGCCAACAAGTTCTTGCACGAGTTGCGAGATGGCCACTGCGATCAACTGCTCTCCCAATGGGAGCACGACTATCGCAGGAAGTACGCGCACTTTATCTGCGACTCTGAAGGGCAGCATCCGCTCGTTTCCTGGGAGTTGGCGGAGTGGGAAAGCGCCCCGCCTTTGACTATTCTGCACTATCGCGGAAAGCGCCTGAACCATGCAGGCCAGTCCGGGACGTATCAGGAGCTCTTTACCGTCACCGCTGAGAACAAAGATGGGCAGTGGGTGGTGACGAAGTACGATGCGATGTACTGAGACGGTAAATTCGTCGGTCGTCGTTCGCTGTCATCTTTCCTAACATCTGTCTCGCTCGGCGTCTATTCATCTCCGTGGTAATAATGATGCATGCCTGAAGGTTCCGCCGAGCGTGAGGTTTCTGCTGCGCGAAATATCTACGCGTTTGGCACCACATCTTTTTTCAACGACACTGCCACGGAGATGGCGTACTGGGTGTTGCCAGCCTTTCTGGCGACGCTGGGCGCGGGGCCGGCGCAGTTGGGATTGATTGAGGGCATCGCGGAAAGTGTCGCCTCGTTCTCGCAGCTCTTCTCGGGATATTTGGCCGACCACATTGAACGCCGCAAGCCGGTCGTAGTGGCGGGATACTTTATTGCGAACGCAGTCAAGCCGTTGCTGGCTGTGGTCACGGCATGGCCGCAGATTTTACTAATTCGCTTTAGTGACCGGCTCTCCAAAGGCTTTCGCGCCGCTCCGCGCGACGTGATGGTCGCTGAGTCTGTGCCGAAGAATCGGCTGGGCTCGGCGTATGGACTGATCCAGTCGATGGATTCTGCGGGGGCCATCGCTGGCCCTCTGGTCGCGCTGATCTTGCTCTCGCGCTTCGGAATTCGAAGCGTGTTCTGGGCGGCTGCCGTTCCCGGAGCACTGTGCGTGCTGGTTGCCCTACTAGGGATACGCGAGACAAGGCGGGCTGCGCCTGGCGGACAGCCCCTTCGGCTTCGCTCAGGGCGGGCGGGGGCGGCTGTCCCCACATCTGAAAAGGTCGAGAGTACGGGCTCCTCTGCGGGGGACCGGGTCGCTCTGCCCGCGTCCTTCTACCTCGTTCTCGTTGCGGTGACACTTTTCTCTGTAGGCAACTCGAGCGATATGTTTCTGGTTCTACGAGCGCAGAATGCCGGGATCGGCGTGGCGCTGGCGCCGCTGCTGGGATTGGTTTTCAACATCACCTACACGCTGGGTTCGTGGCCGGCGGGGTGGTTCAGCGATCATGTGCCGCGCCGCCTGGTTGCAGGCGTGGGTTACATGATTTTCGCCGCAGTCTATTTTGTATTCGGGCTTGCCCCTTCGATGCTGGCGATCTGGATTGCGATGGCAGTTTACGGTTTGTATTACGCCCTCACGCAGCCCGTGCTGAAAGCCCTGGTGGTAGAGAGCGTTGGCGAGCGAGTGCGTGGCCGCGCTCTGGGGATTTACGCTTTTGTGGCCAGCATCGCGACTCTTTCCGCGAGTTTGATTACCGGTGAGTTGTGGAAGCATTACGGTGCGGGGGTTCCGTTTTATTTCTCGGCGGCGTTTGCGTTGGTGGCAGCTTTGCTCTTGCAGGGGGCTAAAGCCCCAATCAATTAGGAATGCTTTACGCGGCGCTAAAGCGCCGCTCTTCCACGGCACTGAGAGGACGTTTCCCACGGTCCTGCGAGGTCGCTTTTCGCTACCCCTAGCTCCGAGAGCGGGTCACAACGATGACGCGTCAGTTTCAGCCTGCGCCGACACTTCGCTCAAGAAATGGGAGCCGTGCTTCTTGCAAAATTTTTCAGCCACAACAAGAGCAGCAGCTGTGCCGCGATGCCAGCGCACGAATCGAGGACAACATCCTGCCAGCGTCCGGTGCGCGAGGGGATGAAGCTTTGATGCCACTCATCGAGGCTCGCGACAAACGCCGTCATCAACACGGCGATGCTGGCCCACCTTGCTGTCCATGGCGGATTTCCCAGTGCCGGGAAGGTTTCGCGCCAGGCACGGAACGCCAGGATACTCAGAATGGCGTAGCCGACGACGTGTCCGCCTTTGCGGATGAAGAAATGCCAGACTTCAAAATGATCCCAATCCAAACCGAAGAGGTAGTGCAATAGCGGGTATAGAATGCGGCTGGTGTTGCTGGATGAAAGCAATGCGGTGGATTCGATGGCAATGACGATGAGCCAGAGAATCGCGGCAATCCACGCCTTGAGAAGGTTGCGGCGGTGAGAGTTCAAGCGGGAGCGCCACCGCCCCGCTGCGCCGGGCCGGACAGCCGAGGGCGGCTGTCCCCACACAAGCAGAACCTCGAGCGGCCGTGCCCACATAAGCACAATCTTGACGATGCGACGCTACTCGATGGCATAGTTGGGAGCCTCGCGGGTGATCATGACGTCGTGGACATGGCTTTCGCGGAGTCCGGCGCCACTGATGCGCACGAAACGCGTTTTTTGCAGAAGTTCGGCAATGGTGGCGCAGCCGCAATAGCCCATGCCTGATTTCAATCCGCCAACCATTTGATAGATGATCATGGCGACCGAACCTCGATAGGGAACTCGTCCTTCAATGCCTTCGGGGACAAGCTTGCCCATACGGTTGGAATCGCCATCGTTGGCGGAGGCCGCGGCGGAGGAATCAGCGTCCGTGCTTTGGAAATAACGCTCACTGGAGCCCTGGGCCATGGCACCAATTGAGCCCATGCCGCGATACGACTTGAAGGAGCGGCCTTGATAGAGGATGAGCTCGCCAGGACTTTCGTCGGTGCCAGCGAAGAGCGAACCGATCATCACAGCACTTGCGCCGGCCGCCAAGGCTTTTGTGATGTCGCCGGAGTACTTGATACCGCCATCGGCGATGATGGGAACGCCGGCGTCTTTGATTGCGCGGTATGCCTCGGCGATCGCGGTGATCTGGGGAACGCCTGCGCCAGTAACTACGCGGGTGGTGCAAATGGAACCAGGGCCGATGCCGACCTTGATGCCGTCGGCTCCCGCCCGGGCCAATTCGCAGGCCCCGTCGAAGGTGGCGACATTACCGGCTAACAATTCGATTTCAGGAAGTTTCGACTTTACCAGCTTCACTGCATCGAGCACGCGCGCGGAATGGCCATGTGCGCTGTCAATCGCCAGCACGTCCACTTTGGCCTGAGCTAATTCCCGAGCACGCTCGAGAAAATCTCCGGTGGCGCCAATGGCGGCGCCCACCCGCAGGCGTCCTTGAGAATCTTTCGCGGCGTTGGGGTATTTCAGTTTCTTCTGAATGTCTTTTACAGTGATCAGCCCTTTGAGGTTGTACTTATCGTCGACCACGAGAAGTTTTTCGACGCGATGTTCGTGGAGAATTTCTTCAGCATCTTCCAGCGTCGTGCCTACGGGGACGGTGATGAGATTTTTCTTGGTCATCACGCGATCGATGGGAATATCGAAGCGGGTCTCGAAGCGTAGATCGCGATTAGTCAGAATGCCCACGAGACGGCCCTGCTCGGTAATCGGCACTCCGGAAATTTTGTATTTGCGCATGACTTCAAGCGCGTCGCTGACTTTATCGTTGGGCGACATGGTAACGGGATCGACGATCATGCCACTTTCCGAGCGCTTCACCTTGTCGACTTCATTGGCTTGCTGCTCGATGGTGAGATTGCGGTGGATGATGCCGAGTCCGCCCTGCTGAGCCAAAGCGATGGCCATGTGTGACTCGGTGACAGTGTCCATGGCTGCGCTGACGATGGGAATGTTCAGGCTGATGTTGCGTGTGAGCTGAGTCTGGGTAGTGGCGGTTGCGGGAACGACATCGGAGCGCGCGGGTAAGAGGAGGACGTCGTCGAAGGTGAGAGCTTCGGGTACGGGAAAATGAATCATAAGGTTCTCAGGAATTCTCCCAGCCTGCGGGGTGAATCTTCATTCTAGAGAGGGTGCGGTGATTCAGGCAAATGGAAGCTTCGAATTCATGCTAGTTTCGCCCGCGGGGCTTGGCTTCGCCACTGAGAGCCGTGACAACGGAGATTCCTCCGCGCGTGAAGAAAAGCAGGCGCTGCCGGAATGACAAGCGTGCTCGAAGGCTTGATATGATCGCTTGTCTTTCACGGAGCGAATATGCGCGGACTGATGGTTTGCATTTGTTGTCTGATGCTTTCAACATTCCTGGCAGCGCAGCAATACGACCTGGTTCTTGAGGGTGGTCGAGTGATGGACCCCGAGACCGGGCTGGATGCGGCGCGCAACGTCGGCATACGCGATGGAAGGATTGTTCGCATTTCGTCGGAGGCGCTGAGCGGGCGGCGAGTGATTCATGCCGGCGGGCTGGTTGTTGCTCCGGGCTTCATCGATTTGCACCAGCACGGCCAGGATATGGCAAGCCAGCGGGTCAAAGCGCTGGACGGCGTAACTACGGCGCTCGAGCTCGAGATCGGTGCGCCGGATGTTGCCCAATTTCTGAAATCCAAGGAAGGGCGCTCGCTGATTCACTACGGGACGTCGGCCAGCCATGTGGCGGCGCGGGCTGCGGTGTTCGGCGCGCCGTTGCCGGCCGAGGTCGTTGGAGATCACACTGGTGCACCCGAGATTTTGCCCAAGAGCGGGCCGGCCACCGATCAGCCGGCCACGCCGGAACAGATCGAAACGATACGCGAGCGCTTGCGAGCGGAACTCGATGCGGGTGGCTTGGCGATTGGAATGGGCATTCAGTACACACCCGGAGCAACGCGGTTGGAAGTGCTAGATATGTTCCGTCTCGCCGCCGAGCGCGGTGTGCCCGTCTATACCCACATGCGCAGTGCGGGGCGCGTCGAACCCGGTTCGTCGATTGAGGCGGTCAGCGAAGTGATTGGAGCAGCGGCGATTACAGGGGCTTCGCTGCATATCGTGCACATCAACAGCACTTGCCTGCGCGATTCGTTGGAATGTCTCGCGATGGTGGAGGGAGCGCGGGCTCGCGGACTGGACGTTACGACTGAGGCATATCCATACATCGCCGGCATGACTGCGGTGAACTCGGCGTTATTTAATCCCGGGTGGAGGGAGAAGCTCGGAATCGATTATGAAGATCTTGTGCTCCCCGATACCGGCGAGCGCCTCACGAAGCAGCGATTTGACGAGCTGCATAATTCCAACACGACCCAGTGGGTGCTGGTTTTCGCCAACACGCAGGAAATTGTGGACAAGGTGATTCCGCATCCTCTAGTGATGATCGCGAGCGATGGCGCGGAGGGTCATCCACGCAATTCTGGGACGTACTCGCGGGTGCTGGCGCAGTATGTGCGCGAGAAAGGAACGGTCACGCTGATGGACGCAATCCGCAAGATGAGTTTCATGCCGGCGGAGATGCTGGAGCGATCGACGCCGCAGGCGCAGCAAAAAGGCCGATTGCGGGAGGGCGCTGACGCCGACATTGTAGTGTTCGATGCGGCTACCATTCGTGATCGGGCGACTTTCGAGAAGCCGATGGAGCCCAGTGTGGGTGTGCGGTATTTAGTTGTGGGAGGGACGATGGTAGTGGACGAGGGCAAGATTGTGCCGGATGTGTTTCCGGGGCGCGCGATTGTGGGACAGGGAAAATTTATTTACGGCGAGAAACACTGAGCGACCGAAAGCGAATTGAAGGGCAGTAATTAGCCTCTGAATCAGCGACAGGCTCAAATTCGGTTGGCTCCCGGCGTTTGTCTTTTCCCCCCTCAGGGGCGTATATTAGAAAACTGAGAACTGTTGTGTAGTACCGGCATTTGGCGAGGCACACCAGTGGGCGCAAGCCCACTTTTTCGTTGCGGAGAAATCGGTCCGCGCGAGGTGGCTTACAAGTTATTGGATGCATGGCACTTGAGCTTGATCGGGTACGGGAGATTGCGGAGCGGGTAGCGGCCTCCAGCGGACTAGAAGTAGTGGAAGTGGAGTTGCGCGGGAGTGGCAAAGCTCGCATGCTGCGTGTGTTTTTGGACAAGCCCGGAGCTGGCGGAGGCGATCCGCTGGCCGGAGTGACGCACGGAGACTGCGCCAACTTCAGCCGGGAGTTTGGCACCATTCTGGATGTGGAAGATGCGGTGCTTGGCAGCTATACGCTGGAAGTTTCGTCTCCGGGATTGGATCGAAAGCTAACGAAAGCGTCCGACTTCGAGCGCTTTGTTGGAAGCCGGGTGAAGCTGACCACCAGGCAACCGCTAGACAATAACCGGTACTTCGAAGGGCGTCTGGAGAGTTTTCGGGAAGGCCGGCTGACGCTCGACCTGAGTGTGGCGAGCAAAAAGTCGCGAAAGAAGATGGGAGCGACGGCGGAGCAGACACAGAAAGTCGGGATTGAACTCGCCAATGTGGAGAAGGCGAATTTGGTGCCGGAAATTTGAGAGCGGGTCTTAGGCGCTAGGTATTAGGTCTTGGGGTTCTTGCCTAAGACCTAAGGCAGATCAGAGCGGCGGAAGTTTATCACGGAAATTTTCTATGGCGAGTGAGCTTTACAACACGATCGACGCGCTGAGCCGCGAAAAGGGGATTGATCCGCAGATTGTAGTCACTGCGGTAGAAGACGCCATTGTGATGGCGACCCGGAAGTATTACAAGTCACAGGAAAATCTGCGCGCCGAACTGGATAAAGAAAGCGGCAAGATTAATGCCTATGCGGTGAAGACCGTGGTGGAGACGCCGGAGCAAGTGGAAGATCCGCAACTGCAGATCACTCTGGAAGAGGCGCGCAAGGCCGATCCGAGTCTGGAAGTTGGTGGAGAGTTGCGGATTCCAAAGGTGACGGAAGGAATCCTGGGACGGATTGCAGCGCAGTTGGCGAAGCAGGTGATTTTTCAGAAGGTGCGCGAGGCGGAACGCGATACCGTTTACAACGAATATATCGGACGCGTCGGTGAAGTAGTGAACGCCACGGTGAAGCGAGTGGAAGGTCCGGATGTGATCTTCGATATCGGCAAAGCCGAAGCGCGCATGCCGCGCAAGGAGCAGTCGCGGCTGGAATCGTTCGCGATCGGCGAGCGTGTGCGGGTGGTAATCGCGCGTGTGGAGAAGGCTTCGAAAGGGCCGGGCGTGGTGGTTTCCCGCGCCGTGCCGGACCTGGTGCAACATTTATTTCAGACTGAAGTACCGGAGATTTACGACGGAACCGTAGTGATCCGTGCGATCGCGCGTGAAGCTGGTGAGCGAACGAAGATCGCCGTCATGTCGAAGGACAAGGACGTGGACGCGGTAGGCGCGTGCGTCGGCATGAAGGGGATGCGGGTGCAATCGATCATTCGCGAATTGCACGGAGAAAAAATTGACATCATCGAGTATCACGAAGACGCGGTGACCTTTGCGGAGAAGGCTTTGCAGCCGGCAAAGGTGAGCAAGGTCACAGTGGTGGATTCAGGCGGGAAGCATCTGGAAGTGGTGGTGGACGACAGCCAGTTGTCTCTTGCCATCGGCAAGAAGGGTCAGAACGTTCGACTGGCTGCGAAGTTGCTGGGCTGGAAGATCGACATCAAGAGTGAGGAAGAAAAGCGCCAGGAAGTGGAGCAGCAGATGTCGGCGATGGTTCCACAGACGGCGACGCCGTTGGAGAGCGTACCTGGATTGGGAGATGGGTTAGTGGAGAAGCTGAGCGCCGCTGGCGTTACTACCGTAGAAGCTCTAGCCGACATGACGCCGGAACAGCTTGAGGCGATTGAAGGCATCGGGCCCAAGACGGTGGAAAAAATCAGCCTGGCGGTGAATAATTACTTTGCCAGCCTGGATGCGGATCCGGCGGCCGTAGCCGAGGCGCCAGCAGAAGGCGAGACTGCGGTTGAGGCTTCTGAGGAAGGCGCTGCGGAAGTTCCCGTAGAAGCGGTGGCTAGCGAGGACTTGGCAGCCGCCGAAACTGCGATTGAAGGAGCTGCGGGCGAAGCGCAGGCAGCTACCGAAAGCGAGCACAACGGGCAGGCGCAAAGCTCCGATGAGGAGCATGGACCGAAGGAAGCCGAATCCGCTTCTGAAACTAGAGAATAGTCATGACACGCTGGAATAAGTTCGGAAGGCGTGGGAACGAAGAAAGTGACTCCGTGAGGTCGCAATGAAGACCTAACTACAGCGCGGAGAAACGAAAGGCCGGATGAGTAAGGTTCGAATTAACGATCTAGCCCGGGAGCTGGAAGTAAAGAGCAGAGCAATTCTGGATACGCTACCGCTGGTTGGGGTGACCGAGAAGAAGACGCACTCCAGTTCTCTGGAAGAACATGAAGCGGAGAAGGTGCGTGTGTACATCCGCTCCGCCGCAGACGGTTCGTCGTCGGCTGGCAAATCTGGTTCTCGCCCTGGTCGGGGCGAGGAGGAAATCAAGACAAAGATCGATCTGTCGCACATCTCGCGTCCAGGAGATGTGCTGAAGGCGATTACGCAGAGGAAGGAAGCGGTTGTTCCGCCGGCTGCGGCACGTCCCATGCCGCCTGCCGTGGCCACAGCGCCGAGCGCGCACCCTCCAGTAGAAAGACCAGCGGTGACGGCTCCAGCTGCAGTGAGCCGGCCCACAACAGTTTTGCCTCCGGTGGTGAAACCCACGGCAGAGGCTCCTGCAGCTTCCGCAAGTGCGGCTCCGCCAGTTGCGGTGGTTACGCCGCGACCTGTGGTGGTTCCTCCGGCGGCATCAATGCCCCCGCCCTCTCCAATAGGCACGTCGCCTACGCGTCCTTCGACATCGGCGGCTATTGTGCCGCCTACCGCGCCTGCGCCTCCGGTGGTTTCCGCGAGCGCTCCGCCAGCGCCTCCAGTCGTCGCAAAACCAGTGGCTCCGCCGCCACCACCCGCGCCGCGGATGATCGTTCCACAAACAGGTCCGCGACCGGTTTACAAAGCGCCAGTGCGTCCGGCTCCGCCGCCGGTACAGCCGGGAGTTCCGATTGGTGGCGCGATGCGTGCTGCTCCGGGACGTCCGGTTCCTGGCCAACCAATTTTTCAACGACGTCCGCCGGTTCAGGGCGGAGGTCCGCCGCGTCCGCCATTGCGTCCTGGGGAACGGCGGCCGATGCATCCCACGCGGCAGGCACCGGCGGGGGCACGTCCGCTGGGGGTGGGTCCGGCTCTTCCACCGCCGGGAACGACGAGGCCTGGCAGCCGTCCAGGCGGACCGGCGCGGCGCCCGGGGCAACGCTACGTTCCACGGGGAGTGAAGGAAGGCCCGATGAAGGGCTATACGCCGCCACCGCGCATGGTGGTGTCGAATGAGCCCCAGCCGATTACGCGCAGCATCACGATCACGGAAGGCATCAGCGTAAAAGATCTTGCGGAAAAGTTGGATATTCGAGCGAAGGATTTGATTTCGCGTCTTCTGGTGAAAGGCGTGTTCGCAACGATTAACCAGACACTCGATGCGGAGCTGGCCAGTGAAATGGCACGATTCTTCGGTGCAGACACGAATGTGATCACGTTCGAAGAGCAGACAGCGAAGGAAATCGATGCGGCTGCGGCCGGCGAAGAGGCTGCTCCGGAAACTGGAATTCGGCCGCCTGTGGTTACGATCATGGGTCACGTCGATCACGGCAAAACCACGCTGCTCGACTCGATTCGCCTGACCAATGTGGCGGAAGGCGAGGCAGGAGGAATCACGCAACACATCGGCGCCTACAAGGTGCGGATCACCGACAAGGAATCGCCAGCGTTTGGACGCGAGATCGTTTTCCTGGATACACCCGGTCACGAAGCCTTCACTCGCATGCGATCTCGGGGAGCGAAGGCAACCGACATCGTGGTGCTAGTTGTGGCCGCGGATGATGGAGTCATGCCGCAGACACTCGAGGCCATTGATCACGCGCACGCCGCGGAAGTGCCCATCATTGTGGCGGTGAACAAGATCGACAAGCCAGATGCATTGCCCGATCGCGTGAAGAAACAACTTGGTGACCGGGGATTGGTGCCGGAAGAGTGGGGGGGGAAGACGGTGTTCGTAGATGTCTCGGCGAAGAAGAAAACCAATCTGAATCTGCTGATGGAAATGATTTGCCTGGTGGCTGATCTGGGCGAGCTGAAAGCAACTCCGGAGCGTGCAGCGACCGGAGTTGTGCTGGAAGCGAAGCTAGATCGCGGCCGGGGTCCGGTGGCTACCGTGCTCGTGCAAAACGGCACCCTTAACGCTGGCGATAATTTTGTGGTGGGCAACGTTTACGGCAAGGTGCGCGCGATGTTTGACGATCGCGGCGCGCAGTTGAAGACGGCGCCGCCTTCTACGCCCGTGGAAATCATTGGCATGGAAGCTTTACCGCAGGCCGGCGATCAATTTGTAGTGGTGGCCGATCGCGACAAGGCTCGTGGTATTTCCGAATACCGCGAACAGAAGTCTCGCGAGGCGGCGCTCGCCAAGAGTTCGCGCGTTTCGCTGGAAGGGTTGGCGGAACAGATCAAGGCCGCGGGAACCAAGGAACTGAACGTCATTTTGAAGGGGGACGTGCAAGGCTCGGTGGAAGTGATCACCGACCTGCTGACGAAGCTGTCGAACGATAAAGTTCGCCTGAAGCTTTTGCGCTCGGGCGTGGGAGCGATCACGGAGACGGACGTTCTGCTGGCTTCGGCGTCGAATGCGATCATCATCGGGTTCAATGTGCGGCCCGAGCGCAAGGCCCAGGAAATCGCGGAGCAGGAGAAAGTCGATATCCGGCTGCACTCGATCATCTACGAGCTTCAGGATGAGATCAAGCGGGCGATGAGCGGACTGCTCGAGCCTACGTTCAAGGAGCACTATCAGGGCCGCGCGGACGTGCTCAATGTGTTCCGCATCCCGAAGGTTGGAACCGTGGCCGGTTGCAGGGTGAGCGACGGCTTGATCAAGCGCGATTCTGAAGTTCGCCTGCTGCGCGACAACGTGCAGATTTTCAAAGGCAAGGTAGGGTCGCTGCGCCGTTTCAAAGACGATGCCAAAGAAGTCACGAACGGCATGGAGTGCGGCATCTCGATCTCGAACTACGGAGATATCAAGGTTGGGGACGTGATCGAAGCCTTCGCGACGGAGCGGATTGCCGCGGAAGTAATTGCTTGAAAACAGTGGGCAGTGATCAGTGGCTGCCAGTTGAATCAGCGTACACTTGGTTTTTCCTGATCACTGGCCACTAGCCACTGCCTTGATTGCCTTTCTCACCCTCGAACTTCACATTGAAGCGGCACAATCGCTTAAGGACAAACGGCAGGTAGTGCGCAGCGTGAAAGACCGTCTGCGCACGAGCTTCAACGTTTCGGTGGCGGAGCTCGACGCCAGCGGCCTGTGGAATCGTGCAACCATTTGCGTGGTGAGCATCTCCGATTCACGCGACTATCTGGATGGGCTGATGAAAAGTGTCGAACGGCAGGCGACACGCATCGCCAACAATCATGGGGCGGAAGTTGCCGATTCGTTTGTGGAATACCTCTAGAGTCATCTACGAGAAGATGCGCGCCAATGGTTCGCGTCGGATGACTACCGCTATCGCATTGTTACCTCTGTACTTACCGCGGCCACTCCTTTGTGCGCGACAATACCACTACAGGGCCAACATTTGCGACCAATTTTCTGATATTCTCATGCGTTTTACTTCGGGGTGAATGTGGAAAAGCGCGGGCTCAAATACCATCGCGGTCGGTTAGGCGAGGCGTTGCGCGAGGAAATCGAAACGCTTGTAGAAGGAGAGTTAGCGGATCCGCGCATTGGCCTTGTGGGCGTTACGGCCGTCCAGGTTGCTGACGATGGCCGTTCGGCGCAGGTTTTGGTGGATGTGGATGGGGATGATCAAGAGGCGGAACGAAGTCTTGAAGGATTGCTCGCGGCCAAAGAATATATAAGGCACGAATTGGTGGAGCGCCTGCGGCTGCGGCGCGCGCCAGAATTGTATTTTCGACTGGACCGCTCCGAGCGAGAAAAAGCGCGAGTGGAAGAACTGCTGGCGCGAGCGAAGAAAAGAATGAAATCGCAGACCAAGTCGAGTGCGGGAAGGACCTGAGAAAATGTTGCGCGACGTTCTCCATCATATCGAGCAGCTTGACCGGTTCGTGCTTACATCGCACGCCCGGCCTGATGGAGATGCGATCGGATCGGCGCTTGCCTGCTGCCAGATTCTGCGGGCCATGGGGAAGCAAGCTGACGTCATGCTGCATGACGGTGTTCCGCGAATTTATCGTACATTGCCCTTTGCGGATCAGGTGCTGCAGGCCGACCGCGTCAGCGGGAATTACGAAGCGGCAATTATTTTAGAGTGCGACAGCGTCCACCGAACGCGGCTGGAGGGTCTGGAGAACCGTTTTCTGATCAGTATCGATCACCACGTCAGCGGTCGACCGTTCGCGCACGTGAACTGGATCGATCCGCATGCGGTGGCCACCGGCGAGATGGTGTTTCGCCTGGCACGGGAGGCGGGGACACCGTTCTCTCCGGAAATGGCAACCTGCCTTTACACGGCGCTGATGACTGATACCGGATCGTTCATGTTTCAGGGAACAAACGAACATACCTTCGCGCTTGCGCGTGAACTTGTGTTGGCCGGCGCCGATCCCTCCCATTGCGCGCGCAATATTTATTTTGCCCACTCCGTGGCCAAGATGAGGCTGCTGGGAGAGGCCTTGCGCAACCTTAGTACCGAACTTCACGTGGGCTGGACCTGGGTGACGCAGGAGCAGATGGAGCGGTGGGGAGCGAAGGAGGAAGATTGCGAAGGCCTGGTGAATTACGTACTCTCGATCGGAGAAGTTGAGGTTGCAGCATTCTTCCGCGAACTTCCAGACGGACGTTTTCGTGTAAGCCTGCGCAGCAAGGGCAAACTGGACGTGGCGCACGTGGCCGAAGGGTTTGGCGGTGGCGGCCACGAATGTGCTAGCGGGTGTTCGGTTGATGGTCCGCTGGCCCATGCGCTCGATCAGGTTCTGAAGAATCTGCGGAGCGGTACGTCCGTACAATAACGTGGGCGAGCATTTCTTCCCGGAATTGTTGAGTGCCGATTTCGACTGTTGATTGACCGGCTTCCCGCAGCACACCGTCGATGTCCGCAGATCCCGAAATCACATCCGCATGACGAACCGCACCCGCACCGATTCGCTGCTGCTCGCGGGTTTCTGTGCATTCTTGTTTTTCTATGGGCTGGGGCAATTTGGCCTGATCGGAGCGGACGAGCCGAGGTATGCGCAGGTGGCACGCGAAATGCTGGAACGCCACGATTGGGTCACACCTGTGCTGGGAGGCCAGCCATGGCTGGAAAAGCCACCGCTCTATTACTGGCAGGCCATGCTGGCTTACCGCATCTTCGGGGTGAGCGATTGGGCGGCGCGACTGCCATCGGCAATGGATGCCACTTTTCTCGTGCTGGCAGTGTATTTCTTTCTGCGCCGCTTCCGGCGAGGCATCGAGCTCGACGGAGCTCTGATCGCGGCCTCGTCTGCGGGAATCGTCGGCTATGCGCGTGCCGCGTCAACGGATATGGCTCTGGCCGCGTTCTTTGCCATGGGCATGCTTGGCTGGTGGGCATGGCGGGAGAACGGAAACAGAACTTATCTCGCGGCGTTTTATGGCTTCATGGCTTTGGGGACTTTGGCAAAAGGTCCGGTAGCGCCGTTTCTAGCGATAGGGGTGATCATTCTTTACGCAGCTGCGGTTCGCGAGTTGCAATTGGTTCTGAGAACTCTGTGGTTGCCGGGGACTTTATTATTTTGCGCGATTGCGCTGCCCTGGTATTTCACTGTACAGGCGCGTAATCCGGGATTTTTCCATGAGTTCATTGTTGAACATAATCTCGGACGATTCTCGGAAAATCTCTATCACCACACCGAGCCGTTCTGGTATTACCTGCCGGTAACGGTGTTGGCGCTCCTACCGTGGACGACTTTCGCGATTGCAGGTTTGGTTCAGTCGATGCGGGCATGGTGGACGGGCCGGCATTCGATTGCTGGATTGCAGGACGGAAACGGAAATCAGCTCGGGATTTTCGCGTGCTGCTGGCTCGTGGTGCCGCTAGTGTTTTTTTCCTCGTCACACTCGAAACTTCCTGGCTATATTCTCCCCGCGATTCCGGCAGGCGCGCTGCTGTTGGCTGATTTCGTGGGAAGCCGTCTGGGACAGAATGAAGTCGAACGAGCGCCCACGTGGCTGGCAATTCTGCACGGATTGTTCGCTGCCGCTCCGATTGTTCCGGCGTTGTTGATTGCGTACTTAGTTGCGCAGCATCGTCTTCCAGGAGGGAGGCCGATGCTTGTCACTCTCGCTATCGCTTTCGTGCTGTGTGCCGGAATCGTGCTCACTCTGTCACGCAAGCATGGCCTGCGCATGCTGCGCTTCGTTACGCTGATTCCGGTGGTGCTGACAGTGGGAGCTGTGTTGAAACTTGGTCCCCCGGCGATCGACCAAACATTCTCGTCGCGGCCGCTGGCATGGGAGATCGCCAGTATGGAAACTCGTCGACTGCCGCTCGCGGTTTACCATGTCTCTCGTGAACTCGAGTACGGCCTCACGTTTTATCGGAATCAACTGACTTTCAATTACGACTGGGGAAGCGTCCCTGGGGAAGAGCATTTGCTGGTGGCCCCGGAGAATTCTCTGGTGGAAATTGAAAAGCTTGTGGCGGGCCGTCGTGTCTCTTATCTTGGCCGCTATGGTCCGCGGCATGTGGACTACTACTGGATAGCGGCGGCCGCGGCAAAATCCACGCACTAGAGCCCACCGACGGTATGAATGTTGCCGCTGTGTGTTCCATCCGTTTGCCTCTCGTCGGAGAACGCACTAAACTCGGAGTTCTGCCGCCGCAAACCTAGCTGGAATACTGAGCCGAGTTTGCAGGAGCCCCGTGGAGATTCTCGACCTCAGACATTTTTCTTCCGTGGATCTGCGCCCCTTGCTCGACGACGAGGGCCGAGTTTGGGGGAATCTGCTCTCCTGGGATTACAGCGGATCGGCGGAAATGATTTTGCGCTATGTGGACGCGAAAATTCTTCCCGGGTATGCCGCTATCGAACGCGGCCGGATTTTCGGGTACACATTTTTTGTGTATGAAGGCAGTAAAGGTGTGGTCGGCGATTTGTTCGTGACGAACGGCATCCGTCTCCCAAATTCGCGCGAAGTGGAACTTAAGCTGCTAACGCACGTGATTGAGACGTTACAGCAATCACCGGGGATTCATCGTGTGGAGGCACAGTTGCTGGCGCACGAGGCCGGAAGCGTGGCACGGCCGTTCCTGGATCAGGGATTTCAGCGCCATCCACGTTTGTTCATGGTTCTCAAACTGGGCGGCGGTTCTCCCGCTATGCCGCCTACCCATCCCGAAGTTGAAATCCGGCGTTGGACTGAAGCCGACTACCAGCCCGCTGCTGCCGTAATAACCGCCGCATATCGCGGACATGTCGATGCCCAGATCAACGACCAGTACCACACCCTGGGAGGATCGCTGCGATTCCTGAATAATATTGTGCGTTTTCCGGGATGCGGGTTGTTCGATGCAGAGTCGTCATACGCCGCCTTCGATCGCAACGCCAAAAATCTGATCGGATTAATTCTTTGCTCGCGCGTGAGGGGCGACGTGGGGCATGTTACACAGGTGTGCGTGCTACCGGAATATCGCTCGCGTGGAATTGGCGAGTCTCTTTTGGCAGCGACGGTGGGAAGTTTGCGGAAGCGAGGATTTTCCATGCTCTCGTTAACTGTAACGGAAGCCAACTCCCGCGCGGTAGCGCTTTACCGACGATTGAATTTCGAGTCGAAGCGAATATTTGATGCTTTCGTATGGGAAGGGTGAGAAAGTTGTCAGCCATCAGCTTTTAGCTCTTGGCCGAAATCAGCCGGCTAGACGCTATCTTCGCACCAGCCACATTGCCCAGCCTGCCACCAGGATGCCGCCCAGGAACATGACGAAACAGTAGAGGCCGTAGCGGATCATATCGCGAGAAGTCTCGCGATGTGTGATGCCGAAGACAACGGACGCAAAGAGTGCGAATACAAAGGCCGCGCTAAAGTGGGTGAGTTGAACAGTCATTGTTTCGCCACCGACGAGTTCTTCGCTGATAGATGACGCGTCATAGCTGAGAGCTGATTCATTGCTTTTTTCCGATCGCGATGTGGTAGGCGTCGGCCACGGCAATGAAGTTCAGCAGACCGGCAACGATCATGAACTTGGTTCCGTAATCCGCAATCGCAAAGGCAATGGCCCCTTGGCCTCCGTTCAGGGCGAGGGTTGCAACGTACATTCCGCCCGCGCCCAGGTCGCCAACGAATCCGAGAATATCGAGGATGTCGCCACCGTTGGCTTTGTAGATGTGGCCCTGCATTAGCAGACCGAGGACAAAAAGAGTTCCGATTGAGATAAATAGCAGCAGGCCCCGGATCCATCGCCGTTGAATGAGATGACCTGCCCCGGGAACGAGCCAGCCCACGGCAGGTGCGATGACCGGCATCATGCTGGCGGGCCGCGCGGGCTCGACTGCTTTGGTTTTTGCTGTGGTGGAATTTGCCATCAGATAGTTACGATCTCGCGTTGAATGTTGCCGGTTACTTCCGCCGACTTCGGTCGAACCAGCATGTTGACTTCACTACGCACACCGAATTCCGGAAGATAGATGCCAGGCTCAATCGAGAAACATGAATTGGGAAGGAGCCGGCGCTCGTCGTGGATTTCGAGGTCGTCCATGTTGGCTCCATTAGAATGGACGTCGGTGCCGATGGAATGTCCCGTCCGGTGAATGAAATATTCGCCGTAGCCTTTCTGCTTGATGTGGTTGCGGGTGGCACGATCCACTTCCCACCCCGCGATTGGACGACCGGCGCTGATGGCGTCGGTTACGGCCTTGACTCCGGCATCACGCGCGTCACGCACTATTTCGAAGACTTCACGAATACGGGTCGACGGACTCGAACCTAGAAAGCCCATCCAGGTGATGTCATAGTAAACCGCATTCGGAATGTCTTTCTTGCCCCAGACATCGAGCAAAACCAAGTCACCCTCGCGAATTGGGACGGGATGATCGGCGCTCGGTTCATAATGCGGATTACCGGCATTGGCGTTGACGGCCACGATGGGCGGATCGTCGGTAAGTAAGTTCTCGCGGCGGAAGGCTTCCATGAACCAATGCTGGATCTCGTGTTCGGTAGTTCCACCGTTCCTGGCGCGCCGCCCAATTTCTTTGAACGCCTCATTTACGATGGCATCGACACTATCGCGCGCGGCGAAATGGGTTTTGATCTGTTCCTCGCTCCACGTGGCTTCGAACTGAGCGACCAGATCGGCGGAGCTGACGACGTTCTTGCCCAAGCCGCGCAGCAATTCCACGGTTCCTGCGTCGACCAAGGAAATGGTGAAGACAATATTGTTTGGAGAATATTGCATGGCGATGTCGCGATAGGGGGCGAGCACCGACTTCAAGCTGTCAAACAATTCCTGCCACCCGGAATACTGGCGCTTGCTGCCAGGCAGAGAGTCCAGGTGTCCGGCCTCGATCTTGTGCACCAGTTTCACGGGTTCGCCTTGTGCCGGTATCAGGTAAAACCACCGACGCGTAACCATCAACCCTGCAGGCAAGCTGAGCACGCGATAGGCAATGGGATCGCGATGATGGTGGTCGTAAAACAACCAGGCGTCGATGTTGCGTTCGCGCAGCGCGGACTGTATGGCGGGCAGGTCCATGAGCAAACTTCTATTGTAAACAATGGGATTGATTTGGGCGAATCAGAGCACCAGTTCGCAATCACTGGAGAGGTTCTATTTCCGTGAGTTCCGAGCGGAAAGGACCTGCCCTTTGACGGCTTCCGGTAGGGTCTCGCAAGCCGTTCGCAACACGAGACGGGGAGCGGTCTCGCGAATTTTCATCAAGTATGGAACTGTTCTCTTAGCGTCGAATTTTGTGGCTTCCCGCAGCAGCCAGCCTAACCCTTTCTGAACCATGTGATCTTTGTCCGCGAGGAGCGAGTCCGAAAGCCTGGTGATTTCCGGTAAGAACATTTTGGCGCGGGCTCCGCGAATTAGCGCTACACAGGCCGCTCTCCGGCGCCAGCGGTTAGGCGACTTTGCCCAGCGCAAAACCATTTTGGCACGTAGCGGTTTGGAGGCGACCATCGGAGCAATTAAATAATGCACGAGTGCATCGTGATCCGCCCAGCTGCTGATGCGATCGAGCCAGGAGTCGAACAGATCGAATTCGCGATCGCCAAATTCGCAATCGAGTTTCTCCAGCAAGAAGACTGCGGCAATTTTTTCTTCCAAGACCAAACCGGAAAAAAGCTGGTCGGCAACGTCGACTAGAAAGCCGAGCCCCTCGGCTTTCCGAATTTCCCGCCGAAATCGAATTGCGGAACGGCGCAAGTCCGCGGTACGCCAACCATGGGACTTGATCTCGTCCTTGAAAAACCACTGGACGCCGGCGGCGTGTTTGGCGGAGCCGCCATGTTTCAGCGCGCGCCGGATCTGGCCGGCACAATTGGCCGGCGTCATGTTTCGTTGCTGCGCCGTAGCGAGTTTCGTGGAACGTTTGGCCATGACTCAATTCCTAGGCTGGAACACGGGCTATCCTGAAGAACCTGTCATACACCCAAAGCAAAGCGGTAGTAGCCATGCCGACCGTAGTCACAGTCCACCAGATACGCGCCGGTTGATGCGTAACTTCGCCGAAGTGGTGCATGAGAGTTCCGCCGAACCATCCGCCGATCAGCGATCCGATTCCGATGGGTAAGAACGCGAATCCCATATAGGTGCCCTGCTGCCCGGGAGGCGCAAGCAGCGCGATGTATTCGTAGTAGCGTGGCTGTTGCGTGATCTCACCCAAGGCGAGAACAAACAGAGAAAGAACGGCTCCCGAAATCGTCGGCCGGAACGCGAGAATTACCCAGGCAATCGAAGTGATCAGAGTCCCCAGAATCACAGCTTGAAATGCCGGTATCTTGCGGGTCAGATAATTTACCGCGAGAGTGAGACAGATCACCGTCAGGCCGTCCGTCACTAGAATCTTTTCAACATTTGCATGCGGGTTAATATAGCCGTGAATATATCCCGGCAGACTGATGTACTGCTGCCAAAACACGACCCAGTAACCCGTGAAGAGCACGAGGAACCACATGAAGCGGCTAATGCCGGCCAGGGTGAGAACCAGAAATGCGGTCCAAAGCCACCAAGGCACGTTCAATTCGGGGCGTATCCAGAGTACGATGCGGACCAGCAGTGCGATCAGCAAAACGGGGAGAACCAGCCGGTAGTTGCCGACGACCACGCAGAAATTTCGCACCACCGTGGAAATTGAAGGCGGGGGAGCATCTTCGGCCTTGCGGGGTTCTCGGAAGAAAAACAAGACGACAAAGAACATCGCGAAGACAAAGAGCGCAGAAAGCCGATAAACATTTTCAACGCCCAGATGAGGATGAGCCCATGAGGCGAACAAGGGACCGGCCGCGCCTCCGATGTTGACCAAAGTGTAGTAAATGGAATAACCGATCGAGCGGACATTTGGTTTGGAAGCGCGGGCCGTGGTGCCAACCACGCAAGGTTTTACGAGCGCGATGCCGAGCGCGGGAAGGATGAGAATGCATCCGACAAACAGTTCGAGTGGCACAGCGTTTCGCAGGGGCGCTAGCCAGGTGGCGCCGATGGACCCAATCAAGAAATATGCGGCGGCGAGGATAAGATAGGCGAAGGAGAGAGCGCGCCGGAAGCCGAGACGGTCGGCGGCCGCACCGCCGAAGATGGCGAGGAACCATACCATGCCGCCAAAAATTCCCGTCAGGGTTCCAGTCTGCTCGGCGGAAAAATTCAGTTTTTCCTGGAGATAGAGCGCAAGGGACGCAAAGGCACCGTAGTAAGAAAGACGCTCGAAGATCTCGCTGATATTGGCGACCCAGAAGGGCGGTTCGAAGCCGGTACGAATCTCCTGCAGGCGGTCGGAAAATGTCAATGTAGCTCCCCGTTCGTTCGTGGCAAGGGGCAATTTGCCGGTGTCTAGATCCCCAGCCGCTCGCGCAGTATCACGGCGGAAAGGCCGCTGACCCGAATCACTTTGCTGTGCCCCGTGAGACCGGAGGCTATGGTAACGGAAGATCGCGGCACCTTCAAAAGTTTTGCGAAGAATTCGATGCAAGCGTCGTTGGCTTTGCCGTCGAGCGGAGGAGCGGTGAGAGATAGCTTCAACGCGTTGTTGAGTTCGCCGGTGATCGCGTTCTTCTTGGCGCGGGGATGGACTTTTACAGGGAACGTCGTACCGCTTGCGGACTCTCGAATGGGGATCAAGCGTTTTTCCTCAGCGAGAAGGCGGTTTCGATCAGAAGCAGAGTTGCTACCAGCGGTACTTGCGGGTTGTGGAGCGTGCGCGATTTTCCGATACTCGCCATCAGAGCGATCGCGAACGCGAGCATGGTTATATTTGCAGTGATGCGAGAGAGTTGGAGACCGTTTATTCCACGCGCATTGCGAATGCGCAAGGCATTTAACATCGCGGTGAAGAGCAAGGCCAAGCAGGTTCCAAATATCCAGATTCTACCCGTGTACGTTCTCGGGACCAGCAGGCAATCGACAATCGACAGGAGGAAGATGGCGCCGGCACAGATGCGATCAAAGAGACTCACGGCAGTCCTTCGTGCTCATGTGAGCGCTCGCCGAAAATTGCCGTTCCGACGCGTATACAGGTCGATCCTTCGTCGATGGCTATTTCAAAATCGTGCGACATGCCCATGGAAAGCTCGTCCATTGCAATGGCTGGAAATTTGCGAGCGGCGATTGTGTCGCGCAATGCACGCAGCAAGCGGAAGTAGGGGCGCGCGCCTTCGGGGTTTTCGGTAAAAGGAGGGACCGTCATCAATCCGCGGAAGATCAGCGCCTCCAGTCCAGGTGCGGCTATCAGCAATTCTTCGAGCGCAGGCGAGTCAGGCGCTAAGCCGCTTTTCGTGGCTTCCCCACCGACATTGATTTCGATCAGCACATCTAATTTTCTGCCGAGTAGGCGAGCGGCCACGTCCAGCTTTTGCGCCAGCTTCAACGAATCGATCGAATCCACGGCGCGAAACAGTTCGACGGTTCTTGTAGCCTTATTTGTTTGCAGGTGGCCGATCATATGCCATTCGGCGTCGGGCAAGTCTCGAAGAGCGTCGATCTTTCGGTCCAATTCCTGAACCCGATTCTCTCCGAACAGGCGTTGCCCAGCGTCGTAAGCTTCGCGAATGCGGCCTACGGGCTGCGTCTTGCTGACGGCCATCAAGGCAATGTCGCTAACGTCGCGTGCGGCGCGGCGACCTGCGGCGGCAATACGCTCGCGCACTGCGGCAAGATTTTCGACGATCGGCACTGAAATGATTTAACCACAGGGGACACAGAGGAGCACAGGGTAAGGCGGCATCGTGTCCCGGCGCGGTGAGCTTTGCTACGGGTGCGAGTTTACATGATGGCAGTTGGCGGAGCGGGTTCGTCCGGACTTCCGGCGTTGGCCAGCGGCACGCGTATCATTGCCAGGATCAGGAGCACCAAGGCCGAGATCGCCGCCCAAATGGAAGGTGTCCAATGGACCAGAGTCACATCTTTGCCAGAGCCTACCAGTCCGGCGATCACCAGGCCGCAGAGCGCCTCGCCTGCGATCAGGCCGGACGCGGTCAGCACGCCCGCGTTATCGACCCGCGCTTTCTGTGCATCATTGTAGCCACGGCGGTCGCGCAGTTTGTCGGTGATCCATCGGATCACGCCGCCCACGAAAATCGCGAACGTCGTGCCGAGTGGTAAATACATTCCCACAGCGAAAAGCATGACGCTCTTCACTTCGATCATGATCATGGCAATGCCCAGCAGGATCCCGACAATAACGAGGGGCCACGCCATATCACCACCGACAATACCCTTCGACAACATGGCCATGAGGCCTGCCTGCGGGGCGGGAAGCGCGGCGCTGCCGAAGTGATATGCCTTGTCGAGCACGGCCAGCGGAAAGAACAGCACCAACGATGCGACGACGATGCCGAACAAATCGCCGATTTCCATTTTCGAAGGTGTGCCGCCCAGAATGTATCCCACCTTCAAGTCTTGAAGCATCTCGCCCGCTACGGCGGACGACACGCAGACCACAGCGGCTACGCCCAGCACGGCCGCCACGCCGCCCGTGCCTGAAACTCCGAGGGCTACCATCAGTAGCGCGGCAATGACCAGCGTACATAGCGTGAGCCCCGAGACTGGATTGTTCGACGAACCAATCAGGCCCACGAGATTCCCTGATACTGCGGCGAAGAAGAATCCCAGAACAATCATTACCAATGCGGCTACGACCGAAGCCGTAATGACTTGGGAACTTGATAGACTTCCCGCGCCGCCGATGAAGTAGTAATAAAGCGCAATCATGGCCAGGAAGACGACACCGACGCCGGCAAAAATTGCTTTCGATGGAAGATCGCGATCAGTTCGATTGGTGGCGGCATACGCTGCAGCGGACTTCTTCAGGTCGGAGACTGCGCGCGCCATTCCAGCGCCAAGTTGTTTCCGCATTTTGAACAAGGTATAGGAGGCTCCCACCAGCATGCCGCCGACGGCGATGGGGCGCACGATGGAGTAGTAGATCGCGCCAGCCAGCAACGGCCATGCGAGCATTTGTCCGGCAGGCTGCGCCGCTTGTATGTAAGGGCCAATGGTGAAGGTTAGAAGCGGAACCAGCAGTCCCCAGGCCAGCACGCCACCGGCAAAATTGAGTGCGGCCAACCGCGGGCCGATGATATAGCCGACACCGAGATATGCCGGACTAACGTCGGGCCCGGTGAAAAGTGTCGCGCCGCCGGTCACCGTGGTGGTGACACTGGGATTGGTGCCGGTGCGCAGCAACAACTTCTTACCTAATCCGCTGATGGTGACAGGAAATGTATTGTTTGCGGAGAAAACATTGACCGCGCCCAACAGATACATCAATCCGCCGAAGCCCATGTTCGCGAACAGGATCTTTGCGGCTTTGGCGCCCTGCTGGCCTGCCTTGTGAATCTCGGAGGCAGCCACTGATTCCGGGTAGGGAAGGTCAGGGTCTTCCACCATCACGCGCCGCAGAAGCGTCACGAAAAGGATGCCGAGCGTTCCACCAATCACCATCAGCGCTACCGAGTTCCAGTATTTCTCTCGGGTCAGGCCCGGCCATAGGCCGGCCATGACGAATGCAGGAATCGTGAAAACGGCGCCAGCCGCCACCGATTCGCCGATCGAACCCACGGTCCGCGCGATGTTTTCTTCCAGCAGCGAACCTTTCATCAAGCGCAATAGCGCCATCCCAATCACCGCGGCGGGGTAGGTTGCCGCAATGGTCATTCCTGCTTTCAATCCAAGATAAGCATTGGCGGAGCCCAGAACCGCCGTCATCACCAAACCGATGAGCAAGGCGCGGAAGGTGAACTCTTTCATTTCCATGTTCTCTGGAACGTAAGGAGCATGCTTCTTCCGGCTGGGTGGTGGGGCGACCGTACTCATGGGCGAAATCCTCGCGATGGGATGAGTCCCTACTTCTACGCAAAATACTGGAACGGCGCACGTTAGCACGCGGGCAGTCTGCTTTACAAGTGGGATGCGGGTTGCCGTATGGATGGCAAACCAGGAACGGTGCCTCTTGCTTGTTTGCCGCCTTAGGGTAGAATACCGTTAATCGTTTGGAGCCCTTCTTAGTTCCTAGGTTCATCAGTCTGAGGTGCAGCGTGAACAAGAACTCCCCTGACCAGCTGTGGTTGCAGCGATATTTTGAATTTCACTGCGGCGATTGTGGTAGCGATACGGCTTTCCGTTCGCGACGCCGCACGTTCAGCGAACGTTATCTTCTTCGGATCTTTCTACTCCAGCCGGTGCGCTGCGCGGAGTGCTTTCGAAGAGACTACCGTTTGATTTTGATGCCAGTGCGGGAGCGGCTGTCGGAAGTGAGCGGGAAGCAGCCGGTCTCGGTGGTTGCGCCCCGTGACACCCGCAACGTTGCCTAGCGGGCCAGGCGTTGTTTATACTGGCAAATAAGCAGGCGACGTCCCATTTTTCGTGGGAAACACGGAGGCCGTCTTCAGCAGTAGTGGAGACCGAATTCGGGCTATCCAGGCCAAAGCCGCAGTGGCAGGGGCTTCTATTGCTTCCGCGAACGAGCGATCCTGGGTGAGCCGGGTTTCGATACAAGTTGCGCAGGGCCTCTTTGCGGTCCTCTTTCCTTCCGATTGTCGAATCTGCGGTGCGCCTCTCATAGAGATTTCTCGTCTCCCTGTTTGCCACGAGTGCCTCGATGCCATGCGACCAATCGAGGCCGGCGTCTGCTCCGTTTGCGGGGACCGATTGTTCTCTCCCTACGCGATCTCTTCTAGTGCCGGGGAGCCGCGCTGCGGGTTATGCCGGCGGGCTGAGCCTGTATTTGCGCGCGCGGTGGCTTATGGCAGCTACGAGGGTGGGTTGCGCGAGCTGATTCATCTGCTTAAGTACGCGGGTGTGCGTCCGGCGGCGAATGTTTTGGGGCGCATGCTGGCTGAGGCTATGGCAGAGCTGGACCCTGAACCGGAGGGCGGTCCTGTTGTGGTAGTTCCAGTGCCGCTGCACCGGAGCAAGCTTCGTCAACGCGAGTTCAACCACGCGGAATTGATTGCCAGGGCTGCGTTGAAACTCCTTCCGGCGGAGCGAGGTTTACAGCTGCTTCCAACAGCACTCGAAAGAAAGCGCGAAACACCGTCCCAGACCGGTCTTACGAACCATCAGCGCCGCGAAAACGTGAGGGGTGCGTTTGGAGCGACCCAGTCTGAAGCCGTGAAAGGGCGCGAAGTCTTGTTGGTGGATGACGTTTACACCACGGGAGCGACGGTATCGGAGTGTGCCCGGGTTCTGCGTCGGGCGGGAGCCACGAAGGTGTGGGTTGCGACGGTCGCTCGGACGCTAAAGGCTTCTGATCAGCACGTGGAGATTCAATTGCCCGGTGGGGCGGCGGATAGGTTTGAATCCGAGGCGCAGGATATTTTTCTGACCCGTGCAGCCGGCATCTAAGTGAGCAATTTAGGGCGGGCGATCCGGCATCTTATGTAGGAAAGGGATCGGAGTTCAGCGGGGACGTTGGGGACGAACTTGAGCACCATGTCAGCAAGAATTGAAGCCGATGCTGGATTCACGGGCAGGCACTCCGGGAGCCTGTTCGCGGGGCAAGTTGCGCATCGCGATGGCAATGGCCACGCATTGCACGCCCCGGTGCTCGTCCTGAACGCCTCCTATGAACCGATCAATGTGTGCGCGGCGCGGCGCGCACTGGTGCTGGTGCTCAAGGGCGTGGCTATGACCGAAGAAGAGAACGGGCACTTTCTGCACGCGGCGCGCATCGCCATGCGCGTGCCCTCGGTGATTCGCCTGCTGGAGTATCGCCGGATTCCGCACCAGAGCCGGGCTTTGTCGCGGAAAAATATTCTGCTGCGCGACCGCAACACCTGCCAGTATTGCGCCACTGTGCTGCCTTCCGGGGAACTTACGCTGGATCATGTGATCCCACGCTCCCGCGGGGGGTCATCGACCTGGGAAAATCTTGTGGCCTGCTGTCATCACTGCAATCGTCGTAAAGGGAACCAGTTTCCCATTGAAGCTGGAATGAAGCTGATGCGCGAACCGCGCGCCTTCAACCTGCACACCAGCCGCCACATCATGCGATTGATGGGCAGGTCGGATGATAAGTGGAGAAAGTATTTGTTCTACTAGTAGGTTTCTAGTTTCGGTTTCTGGTTTCCAGAAAAATCAACTCCGGAAACCAGAAATTCAAGATACAACTACCTTTGTGGTGGCGCATTCGGCGCTTGCGGGTCCGGCTTCTTCTGGTCTGGGCTCGGACTCTGGTCCGGCGGCGATTTCTGATCTTTCTGGTCCGCCTTAGGAACTTCCTGTCCGTTATACAGAATTTTCACGCTCGATCCGAACCGTTTGTAATCTTCGTACTTCACGATTTCACGAATGTGAATGTCGTTGAGGTTGAAGTGCAAGGTATCATCGGCGCGCGTGTAGGTTGGAAACCAGTACTTGCCGTCAATTTGCTGCCGCCAGGTGGTGAATTTGGGGTAGAGATGTTCTTCCTTATTGCCTTTCTTCTTGGTGTCGCGAATCTCCGGGACGGCCTGGCCATAGGTTTTGACGATTTGAAAATCGTGATCATCCACCCAGATTCGTCCCTGGAAATAGCGTTTCTTGCCCACAATCTGCTTGGGTGCGACGTCGAAGACATAGCAGTGCAACTCGTCTTCCGGCTGCTGGCCTACATAGAGGATGTTGTATTCCGAAATCTCGTCGCTGGTCAGCACGAACGGCAGACGGTTGCGGAAATCTTGAACGTCGCCTTCATCAAGGGAAAGGCCGCCCTGCTCTAAACTGGACTGCGGCGCGAACACTACGTTTTCGATGCGGTGGCCCTTGTCGTCAAACAGTACATCGAAAACTTCCTGGTACAGTCCGGTGACGGTATCGCCGTCGAGGGTCTGAACCTTGATGTCCTGACGGTAAGTGTAGTGATCGCGGGCATCTTTGAATTCCTTTTCCTTAGCTGCGAAGCGCTGAATCATTTCCTCAGGGGTGATGCCTTTGGGCGGGTCGCTCAGGAGCGGGCCTTCCTGCGCGGGCGATAGTGAAGGAAGGGAAATGCTTACAACAAGAGACAGGAAGATACGGTGCGCCCAGTGCATAGGACTATCTTATCGAAAAAATGACGGCGAGGAAGGCAGGTCGGCAGAGAGGCCCTGCTGCGGGGGTACCGCAGATTCCGTCCCCACCGCGGCGACCCTCCCCCGACCCCTCTCCGCTCAGTGAGGCCGGGGTAGGGCGCTGCAGTTCTGCCGTTACCTTGGATGCCATATCGATACAGGGGTTGCCGTGTAGAAAGTTGTGAGACTTGGTGTCCGCCAGTCGTGTTCACTCCCCAGGATCAACGGCCCCTCGATTGCCGTCCTGAGCGAAGCGAATGGCCTGCGTACTCGCAGCCAGTTGCATAGGTCCTTCGCTTCGCTCAGGATGACAGGCTTGGCTGGAAGCCAGAAGCGCTGGCCTGCTACACTCATCCGTTTGTCGTTTGTCGTTTGTCGGGAGGCCCTCATGCGTCGTTGCTCCTTTGTTTTCCTCGCTTTTATCGCATTCACGTTTTCTGGTTTTGCGCAGGCCAAACATCCTTTTACCTTCGAAGACATGATGAAGCTGAAGCGCGTGGGCGAGCCGGAGGTTTCGCCTGACGGCAAGTGGGTGATCTTCAGCGTGGTCGATGTGGATCTCGAGGCCAATACGAAGACGCCCCATGTGTGGATCGGGTCGGTGGCGGGCGGGCAAGAGCGGGAGATCATCACCGATCAGGATGCGGACCGTCCGCGCTGGGCGCCGGACGGGAAGCGGTTTGCTTTTCTGTCGACAAAAGAGGGTGGCTCGCAGGTCTGGATTGCCGATTTCGATGGTGCGGCTGGCACGGTTGCGGGAGTTTACAAGCTGACTTTTATGCCCACTCAGGCTGGCGGCGAACTCTGGTCGCCGGATGGAAAGAATGTTCTCTTCACGTCGGATGTTTACCCGGAGTGCGACGGACAGCCAGATGAGATTGCCTGCAATGCTAAGAAGCTCGGTGAGGCTAACAAATCCAAAATCAAGGCTCAGATTTTCACTCACCTGCTTTACCGGCACTGGAACGCGTACAAAGAAGGCAAGCGAAGCCACCTGTTCCTGGTCCCGGTCCTGACGCAGGTGCACTGGTACCGCGACCTCACGCCGGGGGACTACGACGCGCCCGTGTTCTCGCTTGGGGGACAGGACGATTATGCCTTCTCCCCGGATGGGCAAGAAGTTTGCTACACCTCGAATCACGATAAGAACCCTGCGGCTTCGACCAATAACGATCTGTGGATTGTGCCGGTTAGTGGAGGCGCGGCGAAGAACATCACCGCCGACAATCCCGCCAGCGACTCGACGCCGCTCTATTCACCCGATGGCCGCTACATCGCCTACCGCGCCCAGCAGCGTCCGGGATACGAGAGCGACCGCTTCCGGTTAATGCTGTACGACCGCAAGACGGGGGAGAAGAAGAATCTGACGGAAGATTTCGATCGTTGGGTGGGAACGCTTGCTTGGACGCCTGACTCGTTGAGGATTCTTTTTGCCGCGGAGGACATGGGACGGCAGGCGATATATGTGCGCGATCTAATACCGAACAAATTCCGGGCCGTGGGTTACAACGAGTGCGAACTTTGCACAAGCTTGATTCATGAACTGCCATGGACCGGAGGCTATAGCGACGACCTCGCAGTTTCCAAAGACGGCAGTGTCTGGTTTACCAAAATGAGGGCGACCTTCCCGACCACAATTGAGCGCCTTGGCCCTGGGAGGATCTGCCCTAATTCTGAGGCGGCCAAAAGGCCAGACTCGGAGTGCGCGGCGGTGCCGTTCGTACCCAAGCCGCCGGTAGAGTCGATCAACGACGCCGTTCTGTCACAAATCGCCATGTCCTCCCTCGAATCCTTCTGGTTCACCGGCGCTCACAACGACAAGGTCCAAGGCTTTCTCATCAAACCACCGAACTTCGACGCTTCAAAAAAATATCCCGTAAAGTTCCTGATCCACGGCGGGCCGGAGGGCGCGTGGGGAGACGATTGGAGCTATCGCTGGAATCCCGAACTCTTCGCCGCGAACGGATACGTGGTCATCATGATCAACTTCCACGGCTCGACCGGATACGGGCAGAAGTTCATTGACGCCATCAACGGCGACTGGGGCGGTGCTCCGTATGAAGACCTGATGAAGGGGCTCGACTACGCCGAGAAGAGTTACCCCTTTATCGACAAAGACCGGGAGTGTGCGCTGGGCGCCAGCTACGGCGGATACGCCATCAACTGGATCCTCGGCCATACCGACCGCTTCAAATGCCTGGTGTCGCACGATGGCATGTTCAACGCGGAGTCCGCATGGGGAACGACTGAAGAGCTCTGGTTCAACAACTGGGAGTTCAAAGGCACTCCCTACGACAATCGCGCGGCGTATGAGAAGTGGTCGCCGCACCGGTACGCGAAAAATTTCAAGACGCCGACGCTGGTGATCCACGGGCAGCTCGATTACCGGCTCGACATGAGCGAAGGCTTGCAGCTTTTCACCACGCTGCAGATGGAAGGCGTGCCGTCGAAGATGCTGTATTTTCCGGACGAGGGACATTGGGTGCTAAAACCGCAGAATTCGGAGCTTTGGTACAAAACGGTGAATGATTGGGTGGACCAATGGGTGAAAGATCAGGGGACGAAGAACTAGATTGAGCTGTTCGGACGTGCCTCCGGCACTTGGTCCCCGCTTTGGGGGGTGCATCCCGCCAGTGAACTGGCGGGCTTTATCAATCGTCCCTCCGGGACTCTGGGGCGGAAGTTGGGTGCCCCGGGAACCGGATGGTGCTCGGTCGAACTTGATCTTCTCCTAGCTTTCGTCGCACAGATACCGTTAACGATCGCTCGAAGGAGCGTCTGAGGAGGCGTCATCCGGTATGGGCGCATTGCTTAAATCCCCAGAGAGATCGGGGAGTATTGCATACCACTGGGTACCGGCAGGCGCGGAGTGGTTCGCGGTGGAAGCTTGCGGGAAGGCTTCCATCACGGCCTGAAGCGCAGCGGAGGTTCCTGCCGAAACCTGAATTTCCAGTTCCAGGAGGCCGGTAAACGGCGCCACCGAAGGGACGATGCTAGCCAGACCGTTGGCGTCGCTCGCGACGGTGCTCTGACTTGCACTCAAGACGATCGGCATCTGGGCTGGCGTAGTGGCGGTATCGCCTGTGGTCAGTGGTAGACCGCTTCCTGGCATACGGAACACGGTGGATTGAAAGAGAACCGCAGCCCCGAGAACGGGATTCGGAGGGGTGGAGGAGTCGGTTACGCGGACCGTGAGCGGCTGAAAATTCTGTCCGCTGACAAGTTGGCTGGCTCCAGCCACTCCCTGTAACTTCAAGGCGGCGGGTCCCACCGCGCTCCCATAGACAGTCTGGCACGGGCTTCCGGAGGATACGCACGCGACGACTTGCACGCTGGTGAAATTTGTCAGGCTAAGCATGACCGAGGCATAGCCGGCGCTATTAGTTACCGCGCTGGCGGAACTCAGTGAGCCGCTTCCTTGGGAGATTCTGAAATCCACTGTGACGCCGGACTGCGGTGTTCCTGCGCTTACTACGCGCGCTGTGATTGGCGTGGTGAGAGTAGCTCCCTGGACGATATAGAGGTGGGGCGTGACGACTCCAATATCGGAGGATGACGACGTGCCGAACAATGTGCCGAGGACCGACTGTGCGGGACTGTAGACTCCCGGCGCGAGGGTTGCGGTGATGTTTGCGACTCCGGCGGCCTCGGGCGTAACCCACGTGGAGGCGATCCCGCTCTCATCTGTGATTGACGAGCAACTGGAAATACCGCCGCAGACTGAAAGAGTGGCATCGTTGGTGGTGGTCCATCCAACGGTTGCACCGGTCACGGGCGTGACGCCATTGGAGGCGACGACCTGAACCGTCACTGGGTTAGTGGCCTGGGTTCCTACGGGCGTCGAGGAATTTGTTCCCTGCACGAGCAGAATCCTGTCGGTAGCGGCGGCGCCGTAGGTAAGGGCTTGGGTCATCACGGAGGACGCCCCGCTGACTGGATCGCTGATAGTGATGTTCTGGGGGCCGTCGCTGTGTGCGGGAGCGGCCACTAGAATGTGGGCGGCATTGCTGGCCATCAGATATACGCTTGCGCTCCCCACGCTGACCGCTAGTCCGGGGGCGAAGCCTGTTCCCTGCAAAGTGATAACGCCGCCGGTGACGGGGACGCGCGGCGGACTCACCGAGTCTCCATATAAAACGTGGGCGTGATAGGTGTAATCGGGGCGTCCGTCTCCGCGCAGATCGGCGATGCCGATGATAAAACTGTTCGGGCTCAGGACTTGCGCATCGAGACGGCTCATTCCGAAAGTTGCGGCATTGAAGGGAACTGCGGTGAGAACTGGCGGGGTTGTGCCTTGCGGATCACCCAGGGTCCACATGCCCACCACCGGCGCGGCTTTTGATTCGCTTGGCGCTCCGGTGTCATCGAGAGCAGTAACGGCTACCGACAGGGTGCGGTTGGCTTGCGCGGCGATTAGAAAGTAGGCTACATCGCCGTATCCGCTTAGCGAACCAACCCAGTCTCCGGGGGACGGGACCGAAGCCGGAGCGGCCCAGGTCTCGCTTGGAGCCCATGGGGGCACGGCCTGCTTACTGCCGGACATGAGAATGTCCTGCTCAGAATCGGCGCCCGCACTGACGGTCACGACGACAGGCTCGAAGGTTCCGGAAGGCGCCACCTGAGAATATTCGTAAGGGCAGACGCCGTCCGACCACACAGGATCCAAGGCCTCGACGGAGAGCTGATATTGGGCCGTGCTGGCTCCGTTGGGAATCGGCAACCCGCCAAGATCAAAAAAAGCCTTCCAATGCCTGGTCTGTCGATCCGAACTCACTGTAGGCGTTTCCCTGCGGGTCCGTTAAGCCCGTAACGGGGTTGCCTGCATTGCCGGTGAAGAGAAATCCTGAGACCGATGAGGCTGCGTAGGCGTGGGATGGCAGGCCGGTGGAAGGATCGATCCAGCGCGCAAACACATTCACGCCCTGCATGGGCTGGCCTTGAGTTCCGAAGTGATTCACAAAATATACCGATCCATGAATGCGGGCAGTAGGGGCGGATTTACCGGATGTGCTGGCGGGATACAAGCGCGACAGAGCTGCGATGTCATCGGGAGCGAGCCGGTAAGGATTCTTGTAACAGAGTGTGATCGGGATGCAATTTACTGAATCCATGTAGTGCATCACGGGGAATCCGGCGAAATCATCGGATGTGGCGAGGGGCTTGCCGGTGATTACGTTGCCATTCAACTGTGACCAGCCCAAGCCCAGCACACTGCCCAGCACACGGACCAATCGGTATTCAACGTCGGTAAGTTGAGACGACTGCAGAGCGCACTGGCCGTTGATCACAATCAACGCATGCGAGAAATTCGCTGACGCACCAAAGTTGTCGACGCCTCCATAGACTGCGTTCCAAAAACATTGAGAAGGCTCACCTGCGCCTGCGCCGAGCAGAGCGTCGGTCACCGAGCCATCGAAATCGTAGACGATTCCAACCGGCGTTTGCGTGGCGGACGGAGTGATGTCGGCGGGAGCGGTGACGGCTCCATCGGAGTTAACTGCGATGTTGCTGCCATTAACGTCTTCAGCAAGTTGGCCAGCGGCATTCGTCGTGACGGCGGCGGTAGAAACCGAGGTCCACTGCAAGAAGGCATTGGCAATAAAAGCGTTCGCCGCCGAGTTGGGAAGGATAGGGCTGAGATCTCCCTGATCCGTGTAGTAGCTAATCTGGCCTTGCGACCAGGTGATGGGCTCCCCCATGGTTGAAGCATTGAAGTAGCTGGAGCCCGCAACGTACTTGGGGCCGCCCGCTTGGGATGGCTCTGTGAAAGATAGAATCAGGGCCAGAACCACAAACAAGCGTAACGATGCGCGTGCGATAGATGCAGCGAATCTTGTTGTGGTCACGTCGGCCTCATTCCTCTCTGCTGGCACGCAGCACCGCTCGTGCGAAATCAGAATAAGGAACTCTGGTTTTTCCGCCGATCAGTCGGTCTGGTGCGAAAGTCGCGACATTTCGCGGCGTCATCATGATCTGGTCGTGAGGATCAATCGCGAACCTCGCGCCGCCCGCGGCTACTGGACTGGTGAGGCCTAACCTGCTTGGGGGATAGAGGAACAGCAGCACGCGTTCACCGACGCGGTATCGCTCTCCGCACTCCCAGAGGCCCACCCATTCGTGGATGGTGAGAATCTGGCCTGCTGATACTCCGCGAATGGCGTGCTCGACCTGAAATGTAATGGCGGTGGAGGAAGTGTGCTGTCCGAGGGGGGCGGCGGCACGGCCTGAGGCCTGTTCCACGGATGTCACGCGGCCAGAAAAAATGATTCCGGCAGCGTGCACAATTTGCGGCAGACCGGCGAAACGATTCACAGCGGCATCCTGCCCGCGTGCAAACACAGTTGCCAAAAGAAGCAGCAGGAGAGCGGCGAGCAGACGCCAGCAACTCCAGGTCATAGCGAACTCCTGAGAACGAATGTCCGCTCGGAGGGTCTTGGGAACCGAGGACATGCTAGCGTGAAGGCGGTAGAAGGACAGTGACGGATGTCACCATGAGCCTGTGCATATCTGGCCGCGAGACCAACGGGTATTGTTCGTGTTGACCATGCTCGCGCTAAAGCCGCCGCTGATGCTCTTCGGCGCTGAGATTCGCACCCGCCAGCAATAACAATCCAGACAGGAATGCCCAAAACATCAGGCTGACCGAGAGCGCGAAGGGACCGTAGACCTCGGCGAAATTCAGCCAGGGCAGCGCCAAGATGTAGCCATACTTTAGAGCTTCCGACAATAGTCCCATGATCACGGCCGTCGGCAACACGGCCCGCGCCGGAACCTTACCATTGGGCAACACCCAGTAGATGAGGAAGAAGATCGCGATGCTGGCGGCGATGGCGAACAGCTTCATTACTCCAAACCCTACCAGGCGAATAAACCCCGTTCCGTGGCCACGCAGCAGGAATTCCAGCAAAGCCACGTTGCCCGCGGTCATGGCAATGGATAGCAAGGCCAGTATGCCGCAGGCAAAAGCGAGACCGAGAGAGATCAACTGATTGCCGAAGTAGGAGCGGTTGTTGGGAAAGCGCCAGATCCGGTTGAGCGCGACTTCCAGCGGCATAAAAATGCCGGAAGACGTCACCAGCAAAATGATGAGCGAGGCAACTTGAACGCTGTGGCGGCTGTTCACCATGGCATTCAGGTTGCGGATCACGAATTCCTGACCAGCGGGCAAGTAGTCCCGAAGCAGTTCCACAACCACGTCGTACATCACGCGCGAATGGAAGATGCGCCGGATAAGCGTCATCAGGAGCACTACAAAGGGGAAAAACGAGAGAATTGAATTGGCGGCGACGGAAAACGCGAAGGTGTGCACATCGGTGCGCAGGAGATATTTAAGAGTCGAAACGATGACCCCGGAGGAACGCGAGCGCCGGGGGCGTTGATGGGGGCTAGCGGTGGTCTCGGTGGGTCTACTAAGGGGTGTAGTAGCTTGATCCGGCACGGGCCCTCTTGTCTAATCCTACCAAGGGTTTGGCTACTTGTTGGCGGTCGGCTGAAACGAAGGTTTGAACGTGAGCCAGCACGGTTTCTTATACCCCGTTAAAGTTTTAAATATGACCGGAGGTTATTTTTGAGTTTAGCCTTCTAATTCTTCTTGTCAAACGATTTAGTAGTGCTTATTATCGCGTGTGCTCATCGGCGGGGAATGCCGCGTGATGAGTGTGTCAGGCAGGTTGACGTCTTGAGTAGGGTCTTAGAAATCAGCGTCGCTGGTCCAAGGCTCCGGAAGTTCTCGCCGCCGTTTGCGCGGCGCTGAACCGAGGAGTCTTTTGCTTTGGGGCGATTTCGACGGCACTAGAGGGCTCAACCAAGTTCCACCGTCTTTCTTGAGGGGGCGTTCCGGTTCGCCGGGACAACATACTGGAAATCCGGGGAACAATTCTTAACGATGCTGAAAGGAGTTTTTCCGTGAGAGAGAAGGGAACAGTGAAGTGGTTCAACGGGGCGAAGGGATATGGATTCATCCAGCGCTCCACGGGGGAGGACGTTTTCGTACATTTCTCCGCCATCCAGGAGAACGGCTACCGCTCACTCAATGAGGGTGAGACCGTGGAGTTCGATCTGCTGAAAGGCCCGAAGGGGTTTCAGGCGGGCAATGTTGTGCGCGCCTAGCCGCAATCATTGCTGAATTGCCAACCCTCCCGTTCCCCAACGGGAGGGTTTCTTCTTGTGCTGCTTGTGCAGGCCAGTACGTCATTGTCTGTCATCCTGAGCGGAGTGAGTGCTACGCGATGCGCCGTCCTGCACCACCCGGAGTACCGCGAGCGTTACGCCGCCAACCTTCGCGGCGAATTGCCCCGCATCCCCTTCGCGGCCTCAATCCCTTGTCATCCTTCGGCCCGCAAAAAACGCGGGCCTCAGGATGACAACTCCGTTTTTCACGCCTTTGTTGCCGCCAATCAGGGCGGTGGGGAGGGGTAACCCCTGAAATAGAAGGAAAAGCGCGCCTTGGCAGCCGCTTCCCGTCGATCGCATGCAAGATTATTTCAGGCGGAAATTCGCATCGGCCTTATCGGAGCTCGACGGATACCAGGTCGCCGTCGGACAAGCCGCCGGGTTTGTAGTTGATCGACACCGAGCGATTATTCCACGCACAGGAGAACGAATCGGCTCCGATGAGGAGGAGTGATTTGTAATCGGCAGTGCGGAGTTTGAGAACCGTTTTCCCCGAGGCTACGGTGAGAACGGCGGCAGGCGACTGCGAGCAATCTACCCCCACCAAGCGGCCTTGGAGGAATTTGGCTGCCCGTTTGTCACCCGAGCCTGCGTTTCTTGCCGCCTCTTCTTCTGTCGCGCGTTTTGCGGCGTCCTGGTCCAGGACATCGAAAGGGGAGCGCTGCGGAGAGAGTCTTGGAGCTGTAGAGGCTGTGGAGAGCCCATATTTCTGCTCGTTCACCAGTCGCCCCAACTGCTCGCGCGCTTCCGCCGCGACTTGGGGATTGCTGCTCGTCTTCAAGTGTTCCAACAAAGCTCGCGCGGCGTCCCACTGCTTGGCCTCAATGTAGATTTCCGCCATGTGGTAGACGTACTCCTGATTGCGGGGGCTGAGTTGCATGGCGGCGCGTTCCGCCTGGGTCGCCGCGACTGGACCGCCGCCTTCCATGCGCGCCATCGCCAGCAGGTCATCGGCGTCGGCAAATTGCGGATACCACTCCAGCACAGCGCGCAGATCCTGCATCATGTTGGGCAATCCCTGGATGTCGGCATGCTTGGCTTGGGCTTCGCGGTATTTCAACACCGCGAGATAGTAACGAATCCACATGTCCCGCGGATCGAGGGCGGCCGCATCGCTCAACTCTTCGGCGGCGGCATCGAACTCGCCGCGCTGCAGATGATCCCACGCCAGCGCACGATGGGCGATTTCATTTCCTGTGGCCGACACCAGCGGTGCATCGTCGTCGCGCTGTTTATTAGACTTCCTATCGTTGGGCTTAGCGGGAGCAGTTGGATCCGGCTTAGTGGCCAGCGCTTGCAACTCCTGCAGGCCCACGTTGCGACGTTCCGGAATTCTTATTTTTATCTCCGCTGCCAAAGCCCTAGCATCACTTTCGCGCATCGGTTTGGCTGTGATCGCGCTATCATTCGGACCCACCGGCGCGGGGAATTGATAGACCTGGCTTTGGTCGGGCTGAGAGTTCGGTTGTTTCGATTCATCGAGCGCGGTGAAGAGTGGCGTCAGTGAGTGGAAGTAGTCCTTTACCGCCTGGTCGAATTGCGCGGGCGTGACCCCGTACGCCTTCTGAATAGCCTCTTCCACCGGCACATGCTGGTTCTCCACGAGATCAAAGTATGTTCCGGTCTCGGGCAGCTTTTTCTGGTGCAGCAGGTAATGCACCGTTATCCACGACTGAGCGTAAAACAGGGTGTGGTGCGTGGCTTCGACGTAACTGGAAGTGTCGTGCTTCATGGTGAGCAAGTCGGGCAAGGCGAGCCAGACTTGGCCGCCAAGCAGTTCGGTGAGCGACTTCGGAGGATTGTGAGCCTCATGCTGGTTTTGCAGCAGATCCTGGGTAAAGACCGTGGTCATTTCAGGGTCGCCGCCGATTTGGACTTGCTTGTTGTCAACTCGGATAGAGCTGAAATATTCCGCTATTCCTTCGTCGAACCATCCCTCGACTGGAGGGTAGTTGTAACTCATCAGCAAGTGAGCGAGGTCGTGGGCTACGGCGCGCCATGACTCCTCTTCGAACAGGTTGAGCGCGATGAAGTTCTGATCTGTGCCGGGGACGAAGAATCCCGGAGCGCTGATGGGCTGCCCCTGGTGCAGGGGTGCGGTCTGGTAGTAATCCTTGTCGTTCTTAAAGGCGAGGATGGTGAGAGGCGCAGACTCGTTGAGCCTATCTTTCATCAACAAGATAGCGAACACGGCTCGCATCTGCTCGAAGCGCAGAGCAACTTCCGTACCTTTTTTCTCCCCGGCATCGGTGATCACCGTGAAGTGAACGGAGTGGACTTCCAACCACGGCGAGGGCTCGGACGCGGAACTTGACGAAGATAGCAAAAAGCCGAGAAGTGTCAGGGCAAAAAATGAAGCCGGGATGGAACCAATGCGGGCCATACGCAATTCGCCGCACAAGACGATCACTTACGAAATGCTAACACGAGGTTCTTGTCATCTAGTCAAATCAGGCTGAGGTACAGCATTGGGCTGGCATTCGAAAGAAGCAGGGATGGACCGACGAACGATTTCAAAGGAGTGGCAAGTTAATCGCCACTGGCGTGATTCTGGTTGGGCACGAGGACCAGGCGGGCTCTTGCCGCGGCGGCTGGTTGTTCGGAGGCGCGGCCGCAAGCCTGCAGGATCCCGATCACCGCAGCGTAAGCCCCGATGACACCAATTCCAACCGATGCGACCACCGTAGTACAGAGAATAAGCGGCATGAAGAGCGAAATCACGACACCACCACCCCTATCCAGATATGCTTAGGAAATTGCAGTATTCAGATGCTGCCGGATCAAACTTCGTCTATGCGGCTTCTTCAATCTACCTGCGTTGACGGTCCCCGCTATTGACGATTAAGATACGGAGTAGAGCTGTGCATTCCTACTGTCGGGCATATCTGTAGACCTGTCGACATTACGGAAGGGCTATCCAGCCCAAACCAATGGCCATCACTACGATTTCAGTGCGCGGGGCGCGCCAGCATAACCTCAGCAATATCGACGTGGAGATTCCGCGTAATGCGCTTACGGTTGTGACCGGGCTGAGCGGGTCGGGCAAGTCTTCGCTGGCTTTCGACACGATTTATGCCGAAGGGCAACGCCGTTACGTAGAAACTCTCTCCACCTACGCACGGCAGTTCCTCGATCAAATGGAGCGTCCGGATGTGGATGCGATTGATGGACTTAGTCCGTCGATTTCGATCGAACAGAAGACCACAAGCCGAAGCCCGCGGTCGACGGTTGGAACGATCACGGAGATTTACGATTACCTTCGTCTTTTGTTCTCCTCCATCGGGGTGCCACATTGCCCGAAGTGTGGACGTCCGATCAGCCGCCAGTCCGCCGAGCAGATCGTCCAGCGAGTGATGGCTCTCTCGCCAGAAGATCGTGTGATGATCCTTGCGCCGATCGTCCGGGGCCGCAAAGGCGAATTCAAGAAAGAGATCGAGACGCTATTGAAGCATGGCTACACGCGGGCCCGGGTCGATGGCGAGCTCGTCAACCTTGAGGACGACCTCAATCTCGACAAGCGCAAGAATCATACGATCGAAGTGATGATCGATCGTCTTCTGGTGAAGCCTGGAATCGAGCATCGGCTCGAAATGTCGGTGGGCCTGGCGATGAAGTTGGCTGGTGGACTGGTGCAGGTGGTTGTGGTCGGGGGCGATGAGGAACTCTATTCCGAGAAGCTGGCCTGCCCGGATTGTGGCATCAGCATGCCGCAGCTTGAGCCGCGGTCGTTTTCGTTTAACAGCACGTATGGAGCTTGTCCCGAATGCCACGGCCTCGGGAGCCGATACGACTTCGATCCCGCGAAGGTGATTACTGACTGGTCGAAGCCCCTGCTCGATGGCGGCCTGGGACCTGGTTCGGCGTCGCAGGGGCTGATCCACAGTTTGCAGGTGACGGCCGCGGCGCACGGCATCGATCTCAACACGCCCTTCGAAAAGTTTCCCGAGAGGATTCAGGACCTGCTTTTGAATGGCGAGTCCGGTCGCGGGAAGACGGGCTTCCGGGGAATCTTCGGATACTTGAAACAGAATCTCGAGGAATCGACTTCCGAAGGCTACCGCGAGTGGCTGATGGATCACATGTCGGCAAGCGAATGTCCCGCTTGCCAGGGCAAGCGCCTCCGGCCGGAAAGTCTTGCCGTGAAAGTGAAGGGCATGTCGATTGCGGATTTCACCGCGCTGCCAGTTTCGAGAGCGTTTGAAGTGGCGCAGAACATCAAACTCGTGGGGCGTGAAGAGAAGATTGCTGGGCGTGTCATGCACGAAGTGGTGGAGCGCTTGCAATTTCTGAACGCGGTGGGGCTGAACTACATTTCGCTCGACCGATCTGCGGCCACGCTCTCTGGAGGTGAAGGCCAGCGCATTCGTCTGGCGACGCAGATCGGGTCGAAGCTGCGCGGCGTTCTGTATGTTCTGGACGAGCCCTCCATCGGTCTTCACCATCGCGACAACAGCCGCCTTCTGACTGCTCTTGAAAATCTGCGTGATCTTGGTAACACAGTGCTGGTGGTTGAGCACGATGAAGAAACCATCCGCCGCGCCGATTACGTTATCGATCTAGGCCCGGGAGCCGGCCGCCACGGTGGCAGACTGGTGGCCCACGGAACTCCCGAAGAAATCATGCGCGAGCCGAACTCGCTAACTGGCGCCTATATTTCCGGGAGGGTGCAGATCGAGATGCGGGCGGAGCGACGTCAGAGGAATGGGGCGGCGCTCACGATTCTTGGGGCGAAGGAAAACAATCTCAAGAACCTTGACGTGATTTTTCCCCTCGGCGTGATGACTGTGGTTACGGGCGTCTCAGGCTCCGGTAAGTCAACGCTGGTCAATGACATTCTTTATCGTGCTTTGGCGCGGCAGCTTTACAGGTCGCGCGAAAAGGCGGGGGAACACAAAGCGATTGTGGGCGCGGAGAACATCGACAAAGTGATTCGCATCGATCAATCGCCGATCGGCCGTACACCGCGCTCAAATCCCGCAACCTATACGGGCGTGTTCACGGCGATTCGTGATCTTTACGCGATGCTGCCAGAATCGCGCGAGCGAGGGTACAAAGCTGGACGGTTTTCCTTCAACGTTTCTGGTGGACGCTGCGAGGCCTGCCAGGGCGAAGGCCAGCGCCGGATCGAAATGAATTTTCTGCCGGATGTTTATGTGCTCTGCGAGGTTTGCGGAGGACGACGCTACAACCATGAAACGCTGGCGGTGAAGTACAACGGTAATTCGATTGCCGACCTGCTCGAAATGCCCGTCTCCGATGCGCTGCCGATCCTCGAAAACATTCCACAGGTGAAGCAAAAGCTGCAGACGCTGGTGGATGTAGGACTCGGATACATTCACCTTGGCCAATCCGCGGTGACGCTGTCGGGCGGCGAAGCGCAGCGCATTAAATTGGCCCGTGAGTTGAGCAAACGGCAGACTGGAAAAACTCTTTACCTGCTGGACGAGCCCACGACCGGCCTTCATTTCGATGATGTGAAGAAACTGCTTGATGTGTTGCATCGGTTGACCGACCTGGGCAATTCGATCATCATCATCGAACACAATCTGGACGTGATCCGGAACGCAGATTGGATCATCGACCTGGGGCCAGAGGGCGGCGAAGACGGCGGCCGGATTGTGGCGCAGGGGACGCCGGAGCAGGTGGCGCGGGTAAAGAAGTCTTACACGGGGCAGGCGCTGGCTGAGCATCTTGCGGGGAACGGGAGGCGGAGTGCTTGACGAAGACGAAATGGGATCGCCGATGGTTTCGGTTGGTTACATGGCGAAGCATGTTAAATTGAAGCCGGACTGGTTAGAGGCACCCCACGTCGTAGATGTCTATTCAGTCAGTAACTGTCAGTGTCAAAACTTCGCTGATTACATTCCCTTCTGGAAGCACAACGGCTATTGGTTCTTTGATTCCCCAGAAATCATAAAGAGCGTAGCGAAGGATAGTGCAATTCGGCTTGCGGGAACGTCCCTTTTTTATTACGAAGCTTACGAAATGGAATTCGATGGTGAACGCTGGAAGCGTTGGTCGCCAGAGCCATCATTTCCGACGAATGTGGTTCTGCCTCGAAGCAAGCAACTTGAAGGGTTCGACGTAGTCAACTTCACTGCCGGAAACTCGCCCGAATGTTCTGGCCTTTCGTGCAACAGTCTGGCGAGAGATCTTCAGACAAACGCCCATTGCCTATTTTCATCATTCAAGGAGGCCGAGAAGAATGTTAGTGATGGAGCGTTTAACAACTCCGAACCCGGTCCATACCGAATATTTGCAGTCTATTCGGTAAACTGGTCATAGGTCGAGAAGGCTCCATTTGTCAGATCCCGAAAATTCGCAATTTGATCCGCAGCCTCTGAATAGTGAACCGCAGGCGCCTACGCCGTTTGTTGTCGTGCCGTTCCCCGCTGCCGTGCCTCAACCGCCACAGCCCGGCTCGAAAGCGGGTGAGAACCCGGTGTGGACTGGATGGGACGTTCTGGTTATCGCTGTGCTGACAATCGGGGTTGCAGTGATCACGCAGCTGCTCATTTTTCTAGCGGTGCAGCAATTCAGTTATCCACATCGCAGTTGGATCGAAGTGGCGCAGAAGCCGGCGCTGGCACTGCTTTCAGAGTTCTTGGCCTACATTCCTGTGGCGCTCTACATGTTCCTGCTGCTGGAGGGGAAATATCACACGCGGTTCTGGACAGCCATTCGCTGGAACTGGCCTGGCTTCGCAGGCTTCGGCTTTCTCGGAGTGGGCGTGCTTATGCTGGGCTTCGACGCTTTAGGGCGATTTCTTCCCATGCCCAAGACGACACCTTTCGATCAATTTTTCGACCGGCCGTTGGATGCCTATCTGACAGCGGCATTTGCGATCACGCTGGGGCCTCTGATGGAAGAACTTTTCTTCCGTGGATTTCTTTATCCGGTGCTGGCGCGCAGGATGGGTGCGGCTTGGGGGATCTTTCTGACGGCTTTACCGTTTGGCTTGATGCACTACCTGCAATACCAGTCGTGGTCGGCCGTGCTGATTATTGTTCTGGTTGGCGTGGTGCTTACCCTAGTGCGCGCGATCACCAAGTCCGTTGCCTCAAGTTTTCTGGCGCACGTAGGCTACAACGCGACGCTCATGGTTCTGGCGGCGTTGGCGACGGATGGTTTCCGGCATATGGACAAGGCTGGGGCGCTGGTGTTCTGAGCCGCCTGTGACGCCGGTGTGATGGCGGTCCTTGCGGGTATAAGTTCCTTCTGGCATACTCGCTTCGCCATGAAAGGTAACCCAAAAGTTATAGCCGAACTAAACAAGGCTCTTCGCGAAGAGCTGACCGCCATCAACCAATATTTCCTGCATGCCGAGATGTGCGAAAACTGGGGATATCACAAGCTCTCAGATTTCATCAAGAAACAATCCATCGGTGAAATGAAGCATGCCGAAGTGCTGATTGAACGAATACTGTTTCTCGATGGCAGCCCGTCGATGATGCCGTTGGAGTTGAAGGTCGGCGGGACAGTGAAAGGGATGCTGGAAAGCGACTTAGCTTTGGAGGTCGGAGCGGTGAAGCAGTACAACGACTCCGTCGCTATCGCCGCCAAAGAAGGCGACAACGGCTCGCGCGACTTGTTTGTGGTGCTGCTTAAGGATGAAGAAGAGCACGTCGACTTCCTGGAAGCGCAGATGCACCAAATCAAAGAACTAGGCTACGAACGGTATCTGACGCAGCAGATGGGGGAAAACGAAAAATAACGGTGGACTGAGGACGCGCCCGCAATTCTTTGCGTAAACCCTTTCTTGATACTGACATACGAGTAGCAGGGTGCTGCGGTCTTCCCCTCCCATTCGCGAAAAGACCACTGTCGACGGACGACCCTTTTATCGGTACAATGCTTGCAGCATCCACGAAGATGCGTAACAGGCTCTATCCGGCCGAGCCGGAGGGGCACTGGAGGACACAGTGAGTCTTACACCGATTGGCGAGCCTCGCCATAAAATCACAACCGCTTCTCTGCGGGAACAAAAACTCCATCACCAACCAATCAGCTGCCTAACAGCCTACGACTACGCCACCGCACGCCTGGTGGACGAGGCCGGAATCGAAATGATTCTGGTCGGCGATTCGCTTGCGCAAACCATGCTTGGGTACGAGAACACGCTCTCGGTGACGGTCGACGAGATGCTGCACCATGTGAAAGCGGTGCGGCGCGGCACGAAGAATGCGCTGCTGCTGGCGGATATGCCTTACGGGTCTTACCAAATCGACCCAAAAACTGCTCTCGATAACGCCACTCGCTTTGTGAAAGAAGGAGGAGCTGAAGTGGTGAAGATCGAAGGCGGTGAAAAGCGCGCCGACCTGATTCATCGCATCATTGACGCCGAGATTCCTGTGGCGGGGCATATTGGGCTGACGCCGCAATCAGTGAACGTGATGGGCGGCTACAAGGTGCAGGGCAAGAATCTTAGCGGGATTGAGCAGTTGATGCGGGATGCCGTCGCGTTGGATCGCGCGGGAGTGGCTTGCCTGTTTTTGGAAGGAATTCCGCGCGAAGTGGCGGCGATGATTACGGCGGAAGTCAGTGCGCCTACGATTGGGATTGGAGCCGGCCCGGAGTGCGATGGGCAGGTGTTGGTGTTTCACGACATCATGAATCTGACGTTTGGGCCGCCGGCAAAATTCGTGCGCCGCTACGGCGATGCAGCCTCGCTGATAACCAATGCGGCACAGGCGTTTCGCGCGGATGTGAAGTCGCAGCATTACCCATCGGATGAAGAGTCTTATCACCTGCCCAGAGAAACGAAGGCTGGGTTGGACACGGTGCTGGCGCGGAAGCGAGCAATGGTGCGGTAAATTCCCGGCGAGGGATTCCCGCGAATTGGCGCAGATAAGCAGGCGCTGGGACTAACAAAAGCCGGCGCCAGGGTGCTAGCCTATTGGAGGACGGAGGTGTTTATGCTGCTACCAGCTTTTTTCCTTCCATTCTTCGGCTTTGGCTTCGTGATGTATTTTCTGCCATCGATTCTTGCTCTAGCTCGGAGCAAACGGGATATTACGGCGATTGTGCTGCTGAACTTTTTTCTGGGATGGACCATGATCGGTTGGGTAGTTGCCCTGGTTTGGGCGGTGAAGACGGATGTCCCCATGGTGGTGCGGTGAGTTTTTGGGAAGTTCACGGCACGTGTCCGCCAGTCGGCTGGGCATGCGCTCTCTTGATTGTTTTCGCTCTGACGATGAGTTGTTGTCTATCCGCTTGTGGGAGGGAGAAAGCGGCACCCGCGCCGGATCCCGACAGTGTGCTGCAGGCTATTTCACCCGCCGATCCTGCGAAGTTCCCTTCTCTGCAGGAGACCAAGCACTGGAGCAATCCGTATTTGGTGATTCGTCCTCAGTCGGTGGGACTGCTTAGTGGAGTTGCTGCGAACGAAGAGCAGATTGTGAAGCCGGAAGAAGTTTTGAAGACGCTTGCGAAATTGCCAGCATCGGCTTGGCCTTATGGGCGAGCGGTCGCAGTACTCGTGGATGCAAAGCCAAGCAGTTCTGAACAGGACAAGATCGCGCTGCGGCGAAATCGCGGGCTGGTAGCCGGAGAATTGCAGAACGCGCATGTTGCGATCAACTGGATTCCTTCCTCCTGAACTGCCGATCCTATCCAATGAAAGTCTACGAATCCATCCGAGACATGCGTGCAGCGTGCCGTCGCGCGCGGCGCGATGGACAGCGATTGGGATTTGTTGCCACCATGGGAGCGCTGCACGAAGGTCATTTGTCGCTGGTGCGGGCGGCCAAGGCTAGTTGCGACCATGTTGCTGCGTCGATCTTTGTGAATCCTACCCAATTTGGGCCTACCGAGGATCTGACCAAATATCCGCGAACCTTCGATCGCGACCGGCAGTTATTGGAAAAGGAAGGCGTGGAATTGCTCTTTGTTCCTGCGGTCGAGGAGATGTATCCGACCGGTACCGTAACCTGGGTTGAGGTTGAGGGGTTGAGTGACAAACTGGATGGGCGCTCGCGGCCGGGACATTTTCGTGGTGTTGCTACGGTCGTGGCGAAGCTGTTTCACGTGGTCGAGCCAGACGCTGCGTTCTTTGGACAGAAAGATGCAGCCCAAGTTGCGATCATCCGCCGTATGGTGCGCGACTTGAACTTTCCGGTTGAGATCATAGCGTGCCCGATTGTGCGTGAGGCGGACGGATTGGCAATGAGTTCACGCAATGCATATCTCGATCCGCAACAGCGAAAACAGGCGCTGGTTCTGGATCGTTCGCTCATGCGGGTTAGAAAATTGTGGGAGGGCGGCGAGGCTAACGCGGCAAAACTGATGGCTGCCGGTTCCGAAGAGTTTGCCATTGAAAAATCGGTGCGTGTTGATTATTTTGAAATCGTAGACGCTGACAGCCTCGATCCGATCGAAGTTGTGAGGCAAGGCGCGCTCGTGGTGGTAGCCGCATTCGTGGGTACGACGCGACTCATCGATAACATCCAGCTTTAACTTAGCGGCTTAAGTGCGGAGGGTTCGCCGGGGCGATTGCGACCGAAGTGGTATTAGGAGAGATGCGCTGCGTCACCATAGTTTCGATCTGCGACCAAAGGTTAGGATCGCATTCGCTCTGCATGTGGCCAGGGGTGAGGAATCGCTCCCACCAAGAGGCTTGCGGGCACCCGATGGGATTTGTCTTGTAATCCATGAGGTAATTTCCCAGGATCTGGGTCCTCGATGGATCCGCGGCGGTGATCTGTCGACGGCCATGAATAATGCCTTGCGTCTGAAAAAAGTTGATGGCCTCGACGACGTTGTCCGGAATAACAGAATCGTTCTGAAAGGGTTTGACGACACTGTCCACTTGCACGGTCAGCAAGACTGGGACCCCCTCGCGCCCTAGGTCACGAGCGAGTAGCACGGCTGCGGACGCTCCCCAACTGTGCCCAAAAAGAACGATGCGGGCTTGAGCCTTCTCTTCTGGGGAGAGTATGCCGTCGCGATCGGTATCGAGCAGATTGAGAATTACGTCATAGGCACGTCCTCTGTGGCGGTTCTCGAAGACGCGAACGTAAGTGCCCTTAGGAACGGTTTGGCGGATGCGCTGTGCTAGCTGAACCGGGCCGTGGTGAGGATTATCGTGGCTGACGAACCCACCGACGAAGCCGATCACAATATTGGAAGTGGGAGGGGGATCATTTGGATGAACTACCGCGGCGTTTATGCCGCGCGAGAAGGCGGGCAGAGTAGCCGCCAGAACCATCAAAGCGACCATCGAAGCACGAAATGAATTGCGCCGACGCAAGAAACAATTCCTAAGCGGTGAGATGATTTGGCATGTCAGACGGATGCTGAAAAATCACACCATCGCCTTTCTAGCTGACTTGTTTGAAACAATCGGGGGAAGGAGGCCAAATACCTTGACCCTTGCGGGTTTTAGCATATTTGACCCGGCAGACAGTTTACACCCGTTGTCAAATCAGGAAAGCATTCGGGCGCGGGCAAGAGGATTCTTGGAAACGAAGGGGTTGGCGGCGATGAGGTAACGCAACGGACGGTCCGCAGCTTTCCGGATACCGATCCGGGGGGTGATTTGAATACCCTTGGCGCGAAAGCCGTCTTCTCCGATCCACAGTCCGGAACCGGGTGAGGTGAGATCGCGTCCGTTATCACGCGTGCGCGTGATGCCGAATGCCTCGGCGAGGCGCCCAGGGCCGCTCGTGAGCCGGATGAGATCGCGAGGACTGTGCAAACTGATGTTTCGAGCCCGGGCCATTTCCTCGATACCGAGCAGGGGTTCGAGCGCACGGAAGAGTACAGCCCCTGCCTTGCCTTCGCGCTCGCAGGAGACATTCAAGCAGTAATGATTGCCATAAATGAAATAAACGTAGGCGTAGCCGGGCGGGCCGAACAGGACTGACGTTCGCGCGGTATTGCCCGCGGCCGCGTGAGCCGCGGGATCGTTCACTCCGAGGTAGGCCTCGACTTCTACGACGCGGGCAGCGAGGCGAAGCTTGCCGAGGTCACGGATCAGTATTTTGCCCAGGAGTTCGCGAGCCACGCGACGCGGACCTCGGCCGAAGAATTCGCGACCGAGAGGACGGGGCGGCGATAGTAATGGAGAATTGGACAATGCAAGAAGCCAGAATTGAGTACCCGAAATGAGATCAACTTCTGCGGTTTGACTTCGCTGTGAGCGTCCTCTAAGCCGCGCCCTTCGCCGATTCTTTCAAGTACGCCAGCACTTCGAGTGCATGGCCTTCCGGCTTCACCTTGGGAAAGATATGCTGGATTTTGCCGTCGGGCCCAATCACGAAAGTGGTCCGGGCAATACCCATCACCTTCTTGCCGTACATATTCTTTTCCTGCACGACGCCATAAGCGTTGGCTACTTTCTTGTCGGCATCGGCGAGCAGGGAAAAGGGCAGTTTGAATTTGTCCTGAAACTTCTTTTGTGCCTTTGGGGTGTCGGGGGAGATGCCGAGCAGGACAGCGCCAGTTTTTTGGATCTGCTTATAGGTGTCGCGGAAGGCGCAGGCTTCGACGGTGCATCCGGGGGTGTCGGCGCGAGGATAGAAATACAAGACCACGGTTTTGCCTCGCAAATCCTTCAGCGAGAGTTCCTTTCCATTCTCGTCCTGCAAAGTGAACTCGGGAGCCTTATCATTGATATTCATGAGAGCCTCATTTCCACAGAAGTCTGGGTTGAAGACAGCGCCCGGAGTCTTAACCTTGAAAGAAGTAAGACGACGGATTGTCTCCAGAAAATGCTTATACCGCAGATTGGGGTGGTTCGTCATCGCCCTTGTGATTTTTTTGGCTCCAGCGGCTGTTCAGCAAGGTCTGGCTCAAGGACGCAGACTACCGCGGACGAACCCCGAGACAAATTCCTCACAGGAAAACAAGAAGGCGAAGAAAGGTAAGGAGCCGCGAGCTGTGGCGATTTTGCAGTTCGACGGCAAAGGGGGCGCCACTCTGGTTCCAGTGGCGATCCTGATCGACGGCAAGTTTTATGATGCGAGTGCTTATAAGGCGGATCCCGTCCCGATGGCGCTGGAATCGGGCACGGTATATGAGGCAGAGCAGTCGGGAGATTCGCAGGGCTTGTTCACGGTTAGCGGGGCGCTGCATAGCAAGAGCCCGGTAAGCGCGCATCCCTGGGTGGGAAGCGGAACATTTTTGCCGCATGGAGCTGAGGCTGCAAAGACCGCACATAAGGCGGAAGACGTGCCCGTGGGGGTAGATAGCCACGGGGACGAGCCTCCGCGCTTAGCGAGAAATGACACATCCAAGCCGGCTGGGACGGGGGATTCGACCCCACCTCCCGCTCCCGACGGCTCGGGATCGCAGGAGAAGGCTGGCGCGCAGTCCACAGCAGCGCCGAAACCGGCAAGCGGTTCCTCGACAAACTCGTCGACCGGGCAAGAAGCGCCAAGGCCCGCGAGTTCACCGGCTCCGGACAAGCCAGCCGATCCAAACGCAAAGCAACCAACGCAGGCAGGACCGACAAGCCCAGGGCAGCCGACGGCCGGCCAGGCTCCAGTAGCGGAAACGGGGCCGGCGCAGACGTCGGGTACGTCATCGGCCGGTAAATCGTCGGAAGACTACTATCGGCCTGCGTTGCGGCGCGGGAAGCCAACGAGTCCGGCGCCGACGGACAGGGATGACACCATCGCGAAGACCCCAGGAAAGAATCAGGCTGGGCCTACTGCGGCTGCGGGCAATAGCGCGGCGCTCCGAATGATGGCGGCGATTTCCGATGCCGGAGGGCCCGATCCGCAATCTTACAAATTTTTCTGGAAAACGGGGGAGGAGGAGGAAAGGCGCAATCAGATGCTGGCCGCGGCTGGAGAGGAAGTTAGAGCTTATGCGACGGCGCTGGCTAAGAATCAGATTCTGGCGCATCCCGCCACGCCCAAGGAGGGTGCAAGTGGCCGCAGGGCAGGGGCAAAGCAAGCAGCGCCGGTGCTGGAAGATGTTGAATTTCGTGGATTCGATTTGTGGCTCACTAATCAGCCAGTGCTGATCTTGAGCGCGGAAGCGAAGATCCCGGGCGCAACGGGCGCGCCGGCCGCGGCGGAGCCGTATAGCGTAATGCTCGTGGTGAGGACCGATATCTACGGCAATTTGCGGAAACTATGTTCCAGCGTGAGCGACAAATTCCACTTGGATGTTGCGCCGAGGATGGAACTCGTTGACGTTGTCGACGCGGATGGAGACGGTCGCGGAGAATTGCTTTTCCGGGAGACCTCGGACGCCGGCAGCGGATATGTGATTTATCGCGCGACCGCTGACAAGCTTTGGAAAATGTTTGACAGCTTAAATGCGGAGTAGAGAAAACCAGTTCTCGGTTGTCAGTGAGTGGCGGATCTTTGCCGGGGAACCAAGAACGGTTTCCTTAGGTTTCGATTCCCACGTGGCAGATGCGTCCCACGAGGTAGTCGGACGGACACTTGCTTTCTTCCATGGTCATCACGTCAATGGGATAAGCCTGGTTGTGCGGCCGCAGAATGAGATGATTACCGGCCGTCTCCACGTATTTCACCGCGCAGGTACCGTCTTTTAAAACAGCGTACATATTGAACTCTCCCTTGCGGTAGGGCTTGAGCGAGTTGTAGTGACAGTCGATGAGCAGAGTCGCACCGGGGAGCAGTCGCGGGTACATGCTCATGCCTTCGCGACCATCCACTCTTATGACGACGAAACGTTCCCAGTGCTGACGCTCGCTGCCTTCAGTTTCCGGCTTCAGTTTCTTGAGAAATGCCTTCTTGAACTTCAGGATTTCTTTTACGTGCATGCTGGTGATGAGGGGTTGAGTGGCGGCGACGGTACCCTCAGTGAGAAGGACGTTCTGAAACTCGTCATTGCTGGGAGGCAGGATGGAAGCTCGCTTATTGATCTCGGCGGGATCCAGGAGATCCAGCACGGAGAGATGTTGAACGGCCAAAACCCGATCCATGCCCTCAAGGCTGAGGCCGCGCTTGCGATTCAGGAAGTTCGAGATGTGGGCTTGCTTAAATCCCGTCTGTTGTGCCAGACGGAGGCCGGTCAGGTCGCCTTCCTCAATGCGCTCCCAAATTGTATTGCGCAGATTGTCTTGGAGCACTCGGAATTTCATGACAGAAGTATAGCATGAGCATTATAGCCCGGCGCTAAGTGCAATAGGTTTTCCACAGCTCTGCGGGTATAACAACCTTGACTCTGAAAATTTAGAGCTATACGATCGGCTCGTCTTTATAACTCAGCTTAGGCCGGGGATGGAATCGCAATGGGTAATCTGGAAAACTGCAACGAAGGGAAAAACTTCGTTGGATTTCGGCGGAAAGTGCGGGAGGCAGAGGTGCTTTCCGCGGCAATGGAGCATTTGCTGAAGTCATTGAACTTCAGCGGGAAGTTGAGCGTGATGGTACAAAACGGGCGTGTTCTGAAATCAGGTTATGAGGAGGGATATTTCCGGCGACGGCATTCCGGGTCGATGTTGACAGGTGACGCTTCCCTCGAATCATAGGCGTTCGAGAAGCGGTCCGATTTACGCAGTCTCGCGAAATTAAATAGCGCAAGCAGGTCATCGTAAGAGAAACGAGCCCTGCGCTCGGTCTCCGCACAGAAGCGGAGCCAGCGCGGGGCTTTTTTGTGGGCCGAGGCGGGATCAGGACGCCGGGCCTGCACCGCAGAACTTTGGGATCCTCGGAGGAGTGATGAAAATGCAACGTGGCAATGCTGCTGAAGAGTTAACGCTGGAACTGAAATATTGCGAACGATGTGGTGCGTTGTGGCTGCGGCCGGCTCGCGGACGGCAAGTCTACTGCGTGGATTGTGCGCTCCAGATAGCCGATCTTCCATTGGCTTGGTCCGAACCGGAAACGCCAGCGCTAGGGTCCCAAGGGAAGGCTGTTGATGGCGAGTTCGGGGAGTATGCAGAAGATGACGGCCGGGGTAGGGATGCAGGGGGTGTTGCGTGAGTTACTTCGTGCAATGGATTACGGCACAGGCGGACGGCGAGGAACTGTCAAAGGTGGCGCTCTATCCGCCGGGCAATCTAGAACTGGATAAGCAACCCTTACGTGAAGATGCTGCAAAGGCCAGCCAGTGGGAGAATCTGCCGGCGCACAACTTTTTGGCGTGCGTTGGCGGCTCTAATGAAGGAAGGCTGAGTAGGACGGCGGAGCAAAATCCGGAGCTGTGGCTCTATCGAGGTCGCACCATCGCATTACTTCGCCGATACATGCGGTTGTCGCTGGAAGCAGGGAGATTGCCGTCAGTGCTTGGCCGTGAATTCTTTCGGGCAAAGATTACGAGCTACACCTCTGCGACGTTTGAAGATCGAGTCATCTTTGTGCACGATGTAGAAGGCTGTTTGGAGCGCCTGGATGCTTTTGATCGAGGAATCATTGCCCGCGTCGTATTGCAAGAGCATGACCACGAGGGAGCAGCGAGGTTACTTCACTGCACTCGAAAGACGATTGAGCGCAGATTACCGGAGTTGCTCGATGAACTAAGTGAGGAGTTCTTGAGAGTGCGACTGCTGGTGCCGCTGCCGAGTGTATGAGCGGCGGGTTACGCCTAGGCCGATTTAGGCGAGCAAAAATGTTGTCAAGGGGTGCGCAAAGCTATTTCTTACCCAAATGATTGAAAAGGCAGCGAAAATAAATTTTAAAAAATGTCCCAGTCGTCTATTGCAGAATGCTATTCTAAATATATAGGGTAAAGAAAAAAGAAATACTTGGAGGCGCGCTCAAAGGCGCGCCTTTTGCGTTTTCGGGGAGACCATTTCTGGCACAAAGCTATCGCCAACGGAATAGATCGTTAGAGGCAGGGTGCAGCAACTCCCCACACCAGAGCGATCGGCGTGCGAATACGCACTTCGCTACGTGTTGAAAGGCCGGCGTGGGATGAAGAAAACAAAAGTCAGAAGGACACGGGTCACGGTTGCAAAAACGAATAGACGGAAGGCTAAGTTGGAAAATACGGCGCAGGCGCCGGAGCCAGCCAACTTCGCGCAGGTGCGAAAGAATGTCGCGGCGCTGGTGGGAGGCGCTGCGGAAGAAGTTGCAAAGAGAGCGATGGATGTGGCGAAGGAAGGCCAACTGGCGCCGGCAAAGTACTTCTTTGAAGCGGTGGGACTGTATCCTGCGACGGCGGAAACCACATCGGGGACGGAAGCTTCTTTGGCATATACATTATTGAAACGGCTGGGATTGCCGACGGAACCATTGATTCCAGATGGAGGTGCGGATCCGAGTTCGTTGGCGACTGACTTAAGACCGATGAGCACCGTTCGAGGGGAAGCCCACGGGGCACAAATTCGAAATGAGCCATCCGGGTCTTCCGAAGAGAAAGCGGGAGCGCCGGGACAAAACGGGGAAAGCAGGATGCCGTAAAATGAACCGGAGTAGCATCGATTTCACCGCGGGCGAAATTCGGTCGGAAAGAAGCCAAGGAAAGTGGCTTCGGCGGGTGCAAAAGCTGTCGGATTGTTGTTGCGGGACGATCCTAGTGAGACATTCCAGCGGGAAAGAAAGGCTGGCGTCAAAAACGCAGAATGCGAATGGACATTACGTGGGTGACCGACCGGATTGCGTTGGGAGGTGGAATCTGGACGGCGGAGAATATGGCGGCGGTATCGCGCACGGGAATCACGCACATCATTGACATGCAAATCGAATTTGACGATACACCCTTAGCGGAGCCGCACGGAATTTCAGTTTGCTGGAATCCGATTGATGACGATTTTGAGCCCAAGCCTCCTGAGGTGTTCGCGCGGGGCGTGGAGTTTGCGCTGGCGGCAATGGAAGAAGACCGGGCCAAGTTGTATGTGCATTGCGCGGCGGGCGTGCATCGGGCACCGATGATGACATTGGCATTGCTGGGGGTGATGGGTTGGACGGTCGAGGACGGCATGGACCTGATTGAAGCGCGGCGGCCGGTTGCAGACTTTGCTGAGGTTTATGTGCGGAGCGTGGAAGATTTCTTGCACGGACGATTTTGAGCAGAGCCGTTCGACGAATGTGAGGAGGAAGTATGTTTCAGGCATGCCGTCCAGCGGGGCGGCTTTTTTATTGGGCGCTGGCGGTGGCGGTGGCGGCATCCGGCGTTCGGCTGGCAGCCCGTGAAGTTTCCGGGAGACAGCCAGAGAAGCCGCTCAGTTATCCCGAGGCGAAGCCGGGTTCGGGAGGGCTCGCGCCGGGCGCGGCTTCGCCCGTTCCCCAGACCAGTCCGACGATGACGAACGTGGTCGACACTGTATACCGCGCGGACGGGACTCTGGCCCAAGGCGTTCTGATCATCACCTGGCCGGCGTTTGTGACCTCGACGACTGTGATGGTGGACGCCGGAATGGCGCCTCCGAGCGGGTGCGGAATTGAGGTCAGAGAAAATGACTACGGATGGGGCCAGGCGAATGACCGGAACCTGTTGGGACGCTTCAACACTCAGACTTTTAGCCTTGCCCGCCTGGCGCGAACGCAGAACTACTTCTTACGCCTCTATGACAGTTCGACACCGCCGAAGTATTCCAGGTATTCGGCAGCCATGCACGTGGATTATCCACTGTGACCTCCATGAACGAGGATGATTTTCCAAAGAGACAGCGTGCAGGCCCGGGAAAATCGTCAGCGGTAGCGCAATACACAGCGAAGGACTTTCAGCTCGATGTGCTCGGAAAACTTGAGGAGACCCAGGCACAGCTGGAAGCCGCACTGGAGCTGTGGAGGAATGATACAAGAGCTGCCAGGGACGAGCGATTGTTAAGGTTTGACGGGCGAACTCTGGTGGCAGTAGGCGCTATCGCGCTTTCTTTAACCGGATACGTGCTGCAGGACGCTCGGAGCAGCACAAAGCAAGGCACCGACATTGAGACAACAAAGACGCGGGTGACGCGCCTGGAGCAAATTGCCGAAACGAACACAGAAGGACGAATCCGCATGGAAGTTGAACTCGGAGAGTTGCGCGAAGGGCAAGATGAGATCAAACGACTGATCAATGCGCACGATAGAAATGTTGTCGAGGCCCGGCACAAGGACAAAGCGAAGCCGTGAACCGAATCCAGGAATGTGACCGCTAGCGAGAGCAGCATTCAGCGCCAGGGCCGATCGGCGACGGATTCTAGATTTTCTGCGGGAAAATTCATCTCAGCACAAAAGGAGAGCCATGAGCACAATACCGAGCACCACCATCATCAGCAATCTCAAGACTGCAACTACGCCCACAGCGAACACGCTGAAGAGCGCCGGAGCGGGAGGAGTCGACATGCCAGGGATGCTGGCACTGGCGTTTAGCAAGGCCGCAGAACTCAGAGCTTGCCTGGCACTTATCGTGAAATCGACCGACGGGGCGGACCCAAATCTAACAGCACTCAACGACATTTTGGCCAGCCTCAGCTAGGCATACGAACGCTGCAAGATTTGCGAGGCTGGCTGATGCGATCGGCGGGCCAAGATATTCCAAGGAGGAAGTTATGAATTTCTTGTCTCAATTGTTGCGGGCAATTGCCTTTGTGCCTGCCCTGGTGAGCGGCATTGAGAGTATGTTCGGCGGCAAACCTGGAGTTGAGAAGAAAGATGCCGCGATGTTGTTTTTGCAGAATGCCCTTTCCACGGTAGACGCAATCGCGGCCCGGGAAATCGTGAATCCTGAACAATTCAAAAATGGCATCTCTGAAATAATTGACGGAACGGTGATGTGCCTAAACGCATCTTCCTGGTGCAAGCAGATGCCAGTTCCAAACAAAGAGCCTTCCGCCCAAAAACGCTAACCGATCTCCTCATTCCAATTCTCCAGCGTCTTTTTCACCAGGGCCATAAACTGGTCGGCGACGGCGCCGTCAATGAGTCGGTGATCGTAGCCCAGCGTGAGATGGACGACCGAACGGATGGCGATCGAGTCGTTTCCTTCTTTGTCTGTGATAACCAAAGGTTGCTTGGTGATCCCGCCTACGCCCATGATGGCTGAGTTCGGCTGATTGATGATGGGCAAACCGAAGACGGCGCCGAACTGGCCAGGGTTCGTGACCGTGAAAGTGGAACCTTCAACGTCCTCCGGCTTGAGCTTCTTGCTGCGCGCACGCTCTCCAAGATCGGTGATACCGCGTTGCAGGCCGAGGAAGTTGAGGTCTCCGGCATTCTTGAGAACGGGCACGATGAGTCCCCAATCGAGAGCCACGGCGATGCCCACATTGATGTGGCGATGGTAGCGGATGCTTTCGCCTTCTATCGCCGCATTGATGATGGGCCACTGCTGGACCGCGATGATGGCGGCGCGCACGAAGAACGGCATGAAGGTGAGGCGGACTCCGTGGCGTCGCTCGAATCCGTCCTTGTGCTTCGCGCGCAAGTGAACGATGCGAGTGAAGTCTACCTCATACATGCAATGGACGTGCGCGCTGGTGCGGCGGGATTCGATCATCCGCTGCGCGATGATCTTGCGCATGTTCGTCATGGGAACGAGATCGCCGGGGTAGGCAGCAGGAGCTGGCGGAGCGACAGGTCGCGAAACCGGAACTGACGGAGCGGATTCGCGCGCAGCGGCGGTTGGAGCGGACGATTGTCCCTCGATGAACGAAAGAATGTCCTGCTTGGTAATGCGACCGCCGAGGCCGGTACCAGAAATCTGAGACAGGCTGACGCCGTGCTCGCGGGCAATCTTGCGGACCAGCGGCGAGGACCGCGCTTCTTCGTCCTCGCGCGACTCGCTCGGCGGAGCACTGACGGTGGTCGAAGGCGGTGCCTCGGCAGTAGGCTGTTTTTCTTCCTTCTTTTGTGAAACCGATTTTTCTGGAACTGGAGCTGCGGGCTTAGCGGGAGCTGCTGCGGCCTCGCCGTCAGCCGAGATCGTTCCCACAATCGTATTCACTCCGACCGTGGTACCTTCCGACACCTTGATCTCCTGCAAAACTCCGGAGGCAGGCGCGGGAATCTCGGCGTCCACCTTGTCTGTGGAGATTTCGAAAAGCGGCTCATCGCGCTGAACTTTGTCGCCAGGCTTCTTCAGCCACTTCGTAATAGTGCCCTCGACAATGGATTCTCCCATCTGGGGCATGATGATGTCAGTCGGCATGATTTCCTTCCACGGCCCACAGTTCCCACTAAGGCCCGCACGCAACGGAATATTATAACGTCTGAGAGGAACCCAGCACGGCGAACGCCGTGCTCCAGCGTCGCGCCGAATCGCCTATCCGAAGTCTTGCTGTTTTACTTTTTCTCCTCGTCGCCCGCCGGGGCGGCCACTCCGAAGTTCGTTTTCCAATACTCCTGAACTGCGGGCGGCAGCTTTTCCATGTGCGAAAGCAGGCTGGTGATCTTCCACATGTCCTGCTCGCTGAGAGTTTTGTCCCATGCGGGCATGCCGGTATAACGAACGCCTGTGCGAATGGTATAGAAAACGTGCCATTCGGGATCGTCGGGCGGATCGGAGATGAGATTCGGAGCGGGCGGATAAAAGGAGTTGCCAAGAGACGCAGGCTTGTGATCAAGTCCGCCGTGACAGACCGCGCAGTTCATGGTGTAGAGCTTCATAGCATCTTCAAAGGTCTGATCAGTGGGAGACAAGGGATTTGTAACGTGGGGAGCGTGGCGCTCCATGGAAGCGTCCACGGCTCCATTCGCGATGCGGCGCTCGAGGTGGGGAGGCGCGACATTGGCGTTGGTAGGAATAAAGCCCAGCATGGCGAGGCCGAGCCCGCCGAGAACGAGCACAAGAACAGTGACGATAAAACCGAGAATGAATTTTCCCATTAGTCCTCCGGACGCACTATTGTGGCAGATGAAGCGGGTGGGGCGCTAGTTCGGTTCCCTGGAGACACGGGTCCAGTCGCCTAATTCGATTTTTCTTTACCTGCTTTGTAACGTCAGTAAGCTTTCAGTCGACGCGCTTCCCGCACCACGTCTCTCACTTGCGGCAAGTAATGCTCTTCTTGCGGCGGGGAGAACGGAATCGCGGAGTCGAGGCCGGCGATGCGCACAATGGGACCGTCCAAGTCGTCGAATGCTTCTTCGTTAATGATGGCGGCGATTTCGCCCGCCAGGCCTCCAGTTCGCGAATGCTCGTGCAGGATGATAACTTTGTTCGTTTTCTTCACGGTCTGCGCGATGGCCTGGCGATCCAGCGGCGAGAGGGTGCGCAGATCGAGAATCTCGAGATCGATTCCTTCTTTTTCTAAAACATCGGAAGCTTCCAAGGCGGTGTGAACCATGGCAGCGTAAGTAATGACGCTGAGGTCGCGGCCCTCACGGGCGATGTTCGCTTTGCCGATAGGCACGACATAATCTTCCGGCGGAACTTCACCCTTGATACGGCGGTACAGATATTTGTGTTCGAAAAAAATGCACGGATTGTTGTCGCGAATCGCGGCTTTAATGAGGCCTTTGGCATCGTACGGGGTAGCCGGGCAAATCACTTTGAGGCCGGGATTGTGCACAAACCACATCTCGGGATTCTGCGAATGGAAGGGTCCGCCGTGAACATATCCTCCGCTGGGCCCGCGCAGGACGAGCGGAGCAGGCGCGCCCCAGAGATAGTGCGTCTTCGCAACCATGTTGGAGATCTGGTTGAATGCGCAGCCGATGAAGTCCATGAACTGAAATTCGGCGACGGGACGCATGCCGGTAAGCGAGGCCCCGAACGCCGCGCCTACGATGGCGGACTCGGCGATGGGCGTATCGATGACGCGCTCGGGGCCGAAGCGATCGATGAAGCCGTCGGTGACTTTGAACGCGCCACCGTAGATGCCGATGTCTTCGCCGAGGCAGAACACTGTTGGATCACGGTCCATTTCTTCCCAGATTCCCTGACGGATGGCTTCGAGGTAGGTAAGTTGCATAGGTTCGTGTCGAGAATCGCGGATGGATCCGGATTTTCTACTTCAGATGCGCGGCAGCTTCCGTCTGCTTGAAGCCTCCAGTTCCTTTTTTCACTTTCGGCACCCCGTACTTCGGCTTGATTTCGTGGCAGCCGTCCTCGCAGAAGACGCCACCCTCGGCGGATTCCGGCGTTGGCATCGGAGAATTCACCGCTATCTCGCGTTCTTCCTCGATCACCCGCTCGACCTCCGAAATTAGTTCGGCATTCTCCTTCGCCGTTAGCCACTTCTTCTCTTTCACCAAATAATTCTCAAATCTCGCGATCGGATCGCGCTTCTTCCAGAACTCGAACATCGGCTTCGGTACATACGAAGCAGCGTCGTGGATGGCGTGTCCTTTCATGCGCATCATCTTCGCCTCGATCAGCGTGGGGCCTTCGCCGCGGTGGGCACGCTCGACGGCGTCGCGGGCGGCGTCATAGACCTGGCAAGCGTCAGTGCCGTCGACGATCACTCCTGGGATGCCGTATCCGATCGCACGCTCGGCCAAGTCCTTCACGCGGTATTGCATCTCCGACGGCGTTGAGTAGGCCCAGAGATTCGATTCGACCACGAGCACCAGCCCGAGAGTTTGCACGGCGGCAAAGTTGATGCCCTCGTAGGTAACTCCCGTGGATTGGCCGCCGTCGCCGATCCAGGTAAGCGCCGCGATGTTGCGTCCCTGCAGGCGCGCCCCCAGGGCCACCCCGGAGAGCACAGGGATAAGATCACCCAGCATGGAGATCGGCGAGACCATGTTACGTTTCTCGATGTCACCGAAGTGCGATGTCCCGTCTCGGCCCTTGGTTGGCGAGTCGGCTTTGGCCATGTACTGCATCATGGTGACGGAGGCGCCGAAGCCACGCACCAGCAGTGCTCCCTGGTTGCGAATCATGGGCGCGAACCAGTCATCTTTATCCAGTGCATAAGCCGACGCGCAAGAGCAGGCTTCCTGGCCCAGTCCGAAATAAACTCCGCCGACCACCTTTCCCTGCTTGTAAAGATTTTCGAGTCCGATCTCCATTTTGCGGTTCAGCAGCATGTAGCGATAGATCTCGATGCACTGCTTTTTGTCGAGATACTTGGAGTCACGAATCGGTGGGACCGGCCCGTCGAAGTCGCCCGTTACCTCATAGCGGACATGCTCCGCGCCGTCCTTGCTCTTCTCCACCGTCTGCCGAACGGAGAGCTCGGGACGCTCCAGGCGATAATCGGGAATGGAATAGCTGCGCACGTCAGCATTGGACCCCGGCTTGGGGGTCTGGGCTGATCCGTTCCGAGGACGACGACCGTTAGAGTCGTGTTTGGACTTAGGTTTCCTGATCCCCATGTGCAAGCGGCGCGAGAGCGCGATGCATTCATGGTATCGCGAGAGTGGCGGATTGGGCTAGCGCGATTGGGAGTGCAGGCCTCCACTCCTAGCCTGCGAAGGATGCCACGGCCACCGGCAAGACAGTGCTATGCCCAAGTCGTGTCGTCTTCTTTATGGAGGTGGCGAAGTTCAGCGGGATGTTGCAGCGGAACCCCCACCGCCCGGCCAAGCAAAGCGTCAAGAGTATCAACCCACAGGATTTGGCTGGAAAAAACTACCCCAAGATTGCGAGAGATCGATTCCGCTACCAAGTTCAAATCGAGCGGGTGCCTGAGTTCTTGCTGCATCGAAGTAACCGGCTTTGATGCAATGCCGCAGGGAACGATCAAGTTGAAGAAGCTCAGATCGGTATTTACGTTGAGGGCGAAACCGTGCGAAGTGACGAAGCGGGAAATGTGCACGCCGATGGCGGCGACCTTGGCCTCGTCGGCATTTTCGGGCGTGCTCGCTTCGCTTTGCTCGACAGCCGAGGCGGCTGTCCCCACATGAGCCGTGCCGGGCTCACGGTCCGTCCACACGCCCGTTAAGCCTTGCAGCCGCTTTGCTGCAATGGCGAAGTCCGCGCAGGTGCGGATTAAAACCTCTTCCAGGCGACGCACAAATTCAACCGCTCCCAGAGTCTTCCGCTTTCCATCAGGCGCGGCGAATCCTCGCAGATCGAAGATGGGATAGCCCACGATCTGACCCGGTCCATGAAAAGTGACATCGCCGCCGCGGTCGCATTCGAAAAGCTCCACGCCGCGCTGGGCAAGCAGTTCAGGAGAGGCAATCACGTTGGCAGCCTTCGCGTTGCGGCCCAGGGTAATGACTGGTGAGTGTTCGAGCAGCAACAGAACGTCGCCGATCTTTTCTTCCTTGCGTAGGGCGACAAGCTGTTCCTGCAGCCGAAGACCGGTGGCGTAGTCAACGTTTCCGAGTTGGACAACAGAGATCAAAGTCTTAGTGGCCACGGATTTACACGGACTCACGCGGATAAAACAAAATCCTAACCACAGAGGATACAGAGAGCGCAGAGGAAATGCATAGGTCCTTCGCGCAAAGGCCGCCCTCAGGATGACAGGGTCGGTTCTCAATCCCAGGGTTATCCGTGTTCATCCAGTGTAGATCCGTGGCCCAATTCTTTACGCGTTGATCGCCATCCCATACACGCTATTGACTGCGTCCAGCATAGCCTCCGCCAACGTCGGATGCGCGTGGATCGTCCACATCAAATCTTCTACCGTCGCTTCGAGTTCCATGGCCGCGACCGCTTCGGCGATCAGTTCTGTCGCCTGTGGGCCAATGATGTGGACGCCGAGAATCTCTCCATAATCGGCGTCGGAAACAATTTTGATGAAGCCCTCGTGCTGCCCCACGATCGACGCTCGCGAATTTGCCGTAAAGGGAAATTTTCCAACCTTGACGTTGTATCCGGCTTCGCGCGCCTTGGCTTCGGTCAGGCCTACGCTGCCAATTTCAGGATGGCAGTACGTCGCTCCTGGAATGTGTTCGGGATTAATCGGCTTGCAGGGCTTCCCGGCAATCTTGGCAACCGCCACCAGCGCTTCCATGGCTCCAACGTGTGCGAGTTGTGGCGAGCCGAGCACGATGTCGCCCACGGCGTAAACGCCGGGTTCGGCGGTGTGCATCCAGGAATCAACTTGAATAAAACCGCGTTCCGGCTTGATTTTAGTTTTTTCCAGGCCGATGTTTTCCGTACGCGGTTTGCGCCCTACGGCGATCAAAATTTTCTCAGCCTCGATCTTCTGCTGCTTCCCCTCTGCAGTAATCGTTACCGCGACGCCCGCCTTTGTTCCATCGATCTTCTCAACCTTAGCGTTGGTGTGGAAGTTGATGCCGCGCTTGCGATAGACGCGAGCCAATTCCTTGGACACTTCGTCATCTTCGACCGGCACCAGCCGCGGCAGCATTTCCACGATGGTTACTTCGGACCCGAAAGAGCGATAAATCGACGCAAACTCCACCCCCACCGCCCCGGCGCCAACGATGACTAGTGACTTCGGCATTTCTTTCAGGCTGAGAATCTCAATGTTGGTGAGAACTCGGTCATCAATCTCGAGGCCCGGCAACATGCGGGCTTCGGACCCAGTCGCCAGCAGGACGTTCTTCGCTTTGACATGAGTTGTCTTGCCTTCGTTCGCAATCTCTATCGTATGCAGTCCGTTCAGCGCCGGCCCGGTCAGCTTTCCATACCCTTTGATGGTCTCGACTTTGTTCTTCTTCATCAGGAATTCCAGACCTTTGGCGTGCTTCGTAACGATCCTCGACTTCCTTTCCTGAATGGCAGCCCAATTCAGCTGGCGCGCGTCCACGCCCTCAATGCCGAATTCCTTGGCGTCTTTCAAGTGATCCCACAACTCGGCGTTGAACAGCAGGGCCTTGGTGGGAATGCAGCCAACGTGCAAGCAGGTCCCGCCGAGGAACCCGTCCTTCTCGATAAGAGCCGTTTTAAGTCCGTACTGGCCAGCACGGATGGCGGCAGTGTAGCCGGCAGGTCCACTGCCGATAATGGCGACGTCATAAGTGGCTTCAGGCAAAGTTGTGCTCCTCAGTAAGAAGAGATGATGACGGGCAAACCAACGATTCTAGAACAGCGGTTTCACAACTGAAAGCGGAAGTTAGAAAGGCTCTGAAAGGGAAAAGGCCGCATCGAGGCGGCCCATCTTTGCCTGCAAATCGAACTTAGTTGCCTTCGTTGCTGGCGCGCTTCCACGAAATCAGTTCGCCAATCGTCGAACTTGTGCTCGAAACGGGTTGCTTATAAGCTTCCACCTCGGACCGCGAAGCCTCTTCCCCCACCGCCCGAATGCTGAGTCCTACTTTCTTATCTTCCGGACTCATTTTGATGATCTTGAAATCATGCTCCACGCCCGGCTCAAGATGCAGAGGCTGGCCGTTTCCATCGACCGCTTCCGATTTGTGGCACAGACCTTCCACGCCTTCCGCGATCTCCACGAATGCGCCGAACGCCGCCACCCGCAGCACTTTGCCATGAACCACATCGCCGACGTGATGCGTCGCGAAGAAAGTCTCCCAGACATCGGGCTGCAACTGCTTCACGCCGAGCGACAACCGGCGCTTATCGGGTTCGATAGCCAAGACGATCGCTTTTACGCGATCACCCTTTTTCAGAACTTCCGAAGGGTGCTTCACGCGCTTCGTCCAGCTCAGGTTGCTTACGTGGACCAGTCCATCGATTCCGTCTTCGATTTCGATGAATGCGCCGAAGTCGGTCAGGTTGCGCACGCGCCCTTCCACGGTCATTCCCACCGGATATTTATCATGCAGGGCATCCCAGGGATTCGCTGCCAATTGCCGCATGCCCAGAGAAATGCGCCGCTCCGAAGGATTCACGTTGAGCACTACGCACTCTACCTGATCGCCGACGTTGACCAGTTTCGAGGGATGCTTCATCCGCTTCGACCACGTCATTTCGCTGACGTGTACCAAGCCTTCGATGCCCTGTTCAAGTTCCACAAAAGCGCCGTAGTCGGTCACGCTGATCACGCGCCCGGAAACGTGCGCGCCCACGGGATAGCGGTGCTCCGCATCGAGCCACGGATCAGGCGTCAACTGCTTGAATCCCAGCGAGACCCGCTGCTTCTCCTTGTCATACTTCAGCACTTTCACTTGAATCTGATCGCCCACGTTCACCAGGTCGCGCGGGTGCGTGAGCCGTCCCCACGACATATCGGTGATGTGCAGCAGGCCATCCAGTCCGCCGAGATCCACGAACGCGCCGTACTCGGTCAGGTTCTTGACGACTCCTGTGAGCACCGAACCTTCTTCCAGATGTTCCAGCGTCTTGTTGCGCTTCTCGCTCTGTTCGCCTTCCAGCAGTTCCTTGCGCGAAACCACAATGTTCCCACGCTTCTTGTTGAGCTTGATCACTGTCACTTCAAGCGTTTGGCCCTTCATGCCCTCAAGATTCCGGATGGGCCGCAGATCCACCTGCGAGCCGGGCAGAAACGCTCTCGCCCCCAGGATGTCGACCGTCAGGCCTCCCTTGGTCCGCTCGATCACCGTAGCCTTAATCGGGCGCTTTTCGTTGTGCGCCTTTTCCACTTCGTCCCAGGCATGAATCCGCGCTGCCTTCTGGTGCGAGAGGTTGATGTAGCCTTCTTCGGTGTGCCCCTTCTCCCGCATTACATCGATTTCGTCGCCGGGCTTAACCTTTGGCTTGCCCTCGTGGTCCAACACCTCGGCGAGCGGCAACATGCCTTCCGATTTCGCACCCACGTCCACCACTACGTGCGTCGAAGTCAGCTTCAGCACGGTACCCTTGATGACGCGGTCTTCACCCACCGACTCTTCGGTCTCCGTGGTGAAGTTCTCCAGTGCTGAGGCGAAATCTTCGCCCGCGGGTTTGTCCTCGGCCGCGGCCGCCGAATGCGTCGCTTCCTGCGCAGAGACTGCGGAAGTTGAAGACCGCTGCTCCGTTGCTTTCGGCTCGGCTGCTTGTGGTTCGCTCATTCGCGGTTCGGTTAAGGTTGGCTCGGATGCCGTCGGTTCTGCTTCGGTTGCGACGGCGCTGTTGGATTCGGAGTTGTGGGCGGTGGTGTCGTCGAACAAGGTCATGCCTCTCTGCTGAAACCTCGCACTTCAGTGCGGGGGGGTTGCGGGGTCTGCTTGGCGGACTGCTGGAGTGAGTCGTTTAGGTTGTGGTGGGCTCACCCTGGCGAGTGAGCTTGGACAATCCCAGCTGCCGGACGTTTTACAGAAACCCGCGTCCAAAGGGAACTCTTCGACTATAGCAACGCCGCGCAAACAGTGTCAAACCTAAATCTGCGTGGATGTTACGGCAGTGTTTCAATCTGTCAGACGTCGTAAGCGCTACTCGTCAATGCCGCGATGAGATTCACGAAATCCTCCCAGTTTCGCCACGCACCTCGCATCTGCTAACCTGCCCCTTACATGGATTACCTCTGGACTCCGTGGCGTTACGCCTACGTTTCCACCGCCGAGAAAGCGACGGGGTGCGTCTTCTGCGCGGCCGTGAAAGCCGGCGACGACGAAAAAGCGCTCATCGTCCATCGTGGCCAGCACTGCTTCATCATCCTGAATGCGTATCCCTACACGCCCGGCCATGTGATGATCGTCCCCTACGCACATCTGGACGAACTGCAGAAGCTCCCGCCCGAAGCCGCCAGCGAAATGATGGCACTCTCGCAGCGGATGGAGTCCGTGCTGCGCGAGCTCTACCACCCCGATGGCATCAATCTCGGAATGAACATTGGGAAAGCCGCCGGCGCTGGCATCGCCGGACACATCCACATGCACGTCCTGCCACGCTGGGTCGCCGATGCGAACTTTGTGTCAGTTATCGGCGAGACGCGCATTCTGCCCGAGACTCTGGCGGAGACGTGGAAGCGGATGCGGAAGGCGCTCGAACATTAGCAAGGGGAGATTAGGATTCAAGCCGCCCTAAGTTGAGAAGATCTGCGATGTCTTGGACGTGCCTGACGTGCTCGCCGCTTGCGCTTCGAATCTGTTCACGTAGCAATTTGCGCGCCTGCTCGATTTCGCCACGATGCGCCAGAATAATCGCACGGGAGATCCGCGGCGGCCCGCCAGTGACGTGTGCCGCGGTTTCAAGCTGACGGAGTACGGCGGTGCGGTCTTCGTGGTTTGCCAGGAAGGGCAAAGCATCCCTTTCGATCCGCAGCCGCAAGTCGGCCACAGTGCTGTCGCTGGCTGGAAGATTCCACCAGAGATCTGAACCACCCGCCAGATGCCCCAGCCGCTGCCGGATACAGCAATCGACCTCTTGTGCAAAATCAGAGGTGATCTTGCCGAGTCGTAGTCTGGCAATCTCAGGAACGTAAATACCAACATTCACTGTGAACTTACCGTACAGGTTTTCGCGAAGGCCTGGAATCTCGTACGTGCCCGGAGGGTCATACCTTCCCATTTGAAAGTTGACGACGTGGATGAGCCCGTCGGCGCTCGTACGGTTGCACGTACGGGAGCGCATTCGAAAACCGTGTTCCTTAAGCAGAGGACGAAGTTGCCACTGCACTTCGTCCATCATCTCCGCTGCTGGTGATTTAGGCATTCGGGTGGCGGACGTTATGTACTAGCCTTTTCGGCGATGCTCTTCATTTCTTTTTCGTCAATCACGGCTACGCCCAACTCCTTCGCCTTATCCAGCTTCGAGCCCGCATCCGCACCTGCCACCACGTAATCCGTTTTCTTGCTCACCGAGCCGGTAACCTTCCCTCCTGCGTCCTCAATCATCTTCTTAGCCTCGTCCCGCGTGAAATGTGCCAGCGTCCCAGTTAACACAAACGTCTTTCCCACAAGCTTCGTCCCACGCTCTTTCTTCTTTCCGGTTAGCGTAAGCCCAGCCTCGCGCAACCGCTTGACCAGCTTGCGATTCGCCGCGATGCTGAAGAACTCCACAATGCTCTCGGCGATTCGGGGGCCAACTTCGTTCACGTCCTGCAGTTCTTCCACGCCAGCCTTCTCCAGGGCCTCCATCGATCCAAAGTGCTCGGCGAGAAATTGTGCCGTACGCTCTCCCACCATTCGAATGCCGAGCCCATAGACCACTCGCTCCAGCGGCAGTTTCTTCGAATTCTCAATCTCATCAAGAATGTTCTGCGCAGATTTATCTCCCATGCGCTCCAGGCTGAGCAGATTCTTCTTCGTGAGCTTGTAAATGTCCGCCACATTCTTTACCAACCCGCGCTCGGTGAGCTGATTCACCAGAGCATCGCCCATCCCATCGATGTTCATCACCCCGCGCGAAGCAAAATGCAGAACCGTCTCTCTCAGTTTCGCCGGACAATTCGCATTGACGCAGCGATAATCCACCTCACCTTCGGTCCGCACCACTTTCGTCCCGCACACCGGACATTTCTCCGGCATCTCGAACACACGCGTGCCCCGCGGATGATCTTTGTCCTCGATCACCTTGACGACCTTCGGAATCACATCGCCGCCGCGCTCCACTTGCACCCAGTCGCCAATCTTCACGCCCAGCCGCTCGATTTCATCCATATTGTGCAGCGTGGCATTTCTCACCGTAGTGCCGCCGATCAATACCGGCGCGAGCATCGCCACCGGCGTAAGCTTCCCCGTCCGTCCCACCTGCACCCGGATGTCTTCCAGTTGAGTAATCCCCGCCCGCGCCGCATATTTATAAGCAATCGCCCAGCGTGGAGCCTTCCCCGTGAATCCCAATTCGTCCTGCAAAGCTGTCCGATCCACCTTCACCACAATGCCGTCGATCTCATAAGCCAGCGAGTCGCGCTTCCCCGCCCACTCCTGTATGAATGCCCAGACCTCGTCCATACTGTGAACCAGTTTGCGATTCTGATTTACCTTGAAACCGGCCGCATCCAGCGCGTCCAGCGTCTTCCAGTGACGATCGAAATAAGTGCGCCCATCACGCAGCAGCATGTATGAAAAATAGTCCAGCCGTCGTTCCGCCGTGATTCTGGATTCCAGTTGTCGAACCGTCCCCGCCGTGGCATTGCGAGGGTTCGCGAATAACGACAGACCTTTGCTCTCCCGCTCCTCATTCATTCGCTTGAACGAGGCCAGCGGCATCAGCAGCTCCCCGCGCACTTCAAAATCTGCAGGGATGCCGGCCTTTTTCAGTTTTTCTTTTGAGATGGAAAGCGGCACCGATCGCACCGTGCGCACGTTCAGCGTCACATCCTCTCCTACGCTGCCGTCGCCGCGAGTGATCCCGCGCACCAGCTTCCCGTCCTCATAAATCAGCGCCAGCGACATGCCATCGAGCTTCAGTTCGCAAACATAGTCCACATCCTTCTGCCCGCTCAGTTCGTGCACGCGCCGTTCCCACGCACGCAGTTCTTCCTCGTTGTAAGTGTTGTCGAGCGACAACATCGGCGAAGAATGCGGCACTTTCACGAAGCCTTCACGCGGCTTGCCGCCTACCCGCTGCGTGGGGGAATCCGCCGTAAGCAGTTCCGGATGTTTCGCCTCCGAATCTTTCAACTCCCGCATCAGCTTGTCGAACTCGGCATCGCTGATCTCGGGCTGATCCAGCACGTAATACAAATATTCGTGGTTCCGGATCTTCTCGCGAAGCGCCTCAATCTTTTTTTCAACGTCTTTACTAGCAACGGTCATCGCCAAAGATTATAAGTGGGAGGGAACCATGCGGGGAGATCGGCCCTTCGATAAGCTCAGGGCAGGCTATCTGCTGTCCAGCGAGTGCATGGGATGCAAATTCTCGAGACCCCACACCTCATCCTCCGGCGCGACCACTGGCGGAAGGGGTTAGCGACCGAAGCCGTCCGCGCCTGTCGCGACTACGGATTCGCCCGTCTTCCCATTGGCCGTGTGATCTCGATTATTCGTCCCGAGAATTTGCCTTCACGCCGCGTCGCGGAAAAGAACGGCATGACCGTGTGGAAAGAAGTGACGAGAGTGGGCCTCTCGCGCTTGGTTTACTCGATTGGAAAGAATGAAGCAACCAGCAGCCGCATCACGTAGAAACGGGCTGGCATTGGCCAGCCCGAAAATTGTGATCGGGACTCACACCAAGTCCTCGACCTTCAATTCCTGACTTCCACCCTTCCAGGAGCCGTCAAACTGCCGCCGTACAAATTCCGCGTCATAAGCGCGTTTCTGCTGCAGCAGCGCCTGACGAAGTCCCCAAAGTGACCGTGGATTCCTCGGATTCCGGTCCAAGTCGTCACGAAACACCTTCTCCGCCCCCGCCGCGTCGCCGCTCATCAACAACGCACCTCCCAGCGATTCGCGCACCGGAAAGAACCAATCAGGCGGCTCTCCGTACTTGAGTGTGTCCTGGATGGCGACGGCTTCCGTCAACATAACAACGGCGCCACCCTCGTCTTTCTTTGCGATCGCGATCTTTGCCCCCAGAACATCCTTGGCGATTTTCATGATGTCCTTGGCCTTGTTGTTGATCGGCATCTGGAAAACGACATCGGGAGGCGTGGCCGCTTCAGCATCCGAAACAATCTTGTATTCCGACTCTGCTTCCGTGATCTTCCCGGTGCCAGCCAATGCCAGCCCGCGCCCGAAGTGCCAGAAAACCGTGGCAGTCTTCATCGCAGCATCCGGCTGCGGCATTTTCAGGATTTCATTCCAATGATGGAAGCGAATCTCCACCGCCATTGGAATTGTCATGAAACCTTCGAGCGGGGGCATTTCCTTCACATGCGGGCCAACATTCTCGACCAGCAGGTCAGCATTCTTTCTTGACTCAGCGTAGTTGCCGTTCATCGCGGAGCACATCGCGATGAAATGCAGGTTGTGGCTGTAATACATCATCGGGTAGATGCCCTGCACTCCGGTGGCCTTGATGTAGGCGCGGTCCACCGAGGCAGCCTGCTCGTTGGTTCTTACAGCGGCTTCGTAGTCTCCCGTACGAATGTAGACATGGGCCGGCATGTGTACGATGTGGCCGGCTGCGGGCGCCAGCGCCGCCAATCTGTCCGCGCCAGCCAGCGCGCGCTCAGGACTCGCCGAAGCTTCCACGGCATGGATGTAGTAATGGATCGCACCCAGATGATTGGGATCTCGCTTCATCACCGACTCCAGCGTGGACACGATTTCATCTGTGCCCGCCTCCGGTGTGCCGTCCGTGCGCCATAGTCCCCAAGGATGCAAATTCATGCCGGCTTCGGCAAATAACGTGGCCCCGTCCAAATCGTCGGGAAATTCGCTGACCAGTTGCCGCATGGCGTCGCGATAGTCCTCGGCAGCTGTTTTGAGATTGGACTTTGGATCCGCCGGAAAGCGTTTGGCCATCGCTTGAATGTATGCCTGATCGCTTTCTGATGCGCCGGCCGAGAGGTCAAGGGCTTTTTGCACCGCGTTGTGCGCCCGTTGGTAGCGCTCGGGATCAGCTGGATCGTTGTAGTTTGGTCCCACCGCCTCGGCGACCCCCCAGTAGGCCATCGCCAGATGAGGGTCCAGTTCAGCGGCATGTTGAAACGAACGTGCCGCTTCGTCGTGGTTGAAGTCATAAATGAAACGCAAGCCTTGATCGAAGAATTGTTGAGCCTCCACGTTGTGCGTGGAAACCGGGTGGTGCGCATTCCCGATACCCGCAACCAGAGTGACCGGTCGGCTTTGAGCGTGGGTCGCGTGCTCCTGGGCAGCGGCCATGCCGGAACAAAGAAGCGCCCCGCAGAGAAAGCGTGCCAGAGTTTTCATCTGGGTCATCCTCCTGATTTCGATTTTGTTTAAGGGGGCGGTCAAAGGGAGATACAGGGATTCCGCCCCTCCCCAAAGCTGGCCCATCTTATTCCAACCACGGATCAGTTGCAAAAGCAGATTTGCGGACGGGTAAAAAGCGTCAGGTACAATCGATTTTCGATCCCTTCATGCGCAAGGTAGCCCTACTCTATAACCCCGATTCTGGCGGCAACCGCAGGTGCAAGTCGAAGCTGGATTCCGTAATCGCCCTGCTTCGCGATGCCGGCGTCGAAGCCAGCCTGGTCCTAACCCACTCTCGTGCACACGCTGAAGAAAAAGCGCGTGAAGCCGTGCTCGCGGGATGTGACACGATCTTTGCCTGCGGGGGCGACGGCACCGTCCATAACATTATTCAAGTCCTAGCGAATACACAGGTCGCCTTGGCGGTTCTGCCGATGGGCACGGCAAACGCGCTATCGCATGATCTCGGATTGCCAAGGGATGTCATCGCAGCCGCAAAGGCTTCTCTCTCTGCTACGCCTCGACGGGTAGCGCTCGGCCATATTCGATATCAGGACTTCAACGGCAGTTCCGGAACTCGCTACTTCATCATCACCGCCGGCGTCGGCGTCGATGCCCACCTCTTCTACAAACTCATCCCAGAAACCAAACGACGCTTGGGGATGGCGGCTTACTACGTCAGGGCTTGGCACCTATGGCTGACGTATGCCATGACGCGTTTTCAGGCGGAATACACCGAGACCGGTTCCGATCAGCCTCAACGGGCCGAACTCACGGAACTCCTTGGTGTTCGCATCCGGCATTTCGGGGGAGTGTTGCAACACTTGGCTCCTGGCGCGTCTCTTGACCGTACTGATGTTCGCCTTGTGCTCTGCCGCACCGCCAGTCGACTCGCTTATCTTTCGTACGTCGTCCGCGCGATGTTGCGCCGCAACTGGACCATACCAGGCATCAATCTCGCCCACACCAGCAAAGCCGTTTGTCGGTATCTTCCTTCCACCGCGAAGGACTCTCCGCAACCGAAAATCTACGTCGAGGCCGACGGCGAACTCCTCGGCACGCTACCCGCGGAAATCACCGTTGTCCCCGACGCGCTCACTCTTTTATCGCCTTGAGAATGTCTTGTTCAGTTGGCAATTGTTCGAACATCCCCATAGAATCTTCCTTGCCGCTTGGAACCCGTCACCCACTTCCTGACCGGCGCTTGTATGGGGCGCGCCGGACTCAACCGCAAGACCGCGCTAGCCACGCTCACGCTTACCCTTGCTGCCGAGGCCCCCGATCTCGACGTTCTCAGCCGCTTTCGCGGCGCCGCCTTTGGCTTCGCACACCATCGCGGCTTCACTCACTCGTTCCTCGGAGTTCCACTCGATGCTGCGGTAGTCGTCGGTTTCGTTTATCTCCTCTGGCTGCTTCGTGGCCGCAAGTTGAAGGATCCAAATCTTCCGCCACGCTGGGGTCTACTCTTCTTCTATGCTTGCCTCGCCGGCCTCAGCCACATCCTGCTCGACTTCACCAACAACTATGGCGTTCGCCCGTTCTGGCCGTTTTCCGAGAAGTGGTACTCATGGGACATCGTTTTCATCTTCGATCCCATCATTTTCACTTGCCTCGTACTTGGATTGATCGTTCCCTCTCTCTTCTCGCTAATCGACAATGAGATCGGCGCGCGTCAACGCGGCCTGCGCGGGCGTATTCCCGCCACACTCGCCCTCATCGCCGTCGTATTCCTGTGGACCCTCCGCGACTTCGAGCATCGCCGTGCCGTCAACGCACTCGAAGCTCGCACCTACAAGGGTGCCGATCCTGCCAGAGCGTCCGCCTATCCCGACCTGGACAATCCCTTCCGCTGGTACGGAGTCGTCGAGACCACAAACTTCTTCGCCCTCGCGCCTGTGGATTCTCTTCGTTCCGAAGTCGATCCGGGGGGTTCCGACGACGACAAGCTCGAGATCCACTACAAGCCGGAAGAGACACCAGTGACCCTCGCGGCCAAGCGCTCCTATCTCGGCCGTGTCTACCTCGACTGGGCCCAATATCCCATCACCGAAACCGAGACTCTCGGTTCACCCGAGCAACCAGAAGGCTACATAGTCGATTTCCAGGACCTCCGCTACGCACAAGCTCCTGGCCTCCTGACCCGCGTTGTGAACCTGTTCAGACGCCTTTTTGGCGCCGAACCCACCAAGCCCGCCCAGATGCTTGGCGCAGGCGTTCGACTCGACCGCACTCTCAAAGTCGTCGGAGATGTCTACGGCTCCGGACCAAATCGTATAACCGTCCCCGAACCGTAAGGCCACACATGCTCCTGCGGGGATAGCCGCATCGGCTGTAGACCCAATCGCCGGTGAAGCCCAGTCAATTTTCAGATATACACCGAATCCCTTGACGCCACCGCGTTCCAGCGCCCACAATATCTTCTGCGTCCCTGAGGTGCTCATGCTCGCTTATCTATTCGTCATCTTCGCCGTCGCCGTCAGATTCCTGCCGCACCCCTTCGCCTTCACGCCAGTTGGCGCTTCTCTCTTGTTCTTTGGCGCCCGCGGCCCACGTCGCCAGCTGTGGGTGCCTCTGGCCCTGCTCGCCGCCTCTGACGTGCTCCTGACTACGCTGGTCTACCGCTACCCCCTCACCTGGGATCACTTCGTAACCTGGTCGTGGTACGCCGCGATGTTATGGCTCGGCAACACCCTGCGCCAGAACGCCGGCGCCCTCAGGATCATGGGTTCTGCTCTGGCTGGCTCAATTGCATTTTTCCTGGTAAGCAACTTCGCGGTCTGGGCCGCCTGGAAAGATTTATATCCGATGACTTTTGCGGGATTGATGACCTGCTACAGCGCTGGCATTCCGTTCTTTCGCCGCGCCGTTGAGGGAGATCTTTTGTTCACCGCCGCCATGTTCTCCGCCCCAGTGCTGCTGCAGTCGCTAGCCAGCCGTCTCCACAAATCCGCCAATGACCACGTCGCCGCGGCGTAGGCACAGCCGCATCAGAGACGCATTTGAGAAGGATTAGATGGCCATGAGTACCTGGATGGGTGAAAGATAAGCGACCGCTTCAATCTAAAGCCTTTTCTGCCCCACGCCTCCGCATCACTAGCCATACCACGGTTCCCAGCACTACCGCTCCCAGCACCCAATAAATATGACGGCGAAACACGTTCCCCATCAACTCCACAATCTGCGGCCCAAACCACAACGTCAGCAAAGCCAGGGTCAAGAATCGCACAAACCTTCCCGCGAAAATCGCCGCCAGAAAGTCGCGCAACTTCATCTCAAACACTGCTGCTCCCAGCACGAAGATCTTGAACGGAAACGGCGGCGGCAGCATTCCGGGGAACATCAACGCCCAAAACTCATGCCGCTCAAACGACCGGTGAATCTCCAGAAAGCGCTCTTCGGGAATCCTTTTGCGCAAAACCTTTTCGCCACCCAGATACCCAATGATGTAAAGCGGAATACTCCCCAGCGCCGACCCCAGCGATGCCATTACCACATAAAAAAGCAGCCGGCGGTGATCCTGATAAACATAAAATGCCACGATGGCATCCACCGGCATGCCCAGTAGGGCGGAGTCCGCGAAAGCGATGGCGAATACTCCCCATATCCCCAGCGGGGCGAGAGCATGCAGAACCCACGCCGTGTATTTCGCTAGAATGTGTCCAATCGTCTTCAAGGGAAATTTAGTGTACGCGCGTCAAAGCCTCTGGAAGGAGGAAGAACTCAGAGAAATAGAAAAACCTGAAGAGGACACTGCTACTAATGTTCCGTCTTTCCATCCAGCAAGTTCAGCGCGTGCGGTACCAGTTCCAGCACGGCTTGCAGCGATTCAACCGCCCCACTGGGACTGCCCGGCAGATTCAGAATCACTGTCTTGCCCCGTACGCCGCACACCCCCCGGCTCAAAGGCGCAAACTTAGTTTGCTTGAAACCCTCGATTCGCATCCGCTCCGCCACGCCGTCGATCACGCGGTCACAAATCGCTTCTGTAGCCTCTGGCGTAACGTCGCGCTCCGCAATGCCCGTCCCGCCTGTAGTCACGATGAGTCGCACTTCCAAGGCTAGATGGATTAGCGCATTCTGAATCTGCATCGAATCATCCTGCACAACTTGCGTCGCGACCACGTGAAAGCCAAACTTACTTAACGCTTCGGCGACCGCGGGCCCTGAAGCATCTACCCGCTCGCCGTGCGCACAGGAATCGCTCACTGTAACCACGGCGGCCGAAAATCCTGCCGCACTCTTCACCTCAGCTGTCGAGGAGGACATCTTCCTCCTCTTCGGTGCGACCCGCGCCGCCGCTGGCTCCGCTGCCTGGGTTGGTGCTCGCATCAACTGCCGGGGCAGCGACGCTGCCTTGCTCGACGGCCTCGGCACCACCATCCCGCTGCGATTCGTCCAGCAACCGCAACCCTTCCATCAGCAAGCCTTGCGTGTTGAGCTGCGTAGTTTCCTGATCGGTCTTGCCTTCGAAGTTGAGTTCGAAATTGCCGCCCGTCCAGCGCAGAACCTTAAAGACCGCCTGATCTCCCAGCAGAGATCCGTAAGTGGCGTGCTTCACCTGCCCTTCAACGAAAAAGACTTCGCACTTCTCGCCTTCGTTATTCAGTTTCAGCTGGCAGCTCTTGCGCCCCATTTCCAGCGATTGCATCAGATCGATCACATTCATCTGCGACAGGTTACCGCGAACCACGCCATCGGAGGGAGCCGTCTTTGCCATCTTCTCCAGCGCAATGCGGTCGACAGTGCGCTTGATGCGCTTCGTCGCTTCCTTCAGGAAAAAAGGCTTCGCCAAATAGTCGTCTGCCGCATCCTGCGGAGACAGACGCTCGTCAATGTCCGCCCGGCTCGCCATCAGTACAGCCGAAAAATTCGCGGTCGCCGGACGGCTCTTCAGCTTCTCTACCAACTGCCGTCCATCCATCCCAGGCATGCGGTAGTCGCACACCACCAGGTCTGGGGGATCGTCCACGGCCTTTAGCAACGCATCAGCCGAATCCGTTGCCGCAACGACGTGAGCGAATGGTGCGAGGGCGTGCTGCAGCATCCCCAACACCATGGGATTGTCATCCACCAGAAGCAATTTGACGTCATTCGCCATGATTCTTAGCGCATCTACTTCACGCGCCGGTAATCCCCGCTTTTCCCACCGCTCTTCCGTTGCAACACAACCTCGCGGATCTCAATCCCCTTATCCAGACTCTTTAACATGTCATACACCGTGAGGGCGGAGATGCTTGCGGCAACGAGAGCCTCCATCTCGACTCCGGTTTCGGCGGTGGTAACAACTTTTGTGGAAATCGCGACGCCATTCTCGCATAGGCGCATCTCGACATCAACGTGCGATAGCGGCAGCGAGTGGCACATCGGGATGAGTTCCGATGTGCGCTTCGCGGCCATAATCCCGGCGATCCGCGCGACTTCCAGCGGATCCCCTTTTGGATTTTGCGGGAGGGCTTTCAGCACGTCAGGCTTGATAACGACAAAAGCGCTAGCCTCGGCCTCGCGCTTCGTGGAGGTTTTGCCAGAGACATCGACCATCCGCGCTCTACCGGAATCATCGTAGTGAGGGAGCTTCGTCGCCATTGCGGAAACTCTATCTTACATGCCTCAGCTCACCGCAGCATCACCGCAATCCACTCGCCAGCGGGAATGTGTTCGCGATCGGGTGGAATTACGACAAGGCAATTCGATCGAGACTTCGCGGCAATGTCTCCTGACCCCTGCCAGGGAACAAGCTCCACTTGCGAGTCTTCGAACTCCCCCGAAAGAACGGCGGGAAGGAAGCGCTTGAGGCCCGGTTTCACGCGGATTTCGGATTTCAAACGGGCGTGCAAGAATGCGAGCGAACGCGGCGACATTCCGCCTAGTGCTTCTATCATAGGACGGGCGAAAAGCTCGAAGGTGACCATGGTCGAAACCGGATTGCCGGGGAGACCGAAGAAATACTTGTAGGAACTCTTGGGCAAGACTGAGGCCGAAGGACCATTCGCACCACATAGGATGCGGCCAAAGACTACGGGACGGCCGGGCTGAATCTTTGCTCCAGTGAATAAGAACTCGGTAAGCATTTCGGCCAGCACTTGTTCGACGAGATCGTAACGTCCCATGGAGACGCCGCCGGTCATCAGCAGCAAATCTGACTCCAGACCTTGCTCGATGAATCGGCGCAATTGACACGGCTCATCGGGTGCAATCGGCAGGAGGACGGCTTCACCTCCAAGTTGCTGGATTTGCGCCGCCAGGGAATAGCTGTTGGAATTCCGAATCTGGGTGGCACCGATTTTCGCATCGACCTCAACGAGCTCATCTCCCGTGGCCAACACTGCAACGCTGGGACGACGGAAGATCTGCAACCGCGATTTACCCACGGATGCGGCAAGTGCGATGGCAGTCTCGTTGAGCCGCGTGCCTGGCTTGAGTAGAACGTTGCCCCTCAAAGCCTCGGCGCCTTCGGCGACGATGTTTTCACCTCGCTCGACACCCTTCGTGATTTCGACGCCGTCGTTCTGCATGGCCGTGTACTCAACCATCACTACAGCGTCGGCGCCTTGCGGGACGGGCGCTCCCGTCATGATGGAAAATGCTTCCCCCGGTTTCAAGACGGATGGAACTTGGCCGGGCGGAGGACCGGCTTTGATCTCTCCCACGACGGTCAACTTGGCTGGAAGTTTCGCGAGATCGGCGCCACGCACGGCATATCCATCCCTTGTGGATCGAGGGAAAGGGGGGATGTCACGATCGGCGATGACCGGCTCGGCAAGAATTCGGCCAGCGGAATGCAGCAAATCTATGTTTTCAGCGGCGCCTGGGGATAGCCGCGAAGCATGTTCCTCGACAACGCGGCGGGCGTCTTCAAAACTTAGGACGAGAGATGGCAATGGCGGTGCGGCCATGAATAGATCATAGAGGAAGGGGCATCACCTCTTGCAAGAGGCGCGGGAAATGACACTGGACCCTTTTAGAATCCGTTAGCGAGCCAGTTCCTGCCCCAGCACGATGGGATTGCTGGCAAAGGAGACGCCGATTTCAAGGTCGACGATCCGATTGCGGACGAGTTCGGCGATTTCGCCGTCGAAGTGTTGCATGCCCTCGCTTGCGCCTGCCTTCATCGCGTCGAGCAATGTCCTGCCTTCGCGCTCGCCTTTCTCGATGCATTCCCGGGTCCGCGAATTGGCCTTCAGGATTTCGGCTACAGGGACGCGTCCGCTCCGGTCGGTCTTGGGCAAAAGACGTTGGCAAACGATATAGCGGAACGAGCGCGCGAATCGCTCGCGAATCTTTTGTTGCTCCTCGGGCGCGAACGAACTGACGATGCGCTCAACGGTCTTAGGCGCATCCATGGTATTGAGGCTGGAGAGAACCAGATGACCGGTTTCAGCCGCCTCAAGAACAATCTCGATGGTGTCACGGTCACGCATCTCCCCTACCAGGATCACCTTGGGCGCCTGTCGTAGAGCCGATCGAAGTGCATAAGCGAAACTGGGAGTGTCGCTGTGCAACTCGCGCTGATGGATGGTCGAGCACTTGTGGTTATGCAAGAACTCGATGGGATCTTCGATGGTGATGATGTGGTAATACTTCTCGCGATTGATGCAGTCAAGCAGCACTGCCAAAGTGGAGGACTTGCCTGAACCAGCGGGTCCGGTGACGAGGACGATGCCATCGCGCAACTTGGCTACATCGGCGAGATGTGCGGGCAGACCGAGCGATGCCAAATCAGGAATCAAGGTGGAGATCACGCGCATCACCACGGCACAACTGCCGCGCTGAATGAAGATGTTGACGCGAAACCGTGCCACCCCTGCCAAACCGTAGGAGACATCACAGGAGCCATGTTCGCGAAGGGCTGCGACAGCCTGCTGGTTGTCCGCAATCAGGTCAGCGGCGAGACGTCGCGTGTCATCGGCTGTAAGGCTCTCAATGCCGGGCACTTGCACGGGGATGAGTTGTCCATATACCTGGACCTGGGGCGGGCGTCCGGGGGAAAAAATCAGGTCGCTGATTTTTTCGGTGGCACGCAGCATCGCGGCCAGCAGGGCCTGTGTAGCCACTTTGCCGCTGCCGGAATAGTCGTCTAGCGAAACCGAGATTGGCGAGATGCCCGGTGCTGCCATTCCATCCTCAAATTAGGGAATTGCACGCACCACAGAACAGAGAGCGGCCAAGTAATTCGGCCTGATGGTTTCACTTTACCGCGCCGGCGGAAGAAGTGTAAGGACAGCAAAGTACATAGCCCTTCGTAATGTAAAGGCTGCTGCGAATGAAAAAGGCGGCCGGTTGAGCCGCCTTTGCTTCGCAATAGTCACATGTCGGTTAGATCAAGAGATGATCTAGTTTGATTTCTTGGGTGGAGCCTTCTTCTTGCTACCGTAACTGGTTTCTATCGGCGCTCCAATGCTGGTGAGCATGGCCTTGGCTTCCTCGGAGTGGCCGCCCGTAGGTACCAACTCCAGATATTTCTGGAAGGCTTCCGCCGTGCCCGGGGCAGCAACCATCTTGTCGCCCTGAAGGGTGGCCTTGCCCAGCAGGTTCACCCCCTTCTGGTAATAGGCTTCCGCTTTCGTTGGGTCGGCCGCAACGCACTTGTCGAAGGCCTCAATGGCCTGATCGGCCTTGCCGGCATTGGTGAGCACCGCTCCCTCATTGAAATAGTACTGAGCAGCTGCGCTAGGGTCAGCTTGGGCCGCCTGTTCGTAGGTCTTTACCGCGTCGTCAATCTTGCCGGCTTTGCCGTAGGCTTCGGCCAGATTGTTGTAATAGGCTGCGAGAGTCTTGGTGGCGTTTGGGTCTTTTTCATTCGTAGCGGCTTGTTTGAGTTGCAGCGCCTTCTGGTAGGATGCAACCGCAGAATCGAGACGCTTTTGCTTTTCCGCGGAGTCGGTTTGCTTGGTCGCCGACACTCGATAAGCGTCGCCAAGTTTGAACCAGATCAAATCACGCGTAGCGTCGATCTCATTGGCCGAGTTGAGATCGGCAATCGCGGTGTCAAAGTCACCGGCGTCGGAGGCGACCTTGGCCGCCGCCAACTTTTCATTCAGCTGCTTAACCGTGCCGACTTCTTTCTTCTGTTTCTCCTGGGCCTCCTGTTGAGCTTTGATCTGCTCCGGGGTCAAGCCCTGGCCCTTGGCCTGTTCCGTCGCCAGCTTCTTCATGTCGAAATCAAGGGTATTTTCGTCAAGGGTGACTTGAAATTTGTTGAAGTGGAATACTTCCTTATTGGCTTTGAGGTCGTCCGCATTTTTGTAGAGAGTGACGTTGTAGGAGCCGGGCCCCACACCAAGAGAAAAATACTCACCCTTCTTATTGGTCTTCAGTGTGTACCTCTGGCCGTTGTCCTGGTTGGCGAAGACTACCAGTCCGTCAACGATCGGATTGCCGTCCGTGTCTTTGCAAACGCCCTTCACTGTTCCCGAGGCGCCCTGAGCAAAACCTGCGGGAGCACATAATCCCACCATAAGAAAAACAAGAGCGAACACTGCAAGGTGCTTTTTCATTTTTGCCTCCCGGCAGAAAATAATTATGGATTTCCGACTATTACCTTAAAAATGGGTACTCGAACCTCAAGGACGTTCCACCGCTCAGCCAGCGGGGACAGCCAAAATTGCTAGAAGCTCTCCATCATGGCGTAGGGTATCGGATCTTTCACCCCCGCGGCCTTGAACGCCTCCAATCGCAGCCTGCAGCTATCACACACTCCGCAGGCGCCCTCCTCCTGGCGATAGCATGACCAAGTTAAATCGAACGGAGCGTTCAGTTCAAGGCCAAGCCGCACAATTTCCATTTTTCGCATCGCGATGAGTGGCGTTACAACTTCGATGTTGCCTTCTTTCGTTCCCGCCCGAATCACCCGGTTGAACGCTTCATAATACGCGGGTCGGCAATCGGGATAACCTGAGCTGTCAGGTTCGACCGCCCCAATGTATATTTTTGCCGCTCCCAGCACCTCCGCCCAACTGACCGCGACGGATAAGAAATGCGCATTTCGGAAGGGCACATAGGTAACAGGAATCTCGTGGGTACCGGACGGAACAGTGGGCACGGCGATGTCCGCGTCGGTGAGTGCGGAGCCTCCGATGGCGCACAGAGCCTCATTGCGCACAATGAGTTTGTCCTCAATGTTCAGTCGCCGGCAAATTTCCAGAAAAGATTGTCGCTCGCGCTTTTCCGTGCGCTGACCGTAGCTGACATGCAATGCCGCCGTCGAATAATCGCGGGCGGCCAGGGCGGCGCAAACGCACGAGTCCATCCCCCCGCTGAGCAGGACAATTGCACGTTGGCTGGAGTTCGTCATGAAGTTAGATCCATGCTCGCCGTTCTGCGAGCATAAGCACTAAACTCCCTTCACCGCAGGATCCCAAATAAATTTGTGGATTTGAAGTCCCAGGCGCGCGGGCACGTCATCGGCCAACATCCACTCGGCCAATTGTTGTGGATCGAGCAGGCAGTGCGAGCTGTCCCGTGCTCCCGTCGCATCCTTCCGAAACGCCGGCGAGAACAACACAGCCTTCACTCGTTGAGCGAGATCGTGTTCCTGCGTAAACTCGCGGGCAAACTCGTAATCGGTCCGGTCGCTGAGCACGAACTTAATCTCATCCTCGACTCCGAGGATTGCAAGATTTTCAGTAAGAAACGTGCCACCCTCACCCGAATTGGGACATTTGACGTCTACGATCTTACTGACACCCCCAGGAACTCGCTCCAGTGGTCGCTCTCCACTCGTTTCCAGCAATACGCGAAACCCTTCTTCCAGCAACTGATTCATCAACGGCACGAGCTCCCGCTCCTGCAGCATCGGTTCGCCTCCAGTAATCTCCACCAACCCGCGGTTTGGACTGAGACGCCTAACTTCCCTCAAGATGTCTTCCGCGCTCATTTTTCGACCGCCATGGAACGTATACTCGCTGTCGCACCACGAGCAGCGCAGGTTGCATCCGGTCAGCCGCACGAACACACACGGCAGGCCCGCATAGGTTGATTCTCCCTGCAACGACTTATAGATTTCGGTAATCTGCATGGAACGAGAGCGGCTGGGCGCCGCTATTCACTGTATTTCGCGGTAGTGGTGTCGGTTTCAAACACCGTAACGTCCTTCACGCGTACGCGGCCGTTGGTAACGCTTTTCAACCGTGTATTCGATTCGTCATAAAAATACTTGGCCAGATTTTCCGCCGATGGGTTGATCACTGTAAACGGTTCAATGTCATTGATCATCTGATGATCAAGCCGATCGATGACGTGTCTCATCACCTCGCGAAGATCCTTGAAGTCGAGCAACAGCCCGGCCTTATCCAGTTCGGCTCCCGCCAGAGTAACCCGGATCTTGTAGTTATGTCCGTGCGGTTTCTCGCACTTGCCCTTGTAGTTCCGCAGGTAATGTCCCGCAGCAAACGTATCATCCACTGTAACTTCAAACATGCAATCCCTCAGCGGCCGGACGTGAATCAGTCCAGTCCGCGCCTACTGGCGAACCCTTTATTGTATCGCTCACGGCCGTGTCCCGCCGTATCGAGAAACTGGACAGGATAGAAAGAGCGATTAACGGACGTGGATGGTCCTTACTATAATGTAAGGACCATTGCCATTGGAAAGGAGAATCAAACTGGCCGTCGCGACCATCACGTCAAAGGGGCAAGTCACTATCCCCGCACAGGTTCGAACCAGGCTTGGGGTTGATTCCGGAGACCGGATCGAATTCGTGGAAGTCGAAAAAGGACAATTCGCTATCGTTGCCGCCACTCGCTCGGTGCGGGAACTGAAAGGGCAGTTTCGTGGCAAGCGAAGCAAGCCGGTGTCGATTGCGGAGATGAACGCCGCAATCGCGAAGCGCGCATCGGGATCAAGATAATCGACGGGATAAGATCGGCCTCGACACGGATGTTGTCGTCCGCTACCTTATTCACGACGACCCTGCCCAAACGGCCGCGGCGGTGAGGCTGATAGGCTCCCTTTCCTCAGATACTCCGGGCTTCCTTTCCCTGATTGTCATCGTGGAGCTGGTTTGGGTTCTGGAGGTCTCCTACCGTTTCAAGAAAAAAGAGATTGAGCAAGTTCTCGAAACTCTATTGCGAAGCAGAGAACTAGTGATTGAGCGAGCCGAAGTCGTGGCGCAGGCATTGCGCAGGTTCAGCGCCAGTCGCGCCGACTTCTCCGATTGCCTGATCGAGCGCTGCGGCCACGCGGTTGAATGCAAACACACCGTCACGTTCGATCAGAAGGCCGCTTCTGGGGCGGGCATGTTACTGCTCCGCTGAAAAGTCCGCGATCAGCCGCCCACGCCAAAAAACTCCTCGACCACGCGCATCTCCGTAGTCTTCTTGTAATTCGGCAGGCTCTCAATAAACACGTGCCCGTACTGCTTCTTCAGAATACGGTTATCGAGCAGCACAAGCAGGCCACGATCGTGCAACGAGCGGATTAGCCGTCCGAAGCCTTGTTTCAGCGTAATCACCGCCGCGGGAACCTGATACTGAAAAAACGCGTTGCCGCCATCGGCATCGATTGCTTTTACCCTTGCTGCCACTACTGGATCGCTGGGCACCGCAAACGGCAGGCGATCAATAATCACGCAGCTCAATTGCTCGCCCTGAACGTCTACGCCTTGCCAGAAGGACGAAGTGGCAAAGAGCACGGCATTCGGTGTTAGGCGGAACTCCTCGAGCAGCGCGCTCTTCGGTGCGTCACCCTGCCGCAGCAAAGGGAACTCCAACTCGCCGAGCATCCGCTGGTAGACATCATTCATTTGAGCGTAACTAGTGAAGAGGACGAACGCGCGCCCACGGGTAATTTCCAGCAGCTTGCGAATGCGGTCTGCGGCCTTCGCGGTAAACTGAGGTGTCCGGGCATCGGGCAGATCGGGCGGCACATAAAATAAAGCCTGATTCTCGTAGTCGAAGTGCGAGGGCAGCACCGATTCGCGGGCATGTTCGAGTCCAAGCCGCTGCCGGATGTATTCAAAGCCTCCGCCAACGGCGAGCGTAGCGGAAGTCAGAACCGCACATTCAAGCTTCGACCATAGGCATTCGCGCAGGATCGGACCCACATCGATCGGCGTGGCCTGCAGAAAGACGTTCTGCCTCCCGCTTCTCTCCTCTTTTGGTCTCGAGCCTGAAGTCGTTCTTCCTGCTCTCCCACCCCGCCGTTCGATCCAGAACACGGTATTGCGATCGTCCGATTCCATGGCGAAGTGCAGTTGCACCTGCAGTTCCTGCGCGCGCCGCACGAAGCTGAAAATCTCCTCCGGCTTCTGCGCCAGGCCCTCCAGTTCGCCCGCCAACCGCGTCAACGCCTGGTTCAGCGCCAGAAACTCGTCTCCGTTCTCTTCCAGAAACTCGCGGCGCGTCTCGAAGGCAAAGCGTCCTTCACCAGTGGGCAAGAGGGAAAAAAAGAACTGCGCCCGCTCGCGCAAACTTCCCAGCGCTCCCGACAGCGAAGCGGAAAGCATTCGGTTATGCTGCAGGGACGTTTCGACATCCCGTGCCAAATCCTCAACTCGCAGGTTGCTCACCGAGATTCCAAAGTAGCTTCCAGCCACATCCTCCAGTTCGTGAGCTTCATCAAAAATCACGGCGGCTGCTTCCGGCAGGATGCCCGCGTCGGGCGCTCCGTCAGCCTGGAGCTTGATGGCAAGATCGGCGAAGAAAAGATGATGGTTGACGATGATGATGTCACTCTCCATCCCCCGCCTTCGCATTTCCGTAACAAAGCAGCGCTCCCATTCGCTGCACTTCTGCCCGATGCAGGCATCCGCGCGAGCATCCAGCTTGTGCCAAAGCGCGCTGGCTTCGGGTAACTCCGCTAGTTCGGCGCGGTCTCCGGTCGCAGTCGTTTTCTCCCAGGCGGCAATTGCGCGATATTGCTCGATCTCCTCCAACCCGCTCAACACGGGCTGGCCGGTGAGATCGTAGAGCTTCTTGCGGCACAAGTAATTGTTGCGACCTTTCATGTAACAAACCGATAGCCGCGATCCACAAGCCGCTTCGCCAAACAGCGCCCGCTCCAGGAATGGAACGTCCTTGTAGAAGAGCTGTTCCTGCAGATTCTTCGTGCCGGTCGAGATAATGACGCGCTTGCCGGACCGGATTACCGGCATCAGGTACGCGAGAGTCTTGCCTGTACCCGTGCCCGCTTCAACGATCAGATGACGCTTTTCTTCCAGTGCCTGCTCGACTGCCTGCGCCATCTGAAGTTGACCGCGGCGGAATTCGTACGCTGGATGCGTGCGGGCAAGCACTCCGCCCGGAGCGAAGAACTGATAGAGCGATGCGTCCGTTCCGCTCGTTGCGGACTGCGGAGGCGCGGCAGATGATGCGGACTGGGACCCTGGAGGCACGGAAGTCTCTATAATAAACAGTTGTTACCATCGGCTGCCGATTTCGCCTCATTTTGACTCAACCCACCTACAACTCGACCAGTGCTCTGGCCACCGCAGCGGCTGGCATTCCTACGATTGCCATCGTAGGCCGGCCCAACGTAGGCAAGTCCACGCTGTTCAATCGAATCGTTGGCACGCGCCGCGCTATCGTTGGCGACGAGCCCGGCATCACTCGCGACCGCCTCTATGGAGATGCGGAGTGGCGTGGCCGCCGGATTCGCGTTATCGATACCGGTGGCATCCTCCCCGAAGACAAGGATTTCATTCCATCGGAAATCTTCCGCCAGGCTCGGGTTGCATTCGACGAAGCCGCTGCCATCGTCATGGTGGTCGACGGTCGCGCTGAACTTGCCGCGCCCGACCTTGAACTGGTTCGCCTGCTGCGCAAGACCGGGCGGCCGCTCTTTCTTGCCGTCAACAAAGCCGACTCCGAGAAGCAAGCCTCGATCGTCGACGAATTCCATCGCCTGGGCATCAAGCAAATGTTTCCTATTTCTGCGGAACATGGGCGCGGGATCGACGATCTGCTCGACGCGATTCTGGAAGGTCTGCCGCCTGACGAAGAGTCTACCGCCGAGCACGCCGAGATCGCCGACGACAAGATTACAAGCGAGGGCGCTGAGACAGAAACAGTTACCGGCGACACGGAGTTTGCACCCGTTTATGAGACCAAGGTCGCCATCATTGGACACCCCAACGTGGGCAAATCCACGCTGCTGAATTGCCTCACGGCCTCCGACCGCGCGATCGTTTCGCCCATTCCTGGCACTACGCGCGACGCGGTCGACGAAATTATCGAACACAACGGACGCCGCTTCCGCTTTATCGACACCGCCGGAATTCGGCGCAAAGGCAAAACTCATCTCATGGCGGAAAAGCTCTCCGTCGTCATGGCACGCAAACATCTCGAGGGCGCCGACATTGCCCTTCTGGTAATCGATGCCACCGAAGGCGTGAGCCAACTTGACGCCGCGATTGCCGGCTACGCGCACGAGAGCGGCCGCTCGATGATCATCGTCGTCAACAAGTGGGACCTCGTGATCAGCGGCGCGGTTAAGGCTGGCAGGCCGTCAAAGGCCATGCGCATGCGTGAGAGCAAGCGCCCCGCCGACCGCGATGCTTATGAAGAGCGCCTGCGTCATGATCTTAAGTTTTTGAATTATGCGCCCATCGTCTTCATTTCGGCGAAAAGCGGCAAAGGCACGGAGAAAATCTTTCCACTGCTCGAACAGGTTGCCACCGAGCGCCGCAAGCGCATCCCGACATCGGCCATGAATCGCTTCATCGAAAGCGTCGATTTTGAGCGTGCCTCCGTGCCCATGAAGTCGCGCGTGAAAATTCTCTACATGACGCAAGCCTCGGTTGCTCCGCCCACGTTCGTTCTCTTCACCAACCGCGCGGTGAAGCTGCATTTTTCCTATCAGCGATTCCTGGAAAACCAGATTCGGCACGCCTTCGGCTTCTTGGGAACCCCGATCTGGATTAAGAACAGAGCAAGGAACTAGAGTCAGCATCTACGACAAGTTGGAAGTGTGTTACTCCCCTGCAACCGCCCGATCCATCGTGAGTAGTCCCACCCGCTCCACGCCCGCGTGATGCGCCACATCGATTACATCGGCTACATACTGGAAATCAACATCGGCATCTCCGCGCACGAAGACGACTTTCTCGGCACGAGTTAAATAAATCGTCGCGAGCCGCCCTCCCAAATCTTCCCAGCGAACATTCTCCTGATTGATCTTCACTTTAGGCGCCTGATTTTCCTCCGTCCACACCACCTGAATCACGACCGTTCGCGACTGCTGCTGTTCCGCCGTCTCCTTCTGATCAGGCTGCGGAATCTGGGCTGTCTCTCCTTGCTCTTTATCCATCGAAACCACGACCATAAACACGATGATCAGCGTCAGCAGCACATCGATCAGCGGTGTGACGTTAATCTCAGGACCGCGCGCACCTCCGCCTGCCATTGAGAACGACATAGAAAGCTCCCCCGTTGTCCCATTAGCACGCGCGTGTCTGCAACATCAGACACCTGCAATACGGCGAGAGTTCCCCGAAGACCAGTTTCTTTATCTGGTCGATCGCGCATTACTGGAGAGAAGACGCCAGCCAACCAAAAAGGGCTTTGCTGGCTTATCCAATCGGATCTGTTGTGGGTGGTAGCGGCGGGGGCTCAGGCGGAAAAGGAATACCCGACGGAATCAAAGGCGCTGCCGGAGCCGATGCAGGATAAAGCGCCGCGCTCAGCCGAGGATAACGCGCCGCGAAGAAGTAAATGGAATAAGCCGGAAAGAATACGATGACGGGCACTGAAATTAGCGCCACCAGATATAGAAAGCCTGCCAGTAGAATGCTTCCTACCACGACTGCCAGCGTAATCGTATAGGCATTCCAGGTCAGTCCGGCAGTTTTTCCTGTGAGGATGGCGATAATGCTTAGTCCCACGGTGGGGATCGCAATGATCAACCCTAAAATCAGCGTCGCGATTCCAATCACGATACCGGCGCCGATAGCCATCAGAATTTTCATGCCGATATAGCCTGCGTAGCTGCCCATTTCGGCTTGGATCATTGGCCAAAGCCGCTGCCAACCCTCGATTGCCCCAATCTCTTCCAGCGCCATTTGTGGCACGACGAAATCCTTGGTCAACACGAAGATCACGGATATCACTACCAAAAAGGCCATGAATACGAAGAACAGAAGGATCCCACCTAGAATGAGCGGGAACAAATGCTCCTTTGGCGCCCTAAGCCAGCCGAGTGCAAAAGCAAAAGCCGCCGGAACTCCAATCAGCAAGAACATGCCACCGACTGTGACGAACAGGTAAAGTAGCTTCCACAGAAAGTATCGCCAGCCCGGACCTTGCCTTAGGCTCCAGCTTCGGCTGATGCGGCACTCTTTCGCGAGGATGCTATCGAACAGCACGAAGCGCATCACACTGCTGATGTACATCAAAATGATTCCGAATACGAACGCACCTATAACGATGACCGAGATGAGCGCGATCAGGGCCGGGTCGATTCCCGAAAGGCCCGAGTGCGGCGAACTCCCGGGGTGCCGGGGAAGGTGGAAGTTTGAGCCGTTGAACCCGCCACCGGAGCTGAGTTCGCCAGCCAGTAGTCCGACCACCGCCAGTTTGGTCCACTGACCAAAGCGGAACGGTTTAAACAATTGCTGCTTGGTGTGTTCAATGGCGAGGCCGATCGTGTCAATGGCGGAGATGGGCAAAGCGCACCTCGAGCTAACTCAGGAGCAAGGTACTGCGAATTGCGCTGCGGATCAAACTAATTCTGCCCATGGCTCACTCGTACCGCAGGGCTTCCACCGGATCGAGCTTGGATGCCCGCAAAGCTGGAACCAATCCGCTGGCCACGCCCACCAGCAGCAGCACCGCGCTCGAGAGGATGACGGTCATCATGGAAATTCGCAAGTGGATATCCCCCTGACCGGAGTCGTCCTCAAACAGAGGACCCATCATCGGCAAGGTCCCAACTGCCCATGCAATGAGATAGGAGAGCCCGACGCCGATCACTCCTCCCAGAACCATGATCAATAAAGTCTCCGCCAGAAATTGCAGCTTTATCTGGCCTTTCTTAGCGCCCAACGCGCGCCTCAACCCGATCTCCCTGATTCGTTCATCTACAGAGACCAGCATGATATTCATTACTCCCACTCCGCCGATACCCAGAGTCAAGGCCCCGACAAAAGTCAGTAATACTTGTAACCCAATGGTCAGCGCGTCAATCACCGGACGGAATTCGTCTCGCCCAAACATCTGCAGAGCCTTCGGATCGGTGGGAGAAAAATTCTGTCTCGTGGCCAACGCGGCCAACACCTGCGCCATCGCCCTTTTCTCAAATTGCGGAGCGATTGGCTCGAACACCAACACTCCGGCGTAACGCGTGTTCCACAAATCTCCGGCGGTGGAGTAGGGAATCCACGCAGAATCGTCGTCACTGCTGAAATAATTGCTGAGCTGGATCTTGCGTGCCATCACGCCGATGACGGTGAAGCGCACGCCGCCCACTTCCACCGTTTCTCCAATCGCGGGACGCCCGCTGAAGAGTTGTTCCTTGACGCGTCCACCGAGAAAAATCACGCGCCGCCGTTCCAATTCATCCGCGGCATCAATCCATCGCCCCTCCGACGGCACTTCGTTCCGCATCTCGCCGTACTCCGGGCAAACTCCTCTCACCGCGGCCGTGCCGACCATCCGATCACCATAGGAGATTCCCGGGCGATCCACGGTTTCACGGCACACATGCTTCACCAGCGGCGCCGTTGCCTTCACCATGTCGAGGTCCGCCTGTTCGATAACAACTTTTTTCCCCGCCCGCTGCCCACCCGGCTGTTCGCTGGTCTGTTGCGGCCAGCAGATCACCACGCTCTTCCCAAAGGCGTCGAACCCATGCACCAGAATGCTGCGGAAACTGCTGCCATAGGCGATCAGGAGCGTCACCGTGGCGATTCCCCACACGATGCCCAGCATGGTGAGGAAACTTCGCGTCAAGTTTCGCTTCAGCGCAATCCAAGCCTCGAGAATGATCTCAATCAACATGCGAGGGTTTGCTTTATCCTCCGGCCTCGTAGCGCAGGGCCTCGATCGGATCAATCGATGCTGCTCTTCGCGCCGGATAGAGCGCCGCGCCCACGGCGATCCCGCCGAGTAGTCCGGCCGCCACGAGGCCGGAGGTCCAGTCCGGAATAAGCCCAGCAAAGAAATCCGGCATGGGCAACAGGTTCACGAGCGCGCAAAATCCGAACGCCACGCCGAGACCAATGGCGCCGCTGACCAACGCGATGATCAGAGCCTCCACAAAGAACTGCCGCAAAATGGTTCCCGCCGGCGCACCCAGCGCCTTTCGCACGCCGATTTCGCGCGTCCGCTCGCGCACCGCAACCAGCATCACGTTCATTACGCCGAGCCCGCCCAACAGCAGCGTTACCACTCCCACCGCGCCCAGAAAATATTTCATTCCATCGGTCATTTGCCGGAATGCCTTGGCCTCCTGCACGGTATCCCAGATAGGGCATGCCTCTTTGTCATTCGGATCGTAGCGATGCATGCGCGCCAAGGCGACGCGCACTTCGTGCTTGCAGGCCTCATGCTGTTCCACCGACTTCGGCGTCACCAGCAACTGGTCGAAAGTAGTGTGCGTACCCGGAGGCTTATCGGGAAAGTCGCGACGCATCGCGGAAAACGGAATGAAGACTTTGTTTACGTCCCAGCCGTCATAGCTCGAATCCTGCTTCTTCTTCTCCATCACGCCGATCACGACGAAAGGGAAGTCGTTCAGATAGACGTTCTCGCCCACGGGATTACGCCCCGGAAACAACTGTTTTGCCGCATCCGATCCGAGAAACGCGACACGTCTCGCCTCGCGCACGTCACTCCAGTCATAGAACCGTCCCAGCCCAACGTTAAGGCTGCGAATCTCACTGAACTGCGGGTAGGATCCAGCCACCTCGAGCGTCGCATTGTTGAAGTTGCTATGGATCGGAACAGTTTCCTGCTCCAGTTCCGGGATGGCATATTCGCAATCCGGCGCCTCCGCCTGCACCACCGGCACATCCGGATCTACCCAATGGATTAGTCGTCCC